>ERZ1673738.6062-NODE-6062-length-10343-cov-5.687694_pt1 | contig 10343 bp, 10 predicted proteins | sample MGYA00580198_ERZ1673738 | MGnify/ENA primary metagenome ERZ1673738 (study PRJEB41218, sample SAMN15661784) | gut metagenome | host: Homo sapiens | place: Canada: London | collected 2015-08-20/2019-03-30 | study: EMG produced TPA metagenomics assembly of... | reverse complement strand
ACGCGGACGCACAATGCGCGTCCCTACGGGTACGGCGCAACTTATTGCTTAGACGGAAAATAACCTGATCAAAGGGCTCCCTCTTCGAGGGAGCTGTCAGCGAAGCTGACTGAAGGAGTCAGGCACGCATTGCGCGCCCGTTATGGGACATGGTCGTATCCTCCCCTTTGTGGGGGGAGGATACGCTTTTCAGGCGGCGGATCGTTTCCCGCCGCGCATGCTCAATTTTGTCCCTTTCCCCGTCATCCGATGCCCAGCGCGCACAGCAGCGCCGCGTCCACCCGCGCCATCGCCATGCCGTCGATTCGTCCGGCCTTGGCGCGCAGGCGGCGCTTTTCCAGCGTCCTGATCTGTTCGCAGAGCACCAGCGAGTCGCATTTCAGCCCGCTGTCCCGCGCGCTGACCCATGCGTGCGTCGGCAGATCGCTCTTGCCCACGCGCGAGGTCATCGCCGCGCAGATCACCGTCGGGGAAAATCGGTTGCCCCGGTCGTTCTGGATCACGAGCACCGGGCGAATACCGCCCTGCTCGCTCCCTTGCACCGGGTTCAGATCCGCGATAAAGATATCGCCGCGTGTGATCTCCATTCTCTCCACCCCAATGGGAAGAAAATCATGGAGCCAGCCCCCGCTTTCAGCCTATGCCCCGTTTAAGCCGCGTGTCACTCGATGCGCAGCGCCTCGCATACGTCCCACGCGGTCACGCCCCGCGCGCCGAGCCGCGCCTGCGCCGCTTCGCCCGCGCGCCCGTGGTAGTACGCGCCCGCGCGCGCCGCGTCCCAAACGCTCATGCCCTGCGCCAGCAGCGCCGCAATCGTCCCGGTGAGCACGTCGCCGCAGCCGCCCGTGCCCATGCCGTCGCAGCCCGTGACGTTCATCGCCACGTCCTCGCCGTGCGCGATCACCGTCGTCGCGCCCTTGAGCAGCACGCATGCGTTCATATCGGCGGCAAGCTGCTGCGCCTGCTCCACCGGCGCATCCAGAACCGCCTGCACCGTCGTGCCGCACAGCCGCGCCATCTCGCCCGGATGCGGGGTCAGCACCGTGTTTGCGCCCACGCCGCCGCCGTATTTGGCCAGCAGATACAGCGCGTCCGCGTCCACGACCTTCGGGGTGTCGCTCCGCACCAGCGCCTCAATCGCCAGCCACGCGCCCTCCTCGCGGCCGAGCCCCGGCCCGATGGCCAGCGCTGCCTTGCCCTTGGCCAGCTCGGCAAGCATATCCGCCGCGCCCGCGTCGAGCGCCGCGCCGTCGGCAACCACCTTCGCCGTCGCGCAGAGCGCCTGCGCCTGCACTGTGCCCAGCACCGCGAACGGGCAGGCCGCCGTCACCAGCCCCGCGCCCGCGCGCAGCGCAGACCGCGCGCAGAGCGCCGCCGCCCCGGCCATGCCCTCGCTCCCGGCCACGCTGAGCACATGGCCGAACGTGCCCTTGTGCCCGTCTGCGGGGCGAACGGGCAGCAGGGCGCATGCGTCCGCTTCCTCCAGCACGTCGATCCCCTGCGCGCCGTCCCATTCGGGCAGAATTCCGATGTCCGCGACGGTCAGCTTGCCCGCATACGCGCGCCCCGGATAGAGCAGCAGCCCGTGCTTGGCACGGTGAAACGCCACCGTCTCCCGCGCGCGCACCGCGTCGCCGAGCACCTGCCCCGTCGCACCGTCCACGCCGGAGGGAATATCCACCGAAACGACGGGCAGGCCGCTTTCGTTGATCCGCCGCACCGCTGAAAGCGCCGCGCCGTCCAGCTCCCGGCTCAATCCCGTGCCGTACAGCGCATCGACAATCGCCGCGCAGTCCCCCGGCACCTCCGGCGCTTCGCTGTAAAGCACGTTGAGCGGCGCACCGCAGCTATTGAGCAGACAGCCGTTCACACCCGCGTCGCCCTTCATCTGCGACGGGCTTTTGAGCAGCCATACGTCCGCCTGTCCGCCGCGCTGCATCCAAAGCCGTGCCGCGGCGCAGCCGTCGCCGCCGTTGTTGCCGCTCCCGCAGACGAACAGCACGCGGCTCCCCGCTTTTGCATAGGCGGACAGCGCATCGACGACCGCCTGCGCCGCGTGCTCCATCAGCAAAATCGACGGATAGCCCGTTCCTTCCAGAAACGCGCGCTCCATTTCCCGCATATCCTGCGGCGATATTGTCCGGATCATGGTTCCTCCTTGGCGTCCTGCCGGAGCGCCGCCCCGGTCTTATGGTTCATTGTATCAGCGCGAACGCAATCGCGGTATCCCCTTCGTGCGACAGCGACAGCAGAATCCGGCCGCCGCCCATCCGTTCAAGGCGCGCCTGCGCCGCGCCGGTCAGCCGCGCGCCGGGCTGCCCGTTGTCCGCGTGCGTGACCTCGATCTGCTCGGGCATGATTCCCTGCGCAAAGCCCGTGCCCAGCGCCTTGGCGACGGCCTCCTTCGCCGCGAACATGGCCGCAGCGCTCTCCCCCGCGCCCTTGCCCCGGCCTTGCAGATACGCGCGCTCCGCCTCGGTGAACACCCGATTCAGAAAATGCGTCTTCTGAATCGCGCGCTCGATTCGGCTGACGGCGCACAGATCCACGCCGATCCCCAGCGTCTCAGGCATAGCCCATCAGCCCGCGAACGGATACGTCCGCCGCGAGCACCTCGCGCTCCCGCCCGTCGTCATCCAGCACGATCAGGCTGCCGCTGTCCGTGACGGCCTTCGCCGTGCCGGTGAAGCTGCCCGTCGCGGAAATGACCTGCACCCGCTGGCCGAGCGTCGCGGAGTGGCGGCGGTACACCGCCATCAGCGCCTCGCCGCCCTGCCGCGCCAGCTCGTCCACCGCCTCGTATTCCTCCAAAAACGCACGCACCACGTCCGCGCGGCAGATGCGCCTGCCCGTCAGCAGATCGAGCGACGACGCGGTTTTCGCAATCTCCCCTTCAAACGCGGTTTGGTGCACGTTGATCCCGATGCCCGCCACCACGTCGTGGACTCTCTGCTCGTCCGCGTTCATCTCCAGCAGCATGCCGCAGACCTTTTTGCCCCCGCAGACGATGTCGTTAGGCCACTTGATGCGCGCGTCCACCTCGCACACGCGGGCAATCGCGCGCGCCACGGCCAGCGCCGTTTGCAGCGAGAGCCGCGCCACATGGGAGGGGTGCGCCTGCGGCCTCAAAATCAGGGTCATAAAAATGCCCTCGCCCGCCGGGGAAACCCAGCCCCGGCCGCGTCGGCCGCGCCCCGCCGTCTGCTCGTCGGCCACGACGAGCGTGCCCTGCGCCGCGCCGTCCGCGGCCAGCGCGCGGGCGTAGCGGTTGGTCGAATCCACGCTGCGCAGATACACGATGCGCCGCCCCGCCCACCGGGTTTTCAGGCCGCGCGCGATCACCGGCGCCATCAGGCTGTCCGGTACGGACGCGAGCCGATAGCCCTGCCCGCCGCAGGCCTCAATGTCAAACCCCGCCTCGCGAAGCTGGCCGATCTGCTTCCAAACCGCCGCGCGGGTCACGCCCAGCTCCTCGCTGAGCGTCTGGCCGGAAACCGGCTCGCCCCCGAGCAGCCGCGTCAAAATTTCTTCTGTCATCATTCTCTTTCGCCGTTTCTCCCCGGCGCCTCCGTCACCGCCGCGCGCCGCATCGCCTGCGCCGCGTTCATTTCCTTCTTATTTTAGCAAAAAAGCGGCTCTGTTGCAAGCCGTCAGGCGCGGCTTGCCAAAAAGGCGCGCTTCCTCTATAATAGAGGACGATGTTTAACGTCTGCCCCTCGTGCGCAGATTAAGAGGAAAACGGAAAGGAAGCTCAACATGACGAATTTCAGCCTGATGGTTTCAACCCTCAAGCAAAACATAGCCCGCGCCGTCGTAGGCAAGGACGACGTGGTTGAACTGATGCTCACGGCGCTGCTGTGCGAAGGCCATGTGCTCATCGAGGATGTGCCGGGCGTGGGCAAGACGACGCTGGCCAGCGCGCTGGCGCGTTCGCTCTCCTGCTCGTTCAAGCGCATCCAGTTCACGCCGGATATCACCCCGTCGGATATCACCGGCTTCACCATGCCCAGCCTTTCCGGCGACATGCAGTACCGCCCCGGCGCAATTATGAGCCAGATCGTGCTGGCCGATGAAATCAACCGCACCTCGCCCAAGACGCAGTCCGCGCTGCTGGAGGTCATGGAGGAGCGGCAGGTCACGGTGGACGGCGTGACCTATCCCCTCGCGCGTCCCTTCATGGTGCTGGCGACGCAGAACCCGGTGGATTTCGTCGGCACGTATCCCCTGCCGGAGGCGCAGATGGACCGCTTCTTCATGCGCGTTTCCATCGGTTATCCTTCCTTGCAGGATGAAATGGACATTCTCGACCGCTACTGCGGCGAACAAAAGCCGATGGAATCCGTCGTGCCGGTCTGCTCGGCGGAGGACGTGATCGCCATGCAGCAGACGGTCAAAACGGTTTACTGCTCCAAGGAGGTGCGCGCGTACATCGCCGCCATCTGCGCCGCCACGAGAAACACGCCGCTGCTCAGCCTCGGCGCGAGCACCCGCGCCGCCATCGCGCTCATCCACGCGGCGCAGGCCAACGCGATGCTCTGCGGCCGCGATTATATCATCCCCGAGGATGTGCAGCATCTTGCGCCAAGCGTGCTCTGCCACCGCCTTTCCCTGTCCGCCGAGGCGCGCATGCGCGGCTACACGAACGAGCAGGCGTTTGCGGAGGTGCTCTCCGCCGTGCGCATCCCGGTGAGGCTCAAATGACCGCGCGCGGGTTTTACACGCTGCTCTTCGGCGCGCTGATGCTCTTTACCGCGCTGTCCGTCGGCAGCGCGGGCGCTTTTCTGCTGGGCACGGCGGCGCTGCTGTGCTGGGCGCTGTCGCTGCTGTGCGTGTGCGCCGCCGCCCTCTCCTGCCGCGCGGAGCAGCAACTCGAGGGCGGGCAGACGCAGCGCGGCGGCACGTGCCGCCTGATCCTGCGCGTCCGCTTTGCCCTGCCCGCGCCCATCGCGCCGCTGTCGCTGAGGGTCGAGCTGCCCAGCGGCAGGCAGAGCGATTTTTCGCTTTCCGCCGGGCTGCTCGGCCTGACGGAGAGCGACCATTCATTCGTCTGTCCGCATGTCGGCGTGTTCCCGGTCGGCGTTTCGCAGATCACGTTTTCGGATTGCTTCGGCCTGTTCGCCTTTCGGCGCAGGATGCGCGGCGCGCTCCAAAGCGTCGCCGTTCTGCCGGGTTCCATCCCCGCCGACCCGCTGCCCGTCAGCCCCGGCGAGGGCGAAAGCACGGCGACCCAGCGCGCGCTCTCCGATCACAGCGTCCCGGAGGATATCCGCGCGTGGCAGGAGGGCGACGAGCTCAAGCGCGTACATTGGAAACTCTCCATGCGCCGCCAGAGCCTGATGGTGCACACCTACGAAACCCCGCAGCGCCCGGACGCGCTGATTCTGCTGGATACGTCCCAGCCGCAGGGCGCGCCCAGAGCCGCGCTCATCGACGCGCTGACGGAGGCCTGCGCCGGAACCGTCGAAGCGCTTTTGCAGGCCGGACGCATAACGCGCCTCCCGCTCGAAGCCGTCGGGCAGGGCGATCTGTCCGGACAGGGCATGGAGGCGTTTGACGCGATGCGCCGCGCGCTCGCCTGCGCCGGGTATCACCGGCAGGATGACTTCGCCCGCGTGCTGCTGATGGCCGCGCCCCGCCTGCGCACGGCCGGATCGGCCGCCGTCTTCTCCACCCGGCTCACGCCCGCGATTGCAGATGCGGCCATCGCGCTTTCCCGCATGGGGGCGCGCATGCGCTATACGCTGGTCACGGCGGAAGCGCCGAGCGAGGAACAGGGCAAGCTGCTGGATCTGCTGCGCGTCAGCGGGCTGGAGGCGCTGCATGTCCGCGCCTGATTATTCCACGCCAGAAAGGCGAATCTTTGCATGAAAAAATCGTTCTTTTCCGTGCCGCGCACGCTTCCCCTTCACGCGCTGACGACGTTTTTGATCGGCGTGGGCTGCGTCTGGCCGCTTTCGCTGTCGCTGGGGCTGACCGCGCCGCTTTCGCTGTGCCTGACGGCCTGCGGCGCGGTGACGCTGCTCTTTGCCCTGCTGGATTGCATGCCCCGCCTGCGCGCGCTGGCCTATCCGCTGCTGCTGCTCGCCATCGGCGGGGCGGCGCTCTCCCTGCGCGGGCAGTTTTCCGCCGTCGGGGCGGCGCTGACGCTGATGGTGCACGGCCAGCCCCTCGCGCTCGCCGCCTATTCGCAGGAGCTTTCACTGCTGCTCTCGCTCGTCTTTACGGGCATTGGCGCGTCGCTCTCCCGAAGCGAGCAGGCGTTTTTCCCGTTGGCGCTGCTAGAAATCGCGCTGCTGTTCATCGTCTCGTTTCTCGGCGCTCAGATCGGCGCCGCGTCGCTGCTGCCGCTGATTCTCGCGCTGCTGCTCAGCGGCCGCGCGCCCGGCGTCCGGGCGCGGCGCATCGTGCCGCTGTGCGCCGCCATTCTGGCCGCGACGGCGTTGCTCATGCCGCTCTCCGCGCAGGTTTCGCCGGAACTGAATCAGCTTGCCCAGCGCGTCCGCCGGATGCTCGACGACTATCTCTTTTTCACCGACGCGCGCACGACCTTTTCGCTCAGCGCGACGGGCTACCAGCCGCTCGGCGTCTCTCAGCTCGGCGGCCCGGCCAACCCGGAGGATGCCCCGGTGATGCAGGTTCGCACCTCGGGGCGCACGCTGCTTCGCGGCACGATCAAAAACGAATACGACGGCCACGCTTGGGCGGATTCGACGTCCGGCAGGCGCTATCTGTATGTCAATCCGCGCTTTTACGCGCTCCGCCGCGATCTGTTCGATCAAAAGCGCCCGAGCGACGCGATTCGCGCGCAGCTCCCCGCCGAGGAAACCATCACCGTGCTCATGCGCGCCGACGCGGCCAGCACGCTCTACCTCACCCAGCGCTTTTCGGCGCTCTCGGGGCATGACATCGTGCCGTATTTTTCCCCGGCCAGCGAGGTCTTCGGCACGCGCAGTCTCGCCTTCGGCGACAGCTACACGTTCACGGGGCTTCGTCTGAGCGGCGATACCCCCGGAATCCGCGAGGCTGTGCTGGCCGCCGCGCACCACAGCGACGCTTACGCCGACACGGTGCGCGCCGACTATCTGGCGCTGCCGGACGGCGTTGAAACCGGCGTTTACGCGCTGGCCGGGCAGATCACGCAGGACGCGCAGACGGATTTTGACCGCGCGGCCGCGCTCTGCGCCTATCTGCGCAGCGCCTACCCGTATACGCTCGCGCAGAACGTGCCGCCCGCCGGCCGGGATTTCGTCTCCTGGTTTCTGCTGGACGAGCGGCAGGGCTACTGCACCTCCTTTGCGACGGCCATGGCGGTGATGGCGCGCATGGTCGGCCTCCCCGCCCGCTACATCGAAGGCTATGCCGCCGTTCCGGACAGCGACAGCGTGGCGCGCGTCACGCAGCAGCAGGCGCACGCATGGGTGGAAATCTATTTTGCCGGATTCGGCTGGCTGCCGTTTGATCCGACCCCCGGCGCAAACGACGCGGGCGGCACGCTCCCCTCCGACGATCCAGAGGGCGATTCGCCCACGCCGTCCCCCTCGCCGACGGCCACACCGACGCCTTCCCCCTCGCCTGCGCCGGACGCATCGCCCAGCCCCACGCCAACCCCTTCGCCTGAACCGGACAGCACCCCCACGCCCGAGCCGGACACGCCTTCCGATACCCCGACCCCAACCCCGCCGCCAAGCGACGACGAGCCGCCGCGCGACCCGCCCCACCGGCTCTGGCCGCTGCTGCTTCTGCTGCTCCTCGCGCTTCTGGCCGCGCTGAGGCTGTATCTCTGCGCCCCCGCGCAGGTCGCCGGACGGCAGAAAAACGCCAACGACGCGCTGCTGGTGTGGTATCGCGCCGCGGAGGACGCGCTGCTGTGTATGGGCATCGCGCCCCTGCCCGGCGAGGCGCCCGCCTCGTTCCTCTGGCGCGCGCAAGGCGAACTGCACGATGCAGTGAAGCTGACCGGACTGGGCAAGGCGCTCTGCGTCGCGCAATATAGCGGCCGCGCACTCAAGCGCACCCAGCCGGAACGCGCGCAGAAGGTCTACGCCGCGCTTTTCGCGCAAATGACCCCGCGGCAGAAGCTCCGGCTCTTCGCGCGGCGCTTCATCCGTGGGATTCGGCTATAAGATGCTTGCAATTCCGGCAGTAATGCGCTATAATGGCGACGTTTACGGCTTTTGACGCATCGCATTTTCAGGAGGTATTCGTTATGGAACAGGAAGTAACGCGCATCACCAGCTTTTCCATCAACCACGATATTCTGCTTCCGGGGTTGTATGTCAGCCGGGTCGATGGCGACGTAACGACGTATGACATGCGCACCCGCCGCCCCAACACCGGCGATTTGATGGATAACAGCACCATGCATTCTCTGGAGCACATGTTCGCAACCTATATCCGCAACGGCGACTTGAAGGATTCCATCGTCTATTTCGGGCCGATGGGCTGCCAGACGGGCTTCTATCTGCTGGTGCGCAACGCCGATAACGCCGAGGTGCTGCGTCAGGTTCGCCTGACGCTGATGAAAATTCTGGCGCACGAGGGGCCGGTGTTCGGCGCGAGCAGCCGCGAATGCGGCAACTATCGCAGCCTGAGCCTCGCTTCGGCCAAGACAGAGGCGCAGCGCTACCTCTCCGAGCTGGATGCGCGCCCGGTAACGTTTAAATATGAGGAGTAATCAAACATGATCGGTATTATTGCAGCCATGGACGTGGAGATGAAGTCCCTGCGTTCGTTTATGACGGACACGAAGACCGAGACCGTCAGCGGCATCACCTTTGTCAGCGGCACACTCGAGGGCAAGCTGGTCGTCACGGCGGTCTGCGGCATCGGCAAGGTGTTCGCGGCGATGTGCGCCCAGACGATGATCCTGCGCTATCAGCCGGAGTGCATCGTCAACACCGGCGTGGCGGGCGCGCTTTCGGACAAGCTGAGCATCGGCTCGGTGGCGATTTCCTCCGCCGTCGTGCAGCACGACATGGATACCAGCGCCCTCGGCGACCCGCTCGGCCTGATTTCCGGCGTCAACAAGGTGCAGCTCCCGGCCGATTCGGATCTCTGCGGCCAGTTGAGCGCCTGCGCGACGGTGCTGGGCATCCGCACCGAAACCGGCGTGATCGCCTCCGGCGACCAGTTCATCTCTTCCGCCGAGCGGAAGGACGCGATCGTCAAGACCTTCGGCGCGATCGCCTGCGAGATGGAAGGCGCGGCCATCGGTCAGGTCTGCTATGTCAACCGCGTTCCCTTCTGCGTGCTGCGCGCGATTTCCGACAGCGCGGACGGCTCTTCCCACATGGATTATCCGACCTTCGTGGGCATGGCGGCCGAGCAGAGCGTCAAACTGCTGCGCACGTTCCTGAAAAACTGATTTTCCGCGCTCCGGCGCATCCCCTCCGTCGGTTTGCGGCGGAGGTTTTCTTTTCCCCGGTTTTCTTTTCCGCGCTTTTCCCGCGTTTTCCTCTCGACATTCTTCGCGCGCGGCGCTATAATAAGGTTCATATTCAATTCCGTTTTTTTAGCGATCAAGTGAAAGGAACAGATCTCCCATGAAAACCACAGCAGCCAAGCCGATGAGCCAAATTGAACGGTATATTCTGCTGACCTTCGGCGTGTTGCTCACCGCCGTCGGCGTTTACTTCTTCAAATTCCCGAACAACTTTTCCACCGGCGGCGTCAGCGGCCTTTCGCTGATTCTGGGGCGCGTTTTCCCCTCCCCGGTGCTGACGCCGAGCGCCTTTGTGTTCATCATCAACATGGCGCTGCTGGTGGTGGGGTTCATCTTTCTGGGGCGCAGTTTCGCGTTCAGCACGGTGTATTGCTCGGTCGTGCTGTCTCTGGCGGTCAACGTCATGGAGCGCTTCTGGCCGCTTGACCACCCGCTGACGAACCAGCCGCTGCTGGAATTGTGCTTCGCGGTGCTGCTCCCGGCCATCGGTTCTGCGATTTTGTTCCATCTGGACGCCTCCAGCGGCGGAACGGACATCGTCGCCATGATCGTGCGCAAATATACGAGCCTGAACATCGGCATGGCGCTGATGGTCGCCGACGCGCTGATTACGCTCGCGGCGCTTTTCTGCTTCGGTATTCAGTCCGGCCTGTTCTGTATCCTCGGCCTGCTGATGAAATCCGTTCTGGTCGATTACGTGACCGACAGCTTCCGCATGAAAAAGTGTTTCCAGATCATCACGACGAACCCGGATCCGATCATCGACTTCATCACCGTCAATCTGCACCGCGGCGCGACGCTTGAGGACGTCTACGGCGCGTTCCACCACGAGCGCAAAACGATGATCATCACCGTCCTCACCCGCGCGCAGGCGCTGGCGCTTCGCCGCTTCATCCACGCG
>ERZ1673738.6059-NODE-6059-length-10348-cov-6.233071_pt1 | contig 10348 bp, 5 predicted proteins | sample MGYA00580198_ERZ1673738 | MGnify/ENA primary metagenome ERZ1673738 (study PRJEB41218, sample SAMN15661784) | gut metagenome | host: Homo sapiens | place: Canada: London | collected 2015-08-20/2019-03-30 | study: EMG produced TPA metagenomics assembly of... | reverse complement strand
GCGGCTCGGACACGGGGACATAGTCCTCGCGCATGGTCTTGAGCGCGGCATAGAGACTCTCATAAGCCGCCGCAGGCTCTGGGAAGCTGCCGTAGCTTTCGATGGCGTCAAAGGCACCGTTCCGCACCGGCATATAGCCGGTCTGCGCCACGAAGTCGAGGTTACGCTTCGCCTCCGTCAGCCAGCGGACGAACAGCGCGGCGGCCTCCGCCTTCTGCGCGGTGGTCTTGTAGGCGCAAAGACCCACACCTGCCTGCGTCATCAGAGCGTCCGCTCCCGCCGTTTTGGGCATGGGCAGCACATGGAGGTTCATGGGCTCCTGCGTGTTGTCCGGGTAGGTGACGGTATCATTGTAATAAAGGATCGCCGCGGAGGAGCCGAGGCCGCACACCACATCGCCGGTCATCACCTGGGTGTTGGAGTAGAGGTCAGAGACCACCACATGGCCCTGCGCGAGGGATCGGGCGAACTGCATCCAGCTCTCCTTAAATACGGCATTGTCGGTATCGTACCAGCCGTTTTCCGTGTAGAAATCCCCGCTGCCGCGCTCCATGGCGCAGAGCTCCACGGCGCGGATGGGATAGTCCAACGCACAGAAGGGCTTGTCCGACCAGTCGTAGAACCTGCCCGCGGCATCGTAAAAGCCCTCCCATGTGGCGAGATCCTCATAGCCGACGCCGGTGGCATCGGAAAAGCGGGCGAAGCCGCTGCCGTTGCACATCAGAAGCTGCGTGGACTTGGAAACGGGGAACACCAGCAGCCGACCGTCCTCCACCGTGCCATCGTCCAGAAAGCCGGGGACGAAGTCGGAGAGCTCATCAGCGGTGAATTGCTCGTTCCAATCCACAAGATTATCCTCGCCCAGTTCCAGCGCGTCGACGATGTGGCAGGTAAAGAGGTCGGGCATCTCCTGCACCTCCTGCCCGCCGCTCTGCGCCTCCTTCAGATAGCCGCCAATCTGGGACGCGCTGCTCATGCCGGTGACCTTCACCTGTACGCCGCGCTCCTGCCCCACGGTGCGGTTGAACTCCTGCACCAGCAGGTCCATCGGCGAGCCTGCCTGCTCGCCGTAAACGTGCCAGAAGGACAGGGAGACCGGCTCCTTTTTATTCAGCAGGGACTTCTCTCCGCAGCCGGAGAGGGTGAAAAGAAGGGCGGATAGCAGCAGAGCCGCCAGCATACGCTTTTTCATGAAACAGACCTCCAAAACAGAACGGGTGTTTGAAAAATCGGGCTGATTTTCGGATTTTTCAAAAATATTTTTTCTCTTTGTCCCCTAAATGAGGGATTCAGGGGACAGACAAAAGAATGAAAGTATGATACAAAAAATAGTGTACGGAGCCGGACGCACCGTCCGGCGACCGTCAGGTGAACAGAGAATCGCGAAAGGGGGACCCCTTTCGGTTGGAGCGAAGCTCCAACCGAAAGATCGCTCGACGCTCTATATCCTGTCGAGCCGATCGCCTCGTTAGGCATTGTAGCATATTCCACGACAGATTTACAAGACGAAATTGAAAAAGGGAGGAGGAATGCGGATGGAGCAGGCGAAGAAAACGGCGACCTACCGGGTCGTCACCGACTCAGGAGGCGGCAGGATCTTTCGCTTCTACTGCGACATCTCCGGTGAGCTGTGCTGCGTGACCCGCCCCATTCAGGCGGATACGGAGGAAGCGGCGCTGGAGATCGCGTGGGAACAGGAGGGCAGGTGGGAGTTCAACCATTGCCCCAAATGTGGGAAGTATGTATCCTCCGCTATGTTCAATGTCAATGCGGGGCTGTGCCTGGACTGCGCCCCGTGGGAAACGGAGTTTCCCGCCTTTTGCCATCAATGCGGCGTAAGGCTGCGGGGTGCAACGCCGCGCTACTGCCCCACCTGTGGAGCGAAGCTGATAGCGGACGGTATGGACAGAAAGGAGGGGACGCCATGACCGAATACGATCTGCGGACAAGAAGAGCCCTGCGGCAGGTGACGCTGCTGGAGTTCGGCTTCGGACCGGAAACCATGCGGCGATGTAAGCTCTGCCCGGAGTGCGGCAGGGCAAACCCCGCGCAGGACACGCACTGCGCTGACTGCGGCGCGGTACTGCCGGAAAAGACCCTCTATGACTTCTACCTCTCCCGCCACCGCTGCTGCCCCGGCTGCGGTGTGGCCGTCACCGACTACGCGGTGTACTGTCCGGAGTGCGGGACGCGCTTGCCGAAGGCAGGCGTGACACGGAGAAAGGAGACTGCGGTATGAGCTTTTTCCAAAAGAGGGAACCGCGGCCAAGCGGCCCCGGAGCGGAACAGGCCCTGCCCAGAGCTGCGGCCTGCTTCACCACTCCCGCCATGACCCGCCGCGCGGCGGACTGGCTGGGTAATTTGGGCGGCTGCCGTCCGCTGGGTATTCTATCCGACGACTGCGATGATGTGGTCTGGCAGTGTACGGCGGAGAAGGCGGATCTTCTGCTGCTGGAGCTGGACTTTTCAAACGGAGTGGAGGATAAGGATGTTTCCGGCCGCTGCGACATCGCCGTCGAGGTGCGGCGGAAGCTGCCGGAGTGCCGCGTCTACCTCCTCTGCGAGGACGGCCATCCGGAAAAGCTGGCCGCGCTGGATAAGGCGGTGGAGCTGAAGCTCATCGACGGCTACTGCATCGGCGCCCTTTCCGCGCAGCAGGTGCGTACATGGCTCGATGAGACAGCGAAAAGCATGAAAACGGCGGCATCCCCGCCAAAAAATCAAGAACCGGGAAGGAGGAACAAAGCATGAGACAACTGACACCCAAGCGCCTGACGGCGTGGCTCTTAACGCTCGTCATGGCGCTGAGCCTGCTGCCCACCGCGGCACTTGCCGACGAGGCGGACGAAGACCTTGCCCCGCCTGCGCCGCAGGACTACGGCTATGTGCGGCTGGTGTTCGGCGAGGGCGAACCGCTCGACCTGCGCCACGGCGAGTACATCACCGAGTGCAGCCCGACGGCTGAGGTACTCGGCAACGCCAGCGAGGATTTCATCGCCAACGGCGGGTACGCGGCGCTCTATTACGAGGGCAAGCTGTATCACAAGGCCGCGCTGGACGGCGTGCGCATTGACGCGGACGCGGTTCTCCCCGCGGAGGACTTCGAGCCCGTACCGATGGGCGAGCTTGCCGCGGGAACCAACGGGGGAACCAACGGGGGAACCAACGAGGGAACCAACGAGGGAACCAACGGGGGAACCAACGGGGGAACCAACGGGGGAACCAACGGGGGAACCAACGAGGAGACCAACGAGGGAACCACCAAGAAAACCACCGGGGAGCAGCAGCTCCAGCAGGAGCCCCTGCCGACCCCGACACCGGTGAGGAAGATCCCCCTGCGGACGGCGGGAGGGACTGCCACACCGGATCCGAGATATAGTCATATACAGCTGAAATTTTCCGAAAGCAGCAGCGATTGGATCAAGCTGCGTGACTGTGAGTACATCACGAGCAACAGTCCCAATGCGACCCCCCAGCTTTTACCGGCAGGTGAACTTGCTCAGGTCGATTTTGTCCAAAACGAAAAGTATGTAGCGCTCTACTACAACGGCTGTCTGAATCTGAAGGGCGACCTCACAGGGGCGTGCATTGACATGCAGGCACCCAGGTACGGTGACATCAAGGTTAAAACCATGATGATCCAAGTGCGGGATAATGTGACGCTCGACGGCAAGTCCTGCCTGCTGTATGGCTCTGAGCAAAATCTTTGGCTGCGCATCGCCCCCGGGAAAACGCTGACCATCAATGCAGACCGCAACCAGCCTTATAAATACCGTGCAGCCATTTACTCCAACGGAGGCGATGTGACCGTTTCCGGCGGCGGCACCCTGAACATCAATTATCAGGGAAAAACGAATCCGGGAAAGAGCGAAAACAAAATCGTAGAAGGCATTCGCGGCAGCTGGGTGTCCTTTGAGTATGATGACCAGTCTTTCTACCTCGGCAGCCCCACCGTGAACATCAACATGAATAACGGCGAGAGCGGCCCGGAGGGCGATGCGGTCACGGGCATCAACGCAGGCACGCTGATCGTGAAGGACAAAGCCAGGCTGAACATCGAGGTGACCGGGCGAGCGCTGGATCCGACTAAAGAAGGAATCAGTTACGCAGAGGGCGCCACCCAGGGCCGGGTCAACATGGCCATCAGAGCCGACAGTATGGAGCTGCTGGACAGTGCTTCGGTGGATATCATCTCCCACAAGAATGTCATCAGCGATATTTGCCTTACGGGCGAAGGCGATGCGCTGACGGTGAACACCACCGGCCACCTGAACATCAAAAACGAGGGCAACATTGACCGCTATCCGAAGCAAGACGACGGCGTCGATTCTCGAGACCTCCCGGATGGGAATATCAAAGTCCCTACAGGTGCCAGCGTGAAGTTTGTCCGGGCGGAGGGCGGCGTCTTTATCGACTCCTATGCAAAGACCATTGACAAATGGTATGACGATGACATTGCCGGGAAAGGGGATCCCACCGACCATTGGGCCATCGGGGGCAACCTGGTGCTGGTCGACGGTATGTACCGCGGCGACCACCGCGTGGGCGATTGGGAAAAGGTAAGCGGCAACAGCAGCAACTCTTACATCATTTACGGCACCGCCAAATTTATCTATAGTGGGCTGGGTGTGCACACCGTGAAGGTGTCCCGCGGTGTCGGCGTGGTCGAAAACAACGGAGGCAACCCCACCGGCCGTGTAAAAGAGCCGGAATTCAACGACATCTACATCGTGAAGCAGGGCGACTGGCTGGAGGTGACCGCACCGGCGGGGAAGGGCAAGTTCCTTTATTGGTATGACGCCACGAGCGATGATAACACCGAGGGCGGCACGACCTGGACGAACCAAACCCAGCGCTTCGATTATTTCGAAAAGGATATGCTGCTGGTGCCGGTGTACGATGTTATGACCAAGGAACCGACGCTGGGCCCGCTGCGCTATATGGAGGGCGGCGAAATCGATTCGAACTACTCGAGTCAAGAGCTGGACTTTGCTTACGATGACACCGGCATTGATGATAGCCATGGTTTCCGGGTGCTTCTGGTGCCCGCCCAGCTGCCGAAATACGACGAAACGGTGCAGTATGTCACCATGCTGGACGAAAGACGGTGCGTTAGCTTCAGGCCGGGAACGCTATTTGCCGATAAGAACCACCCCGTTTCAGGCGCTGCCTACAATTATATGAGCATTGCGCCGGGCAAGTACCGCATTGCGGTGGGCGACTGGGGCTACGGCCACGGTTACTGGTATTTCAGCGAACCCTTTGAATTCAACCCGCCCGTTGCCCCGCCTTATGTCAAGCCGAAAAGCATGTTTTTCCAGGAAGCCGGCAGCCAGCAGGTGACCATCACGGCGGAGCGTGAGGCAGATATCCAGTACCGCCTGTGGAACTACACCAAGAATGCGTGGGACGGCTATCAAGACTACATCGCCCCCTTCACCGTCAGCTACACCGCGGATCAGGCCGCGCGCATTGAAGCCAAGGCCGCCGGCTCCGCAGAGGGCGTTACCACCAAAGTGGAGTACGCCGTGCAGCCCACCGCCATCCCCACGGTGAAGTACGGCGGCCAGGTGTTGGCTCATCCCGGTAGTCCCTATGCCAACGAGAGATACTACTACAAAAGCATGGAGATGCAGGTGGAGCCTCACGAGGGCTATGACATCTACTATCGGGTAGGTGGTGAGCCCTGGGGGGGAAGCAATGGCTCCGAGATCCACGGCACCAAGCTGGGGGCGGATGGCAAGGTCACCATCTCCGGCACCGGCACGGGGCAGAACTGGGTTTATTTCAGAGCCCGCAAGATCCTTCCCGGGAGCTGGGGCGAGTGGAGCCGAACGTCGGCTCGCCTCACCCTCAAGGAAATGACCACCCTGCCTGTGCCGAATGTGACCTTCTACGATGGCGACACCCGGGTCACGCCGGATTCCAACAACACCGTCTTCTTCCACGAAAAGCTGAGGGCGGAGCTCTCCACGCCATACGACTGGCCCATCAACGCGGAGATGCGGTACACCAAGTCCACGGGGACGATTGGTGGTAGGTCCGAAGCCTATACGGTGCCTGTGGAGTATACCGCGGAAGGGTATTTGTGGGTGTCCGCACGGGCGACCCTTGCCGACGGCAACGGCGTACCAAGTAATACGGTGCGCTATAACATCCAGCAGGATGCCAGCCACGTTAAGAAGGTTGTGACGGTGCCGGCAGGGTCGACAATTAAGCTGTTCAATCCGCCTACGAGTTCAAAACCGCTTCAAGCGGATTCCATCACAGGTTCCGCTTGGAATTATAACATCAATGTAGGCGCACAGTGCAAGGTGGCTGCTCCCATCCGGCAAAATGGGTTGCCTTTTTACAAATGGAAGGCTGACCCCGATGTGGTGGTGTTCAGCGATCCGCACAGCTACTTGACCACCTTCACCATGCCGGATAGGGATTTCACCCTGACAGCGGAATACAAGGCACTCCCCACAGAAGGTATTACCCGAGACACCAATATCGACCTCAATGCGGGTAAGCCCGCCGGGAAGAGCCTGTCACTGCGGTCGGGACCTAATGATATGTTCAGCGAGTGGCGTCACCTGAAATACCAGTGGTATGAGGGCGACAGTGCCAGCGGCACAGCGCTGGATAACTTTGCTCCCTTCGAGACCGGCAAGACCTACACCGCCCAGGTGACGATCACCGTCACCGAGGGATGCACCTTCGCGGAAAAGGCAGCGGTGCAAACCAAAACCAGTCCTTCTAATGGATTTATTAGTGTGGCCGAGGATAAGCTCGCCCGTGCAAAGGACAAAAAGAGTATTGCTTTCGACCTGCACCTGCTCACCAAGCCGGAGCTGACGATGGAGCTGGCCCCCGGTGACACCCTGCCCACGGCGGCAGATTTGACCAAGCAGCTGCCGGAGGGCTACACCGTCAAGACCCTGACCTGGGCGGGCGATGCTACAACGGCTCCAAGCAGTGCTGGGGAAATAGCCATCACCAAACTGGAGATCGTACCTGTGGAGGGCAGCTATCAGCTGGCCAACTGCAGCGTGTGGATCAACGGCACGAAGCGCACCGGGAAATACAACGACAGCACGCTCACGCTGGAGAACATCGACCTGCCCGTGAAGCCCGAGGGCGTGAGCGTCAGCGGGACGGCGGTGAGCTGGAACGACACCGATAACGCTGAGTACCGGCTCTATGACGGCAGTACCAGCGATGCGGACATCAAGGCGGAGTGGAAGTCCGACAAATATACCGGTACAGCCTGCACCAGCAAGGGCACACCCACAGCCAGCGGCAAGCAGTTTGAGCAGAGCTTCACCTTCGATACCGTCGCAGAGGGTGATTACAAGCTGGTGATCTTCAAGCCCAAAAAGTATGTGCCCAAGATCGTTCCCATCACCGTTGGCACGACCGACTACACCTGCGGCGAACTCAAGCTGTGGCTGTATGGGGATGTGACAGGAGATGGCATAATTAACTCTATTGATGTTTTACAGATACAGCTAAAAGTGGCTGGCTCATTATCGCTGATAGATTTGGGTGACGCAACCGAGAAAAGCGATAAGATAGCGGCGGCTAATATAACATTTGCAGGATTGGGCGACAATGTAATCAATAGTATTGATGCTTTACAATTACAGCTCAAAATTGCGGGAGCCAGTTCACTTTATGACAGCATTCCCTAAATGAAAAACAGGAGGGTATATGAAAAAAATATTGAGCATTCTGCTTAGTTTTGCCTTAGTGTTCTCGTTGTTGCCAATTACGGCTTTTGCAGCGGGTGATTCTCTGACTTTAGACAAAACAGAAGTAAAAATTGGCGAAGAACTTACGGTTGAATGGAAAATTCCTAATGCTGTAAGTGGAGTAAAAGTTGTTCAAGTTCATGTGCAGTTTGATAAAACCAAACTGAAAGTGAAGACTTTTGATGGCACAGGACTGGCCGGAGCAGTTGTTCCAACAGTCGCAGAAGTCAACAATAACGGATATGTTGGTCTTTCTTACTCCAATATGAGTGGAATTGACATTGCCGCAGGAACAGTTCCTCTTAAAATTGTATTTACAGCAATTGATAGCGGAAGTGTGACAATCGCAACCGATAATATTCTACTAACTGGCGGAGCGTATGGTACAGATGACTATTCCGGTACCGCTGGTGTCTCACCAACAACCGCCACCGTCACCATCCCCAAGGCACCCATCACCAGCGTGACCATCGCTGACCTGGATGCTCCTGCTAAGGGCGCTACACCGGACACCAGCGTGACCGTGACCCCTTCCAGTCTGGCTGTTGCTGATGTCAAGTGGTTTAACGGCGAAACCGAGGTTGCCGGTAACTTTGCAGCCAGCACCGCTTACACCGTCAAAATCAAGCTGACGGCATCCGGCGGCGACAACTTCGCAGACACCGTGACCGCAGGTGATTATACTGCGACACGCAACAGTGAAACGGAGTTGCTTCTGACCAAGACCTTTGATCCGACCCCCGATAAGACCCTGACCAAGCTGGAAATCACCGGGAAAAACATCGCCACCGGCAAGCACCACGGTGATACGATCGAAAAGACCGAGCTCACCGTCAAGGCGACTTACGACGATGGCAGCACCGAAGATGCTTTCGAGGACTACACCATCGTTTACAACGGTGACGCTACCGCTACCGCCTTGAAGAAGGGCGACAACAACATCAAGGTCAAGTTCGGCACCGTGGAATCCGCCGCGCTCGCCGTCAACGGCGTGAAGGGGCAGATTCTTACGGAAGATGACTTCGACTTCACAACCCCCAACGAGGTTACTTATAATCCTACCGCCACTGCAGGCGTTTCAAACCTCCACAGCCTGACATGGAGCGCCGTAAACCGTAAGGGTGATGAAACCACCACACGAGATTTTATCCACAACTATGTTACATTTGAAGTAACGGATGCGGACGGAACAGTGACCACCACCCCGACGAAGGTTGGCAACTACACCATCAAATTCTGGTGGAAAGACGGTCCTACGCACGAGGCACGCGACAAAGCAAATGCCCTCACCTTCACCGGTAAGATTCTGTCCAAGGACATCTCCGGCGCGACTATCAATTTCGGCACGCAGGCGACCTATGACGGCAACTCGCACACGGCGAATTACACCGTTACCGATGGCACTTATACGCTGATGAAGGATACAGACTACACCGTTCGTACTAATACCGACACCGCCACCGATGTACAGTCAATGTATCTGTACATCGACGGAATCGGCAACTACAAGGATGCCAAATCGGGCGTCTGGACGCTGGCTGCAAGGGAAGTGACCCTCAATTGGGAAAACATTACCGGCCGCACTTGGAATGACGGAAAGACCGTCACTGCCACGGTCAGCAATAAGGTCGGCTCTGATGAGGTCAATGTCACCGTCACCGGCGGCGGTGAGACCGCTGTGGGCAGTTACACCGCCACCGCCACCGACTTGACCGGTACAAAGGCAGGCAACTACAAGCTGCCCGCCGCTGTCACGCAGAACTACACCATCGGCAAGGCAACCGCCCCACGGGCATCAAGGCGGACTTTGAGGTGCTCTTCAGCGACACCGCCGCCAAGACGGTTGCGGTCAATGACTTTACCGGCTTGCCCACCGACATTGCGAACGCCAAGTTTCAGGGCACTGCCGGTACCAAGACGGATGCTAACAGCATTGTCGCCAGCTATGGCAATGACAGCTTCACGCTGGCCTCCAGCTTGACAGCCGCTAACAAGGACAACACCGCAAACTGGACGGTGACCATCGAGAGCGACAACTATGCTGATATCCCTGCCACCGTCAACGTTAAGGTCATCGACAAGACCATCGACACCTCCACCATGACCGTGATGCAGACTGGCTGCATCTACGGCGATACGCTGCCCGCCTACGTCCTCACCAATAAGCCCACAACAGCAACCGGTCCGGAAACCGTACTTTATACCGGCACACTCCGCAGTGGCAGCTCTTACAGCTCCAACACCGCCCCCACCGAAGCCGGTACCTACCAAGTGAAGGTGGAGTGCGAGACAAGCGATACGATTTATAAGGCCACTTCCGCCAATTTCACCATCGCGCCAAAGAGAATCAGCGACGCGACCGTTACTCTGAATAAGACCTCTCTTGAGTACAACGGCAGCGCCCAGACCGTGACCGTGACCGTCAAGGATGGCGGCACCACTTTGGTAGAAGGCACCGGCTACACCGTTACCGGTACAACCAGCAGCACAAATGTAGGCAGCTACACCGTAACCGTCACCGGTCAGGGCAACTACACGGACAGCGTCGATAGAACTTGGAAGATCACCCAAGGCACACCGACCTACACCGTTCCCACCGGTCTGACTGCCAA
>ERZ1673738.6058-NODE-6058-length-10348-cov-8.391917_pt1 | contig 10348 bp, 8 predicted proteins | sample MGYA00580198_ERZ1673738 | MGnify/ENA primary metagenome ERZ1673738 (study PRJEB41218, sample SAMN15661784) | gut metagenome | host: Homo sapiens | place: Canada: London | collected 2015-08-20/2019-03-30 | study: EMG produced TPA metagenomics assembly of... | reverse complement strand
GAGATGCGGGGAATGAAGATTTTTTCCTCATGTTTTGCCGTTTGATTGTAATTATATTTACTATACTTTTCTAATCTTATAAACGAGTTTTGCATAAATTTTGTAAAACGCATTATTCAGAGAGTCTGGTTTGCAGCGCTTCTATCACGCTGTGCGCAGCGGCAGCGCAATCCGGGTTTTCTTCCCACGTCAGGGTCGTGGCGGTATCGTAAATGGTGTAGTCCATCACGGAGTAGAACCGCACAGCGTTGACGCGGCTTTGCACGCTTTCAAGCAGCTCGGGCTGCAGATAGGCGTTTTTGTGCGTCAAGAAACCGTTTTGGTTGCCGAGCATCAAAAGCGTACCGCGCGCATCGTTCACGGTTTCAGTGTCGATTTGCGCTTCGTCGCTGAACAGCAGCTCGAAGAAGCGGAACACCTCATCGGCCTTTGGGCTGTTGCGATTGATGGCTGCGTAGGAGGTAATAAACGCGGTCACGCCGCCTTCGGTGTTCGGGATGGCAAGGGCGTTCACGGTGTCTTTATTCTGTGCGTAATACGCCATGCCTTCATCGGTCTGCGCATAGGATCCGCTTTGGATCAGTGCGGTCTCCTCGTCAAAGCTTTCCGACGCAGGCATGGCAAGAAGATCTTCAAACTGCGCGGTGAGGTTTTCCTCGGTGAGAATTGTTTTTTCGGCGGCGTAATCTGCGATGCGTGGAATTCCGGCGCCGCACCAAGTGTAGAGATTGTTGCGCACAACTTTCAGAACGGCCGTGTCCTCACAGTTTACAAGCTCGTCCCATGTTTTGGGGGTGAAATCGGGGTCGGCAAGCTGTGCTTTATCGAGGAGAAAAACGCTTGCGTAATACGTGATAGGCAGCACGACCTGTCCTTCGTCGGTTTTTCCGGTATCGAAAACAGGGGCAAAGTGGTCTTCGGAGCGGAGGTATTCGCTTTCTTTTATATAGTCGTCAAGCGGCAGAAAAGCGCCGGACTGCATGGTGCGCTGCACATCCGGGAACAGCGCGGCAGGGCGGCCTTCACCATTGAAAGTCATGTTTGAGGTCGGGGAAGAAAGCAGATAGCCGTCCGGCCCGCCGCCGGCCATGATCTCCACGCGCAGGGAGGAGATCTGCGTTTCGCGCTCCTGTGCATCCTCGGAGAGGACGAAAAACTCAACGTTCAAATCGCCGTAGATTTCTTTTGCAAGCCGCGTTATGCCGTTTTCGTGCGTAAAGTCCTGCTCATCCGTCACGATCACCGCTTTTTCGCTCGATTTGCTCGCGGTGCTGTCCGTTGAAGCCGAAGCGGAAGACGTAGCCGAAGGCGCCGCGCCGCCGCAGCCGCAGACCGCCTGCATGAGCAGCATGGCAGACAAAAGAATGGCAAATTTGCGTTTCATAGATTTTCCTCCTTTAAACTGGTGAAGTATAATTATATGCTATATATGAACTCACCTTTCAGCTACAAAGGCAAATTCATAGAGGGTTATACAGCGATCACTGTTCTTTTGCCAGACATGATTTCTAAACGTTTAGTTAACTTAATAATAATAGAATTTCAAATTAAGTCAAGCAAAATCGCACTAAATGACAAAAGAGCATCATGAAGTAGCATTTATCAATCCGAACACTCTACAAATATCTATTGAATTTTCCTTTAACAGCCAGCTCTCGTTTTAAAAAATTTGCAAGGCAAAAGGTCAAGCAGCTTTATATTTCAAATTTTGAATTTCCATCCCATAAGCGCGCCAAATGTAAACAATCTGTAAACAAATGCCTTTACCCCGTTTATAAATCGTCGAAAAATGTCGTGTATAAGCAGCGTCTGCAAGCCCGTTTAGGCAGACTGCCGTATTCCTATATTCAGAAAATCGATAAAGCCCTTGCCGTCAGTATCGGGTTATGGGATAAATGCTGAAAACATAAAGACTTTGTTTTTATTTGTTATCCGGTACAAGTAAGCTCCCATATACTTGCACCGCGAGGTGGTAATTTGGCGCACAGAGAATTTATCTATATCGGTGAACCGCTTTCAAAATTGTATGAAAAAGAGCATGCAGCTTTCTTTCTGAACTTGCAGAAAGGCATTCTTCTCTCCTTAAAACAGCGAAATCTGCTGACACCCGCTCAATACCAAGAGTGTTTAGCCGAACTGGGAAAAAGAGAAAGCAAAAATCAAATCTGTAATACCATAAAACAGAAACATTCATTGTGAAAGAAAATTTCACCGATTTTTACACGAATATTTAACTGCCAACAGCATTCTCTAATGTGATCGAGAAAATTAACAACTTCAAGAGAGGATGACGAAAAGCCATCCGAAACAAACTGTAAAACAAATTTGCACATTCGACAAACCAATTTTCGCTTTCTATAATAATAGGCACAGAAACATTCACTGTAAAAGGGGGATTTATATGAACCGATATGAACGCATGAATCAAGAGCGAAAAATAGTCGATGTGCGAAAGCGTGTGGCCGCCTATTGCCGTGTTTCCACCGACCACGAAGATCAGGCAAACTCCTTTGAGAGCCAGCAGCGCTATTTCAGACAGTATATTGAGCGCAACCCCGATTGGGAGCTTTACGAGATTTTCGCGGACGAAGGCATCTCCGGCACCAACACCAAAAAGCGCAGCGAATTCAAGCGCATGATCGCCTGCGCCAAAGAGGGCGATTTCGATTTGATCATCACAAAAGAAATTTCCCGTTTTGCGAGAAATACGCTCGACAGCATTTATTACACGCGTGACCTCAAAAAGCACGGCGTCGGCGTGATTTTTATGAACGACAACATCAATACCTTAGACGGCGATGCAGAGCTTCGCTTGGCAATCATGTCTTCCATTGCGCAGGAAGAAAGCCGTAAAACGTCCGAACGTGTGAAATGGGGGCAAAAACGCCAGATGGAACAAGGCGTTGTGTTCGGCAGAAGCATGTTGGGCTACGATGTTAAAGACGGCAAAATGACCATCAACGAGGAAGGTGCCAAAATCGTGCGGCTTATCTTCCATAAGTTTGCAAACGAAAACAAAGGCACACACGTTATCGCACGCGAACTTCGCGAAGCAGGCATCACGCCTATGCGCGTCAAAGAGTGGAGCAACACCGTCATTTTGCGCGTGATCCGCAACGAAAAGTATTGCGGCGACCTCGTGCAAAAGAAAACTTTCACGCCGGATTTTCTCTCTCACGAAAAGAAATATAACCGCGGCGAAGAAGAATTTGTCATCATCAAAGACCACCACGAACCCATCGTTTCCCGAGAGCTTTTTGAGAAAGCCAACCGCATTTTAGATGAAAAATCTCTAACGCAGGAAGGCAAAGCCAAGCACAGTAATCGCTATCCGTTCTCCGGCAAAATCAAGTGCGGCTGCTGCGGTTCAAGCTATGTGGCAAGATATAAAAATCGAAATAACGGAACCCGCTACAAAGCATGGCGATGCTACAAGTCCGCTACACAAGGCAGCCCGCACACCGATAAAGCCGGAAATCCGCTTGGCTGCTCAAATCCAAGCATCCGCAATGAAGATGCCGTTCATATCATGTACCTCGTGACCCGCAGTCTGCAATTAGAAGAAAAGAAGATCACCGCTAATTTGCTTTCGGTCATTCAATCCGTGCTTTCCGTAAACACCAACTATTCGCATATTGAAAAACTCAAAGAGCAAATTCAATCCGTCGAAGATAAGCGCACGCAGCTGATCGACCTGTGCATATCCGGTGCGATCACCAAGCAGGAATTCATCACTAAACGTGAAGCCTGCGATAAGGAGATTTCCGAACTGCAAGATACGATCAGCGGCATAGACCAGCAGCACCTCCTCGCCGATCAGCAGGAAAGCGTGATGAAAGAAATCACCGCTGCCATTCATGAAATCGTCAGCGGTGTGGAATATGAAGATGCGTTTTATTCGCAGATTTTAGACAAAATGGTGGTGCAAAGTAAGGATACCGTCGATGTTTACCTGAATTTGCTCCCCATTAAGTGGAGTTACGCCGTCGCAAAGGCCTCAAAAGGCGTTTTAGACCCCAAAAGCGGCATTTCTGAAACAGAGATACCGATATCCGTCAATATCGCCCGAAGCTCCGGGTAGGGCATGGAGTAGCGCTGGCTGAGGTAGCGCAGGGAAGCGCCTAATTCTCCGTGAGGGCCGCCGTATTGGCTTATGATGAGCTTTGCGAGCGCGGGGTTCGGGTTTTTGATGCGTACAGGGTACTGCAGCTTCTTCTCATAAATCCACATTACTCGTTCGCCTCCGTTTCCCACGGCCACGGGTCGCTGATCCACGCCCAGCGGCTCGTTGAGCGCGAAGTCTCGTTTAAGGGGCCGTACGCTTTTTCGTACTCGACCGTAAGCTTATCGTATTCCTCGCGGTAAGCAGCAAGCTTTTTCGCTGCTTCTTTGCAATACGGATGCGAATCCAGATACAAATGCAGCTCCCACATCGCGAACTGCACGGCGGAAATGTGCCGCCTTAAACGCTGCTGTTCGTTCACCGCGGCTCACCCCGCCTTCCGTAAAACGGTTTATTCAAAACCGGGAACAGTGTGCCGTCATCGAACGCGCGCGCCGGCTCGTAGGTTTCGCTCCACTGCTGAAACGGCACGTAGGCCATACCGGGCACAGGGTCCTCGGGCAGCGGCGTACAGGTCGTGCGGCAGCCGCGCAGCATGGTGTTTTCATCTGCCATGTGCTGTGTCTCCTTTCAAACTATACTTGCAAGACAAGCTCGCAGTTCATAGTATGAAAACGGAGCGCAGCGTGTGCATCATGCGCCGTGGCGCGGACCGGACTTTTCCCCCTTCTTTTCGGAAACACGCTGCCACAAAACGGCGAGCATAAAGCCAAACGCCACCGCAAGCAGCACGATGGCGGCCGTAACAAGACGGTCTGTCTGTACCGCACGGGCGTTTTTCTCCGCTCCCGTCTGGGTCAGATCCGCGTCGCGCACTTCTCCTGTCGCAACGGTTGTTTCGGCCGGTGCTTCTTCTACACTGGCTTCGGCGGCTTCGCTTTCCGCAGACTTTTCACTGCTTGCCGCGTCTTTTCCCTTTGCGGCGGACGACGTGCCCGTCTTTCCTGTCACCGCCGTCACGGGTTTTGTCTCACGCGTGACGGCCACGGTGTACACTGCCGTTTCGCCGCTTTCGGACGTCACGGTGAATTCAAAATCGACCGTGCTGCCGCCCGCGCCGAGATTTTTGCGGTTCACGCGCACAGAGCAGTCCTCTGCCGGCTGGGCGTCGAAAACGAGTGACGTGACGGAAAACGGCACCGAGAGCGAATATTGGAACATCTCCGGGTCAAAGCTCGGGGAAAGCGTGCCCGTCGGCGGGATGAGCGAAAGCAGTGCCGCGCCGATCTCCGGCTCTTTCACGTAAGTGAACGTCTTTTCCGTCGTCTGCACCGTATCTATCAGTTCATGCCCCACAGCGTTCGCCGCATCGGTCACGGAAAAGCTGACCGTCACCGCATCAAACTCCGCACCGCGCTCCGTGCGGAACACCAGCGTGAACGGCTCCGTGAGCGCACCGCCGTCCTTTGCCGTGTAAACGAGCGCAAAACGTCCGTCCTGCTGCGAGGTATACACGTGGCGCGATTTCACACTTTCCGGCAACTCGGCCTTCGCATTGGCTATGACTTCCGCGTCAAAATCCGCAAACAGCACGAACGCGCCGATGTCCCCGCGCGCCGGCGTGCAGGTCACGGCGAACGATCCGCCGGGACGCACCTCTTCTGCCTGTGCTGCGAATGCGAACAGCGGCTCCGTCTCTTCTGCCATGGCCGAAACACTCGGTGTAAAAAGAAACAGGAGTCCACACAGAAGAAACCACGCGCCAAAGTCGTGCTTCTTCATAGTGCACCTCCCGCAAATCATTTTTATAATGCTTTCAGTATAGAAACCGCCGAGCACACTGTCAATAAGTTGTGAACTTTAATCACTTTTTCTGTTTAAAAGTTCTATCAGCTTCTGCTCCTTTTCTGCGGGGCTGCACCCGTTTTTTTCAGTATGGCACAGCGTCATTTTCCGTGTAATGTTTTTTCAAAAGAAAAAGTGCAGGTTTAACAATTTCGTAAAAAACGCATAACACAAAAAACGAAAAGTACCACTATACTGATAATCGAAAAGAAAAGATGAATACAAAGAGGTGGTTCCCTTGGAACATAAAGCGAACACGATAAACGCGAAAACATGCAGCTTTTAAGACGAAAACATCACAACAAAGAGGAGAATGACTTATGTTTGACATGAGACCGTATCGTAACAATAATGATAGAAGAAACAATCTGAGTGCTTACAACCCGTTCCGTGAAATGGACGCGTTTGAGCGTAATTTCTTTAACGATCCGTTCGGCAGCTGGTTCGACCACAGCGCGCTCGCATCGTTCAAGACCGACATCAAGGATAACGGCGACAGCTACACGCTGGAGGCCGACCTGCCGGGCTTTGACAAGAAGGACATCCATCTCGATGTCAACGGCGACACGCTGATCATTCACGCCGAGCGCAAGGCAGAGCAGGAAGAAAAGGACGACAAGAACAACTACGTCCGCTGCGAGCGCTCCTTTGGCTCGTACAGCCGTCAGTTTGACCTGAGCAGCGTAGACGCCGACCACATGAAGGCGACCTACGACAACGGCGTTTTGAAGCTTGAAATGCCGAAGAAGGCCCTGCCGGACAGCGCGCGCCACATTGAGATCGAATAAGCCTACCGTCCTTTGACGCAGAATAATATAGAATGAAACGGGGAGCCGTGCGTGTACCTTGCGCGGCTCCCCGTTTCTGTTTTATTTCAGCGTTTCCACTGCGGATTTCTCCACCGGCAGTGTTGCCTTATAGCGCTCCAGGAATTTCTCAAAGCCCTGCATGTCAGCTTCATCGGGCTCTGCGGTCTCGCTCTTTGCCTCGGCAAAAATGTTCTTATCGAGGTAATCCTCCAGCGTTTCGCCGTCCTCTGCGTTCACAAGGTAAGAAGCCAGCAACGCCATGCCCCACGGGCCGCCTTCGCCCGCCGTTTCCATCACGGAGACCGGCGTATGCAGCGCACCTGCCATCAGCTTCTGGCCCACGCCCTTCGCCTTGAAGAACCCGCCGTGGCCAAGCAGCGAATCAACCTCTGCGTGCTCCTTTTCGATCAGAATATCCATGCCGATTTTCAATGTCGCCATTGCGGAATAAAGCTGCGTGCGCGCAAAGTTCTGGAACGTAAACACGCTGTCCGGCAGGCGCATAAACAGCGGTCTGCCCTCCTCCATGCCGGTGATCGGCTCGCCGGAGAAGTAGTTGCACGAAACGAGTCCGCCGCAATCGGCGTCGCCCTTTAAAGCCTCAAAGAACATCGTATCAAGCGCCTGCGGCATGGAGCACTTCGCGCCGATGAGCTCCGCAAACGACTTAAACAACCCCGCCCACGCGTTGATGTCGGACGTGCAGTTGTTGCAATGCACCATCGCAACGGGCTTGCCGGTCGGCGTCGTCACCATGTCGATCTCCGTGTGTACTTTAGAAAGTGCCTTTTCGAGCACGATCATCGCAAAAACAGACGTGCCTGCGGAGATATTGCCCGTGCGCACACGGACGCTGTTCGTTGCCGTCATGCCCGTGCCGGCGTCACCTTCCGGCGGGCACAACGGCGCACCGGGCTTTAAGGTGCCGGTGGGGTCAAGCAAAAGCGCACCCGCGTCGGTCAGCTCGCCCGCGTCCTCGCCCGCAAGGCGAATCTGCGGCAGAATGTCGCGCAGCCGCCACGGCAGGTTGTGCTCCTTGTGCAGAATATCAAACGTGTCCATCATGCCGGAATCGTACACGTTGTGCTCGCTGTCAATGGGGAACATGCCGGAGGCATCGCCGATGCCGAGCACCTTCTCACCCGTCAGCTTCCAGTGCACATAGCCCGCAAGCGTCGTGATGAACGCAATGTCCTTCACATGCGGCTCGTTGTTTAAAATCGCCTGATGCAGATGCGCAATGCTCCAGCGCTGCGGAATGTTAAAGCCAAAGCGCGACGTAAGGTCGGCGGCGGCCTCCTCCGTCATCGTATTGCGCCATGTGCGGAACGGCACAAGCAGCTCGCCCTCGCGGTCAAACGCCAAATAGCCGTGCATCATCGCGGAAAATCCCAGCGCCTTCAAATGTGTGATCTTCTCGCCGTATTTCTCCTCTACCGATGCCGCAAGGTTCTTGTAGCTCTCCTGAATGCCGTGCCAAACGTCGTCCATGTGGTACGTCCACACACCTTGCTCCAAGCGGTTTTCCCAGTCATAGCTGCCGGAAGCCAATACCTCGCCGTGCGGCCCGATGAGCACCGCCTTAATGCGCGTAGAGCCAAGCTCCAAACCGAATACCGCTTCGCCCCCGCGGATCAGCGCGGCAGTCTCGTTGCGTTCCATATATACCCGTCCTTTCACGGCAAACCCGCCGTTTGTGTGATTTTCTCATTCCGTCACTCGTATCACTTGTACGAACAACTCTATATAATCATACCGAAAATCATCGCATTTTTCAAGAGAAAACATTGCCGAAATTCCTCTGCGGAATTTGTATCGTGTGTGAAACCGTTTGCTTCAAAACAAAAAATGTCCCAAAACGAACTTCCCTCTTGATTTTTTCCTCAATTTATATTAGAATAGATAACAAAGCAAAATGAATACGCGGGCGTAGTTTAATGGCAGAACATCAGCTTCCCAAGCTGAATACGAGGGTTCGATTCCCTTCGCCCGCTCCAAAAATCACGAGTCTTTTTGATTCGTGGTTTTTTCTTTTGAAAAAAGCTTTTGCACATTTCAAAGCTTCTTCTTTTCCAAAATCGTTAGTGAATGCCGTTTCGTTTCTAAAACTATTCATCAAAATATTTTTTGCAGAAAATGCAGCGAAAGTTTCCTTTTTCAGGGAAACTTTTGCCGTGTTTTCCTCTATAGGTAGAAAGACTTCATTTTACTTATAGAGGAGATATAAAAATGACTGAAGAAAATCGAGAATATCGCACAAGTCAAATCATGCTAAGAAACCAGTTTCATGGCAAAGACAAATTTAAGATTCCTATTATTCCCAAAGGAAATTTCGGGGATAAAGACTTTCAAAATCTGCTGTTAATCGGCTTTGACCGCACCAACATCAGAGATGAGCATCACTTAAACCGCATGGTTCATTTCTTTTTATATGATTATAAATTTGAACGGATATGGAAAAAACCGGACTATGATATAGAAAAACTGAAACGCTACAGAGCCGTTCTATCTCCAGATTTCAGTATCTATAGAGAGATGAACCCTTCAATGCAGCTTTATAACACTTTTAGAAACCGCTGGTGCGGCGCATATTTTGCTTCAAAAGGAATTCGGGTTATTCCAACCGTAAGCTGGGGAGACGAAAATACCTTTGATTTCTGTTTCAAGGGCATTCCAAAGGGGAGTGTTGTGGCGGTATCCACTTACATGGTTTCTGAGCATGGCAATCACGCCGATCAAAAAGACTTTTTCCTAAAAGGTTATCGCGAAATGCTTCGGCAAATCGAACCCGAACGGATTATTTGTTACAATACCCCATTTCCTGAAATGGAAGGCAACATCATTTTTGTAGATTATGAACTTTCTTCTTGGAAATATCAAAACCATAGCAAGTCTTCAAAATATGCAAAATATCTCACAGGACAGTTGTCTCCTGTCAAAAGCCGTGCTATACTGATAAAAAGAGGTTATGTATTCCCCCAGCAAGAAGAAAAAGGCATGGGCAGTGCTTATGGCGGCGAATGGAAACCTAAGAAACCGGACGATGAAAGATTTATAGGTAAACCGGGAGAAATTAAAACTACCAAAGACAAAAATGGAAATCTTCGACTTACCAAAATCGGTGAAGATGGCAAAGCGGTTTCAGAACGACATTTTTCGGATCACGGTTCCACGAACTAGTCTGGGAACACAACCATTTTCATTGGGGCGACACTAAAAATTATTGGGACGGAAATGTCCCCGAATTCAAACAATATGGAGGTAACGATATGGACACTATTTTTCCTGCTTGCAACACTCTGGAAGACGATCGTTTTGAATCTATTGCGGAATTCAAGGACTGCATAGGGCGCGGAGATGAAATTGAATTCGAATGGAAAGGCGTTCATTTCGGAATGAGCGGCTGCCAACCGAAACCGGAGCATCGGATCATGGCCTATCTCTGGAACCAGCCGGATACCGAACAATACTTTGATACGCCGGACGACGCGCTGGAATACATCGTTGCCGGAGACCGCCTGCGCGATATCATCACACAGATAGACGTTCTCTCGCGTGCTTTTTGATTAACCAAGCGAAATATTCCGAAGCTCAACCCAAAACCAATCATACAAAAAGCTCCCGCAAATTT
>ERZ1673738.6029-NODE-6029-length-10387-cov-14.902923_pt1 | contig 10387 bp, 4 predicted proteins | sample MGYA00580198_ERZ1673738 | MGnify/ENA primary metagenome ERZ1673738 (study PRJEB41218, sample SAMN15661784) | gut metagenome | host: Homo sapiens | place: Canada: London | collected 2015-08-20/2019-03-30 | study: EMG produced TPA metagenomics assembly of... | reverse complement strand
GCAGGCGGTTTAATGCCGGGGTGCCGGGGGCGGAGCCCCCGGCGAAATAAAGTAATAGTCTCCCCCTTCCCCGCCGGGGAAGGGGGTCGGGGGGATAGGGGGCAAAAACAAAGCTAAAGGCAGGGTAAGCCGGCAACCAACCGGGTGCGCCCCCCCTGCCCCCCCTCCCCCCCAAAAAACCGCCCCCCCATCCCCCCGGGAAGTTGGCATATTGTTCAAAGAGTGTACGGCAAATATGGTAAAAGCGCCGAAACTTGATGCGGTTATGGAAAATGGCAAAAATACCTGTTGACAAAAACCCGGATTTGGTATAAAATGAAATAGCGCAAGGCATTATGCCAAAAGGGCTGGTAGCCCCAAAATCTAAAAAGGAGACAGAACCATGAAAAAGACAATCCGTTTGCTGGCTCTTTTGCTGACACTGGTCATGATCGCGGGCCTCGTACCCGTGTTCGTCGTGTCGGCAGAAGATTCCGGCGAGAAGGGCATTACGCTGGAGAAGGATACCTTCAAGGCGGGAGAGGACATCATCGTCTCGGCTATCGGTGAAGGCAAGGACTGGGTCGGTCTGTATACCGCAGACGAGCCGGTCGATGGCAGCGTCCAGTCCGTGTACTGGTACTATGCTGCCGAGCATTCCTCCATCAACATCAAGGAAGCAACAAAGAACGCCGGGCGCGATGCGCTGTATGACATCCCCGCCGGCTCCTACAAGTTCGTGCTGTATGCCAACGACAGCTACGAGGTGCTGGCAACAAAGGAATTTACCGTTGTTTCCGCCACCGCTTTTGAGGACACTGCCAGCTTCGAGCTGGCTGGCGGCCAGGGCAACCCGTTCCCGGCTCACGGCGCCGGACAGAGTTTCGCTTTCCGCTATAACATCGGTGCAGACCGCCGTCTGAAGGCGGTCAAGTCCCATGCGATGGCTACCTACTCGGCTGCCTGCCAGCAGGTTACCCACGCTGTCTATCAGTGGAAGGGCAGCTATGCCGCCTCCGTGGCTGGCACGCCTCTCTTCAGCGTCGTTGTGAAGGATCACCCGGATAACGGCCCCGTGAACGTTGAGATTCCCGATACCCTCAACCTGACGGGCGACCTGCTGTTCGTCACCACCTGTGACGCGGCGGATGCCGGTATCACCTACTGGCAGGGCGCCGAGGTCAAGACCGAGGGCGTTACCTTCTTTGATAACGGCAACGAGTGCCCTGCATTCTGCATCAGCATGGAGACCGCGAAGGCTCTGCCCGACGTGGACCCCGCCCCCAAGTACGTGCTCGACTTCAGCAAGTACTCCAATGACGTGGCAACCGACTTCGGCTTCCAGAACGCCACCGCGCTGGAGTATGACGGCGTGACCAACAGCGGTTACGTTACCTTCAAGGCGACCGGCGGCGACCCCTATGTCTGGATCATGGGCAAGAAGGATCTGTTTGATCTCTCTACCAAGTCGCTGGGCTACATGGTCGTCAAGTACCGCACCAACCACACCGGCGGCGTGATGGAGTTCTTCGTCCAGCGTGCCGACGGTGTCAACCCCGGCCAGGAAGGCTCCTACACCAATACGAACCTGGAGGGCGACGGCTACTGGCACACCGCCATTGCCGATGCGTCCAACGTCTGGGGCAATGTGGACACCAAGCTGACCATCTTCCGTGTGGACCCGCTGGCAAACAACGATCCCACCGACCGTGAGATCGACATCGCCTACATCGCGTTCTTCTCGAACCGCGAGGCTGCCGAGGCATTCGCCGCCGGCGAGAGCAAGACCATGGCAGTCAAGGGCGAGCTGAACTACGGGGATCCCGCAGTGCTGTGCATCGGCGGTCAGTACTACACCTCCGAGAAGCTGCTGTACCTGACTGACGCCGGTGAGGGCAAGTTCACCGACGCCGCCGGCAACACCTATACCCTCAAGGGCGGTCGCGTCCTGAATGAGAAGGGTGTTGACACCGGTTACGTCGTTCCCGCCGTGCTGGATGACGGTCGCGTCGTCGGCATCGGTCACCTCATCCCGCTGACCTACCAGGATCCGCTGGATGGCGCTGTCGAGATCGACGGCAAGAAGTACGTCTACGAGCAGAAGATCGCCGTGACCGATGGATTCGTTCCGATCGATCCCGCCGACAACTCCGCTCCCTCCGAGCAGTATGCCGGCATGACCAGCGCAACTGCTTCGCCTGACACCTTCTTCATCAATGAAGCTGTCGTGCAGGACGGTTCCGCGCACGCTTACATCGCGAATAACCTGGGCGGCGTCATCCGTGACACCGAGCGCAAGTACAATTCTGTTTCCTTCCGTGGTTGGGCGTTTACGCCGAACAATGATTCCGCCATCACCGAGTACGGCTATGCGCTGAACACCGGTGCCATCGTCTGGAACGCCGCATGGCTCCAGGCAGCCGAGGGCGGTCTGGCAGGCGCTACCGGCGGTCCCAACACCACCCGTTACAAGATCGACGTCGATATGACGGCTCTGGAGGATGGCTGGTACAACGTGTACCTGTTCGTCCGTGATGCCAGCGGTGCCGAGTACCGCCTGGGCGCATGGGGCGATTTCAAGATCGTCAAGGGCGGCGAGCTCAAGCTGGATCACTACGCCGGCGCTGACGGCAACAACTACCCGCTGGATTCCCTGATCCTGACCGAGGGCGAGCAGAGGTTCGTTCTGGTGGGCGCTCAGGACGTGACCAACGGTCTGACCACCGGCAAGCTGGACTACAACACCGTCGTGGATTCCTGGGAGCTGGATATGGGCGCCAACACCGGCACCGTCAACAACAACAACGGCGATACCTTCAACAACGAAGGCTCCGTCTGGGGCGCAGCCGGCTACAATGTTCCCGGCAAGCAGATGTACAATCTGTGGGGTGCGAACGGCTATGTCAAGTTCGACTCCCTGCCCTTCGCGCAGTACAACACGGTTGAAATCGTCATCGGTTCCGACGCATCCTGCGATGCTTTCCGTGTAGGCTTTATCACCGACCCGGCACACCCGTTCGGTATCACCGGTGATAAGGAGAACCCGGATATGAGCGCAAATCTGGTTTCCGATATCTGCCCCGCCGGCTCCGAGGGTAAGCCCAACCTGTCCGGTCGCGGCGAGGGTCAGGGCTGGAACGGCGTCGAGAGACTGGTTCGCCTGGACATCTCCAAGATCGACTATGCCGGTGTCGTGGCACTGGCTTGCGGCTCTGTCGCACCGCACACCATGGTGTTTGCCAAGGTCACCTTCCTCAACTACGCAGAGGAGACCGTCAAGGGTAAGTACGTGTATGACACCGAGCTGTCCTACGTGGAAGCACCCGCGATCCCCGTCAATCCTGCTGAGGTTCAGCCCGTGTACATCCTGGACGGCGAAGGTCTGAACCTCGGTTCCGATGCAATGCGCACCGAGCCCGCTACCTACGACTACGAGAAGGGATGCATCCGTTACACCGCTAACGGTAACGACCCCAACGCAGGTTCCGCTCAGATTCCTGCCGGAACCACCGTTGCTCCGTTCATGGTCATCAAGTACCGCACGGAAGTCAGCTGCGTCGGTGAGCTGTTCACCGGTGTGGGCGGCGGCGCGACCGGCGGTTCCAACGTCCCGTTCCCGGGCGGTTACAACAGCGACGGTCAGTGGCACTACATGATCGTTGACCTGCGTAAGTCCGGCGACTACGACGCGAACACCAACGTCATCAACCACTTCCGTAACGACTTCGTACAGGGCGAGGGCGAGTGGCTCGAGGTCGAGTACTACGCGTTCTTCGACTCCTACGACAAGGCAGAGTACTACGCTGCCAACAATATGCACGTTCTGCCTCAGCCTGTGAAGGAGCACACCGCTACCTTCGTCGGCGAGGACGGCAAGGTCATTAAGGTTCTGACCTTCAAGGAAGGCGCGACCAAGCTGGTCGGCGTGCCGCTGCCTCCTGCAAAGGAAGGCTACACCGCCGCCTGGGAGGAGTACACGCTGGGTACCGAGGACATCACCATCAAGGTGAAGTACACCAAGAAGGATGTCCCGACCGAGCCTGCAACTGAGCCCGCGACCGAGCCTGCAACCGAGCCCGCGACTGAGCCTGCCACTCAGCCCGCAACCCAGCCTGCAACGCAGCCTGCGACCGACCCCGTGACGGAAGCTCCGACCGGAACCGGTACCGAGCCTGTCAACACCGCTAAAGTTGGCGGCAAGGGATGCAAGTCCGTTGTGGCTGTGTCCGGTGTGGTTGTCCTGCTGGCTGCTGCCGGCGCTGCCGTTGTCCTCAAGAAGAAGGAGAACTGACAAAACCAATACGGACTGTCGGAAAAGGACAGCCGAGCCAATGGCTGAAGCCGAGAGCCAGGCAGAAAGCCGGAAGCAAAAGCTGAAAAACCACAGTCCTGAAACCCAAAACAGCCGCCGGGGCTTCCCGGTGGCTGCAGGAAAGACCTAAGGGGGCTGCTGCATGATGCAGCAGCCCCCTTGTCACCGAAAGGGGGGGATCCCATGCGGGCAGGAAACCGGAGAAAAGCGGCGGTGACGGCGGCAGTGTGCCTTTTGCTGCCGGCTGCAGTGTCCGTATGGGCGGTTCGGGCATCAGCCGACGCGGCGCAAGGGGGAGCCTTTGAGCCGGTTGCGTATGAGTACCCGATACAATCCGCGCCGCCGGAGCAATCCGAACCACCGGAATCCGAACCTCCGAAGCAGTCCGAGCCGCCGGAGCTGACACTCCCGCCCGACGTGACGCTGAACTGGGACATCGTGGGCGGATGGATCAGCGACCACTGGAACGATGCGCCCCGGGATGAGGAACCCCGCACACACCAGCCGATGTTCGTCCGGGAGCAGGACGATACGGGATGCGTTGCCGCCCTGCCGCCCGGCCTGCCGTCCGGCGCGGCGGCAGCCCTGCTGGCGGGGATGTGCGGTCTTTTGCTGCGGCGCCGGCGGGAATATGACCATGCGGGAAAGGAAAACCATGATTCGAGTTAGAGCCGCTTGTTTGAAAAACAGCCGATGCGCCGTGCGGGCAGGTCGGCTGACAGCCTGCCTGCTGGCGCTCTGCCTGCTCGGCGGGCTATGCCTGCCGGTGCGGGCGGCAGCCGCCGGACGGCTGCCCTACTGCTTCCGTTTTGAGAATCTGAACGGGGACAGTTCCGGTCAGCGGGACACCCTGCTGATCGGGAAGAACCGGAGCCTTGCCGCCGGGGAAACCCTGCAGTTTTCCGGCTGGCTTGCCGTGGAGGGGGGCGTCCGGGGGTACGAGTACGCCTTTGTCCCGACCGGGGACGCCGCCGCTATTGGTTCGCCGGAGTGGCTCACCCCGCCCGTGTCGGGCAAAGCCGCCCGCAACGACCTGAAAGCGGCAGGCGTGCCGTACAGCTCAGGTCACGCGACGGCGGGCTTTTCGTTGGAGCTGACAGCGCCGACCGGCAGGGACGGCTACTATGACTTTTACCTGCGCGGCATCGCCGCCGACGGCACCCGCTGTGATCTGCTGGTTATGCTGGATACGGCGGTCGGACTGCCCGATCAGGATGACGGCGACACCCGCCGGATCAATCTTGCGCGGCTCGCGCGGGATGCGGGAAAGCTGCCGGGCGTCGGATTTACCCCGGACGGCGCTGTCACCCTGACCGCCGGGGGCGTTCTCCCGCTGGGCGAGCTCAATCTGGCGGCGTTTGAAAAGGTCAGCCTGACCTACACGGTGCCCGCCGCCTTCACGGAAGAGCAGGGAACCCGCGCCGCCGCGCTGGGGCTCAAGCTGTCGCCGGACGGCACGCCGCCCGCGCCGTATGAGCGGGACGGGCTGTATGACATGAGCGGCAGTCAGGCGCTGGGCAGACTGCGGGGGGGCGGGAGCGCCCGGACGCTGGAGCTTGACCTGACCGACGCCAACGGAATGGGGCAGCTGTACCTGTCCGCCTACCTGTTCGGGACAGACAGCGTGACCGTGACTGAGGTGCAGTTCACCTACCGCGGGAAAAGCGCGACGCGCACCGCCGCGCGGATTTTCTGCTCCGGCGATCTCGCCCCGTACTTCTCCGGCGCGAACGCCGTGGAGACCGAAACGGTTCATGACTCCGCGCTGGGGGACGTCCTGCGCATCCGCGCCGCGACCGCCACGAACGATCCCTACGTGTACTTCAATGCGGAATCCCTGCTGGCGACGCACGGCATCCGCGTCAACGCCGACGAGTACCGCTACATGGTGGTGCTGGTGCGCGCGCGCGCCGGGAACCGGAACGGGCACATGACCTTCTACCTCTGCGCCGGGGAGATCGGCGGACCAACCGAGGACTGCACGGTCACGAGCAGGCTGGAGACAGACGGCAAGTGGCACTACTGCCTGCTCGACCTGTCGGATAAGCAGACGTGGGCGGGCACGGTGCACGGCTGGCGGTTCGACATGATAAACGCGCCCGCCGCCGCCGGCGACTACGTGGACTACGCCTCGGTGCAGTTCTTCCGCACCAAGCGGGCGGCGGAGCAGGTCGCCCGCGGGAACCCGCTCCGTCCGGACACGGTCTACCACAGCGGGGACGCGCCTGTCATGCGGGACGACCGCGAGGAGCTCGGCGGCGAGCAGGGCGCCTTCACGCCGGATCCTGCCGACCTCTACGCGCCGTCCGGCACCGAGACCGGGACGGAAACCGCAACGGAGCCGCTACCCGGAACGGGCAGCGCGTCCGACACCGGAACGCCGCCGGATCCGACAGCGGGCACATCCGATCCGACCGACGCAACGGGTACGGCGTCCGCGACCGGCACCGCCGGCACCGGGCAGGGCTGCCGCTCTGCCGCCGGTGCCTGCATCGCCCTGATCCTGCCCGTATGCGCGGCACTGCCTGCCCTCCGGCGGCGCAGAACCCGCTGAAACAGAAACAATCACTGGCTTGCCCGGGGGAACCGCCGGCCCGCGCCGTTCTGCAGTGCGCGCGGCGGGGTTCCATGTAACAAGTTACACGTAACAAGTTACACGTAACAAGTTCCACGCAACCAGAAGAAAGGAAACAGCCATGAAACGCATTCTTTCACTCACCCTTGCGGTGCTGCTCTGCTGTCTTGCCGTCGCGGTACTGCCCGGGGCGACCGTCGCGGCAGAGCCGGGCGCCGTCGTTCCCGGCACGCTGACCGATGAGGTCGGCCGGGAGACGCAGGAGCTGACGCTTGCCGACGGCACCGCCACCGGCGTCAGATGGACGCAGATCACGCTGGACGGCTACTACGGCTCCAAGATCGTCAACGTCGCGGAGTTCAGCCTGTCCAACACCCACCTGTCGCTGGAGGTCATCAACAGCGGCAAGTACCTTGTCTCGACGGACAAAACCTCCGAGGCGGCGGCTGCCTACAACAGGACGCACGAGGGGCAGACCGTGCTGGCAGCCATCAACGGCGACCTGTGGATGACCAAGGTTCACAGCAGTGCCGCCATCACGACCAAGACACTGCAGACCACGCGCGGCGTGCTGATTGTGGACGGCGAGATCTGGGCGTCCCAGCAGCTGGACGCCGAGAACCGGGACGCGACCAACGCCGAGAAGAATACGCCCGCCGGGGATAAGGCGGCGTTCGGCGTGACGTCCGCCAATCAGCCGCTGGTCGGCTCCCCCGACATCCGCATAGCCATCCGGGTAAACGGAAAGACTCTGCAGGCGGACGGGATCAACCGTCTGCCGGCGCGCGATTCGCTCATCGTGTACAATGCGCGCCTGAACGATTCCAACTACGCGCTCAACGATGCCTATGAGGTGGAGCTGGAGATGGAGGACGACGCCTTCCGCGCCGGCGGCACGCTGACCGGAAAGGTCAAGGCAATCTATCCCAAGAATTCCGCTACCCGTCCGGCGCTGTCCGCCCGGACAGTCGTGCTGACGGCGCGGGGCAATAAGGTGTCCCAGCTGGAGAGCAATTTCCGCGTCGGCGACACCGTGACCTTTGAGACGTCCCTGACCGACCGCTGGGGCAACACCGAGCTGTGGCAGACCGTGCAGGAAGCGATCGGCGGGCATATGCAGGTGCTGGTTGACGGCAAGCAGGGCGTGGCGAACGGCAGTACCGCCGAGTACCCCACCACGCTGATCGGCTACCGGGATGACGGCTCCGTCATGCTCTGCACCGTGACCTCCACGGCGGAGAAGAAGTACGCGGGACTGAAGTTCGCGCACGCCTACAAGTTCTGCCGGGAGCTGGGCTATAACAGCGTGTTCTACCTGGACGGCGGCGGCTCCTCCACCTTCGTGTCGCTGGAGGAAGGCAGCTATACCGTGCGCAATAACTGCTCCGACGGTGCCCCCCGCCGGGTAATCAACTCGGTGGGCGTTGTCTGGAACGACACGCCGGTCTGTGCGAAGCAGGGGAGCCTGTCCTATATCGACATCCCGGTGGATCTGTCGTCGATTCCCCCGACGCACATGGACGGCGCACTGCTTGCCGATGTGGTCGGCTCGCCCAACGCGGTCACGCTGCGCTATGACGAAACCGAGCGCGCCCTTGCCGTGACCACGTCCTCCGCGACAAACGATCCCTACGCCTTGCTGAGCTTTTCCGCCCTTGCGCCCATCCGGGCGGAGGACGCGCCGTACATGGTGTTCAAGGTCAAGTCCGACTATGATAAAGCCACGACCTTCAAGCTGTACTATGCGGCAGGCAGTGTCGGCGGCGCGACCGAGCAGTGCACGCGCGTGTTCCAGATCAAGCCGGGCGACGAGTGGCAGTACATCGTGGTGGATATGTCCAAGGCGAACAAGTGGAGCGGGACGGTCAACAATATCCGGTTGGATGTCATCGACGGCATGACGGTTCCCGCGAACGTGACGGTGTACATCGGAGCCATCGTGCTGTGCCCGAGCGTTGAGGAAGCGGATGCAGTCGAGGCAGGCTGGCTGCCGGAGGGTTGCATCACGGATTATCTGGCTTATAAGGAATCCCTGCGCCCGAAGGAGACCGAGACCGAGACGGAACCCGCCACCGAGCCGGAGACCACCGTCACCGAGAGCGAAACGGTGGTGACCGATACGGCTACGGAGCCGGAGACGGCAACCAAGCCGGCGACCGAACCCGCATCCGAACCCGGGACATCTGCGTCCGTCCCCGTGACGGACAGTGCGACCGTTCCGGCAACGACAGCAACGGCGGAAGCCGGCGGCTGTGCATCGGCATTGACGGGCAGCATGGCGGGCATCTCCCTGCTGGGACTGCTGACAGCCGTGTCGGTCTGCGCGGTACGGCGGCGCCGGGCGTAAGGGCGCTGCGGATTGCTCCCTGCGGCAGAACCGACAAAATGGATCGGACCGAACACAGGTTCTCCCCCTCCGGGCGTTTGCCCGGAGGGGATTTTCGCGTGCGGCGGCAGTCCTGCCAGCAGGACGGCGCAGAGCAGCAGCGGGAGCGCGCGGCGCCACCCGGACACGTGTGCGCATCGGCGCATGGCGGCGTAAGCGGTGCGCAGAGCCGCTTTGCCGGCGCGGATTGCCCTGCGGGGCAGCCGTGCTGCCCTGCGGATCGCCGTGCGCATTGCCCTGCGGATTGCCGTGCGCATTGCCGCGTGGAATCTGTCCATGTGTCGCCCCCCTTCCCTTGCGGCAGTGTATGCGCCGGGGCGCTTTTTCATGCGGGCGGGGGATTGCCCTGCGGGGGCGTGCCCCCCACCCTGCCGGCTGACCGTGCCGCTGTGGTGTCCGCAGGGGGGGGCGTGTCCGGCTGGTTGGCGGCTGACCGTGCCGTCCCGGAAGCCGCAAGGGGGGCGTGCTTTTTTCTCGCCTCCCTATCCTGCCTTTAGCTTTCTTTACTGCCCCCCTTCCCCGAAGGGGAAGGATAGACCCCCGCCCGCGCTCGCAGAGCGCTCTTCCCCTCCGGGGAAGGGGGAGAGATTATAGTTTTCTTATGCAAGGGGCTGCGCCCCTTGCATCCCCGGGCTGAACCCGGGCGGCACTTACAGCCCCAACAAAAAAGGTACCCGGCGGGGGGCTTGCCATGTTTGCCGCCTGCCGACCATGCCTTTAGTTTATTTTCTTTCCCCCATCCCCCCGACCCCCTTCCCCTCCGGGGAAGGGGGAGACCATAAGTTTATTTCGCCGGGGGCTTCGCCCCCGGCACCCCGGCATTAGACCGCCTGCGGCACTTGTTCGCCCTGCCGCTGTGGTGCTTAATGGAGGAGCTTGCCCCTGCGCTGCACTGGCTATCCCTGCCCCGGGGGAGAGGACCATCTCAAACGCCGAAGTTCCTCTCCCCCGGTCCCCCCTCTCCTTGGCTGCCGCCACTGCCCATAGAGAACCGCTTCCTGTTGTTTTTGCGGCGAACCGCAAACTCCTTGCGTGGGGTGCCCGCATGGCAGGGACTATAAGTGCCGCAAACGGTCTAATGCAGGGGTGCCGGGGGCGAAGCCCCCGGCGAAATAATCTTTGGGGCTCCCCCTTC
>ERZ1673738.6020-NODE-6020-length-10406-cov-15.430393_pt1 | contig 10406 bp, 8 predicted proteins | sample MGYA00580198_ERZ1673738 | MGnify/ENA primary metagenome ERZ1673738 (study PRJEB41218, sample SAMN15661784) | gut metagenome | host: Homo sapiens | place: Canada: London | collected 2015-08-20/2019-03-30 | study: EMG produced TPA metagenomics assembly of... | reverse complement strand
CGCACCTCGCTCGCCGTATCGGCACTTAGAATTATGCGGTATTGCCTTATATTTTGTGTGGATTATGCGGGAAGAAATAACAAATTTTCAGGATTCTGTCTCTTTTTCTTTTTTGTTTACCTCTCTCTCGCTGGCTTCCACCATCGAGATCACGTTCAGCAGCACCAGCCGCACCACAGCGGGGTGCAGGCAGCTGTTGTTGATGGCGTTGATGACGGACTTTTGGAGTTCTTCAATTTTTGCGGTTGTGGTCATTTCATCACCCTTTCTGCCATCGGGGAGCCGGAATATTCCGGGCGCGGATAGCTTGTATCTTCGGTTCGCGTGCCGCCGCAGGCTGCCAGCGTAAGCGGGATGACCAATGCAAGCACCAACAGCAAAGCCAACGTGGCCAAAATCTGCATGAATTTCTGCATTAAATCTCCCTCCCGTTCACGCTCAAAGAACCGCATTCAATTCTGCCGGGGATTTCAAACTTGCTGGCATTGCAGTGGATGACCTTATCTACCTGGTCAATGGCAATGCCCACAAACTCGCTGGTGGCCCCGCCGGTGGAATAATCAAAGCTGGGGTCGCCGGTGGAGAACCAGCCTAAAAACGTGTAGCGGGAGTTATCGCCAATATAAGATTTGCCGTACCGGCTGCTTAACACACCGGTCAGGTTGTTTTCCCAGTACCAGCGGATGCGCCCCGTGTCAATGTCCACACGAGTGCCAGCATCTTTGCCCATACGAATCCAGGCATTGTCCAGGTCATAAGTGGTTGTGCGCGCCTTATTGTGAATCTGTCCGGTCGTAATGTTGCCGCCGTTGATGATTGTCTTGTCCTGGTTCCAGGTACTCAAATCCGAGAATGTCACCACGCCGGATAGGTTGATCTGTGCGCTGGTGATCTCTGTTCCGCCTGCCGTCAGCTTGATGGTGCTGCTGGTTCCGCTTGTGCTGGCCGTCAGCTTAATTTCGCTCACCGTCTGCTTGATCTCGGTTTTTGTTTCGGTGGTAGTCAGGTAATCGCCGCTGCTGGCCGTCCAGGCGGTAGGGGCATTGCCCATCTGCACCATGGGGTGCATAATGGTCAGATCGTTGGTAACGGTGGCGTTGTCGTCCGCGGTACTTATAAACAGACCGTCTGCATAGCCGTCCGCGGTCGCCGTGAACGCCGCCCAGCGCAGCTTCCAGCCGTTATCCAGCGCAATGTCCTGCTTCGCGTTTTTGAATGCGTTGCCGTAATAACTTTTTGTGCCGCTGCTGCTCTTGGTCTCGAACTGTAAAAACAGGCTATCCGTGCCGGAGTTGAGCTTGTACAGTACGCTGGCGCAGTAGGTCATGCCCTTGGCAATCACCAGCGTTTTGTCCGCACCAAAGTGGAAGCGGGTGTTCTGCGCCCTATTGGTCACTCGGACGGATTCACCGCTGATCGTGTATGTTCCTTTTTTTCTCAGGTCATTGCCGCCTGCATCCAGGGTCGCATTGTTCCAGTCGTCGGTGCCCGCAATAATATTGTTGCCGCCGGCGATCCGCTGCGTTACCGTCTGGGTAATGCTGTCGGCTTTCTGGTCAATCGCGGATACTGATTCTTTAACGGTTTTGAATTCCCGCTTTGTGCTGTCCAAATCGTTGGAAATGGTTGTGGTGGTCTCTTTCAGGCTGCTGACTTCCGTTTTGATTTCATCTGCTGATTGGGAAATCAGGCTTTTGGCGCTTTTCTCTGTTATGTAGTCCCCGCTACTAGCTGTCCACGCGGTCGGCGCATTGCCGTATTGCAGCATGGGGTGAAGCATCGAAAACTTGTTGGTGTAGCTGCCGCCAACCCCCGCCTTTATGCTGCCGCAGCCAAGCTCGACCGTTTTCAGAATACCGGTGCTGCTGGGTGTCCAGGTGCCATACCGCAGCACCCAGCCGTCTGTCTGCTGAATTTCAATCTGGTTTTCGGTTGTTATGCTGGTATAGTAAGAATTTCCGTTGTCGGCGGCATATATAAGGCTCAGGCACAACCCGTCGGTGCCGGAAATTGGCTTGTACATGACGGACAGGCATAATGTGACGCCTTTTGTAATGCGAGCGCCAACGGTGTTGAAAACAAAATACCGATTGGAGTTTGCGTTTGTTACGGTCGCGCTGCCGGTATCGTTGTACGTGGCCGAACTGCCGCCGATCGCGTTACCTCCCAATTTAGCGTTTTTGAAGCTCTCACTGCCCAGGATCAAGTTCCCGCCGCCGGTGATTTTGGTGTCTTTTTTCACCTCAGAGGAAAGCCCGTCCACCGTTGCTTTCAGGTCGGTGTACTTGCCGGTCAGGTCGCTGGCCTTTACTTCCAGGCCGTCCACGCTGGTCTTGATCTCCAGCATCTTGCCGGTCAGGTTCTTGTAGCTCTGGTTGTTCACGGCGCTGGAACTTTCCCGACTGGCGCTGCCCACGCTTTCAAAGCTTGCCTTGCCGGAGGAGATTGTGGCGCTCATCAGGTAGGTGTCGAACTCCCGCCCGCGTGCGTCCTTAACGTGTACGATCTGCCCGCAGGCAAGGCCGGAACTGCTGGGCACCGATACTTTGCAGGGGGTGTAGGTCACGTTTTTCAGCACGTTGTACAGGTTTTGGACAACGCTTTTCAGGTTGGCTTCGGTGCCGGTTGTCAGCAGCAGGTTGCCCTGCACTGCATAGGTGTTGGTGGCAGTGGTGCTGTCGGGGTAGATGACCCCCACGTCACTGTCCGACTGCCGGATCTGGACTTTCTCAATGGCCTTGACTGTGTAGTCCTCGTAGCTCAGGCTGTCAGCATAATAGGCGGTGCTGTTGCTGGCACCGTCCGGGGTGAGTTTAACAGTGCTGCGCTTGTCTGTGTAGGTCAAGAATTGCAGCTTGCCGTCTGCATTCATGTGGGCGTAGCAGCCAGCGGCTTCCGCCGCCCAGGAGATGATTTGGCGGCAGGTTAAATCATCCGCATAGAACGCTTGCACGCTGTAGCTGCCGTTGATGGGCAGACTGCTGCTGGCAAGCGTGACCCCTGCCCGCTGGCAGGCCAGCTGTACCAGCTGCCAGATGGTCTTGGGGAACTGCGCCTGATTGGCCCGCAGCCAGCCGGAAAAGTCTGCATCCAGCTTGGACATGGTGTCATAGGCCGTGACCTTGTAGCTGTTGCGCTTGGTGCGGGTGGGCTTTTCAGCATAGAAAACGCCTACCTTGGTTCGGTTCCCGGCATCATCCTGCCGGTAGTAGGTCAGGGCGTCCCCGGCAGTGATCTGCAGGCTGCCGCCCGGGTCCGCCCAGATTTCGGCTTCGATGTAGTCCGAGAACGCAGAGCCAATAGTGAACTCTTGCCCGGCGTTTACCGCGGTGTGCAGGGTAAGACTCTTCACCGCGCTGCCGGGGGAGCCGCCCTTTAATTCGGTGCCGCTTGGGAGAGTGAGAATTGGTTGGAGCAAATATACACCTCCTTTGGTTTTAGTTAGGAGGTAGGAGTGAGGAGTTAGGAGTTCATGGTGTGCGCGTGCGCGCACGGGTTGAAAATTGGGCCGCAATCCCGTAGGAGCGCACATTGTGCGCCCGTCGCCTTGCGGCAAATCCCATTGCGGAATATGTGGCAAAGTTTTGGAACGGTCAAGACCGTTCCCTACAGAGCTGGACCTTAGGCCCGTTTTAACTCCTAACTCCTACTTCCTACCTCCTAACTCTCAATCAGCATTCAATAATGTTAAATTTAAGGTTCTTCCACTGTTTCGTCTTGGCATTGTGCCAGGCGATGCCGTATTTGCTGCAGTAGCAGGTGGTGGTTTCGGTCTCGGTGGAAGAGCCGGCTTTGGGATGGGTGAACTGAAACGTTGCCTTGCCTGCAAACAGCCCGATGATGTACTTGTATTCGTCGTCCGTCAGGCAGCTGTAGGCGATGGGCCAGGTGGAAACCTTTTCCCGCACCACTTCCCGGTGCATGTACCCGGCTTCGTCGCGGCCGGAATCGCTGGAATCCAGGTCGGAATAGCTCGGTTCAATGTCGCAGTCCGGTGCGTACAGGGATTTGCCATCGATCTGGAACAGATTAGTCAGGGTCACGTTACACACCTCCTGTTGCAATGGCCTGTTTGCGCTGCCAGCGCTGTACGGCGCGGCCTACGTCCTCGTCGGTCAGTTCAATGCCGTACACGGCGGAGAGGATCTCCCGCAGCACGGAAACCACGGCCTCAAAGCCCGCCATCTGGCCCGCCTGCAGGTCCTCCATGACCTCGGCCACAGCCTGCTTGATGGTGTCCAGCGGGGCTTCCACGTTGGTGCCGTGGCTCTGATCGCCCAGCACGGCCAGAAACTCCCGGTTGGCCGGGATGACCGCGCCCTGCGCCAGGTAGGGAATTTGCGGGGCGGTCAGGGTGCTGATATTAAACCCAACATGCCCGCCGCCGAATATGTCCGGCAGGTCGAACGAAAGGCCGTTCAGCGCGTTGATGACCGCATTGATGCCGGTGACAACGGCGGAGATCATCCGATTGATGAAGCCGATGATGCCATTGACGGCGGTCTTGATGGCGTTCGTCATCTTATCCCAGACGGTGCTGACCGTGTTGCCGATGGCCTGCCAGGCAGCATCCCAGTTGCCGCGGAACACGGCGCTTAAAAAGTCCGTCAGCCCGCGCAGCACAACAACGGCCAGATCGATGGCATCCGCAATAGCCCCAACGGCCACGCCAACAACGTCCGCAATGGCGTTGAATACCTCAGCAAACGCGGGGCCGAATGTGGCGATGATCCACTTGGCCACCGGGGCCAGCAGGTTGTTCCACAGGTCCAGCAGGCAGTTGGCAACGCTTGCCACCAGCAAAAGAATGTCGTCCCACAGGGGCTTGAGGTGAGAGGACCAGAGGGTAGATAAAATCTGCATCAGGTTAGTAAGGATCGGCTGCAAAACGTTCTGCCACAGGGTGGTAAAAATGCCTTGCAGGTTTTCCAGCGCCAGGGCGGCACTCTGGGCAATGGGCTGGCCGTACTCGGCCCAGGTCAGCTGAACGCCGCCCAAAAGATCCTGCCAAACGGTCAGGGCAGCGGTTTTCATCTGCTGCCAGGCTGCATCCCACAGCGCGGCGGCGGGGGCAAGCACAGCCTGTAATGTAGCCCAGAAATTTTGCAGCTGCTGGTTTAATAGAGCCGGCGGACTTAACTGTGGCGGTTCGGCATCTGCGGCTTTGATTGTTGCAGCGCTGCTGCTTTTGCGGGTGGTGGAAGTCGCCGCAGCTCCGGCACTTTCGGCAAGAGAAGCCTGCAGCCGGTCCAGCTCATCAAATTCCGCAACGCTGCGTTTGGCGGCCTTGGCTGCTTTGGTGGTGCCACTGGCAAGTTTGGCCTGGGCTTTGGCGGCTTTGTTGGCGCTGACTGCTGCTGCGGCGGTCTGCTGCTCAAACTTTGCCACCGGCACGGCGGAGAACGCAGCGTTTACACTGCGGCTTATTTTTTTCAGGGCAGTGCGCAGGCCGTTCAGCGGCTGCTGCGCGGTGTGGGTAGTTGTTTGTGTAGACAGGGCAACCTGAAGGCTGCCTGCATAGGATTTTGGCAAAAGCATCTACCTCCTTATGAGGACTTAATTGGCCAACAAGCGCTGCAGCCGCTGGCGTTCCGCTATCTCTGCCGGATTCAGGCGGGGGCGCAGGTCAACCATGGCTTTGTTTTTGCGGTAGTAGTCCTGTTCCCACGGCTGCAATTTTTGGCCGTGGCGCAGCTTGCTGCGCACCCGCAGCAGGGTAGCCAGCTGGCCGTCCCCAATGCTGTTGAACCAGGCCATAAAGGTCCACCAGTGCAGATAAGGCAGGGCGCGCACTTCGCACCCGGCGGCTTTGTTGATGTCGGCGGCAATCAGCGGGGCGTCTTGTTCCCAGTCCAACAGCGGCGGGGCAGGGGAGCGGGGCAGCGTTTGCCCGCAGTTCAAAAAATCTGCCAGCTTCTGCATGGCCTCCGGATAGTCGCTGCGCGGCAGATCGCCCTCATAAAATAGGGCCAGGGCCACCCGCCAGCGGATGAATTCCGGCTCGCTGGCATCGTTCAACCGATGCAGAATATCCAGAATATCGCGGTAATCCGAATGAATCGGATATGCTTTTCCGCCAACCTCCAGCCGGGTGGGCAGCCGCCAGCTGCTCATACCTGCACCCCGCGCGCGGCGCGCGCTGCCTGGGCCTGCTGCACGGCCAGCGTGGCTTTGGCATCCGCGCACTGGCGGGCACCGGCTTCCAGAATGGGCTGCAATGCCGCAAACAGATTGGTGATGACCCGCTCGCCGTTGCCAGCAACCGCCAGCAGATTGGTGCCGCCCAGCATGGCGTCAAAATCATTGCCGGGGCCAAATACTTCCGCCAGCAGCCCCTTGGCGCGCTGATCCGCCTGGGCCAGCAGCTGTATGGCATCGGTCCCAGTGGGGCTTTGCGCCTGCACCTGCTGTTCCAGCTCTTGCAGCTGATTTTGCAGGGTGCAAAAACGGCTGTAAACATTGGGGTCGCTGGGGTTAAAGCGCAGCACTCCGCCGCCGTGCTCCGGCCCGCCATTGACCGCGTATTCGCGCAGGCCGGTATCAATCGTAAGTTGTTCCATAAAGCCTCCTTTAATGTAACAGAAATCTGTAATCACAATAGCTAAAAAATGGTGAAGCGCTGCTGCACACTTCACGAAGAAAAAAGGTGAACAAGAGAATTTTGGTGTACCCTCTGCCAAGGGAACGCCAAACAAAACTTACAGCGGAAATACCGGAATCCTAGGGTGTATCTGAAAAGTCAAAAATTTAGTCTATCTTTTTCTTGTTTTCAAATACACTTTAAGGCAGGTGAACGATATTGGGAAAAGAAATCCTAAACGTAAAACGCAGCCCGGCAGCCGCCGATTTGGGCATTATACAGAACAATAAAAAGATAGCGAAAAACCTATCATTCCAGTATTCTGTAAAATTCTGGACCTTGTGGCTATCATAACGCAATATTACAGAAATGTCAACAATAAAATTCAGAAAACCGAAATTGCGATGGAATACCGGTACCGCAATACTCCACAAAAGCCCGCAAACATAAAAACTCTCCGCCGCACAGTGCAATGTTGTGGGCGGAGGGAGAGCCGTGTTTAGAGTGATTTGCTGCGTTAGAGCGCGGCAGCAAAACAAAAATGATGCAGACAAAAGTAAACGAGAGGAGATAAGCAGACCGGAAACATCCGGCACAACACAACAAAAAAGCTCCAGCGCCTTCTACCCTTATGGCGCTGGAGCGAACTTACTTGATTGGAGTCATAGCCTCATACCCGATTGTATTATTTTTCGGACCGTTTGCACATTTTCATGGCAACCTCATCCTTTAACTTTGATCGAATGTTTTTAAACCTGGTTTTCTTTGTTTTGCAAATCGGAAACGGGTTTCATTCGCTGTTGTTCGATGATTTTGCGTTTGCTTGAAATTTCTGATTCCCTTTGGTTCGTTATTTGCTGCCTGGAAACATTTTGCAAGGAAAACGATTCTTGGTGCATCTGTGGAACGGGGAAGTGAACTTCAATAATTTTGTGCAGGGTACCTAAATTTGATGCCAGAGGTTGATTCCTCTTTGCTCTAGTACATCGGAGTTTCTCCTTTTGGGGGGCGGTGCGCTTGCACCAGCCAGATCAGGTGAAGCATTATTTGTTCGGCGGAGTTAGATCTTTCATAACAATCACCGGTGATTCTGGGTTTCTATTTACGCTTTTGCGTACCAGGTTTTGAACCTGTAATTTTCTATTTAGAATCCTGTCGTCAGTTCTTCATCTAATCTATGTAAACGCGGGGAACTTTTTCTGACGGGATTTCCTGAGCACTGCATTTTAAGCAAGCTACGAACCTTGCATCTTAACTTTTATATCTTTTACAGGTAATGACCTGCGGCTGTTAATGAGGTTCGTTTGCTTTCAGCAGGCCCAGGCCCGCCGGTGATGAATGGGATCTTTGAAATTAGCCATTGGACTTGAGCCTCCTTCCTTACGAATCCTGCCGGCTTTGCCATCTTACTTTCAAGTCCTTCGGTAGCCTCCCGGTCCCTGCTTTCCCGGAGTTCTTCAAGTGTTCCCATTTAGACCTCTTACTGGAAGCCTTTGCGAAATCTGCTTGAAGCTGTCGGGAAAACCGCCGTGCCTTGTTCCGATGCTATTGAAAGTGGCTTTTGCTTGGAGCTTTTAGCTCCTTATCTCCGGCTGTTTTCTTTCTGTGACTATACTATACAATACCCTAAGGAATTTGTCTATTCGCAGATATCCCAAACAAAATATGAATTATTCGTGCATGTTATGGATAGATATTGCCTTGACGAATGTGGTATAATAAATATGTTGGGTGTGCAAAAGCGTGGGCCTGTCGGTTGGCAGGCCCACGCTTTTTAGTTTGTATTAGAGAAAAGAAGCTAAAAGAAGTCAGCCCCAGAAATCATCACAATAAGCATTTAGTAATCAGGCAGCCCCAATTCCTAATTGCTCATTCCTAATTTCTAATTCAACTCCTAACTCCTAACTAATTCACATGCTCTCCGGCACCGTAACCTTGAACATGGTCAGCACGTTGCGGATCACGCTGCGCACGGCCAGGCACAGGGCCATGCGGCACTGGCGAACGGCAGGGTCAGCTTCCAGAATGCGGCAGGCATTGTAGAAGCGGTGGAACGCCGTGGCAATGTCGATAACATAACGGGTAATGCGGGCCGGGTCATACTTTTCTGCTGCGGCAGCAATCTCAGCCGGGAAAGCGGAAAGCAGACGCAGCAGAGCCTGCTCGCTGGGGTCAGTCAGCAGGCTGGCATCCAGGGCATCGGCACCCTCAAAGGTTACACCGGCGGCTTCCAGCTTTTTCAGCACGGAGCAGATGCGGGCGTGGGCGTACTGGACATAGTAGACCGGGTTTTCGCTGTCGTTGCGCACAGCCAGGTCAAGGTCGAAATCCAGAGTGGAGGAGCTTTCGCGCTGGTTGAAGAAGAAACGTGCGGAATCAATGGGCACTTCGTCCAGCAGGTCGGTCAGGGTGATGGCCTTGCCGGTACGCTTGCTCATACGCACCGGTTTGCCGTCGCGCATCAGGTTGACCATCTGCATCAGCACAACATCCAACTTGGTGCCGTCCAGGCCAACGGCGTCCATGGCACCCTTCATGCGGGCTACATGGCCGTGATGGTCGGCACCCCAAATGTCGATGGCACGGTCAAAACCGCGCACGGCCAGCTTGTTGTAATGGTAGGCGATGTCGGCGGCAAAATAGGTGGGAATGCCGTTGGCGCGTACCAGAACTTCGTCTTTGGCTTCCTCTTCGCCGTCGGCGTTTTCGTCCTTCTTGCGGTTTACAACGCCGTACTTGGAAGCATACTGGGCGCTGCGGTACATGATGGCACCGTCCTCGGCCTTGTAGCAGGCACCCTTGTCCATCAAGATTTTGATGACATCATCCACAGCGCCGCTCTTGTGCAGGTCGCTTTCGTGGAACCAGACATCATAGGTGATGCGGTACTTGCCCAGGTCGCGCTGCAGCCCGGCGATGTTCTTGGGCAGGGCATCGGCAATCAGGGCATCTTTCAGCTCTTCAAAGTCCTTATCGACATAGGAATCGCCGTGAATTTCGGCAAACTCTTTGGCGCGAGCAATAATGTCAGCGCCCTGGTAGCATTCTTCCGGCAGGGGAACGGCCTCTTCGCCTTTGTACAGCTGCAGGTAGCGGATGGCCAGGCTCTTGCCGAACTTCTGGATCTGGTTGCCTGCATCGTTGATGTAGAACTCGCGGGTTACATCATAACCGGCCCAGTCCAGGCAGGCAGCCAGGCAGTCGCCCAGAGCACCGCCGCGGGCGTTGCCCATGTGCATGGGGCCGGTGGGGTTGGCGGAAACAAATTCAACGTTGTAGCGCTTGCCTGCACCGCCGTCCGTGCGGCCGTATTCCGGCTCAGTGGCAGCAGCCTGCAGCACGCTGGTAAACCAGTGGGCACCCAGGAACAGGTTGATGAAGCCGGGGCCTGCGATCTCTACACGGTCGAACAGGCTGCCCTCCAGGTTCAGGTGGTCCACAATGGCCTGTGCAATCTGGCGCGGAGCCTTGTGGAACGCACGGGCACCGGCCATGGCGGCGTTGGATGCAATATCGCCGTTTTTGACATCGGCGGGAATCTCAACAATAAATTCCGGCAGCGGGGCTTCCGGAAGGGAACCGTCCGCCACAGCAGCATTCAGCGCGCCGGTCAGCAGCTCACGCGCCGTATCCAGCGCAGCCTTGCGGGGGTTATAGTATTTGTAATTCACGTTGTACCTCCAGTTTGGAAGTTAGGAGGGAGGAGTTAGGAGTTAGGAGTTTAAGGTGCGGCCTGCGCCGCAATTTTGAAAAACAGCCGCACAGCTGATCGTTAAGGCAATACCGCATAATTCTAAGTGCCGATACGGCGAGCGAGGTACGGCAG
>ERZ1673738.6008-NODE-6008-length-10423-cov-5.770737_pt1 | contig 10423 bp, 8 predicted proteins | sample MGYA00580198_ERZ1673738 | MGnify/ENA primary metagenome ERZ1673738 (study PRJEB41218, sample SAMN15661784) | gut metagenome | host: Homo sapiens | place: Canada: London | collected 2015-08-20/2019-03-30 | study: EMG produced TPA metagenomics assembly of... | reverse complement strand
ATTAGCATAAAATGCTAATTTGAAACATGCTTCTAATTTGCGTGGATTATACTAGTGGTAGAATGACCTTGTGACCCCGACATCATGTAAACCGGTTTACATTAAATTTAAAGAAATGAGGAAAATGAAATGGGATTAATTGAACTTTTTATTCTTGCTGTCGGTCTTTCTATGGATGCATTCGCTGTCTCCGTCTGTAAGGGTCTCTCCCTTGGGAAGATCAAGACAACGCATATGTGCATTGCCGGTGCATGGTTTGGCGGATTTCAGGCTCTGATGCCTCTGATCGGCTATTTTGCCGGACGTTTTCTAAGTGATTTTGTAACAAATTATTCTCACTGGATCGCATTTATCCTACTTGCCATTATCGGAGTCAGTATGATCAAGGAGTCCTTCGGTGATGAAGAACAGATCGATGCTTCCATGGATGTAAAGTCTATGTTCCTTCTGGCTGTTGCTACAAGTATTGACGCACTGATGGTCGGTGTAACCTTCGCTTTTCTGAACGTTGCCATCGTTCCGGCTGTTCTCTTTATCGGTGCGACCACCTTCGTCTGTTCTGCTGTCGGAGTCAGGATTGGAAGCATCTTTGGAATGAGATACAAATCCCGTGCGGAACTTTGTGGTGGGATCATTCTGATCCTGATGGGATTAAAAATCGTATTAGAGGGAGTTGGGCTTCTCTGAACCCAATTCTCTTATCATGCAATATTGCTTCAAATGAAAAGGTGCTTTTTCAACCACCCCGAAGGTCTTAAATCCAAGATGTTCATAAAATGCGACATTCTTCGGATTGTGCGTCTCTAAAGAGATCATCATGCCATACTCTTCTGCCTGGTCGATCACTTCCTGCATCATCATCTCTGCCAGTCCATGATGCTGATATGCCGGATCTACCGCAAGGTAAATCACATGCAGCCGCCGGGTCTGATGAAGCTGTGCCGTCCATGCCGAGTTGAGATAATCTTTTCCAAGCATAAAATTCCAAAAAGTCCTTGTGCTCGGATCTTCATGAATCAGCCATCCGTCTGTCACCAGGCTTTCTTTCAGACTTACAAAATAATTATAAAATGCATGACGGTGATCCGACTCATCAGAAACGATCAGGATTCCTTTCAGCTCTTCACTGTCCGCATACACCTCACACGTTTCAAAACATTCCGTTACATCGCACGAAAATAAATGCGGCATCAGTCTTTCCCTTGTCTCCTGATCTTCGATCAACGCACTGTACAGCGGATCATTTTTAAAGCAAATCGTCAGTATCTCCCTTAACCTGTCCAGATCTTTCTCCTGAACCCGGTATAAATTTTTGCATTCCATATTTTTTGTCGGAGGCTTAAGTCAGTACCTTGCCACCTCCGGCTCCTTCCTTTTATTATTTTCTTCTGTATGGTTCTCTTCTGTATTATTTTTCTACAATTCTTTATATCATTTTTCTGTATTATTCGATCCTGTAGTCTTTGATTTCCTGTAAACTGGCTTCCATCATCTTCTGCATCTTTCTTACAGATTCTGTCATATACCGGATATCATCCGTCAGATATGCCCTCTGTCTTCGCTGTGCTGCCTGCAGCCGACGTATTTCCTCTTCCAGATCCGGGATCTGTCCATGCTCTGCCTGCCGGCTTTCCAGCTTTCTAAGCCGTTTCACGATCCCGTAAAGATTTTCATGATGCAAAATTCTTCCGGCTCCCCACATCAGCCTGTCTTTTGGCTGATGAAGAATATATTCTGTAAAATGATAATAAACTTCCTCGTCGAAAAGAAATGCATAACAGTTATTATCCACTTCATAGAGTGCCTTCAACGCTTCTTCTATTTCGCCCTCTTCCAGTGCCTGCACCGCCTGATTCAGATAGCAGATATTGTTCGATGCAGCTTCATGTGGGAACAATACTTCATCCTGCCAGTTCAGCCGCACAAAATAATCCTGTCCCTTTCTGAAGATTCCAAGCAGTCTCTGTGAAATATCTTCACCGCTTTTTGCAGCCACCGGGCAGACAATCTGTGATTTTTCAATCCATTCATACAATTCTTCCGCCGTCCGCTCCGCCTGTTCCGTCTCCCGGATCAGCGTCTGCATCACTCCCTGCAGATCCTCTTCATCCTGTTCTGCCATCCTTGCAGAGACAGAACTGTGCATTTTCCTGAACAGATGGGAAAAATCCAGTGGAGGAAAAATCAGCGTATCCAGCTTCAACAAAAGTCTTGTATAGAGTTCATGGTGAAACCGGTAGACATTTTCCTGATAAATCTCTTCATTATCATACTGCGAATGATAATGTGTCTCCATAAAAGGACCGGCACTGAAATCATTCACCGTTGACGGGATTCCCGCAATCGCCATAGAGAAATCATCCGACCATGTCTCGATCGGGGCAAGCACAGTCAGTCCATCCGGGTAGGCATCCTCTGGCACAATCATTTCATCTGCAAACTTTTTCAGAAAATCTGCATATTCATAAGTACAGCGAATGGCATCCCGACTGCTGTGAGCATGTGCCGGCAGTTCAAAGTTCAGATCTGCCAGCACCTTTCCCTGCCACTCCGGATGGATGCGGAACACCTGATTCCATGCTCCCGTAGACCAGTCATACTTTGAATCACACACACCCCATTCTTCTGCTGCCAACGCACAGATCACGATCGTATGCCGGGGTCTGTAACCGCTCTCCAAAAGTGCTTTCGCAATGCCAAACGTCATGGACACCGCACAGTTATCGTCCTGAAATCCATCAAAATAGGAGTCATAATGGGCTGACAGAAGGATCATCTGATCTGTCTCTGTTCCCGGGATCTTCCCGGTAATATTATAAGCCGGACGATTTCTCTCCACCCGTGAACACGCATCCAGTTCTACCCTGACAGATCTCTCATTTTCACAAAGGCGGTCTTTCAGAAGGGCTGCATCTCTCCTGGAAATTGAAAATGCCGGTGCATACTCCGGTCCTGCGATATCCTGGGCATTCAGTGCTTCATCATCCACTTCTCCATATCCCTGCATCTGCACAGCGATCAGCCCCACTGCCCCTTTCAGATATGCCTGATAGACCGGATAATTGATCCACCATTCATCTCTCTGATTGATATCTGCCAGTACCAGCTTCCCCCGTACATCCAGATTTTTATAATCCGCTGCCGTCCCTCTTCCTACATAAACCAGCTCATACTCTTGAAATCCATCTGTCTCAAAATTCGTCTGGTAAGCTCCAAGCTGACAGGTATATTCTTTCCCGCTGCTGTCCTTAAACCGCAGAACTGCCCGCCCGAAAGTCCACGAATCCAGCCAGAATTCTTCTTTTTGAACATCAGTCAATCCGATGGATCTCATTTCCTCATACAGGAAATCCCCGGTTGCCTTCTCTGCATGAGAACCTGCGGTACGGAAACCTAATACCGGGTTCGTCTTCTCCCGCTCCATCTGCTTTGCCAGCCGACAGGAATAGTCTGTATCAAGATGGGAAATACATCTTTGGATGATCTCCTCTTCCGTCTCTTTTTCTACTCTGCATTCTCCCTGAGTTCCTGCTGTTCCACTCATAAGTCATCCCTCCGGTCATTCAAGATTCACTGTGGTTTATTTTAACATTTTCATGGCATTTCTACAATGACGATCAACAAACATCTAGGAATTCTGCATCCGAAAATCTCTTGTAACTCTCTTCCCGGTTCCCATCTTTTACTTTCCATATACATATGCTATAATAAATCTGTATGTGTCCATCCGCTGTATTTTTATTCATGATATACCGGATGGATCTGAAATTTACCATTATTTCTCAATAAAAGGAGTTATTGATTATGAAAATTATCGTATTAGCCGGAGGTCTCAGCACAGAACGTGATGTATCACTTTCTTCCGCTGCCGGCATCTGCCGTACATTACTTGAAAAAGGACATGATGCGTTCCTTCTCGACGTATTTATGGGACTGGAGCATACACCGGAAAATCTCGAAGATGTCTTTACACTTCCGGATCATGGCCTTGATATCGTCAAAAATATCAGCACAGAAGAACCGGATCTTGCCGCAGTTAAAGCATCCCGCCCGGATCAGTCTGACTGCTTTTTCGGTCCGAACGTCATTGAGCTGTGCCGCCTTGCAGATATTACTTTCCTCGGCCTTCATGGCGGAGAGGGAGAGAATGGAAAGCTTCAGGCTGCATTCGATCTTCTTGGCATTAAGTATACCGGACCGGATTCTCTCGGATGTGCCGTTGCCATGCATAAGGGCGTTGCAAAGCAGATCTTCCTTGAGTCCGGTGTAGACACACCTGGCGGTGGAACTTTATATAAGAACGGATCGGATCTTTCCTACCAGTCTCTTGGACTGACACTCCCGGTCGTTGTAAAGCCATGCTCCGGCGGTTCAAGTATCGGAGTTTATATTGTGAATACCGATGAAGAATATCAGAATGCTCTGGAGCATTCTTTCCACTATGAAGATGAGATTGTGGTAGAACCTTATATCAAAGGACGTGAATTCGCATGCGGAATCATTGACGGTAAGGCTCTCCCTCCGATCGAGATCATTCCAAAGACAGGGTTCTTTGATTATGCCAACAAATATCAGGACGGTGCTACCATGGAAGTCTGCCCGGCCGACATCCCGGAAGAGGTTGCAGAGCGGATGAAAGCACTGACTGTAAAAGCATTTAATGCGTTAAAACTCAACGTATACAGCCGTGCCGATTTTCTTCTCGATGCAGAAGGCAGCCTCTACTGCCTGGAAATGAATACACTCCCGGGAATGACTTCTGCCAGCCTGATGCCGAAGGAAGCAAAAGTTGCAGGGATCGAATACAGCGATCTTTGCGAATTAATCATTAAAAAATCAATGGAGGCAAGATACTCATCATGAAAAATATGAGCTTAAAGGAAATAGCTGCTGCCTGTGGCGGCACATACCACGGTGATCCTGCCCTTCTTTCAAAAGAGGCATCCAGCGTCGCTATCGACAGCCGTAAGGTCCAGAAAGATACGCTCTTTGTAGCAATTAAGGGTGCCAGAGTGGATGGCCACAGCTTTATCCCTCAGGTCATGGACCAGGGTGCCATCTGCTCTTTATCTGAACAGGATCTTGGAGATGTAACTTACCCTTATATCCAGGTTGCATCCTGCACAGAGGCTCTCAAGGATCTTGCAGAACATTACCGTCGTTCACTGGACATCAAAGTGGTAGGAATCTCCGGCAGCGTTGGAAAGACCAGTACCAAAGAAATGATCGCATCCGTTCTTTCTGAAAAGTACTGTGTATTAAAGACCGAAGGGAATTTCAATAACGAGATCGGACTTCCTCTGACTGTATTTAATCTCCGTGAGGAGCATGAAGTTGCTGTTCTTGAAATGGGGATCAGTCATTTCGGCGATATGGAACCTCTTGCCAGGATTGCACGCCCGGATGTCTGCGTGATCACAAATATCGGATATGCTCATCTCGAAAATCTCGGAACAAGGGATGGTATTTTAAAAGAAAAGACGTCCATGTTCGATTTCATGAATCCTGATGGTACTGTCATTCTCAACGGTGATGATGACAAGCTCCGTGGATATACTTCTAAACGTGGGATTCAGCCGGTTTACTTCGGACTCGACCCGACCTGCCCGTTCCATGCAGAACAGATTCAGAAAATGGGACTGAAAGGAACAGTTGCCACATTCGTGACACCTTCTTCCAGTTTTTCCGCCCACGTTTCCATCCCCGGAGATCACATGATCTCCAATGCACTTGCAGGAGTTGCCGTCGGTTATGCACTTGGAATGAAAGACGAAGAGATCATCCGTGGAATTGAAAAGCTTGTCCCGATCGCAGGACGCAACAATCTGATCGAGGCAGAACATTATACAATCATTGATGACTGTTATAATGCCAATCCGGCTTCTATGAAGTCCTCTCTGGATGTTCTCGCCTTTGCCGATACCCGCACCGTAGCAATCCTCGGTGATATGGGAGAACTTGGAGCAGATGAAAAGAAAATGCATGCCGAAGTGGGAAGTTATGCCGTTAAAAAGGGCATCAGCCTTCTCATCTGCATCGGAACTCTTTCCGCAGAAATGGCGAATGCCGCCCGGACAGCTTCTGAAGCATCTTCTGATTCCGACACCAAAACTCTCGTATATCATTTTGATACAAAAGAAGCTTTTTACCGGCAGATGGATCAGCTTTTAAAAGAGCAGGATACTGTTCTCGTCAAGGCATCTCATTTTATGGAATTTCCTGAAATTGTGAAGAGACTGCAAGTACAATAAATTAAATGCCAGCATAAACTTGGGTTCCTTGTTCATCTATATGCAGAGAGTCTGCCACAGGCAGCAGCTTCTCTTGTATACTTTGGCATAAAAAATCCGTATGATATGAGTTTTCCCATATCATACGGATTTTTGTTCTGGAATCTTATTCAGAAGATCACGATCCGATCTTACAGAATCCACTGATCCACATTCTTAAATATTCAGAATTTCTAGAATCTTTAGATATTCAGAAGGTCGCTGAATACTTTCAATGCTCCGTCTGTCTCATGTGCAAGCACACGCTTTGCGAGAACCTTACCAAGCTGAACACCTTCCTGATCGAAGCTGTTTACATTCCATACAAATCCCTGGAACATAACTTTATTCTCAAAGTGAGCAAGAAGAGCTCCGAGAGCCTCCGGTGTGAGTGCCTCACCAATAATGATACTGGACGGGCGTCCACCTTCAAAGTTCTTATTTTTATTCTCATCAGCTTTTCCACATGCAAAGGCTACGATCTGTGCGGCTACATTCGCACATAACTTCTGCTGGCTTGTGCTGTCCTGGATCACTACATCTGTTCCGATCTGACTGTTCTTAAATCCGATAAACTGAAGCGGCACGATATCCGTTCCCTGATGAAGCAACTGATAGAAAGAATGCTGTCCATTTGTTCCCGGCTCTCCGAAAATAACCGGTCCGGTCGGATAATCTACCGGCTCACCAAAGCGGTTTACAGATTTACCGTTGGACTCCATATCCAACTGCTGTAAATGTGCCGGGAAACGGCTCAGAGCCTGTGAATATGGAAGGATTGCTGTACTTGGATATCCCAGTACATTACGCTCGTAAACTCCGATCAGAGCATCCAGCATTGCCGGGTTCTGTAATACATCCTTATTCAGAGCAAGCCGGTCTTCCTCTGCCGCACCTTTTAAGAATGCTGCAAATACTTCCGGTCCAAATGCCAGTGAAAGAACTGCACCACCAACTGCGGATGTGGATGAATAACGTCCTCCGATATAATCATCCATGAAGAAAGCTGCAAGATAGTCATCACTCTTTGCAAGCGGTGAAGTCTCACTTGTAACAGCGATCATATGCCTGGATGCATCCAGTCCTGCATTCTTCAGGGCATCCTTTACAAAAGATTCATTTGTCAGAGTTTCCAGTGTTGTACCAGACTTTGAAACCAGTACGAAAATAGAATGTGCCACGTCGATGGAATTCAGAACTGCTGCCGCATCATCCGGGTCAACATTGCTGATGAACTTTGCTTCCATCTTAAATGTATCATTCTTTTTTGCCCAGTTCTCAAGTGCAAGATACATTGCACGCGGACCAAGGTCACTACCGCCGATACCGATCTGAACAACTGTAGTAAACTTCTCACCTGCTGCATTCGTGATCTCACCGTTATGTACTTTATTTGCGAACTCCGCAATTCTCTGCTGCTGCTCTACATAAAAAGCTCTCTTATCCACACCGTCAGCCTCAACAGCCTCTCCAAGCTGTCCACGGGTCATATGATGAAGAACGAGACGCTTCTCTCCTGTATTGATCACTTCTCCGTTGTAAAGAGCTGTAAACTTCTCTCCAAGCTGAGCTTCCTCTGCCAGCTTTACAAGTGCATCGAGAACTTTCCCATCCACCTGCTTTGCAGCATAATTGTAAACAAGTCCTGCTGCCATCGGGATGCTGTAATTCTTCACACGTTCAGCACCATTTTCTCCTGTCATTGCAGATACGAGATCTACCCGTTCTGTCTCTGAAAGAGCCTGAAATGAAGCCAGAGTATTTAAGTTGTTCCAGGTAACCATAATAGTTTCCTCCTTAATAAAACTTTATTTATTGCCATTATCTCCTAGTCGTTATTGATTATACTATTAAAAGGTTCTTAATTCAAGACTTGCGGATTCCGGCAAAAGAAAAAACCTGAAGAATACTTTCTCTTCAGGTTTTGAGAGGCGCAGACCGGATTTGAACCGGTGCATCAGGGTGTTGCAGACCCACGCCTTACCGCTTGGCTACTGCGCCACAAATGAAATTGTGAATACATGATGCTTCTGCTTCATGTAAATGACCCCGACGGGAATCGAACCCGTGTTACCGCCGTGAAAGGGCGATGTCTTAACCGCTTGACCACGGGGCCATATGCGGTCACCGCTATCGCAGTGACCGTTGACTATAATATCATATTGTCGGGGAGAATGCAAGAGGTTTTTTATTTTTTATAAGTGCCTTTTGCTTTTTTCTATTCATGGCATACCTCCGGATGACTTTGAAATGAATTATTCTGGAACAACTTCAACGTTATATTCCAGATTTTCTATCACTTTTCTGACGAGTGTCTCTGTATTAGATCCTGCCGGGACATGAATTTTTAACCCATCCGCACATAAATCAAAATTGTATTCATCTATAGTTTCAAGTGTACTTGGCAAATAAATATCAGTAAGGTTTTCACAATTTTCTATCGCACTTTCTCCCAACTCTTTTAACCCCTCCGGCAGACGAACTTCTTTTATTTTAGGGCATCCATAGATACAATAATCTCCCATCGTTTCTATTCCATTAATCTCTAATTTTCTCAATGCAGTTGCACCCAAAAAAGCTTGATCTTCTATTATTTTTAAACTTTCCGGCAATATAATCTCTTCAACAACCTCATTAGATCTAAATAATCCCAAATTCAATACACTCACTTTTTTCCCATCAATTGTATCTGGAATTTCTACAATTTTAACCTTATCTTTATTGTCATATCCTTGAATTTCAAGCGTTCCGTCATCTAGCTCATAATAATCAAATGTCAGATCATTTTCATCTTTTTCATCTGCATTCTTCTTTGTTACAACTTCTTCTTTTGTATTATTCCCTTGATCAGAACTACTGCCACATCCTGAAAAGCAGGTCACACTTACTGCAATTAATAAACCAACTAAAATTTTCTTCCTCATTTCCACTTTCTCCTTTTTTAATAGCCTTTATATGCCTTATATTTTATCTGTCCGATAATTCCATCTGATACACTTCCTGAATAATCCGATGTAAGCGGCAGATTTAACATTAATGGCTCTACCTTTAAATTTGCTTCTGCTGAATAATAGACATTCGCTTTTTTCATAACAAAACCGGAATTATTACTGATCTTTTGTCCCATATTTGCCTGTATAACATCAGCAATTCTGGCATATACCGCGTATTCATTATTGCCTGTTAATTTTGTAAATAAAATCAGTTTCAGATAATCACTGTAAAAAAACCCTTTTCCAGAAACTGCTTTTTCGCTATATCCTGCATAAGTCCATGTCAACTGATCTTTATTTTTTACTAATTCCACCGGCATTCCATTTTTTAAGTATTGCATATCACTTGCAGTCTCTGCTGCCGTTAATCCTAAAACTACAACTAACTTAAATAACGGAGCAGGAATAATACCACTGGAAGCACTCTCTATTGCAATCGCCATACCACTTAATGTACCATCATTCCAATTTTCCTGAAATTCCGACGGCAGATTCAAGGCATACCGGATAGCAAAAATAGTTCCATACGCTGATTTTTTATTGGAATTTCCATAAATGATATACTCCACTTCATTTCCATAAGAATAGTTATTGGAACTATTGATCATCTTATTGGTTAATGTCTTATTCTCCGAAAAAGTTACTGCCTCATTATTCCAGGCTTCTGACTGTGTATTATAATTACTTTCATAATTTGAAAGATTCACTCCACCACCGCACAGATGATATTTTCCCTCTTTTTCAAACGTATCATAGCTAAACATATTCATAATGTAGTCCAGTGTATAGAGGTCATCTCGCAGGTCAACCGCCGTCTGACTGACTGTACCTGAAAAATCCGAGAACAGTCCTGATACAATTGATGCCCCCTTCGATGCCTTTACTTTTCCATCAGTAAACCCCTCCTGGAGTAATGCCGCATAAGCCGCTGATGGTCTGTCCGCTATATCCTTAATTTCATTACCTGTATCTGAATTTGCCTGATTAGCATCTTTTACTTCATCATCATGTTTTTTTCTTCCTCTTCTTTATCCCTTTCAGCCTGTTTCTTATTTTCTTCGCTATACTTTTTAAATTGTTCGCTCATCCAATTATAAAAATCTGGCTTTCTTCCTTTAATTTCTCAGATATTTTTTCCTGATATAACTTCGGAACAATTTT
>ERZ1673738.5988-NODE-5988-length-10472-cov-5.779015_pt1 | contig 10472 bp, 7 predicted proteins | sample MGYA00580198_ERZ1673738 | MGnify/ENA primary metagenome ERZ1673738 (study PRJEB41218, sample SAMN15661784) | gut metagenome | host: Homo sapiens | place: Canada: London | collected 2015-08-20/2019-03-30 | study: EMG produced TPA metagenomics assembly of... | reverse complement strand
GACGGACGCGACATAGGCATTATTGAATACGCAGCCGAGCACCTCGGCATCCGACCGGCGCAGCACGTCGATGCAGTCGTTGAGCGCGCGCACCGGCGCCTGATCCTGCCGGACGACGAGAATGGCCGCATCCGCCAGATCGGCGATGCACTCGGCGTCGCCGCCGGCGCTCATCGGCGGGGTGTCGATGATGATGACGTCCATGCGTGTGTGCATCTGCGTGAGCAGATCGTGCAGGCGAGCGCTGTCGAGCAGCTGCGCAGTATCGCCCACGCCCTTGCGGCTGAGGATCGTATAGATGCCGCGCCGCGTATCCTCGCGCACGAGCTTTTTGACCGGCGCATCGCCGCGCAGATACGTCTCAAGCGGGAAAAACTCCTCCTGCTGGCAGTCGAGCAGCTTGTACAGCGCGGGCTTTTTCATGTCCAGATCGATCAGCAGGACGTTTTTGTGCCGCCGCGCCATGGCCAGCGCCAGATTCACGGCCACGGTGCTCTTGCCCTCGTCCTCAAGCAGGGAGGTGACCAGGATCGTTCTGCCCTGCGCGCGGCGCATCAGGTAATCCACGCGCGTGCGCAGGCGCTTGAACGTCTCGACGAAGGCAAAGCCCGTCGTCGGGTTCGTGATGAGGATGCTCGTCTTACGCTTACGCAGGCACAACTGTGCGCGCAGCGTTTTGTACTTTTTTTCATGGCGCACGGTCGCAAGCAGGCGCGTGTCGAGCTTCTGCTCCACGTCCGCCTCGCACTTGACCGTGTCGCGCAGATACACGCGCACCGCCAGATACAAGGCCGCCGCGAGCAGCCCCGCAAGACCGCTGAGCTTTGCGATGCGCACAGCGCCGGAGCTGTTGGCCGGCGCGACCGGCACCGTCGGGCGGCACAGCACGTCGAGCGCCACGTCACCGAGGAGCTTATTGGCCTGCTCGTTATAGTTGCGCAGGACGCTCTGCGTGATGCGGTGCGCGTCGCGCTGCGTGGGCGCGCTGACCGTCATCGTCAGCAGGTTCGTCTCGGGGATCTGCTTGGCCTTGATCGTGCCGCTGGCCGCGCCGATATCGTTGGTGATGCACTTGCGCATCACGTCACCCTCAAAAAACGTCGAGAGCGTCTCCGCCATTGACGAGGCTGTGTTGAGGTTTGCGTAGACCGTGCTGCCGTTGCGCACGGAGACCACAAACGTCGTCTGCGTCTGGTACACGGGGCGGTAGAGCAGCGTGGCGGCAATGTAGCCGCAGGCGGCGACCGTGGCGGCAAACATCAGGATCAGCCCGAGCTTGCGCCACAGCTCCCGCGCGATCAGCAGCAGCGGAATGTGTTCCGGCTGCGCGGAGGTCTGCGTTTTCTGTTCGTCCATCGATCCACCGCCTCTCATTCCACCACGACGATCTGCCGCGTGTGGCTCTCGGTACCGCCGCTGCGATAGGTGAAGACCACCTCATACACACCGGGCTCGTTGCTGTTCACGGTCGAGCTCGCCGTGACGCCGCTCTTGCTGTCGCTATCGCCGACACCGGCAACGTAGTCCATCGGCGCATAGCCGCTGCCGGCCGGAAGATAGATCAGATACTCCGTGAGCGTGATGCGCGCAGGATTGGGGTCCCCCGCCGTGACCTCGACCGTGACGGGCACGGCCGCCGTGTCGCCGAGGCTGTTGGTCACGCGCAGCTCCGCCGTATGCGTGCCGGAGATGGCCAGCGAGCTGCCGTCGGTCAGCGCGATCTTGACGCGGCCGGAGAGGTCGCCGTCAATGCTGTCGTGCGCCGTCACATAGCTCGACAGGACGCGGCTCCCGCCCGTGCGGCAGACCAGCGGCTGCGAGAGGGTGAAGCGCGGCTTTACATAGTCCGTGTAGCGCACGGCGCGCGTCGCCTTCGTCACATGGTGGTTCGAGTCAAAGGCCGCGTAGGTGACGCGCACCGTGCCGTCGTCGTTGCGGCCGGAAATGCCCTCGACGACCAGCGACGCCGTGACGTCGCCGTCCTCGGCGTCTGTCGCCGTCACACCGGCGAGCAGCGCCGCATCATCCGCGCCGGTCGGCACGGAGATGACCTCGCTGTCAAACAGGATCTCCGGCGCGGCGCCGCCATAGGCAGCCGCCTGATAAATGCGCGTGCCAAGCACGCCCAGAACGGACAGCGCCAGCGCGACCGCCAGGATCACAGGAGTCAGTTTCTTCACAAAAACACCTCTCTCATTGCTTCAGAAAAACGGCCGGAAGCGGCCGGCAGGCAGCGGTTCGCTGCGCAGGATCCATTCGGGATTGCGTGTGAGCAGCTGCTCTGAGAGCCGCTCGGAAAAATGCTCGGCCAAATTGTCCCACGCGCTCAGCAGCTCCGGCGTGCGCACATCCGGGCGGTGCGCGTCGCTGGCGATGCAGCCGACGAGCCCGTGCGTGAGCATCGCCTCGGCCAGAGCCTGCGCCCCGCGGCCGAAGCGGCCGAAGAGGCTGCCCTTATTCACCTGCAGCACGACGCCGCGGTTGACCCAGTCATACAGATAGTTCGGCATCCGCTGCAGGCCGTAATACCGCTCCGGATGCGCCACGACCGGCCAATACCCGGCCGCAAGCAGTGCATCGAGCAGGCGCTCGATGCGCAGCGGGTCTTCGTGAAAGCCGAACTCGATGAGCAGGTAGCGCCCACCATTGATCGTCAGCAGCCGCCCCTCGCGCAAAAGCTTTGGCACGTCGCCCGTGCCGAAGATCTCCATACCGAGCGAGAGCTCAAGCGGGATGCCCGCCTCGCGCACGGCCGCGCGCAGGCAGTCAAAGCGCACCTGCAGCGCCGGGGATGCGTAGTTTTCAAACGCGCCGCGTTGATTGCTGTGCGGCGTGGCGACCAGATGCGTCACACCGGACTCCGCCGCCACGGCGGCCATCAGCACCGACGTCTCCAGATCCGGTGCGCCGTCATCCAGCCCCGGAAGAATATGTGTGTGCAGATCGATCATAGATACCCTCCACGATTTCCACGCCAGCACTTACCGATCTTGCCCATTGCCGTCACGGCTCGCTCTGCTCGTGCAGGCGCGTGCCGTGCAGGACATAGCGGCGGTCGCAGCGTTCGGCCGTTGCCGTGCGGTGCGTGATGAGCACGCACGTCTGCACGCGGCCGCTGTGCATGAGGTTTTCGAGCATCTGCTGCTCGGTGGTCTCGTCGAGTGCGCTGGTGGCCTCGTCGAGCAGCAGCACCTGCGTGCCGCGCAGCACGGCGCGGGCCACGGCGATGCGCTGCGCCTGTCCCTCGGACAGGCCGTGACCGAGCTCACCCGTGCGGGCATAGATGCCGTCCGGCAGCTGGGAAACGAAATCATACGCGCAGGCGGTCTCGAGCGCAGAAACGAGCTCCGCATCCGTCGCCTCCGGACGCACCATGCGCAGGTTGTCGGCGATCGTACCGGCAAAGACGGTGTTGCCCTGCGGCACATAGCTGAAGGCTGCGCGCGTTGCGGCCGAGGCCGGCAGACGCTGTCCGTCCGCCCCGGTGAGGCTGACGCTGCCCTGCGCCGGGCGGATCAGACCGAGCATGAGGCGGATCATCGTGGTCTTGCCCTCGCCGGACGGGCCGGTGAGCGCCACGACCTCGCCGGGCGCGGCGTGAAAGTCCACGTGCTCGAGCACAGGCTCGCCGCCGGGATAGGCAAAGGTCACATCGCGCAGCTCCACCGTGCACGGTGTCGGGATCGGTGCGGTCTCGCGCGCGCCGGGCTCTTCCGGCAGGTCCGCGATGGCCATGAGGCGGCCGGCGGACGTCGTGATCGAGATCGCCGACGGCACAAGCCCGATGAGCGCGGAAAACGCGCTGCGCAGCATGGTCGTCAGCTGCAGAAACATCATCATCGCGCCGTAGGAAATCGCGTGCGTCCACAGCCGGTAAGCGCCCCAACCGAAGCATCCGGCAGAGACGAGCAGCCCGACGACCGACATCACAAAGCCCGCAACGACGGAAAAGCGGTTGTAGTCAAGATACGTCTCGCGGTATTTTTCCTGCATGGCGCACATCCGGTCACGAAAGCCGTCCATGATGCCGAAGGCCTTGACCGATGTGAGGTTGCGCAGCGAATCCTCGTGGAACGACATGACCTCGCTGCTGATGTCCTTCATGCGCCGGTTATATCCGCGCATACGGTGCACGAGCGTGCGCGAACACAGCACGGACAGCGGCGCGCCGATGAGCGCGATGAGCGCCATGACGGGGTCATAGCACAAGATGATGATCAGCGAACCGAGAAACTGCACCGCCGCCGACACAAAGCTCGGCAGCAGCCCCGTCACGCCCCCGGCCACCGCGCCGACGTCGGTGTTGAGGCGGTTGAGCAGGTCGCCGGAGCGAAACTGCTCGAGCGAGACCCAATCGGTGCGCAGGATGCAGTCGTAGACCTCCGCCTGAATACCGTTTTGCACGCGGATGTCGACAATGGCGGCGATGCGCGACGCCGCCGCCTGCATGGCGGCGCTGCCGAGCAGCAGACCGGCCATCCACGCCGCGGCCGACCAGATCGCCCCGGTCTCAAAGCCGGTGACAACGTCGATGAGCGTCTTCATGGCCACGCTCGACAGCAGCGAGAGCGCCGTGCCGAGAATGCCGAGCAGGATATGGATGCCGACGGCGGCGCGGTAGCGGCGGATGTAGGCAAAGATCCACTTTGCCTCCTGCCGCATCTCCCGCAGTGAGCCGTCGCACACCTTTTGTCGGAGCTTGCGCGTGATGGCCATATATCTCATCTCGTTCCGTGATAATCCCACTTTTTGACAGTAAATGAGTCTAATCGCATACAGAGCATATTGTATCATAATCCGACGGAAATCCACAATATCCGATTGCTACATCTTTTCTGGGAATTCAGGGTGTTTATACGTGATTTTGCAAAAAGCGGCCGGAGCATGAGCTCCGGCCGTAAGCCTGTGGCGTATTTTCTAATCAGCGGTTTTCCTCGATCTCCACCGGCAGGCCGGTGAGATAGCGCCGCACCATGTCAAAGGCGTGGTTGGCCGCTGCGTGCTTGATGCGCACGCGCCCCCACTTGTCCTTGTGCAGCGTGCGGAAAAACGTCCCGTCCGGTGTGGCGAGCGCCACAAAGAGCGTGCCGACGGTGTGCACACCGTCGCCCTCCGGTCCGGCAAGACCGGTGATGCTCATGGCAAGATCCGTGCCGAATATGGCGCGCGCGTGCTCCGCCATCGCACCTGCGACCTCGGGGCTGACTGCGCCGCAGCGCGCGATGAGCGCGGGGTCGACATCCAGCAGCCGGGTCTTGGTGTCGTTATTATAGGCGATGATGCCGCCGGCAAATATCGCCGACGCGCCCGGCACGTTCGTGAGCATATCGCCGAGCATGCCGCCGGTGCAGCTGTCGGCCACGGCGATGGTCTTCTGCTGCCGGAGCAGGAGCTCGGCCGCGCAGGTCTCGATATTCGGCGTGTCAACGCCGTAGGCGAAGGCGCCGAGCTCGCGCTGCACGCGCGCGAGGCATGGGGCGATCATGGCCTCGGCCTCAGCCTCTGTGGGGGCCTTTGCCGTGATGCGCACGAGGCACTCCCCCTCCTTGGCATAGGGCGCAAGGGTGGGATTGCGCATCTCGTTCATGAGATCGCGCAGCTGGTACTCCATCGTGCCCTCGCCGATGCCGAAGATCTTGACATTGTGCGAGACGATGATCCCGTCGCCGCGCGCGGCGAGCAGCGGGCGCACGCGGTAGCGCAGCAGCGGCTCGCACTCCAGCGGCGGGCCGGGCAGCATGATGACCATGCAGCCGTCCGCCTCAAATGCACAGGCAGGCGCCGTGCCCCAGTCGTTTTGCAGCACGGTGCAGCCGCGCGGCAGCATGACCTGCTGCAGGTGGTTCTCGGTCATGTAGGTGTGGCGCTCGCGGTACAGACCGCGCAGGCGTGCCTCCTCCGCCTCGTTGAGCTCGAGCGGGATGCCGAACGCGCCGGCCACGACCTCCTTGGTCAGGTCGTCGCACGTCGGGCCGAGGCCGCCGGTCGTGATGATGAGGTCGGCGCGGGTGCGGGCAAGCTGCACCGCCTGCTCAAGCCGCGCGCGGTTATCGCCGACAACGGTCTGCCAATAGACATTGATGCCCAGCTCCGAGAGCAGGCGCGCGACAGCCGCCGCGTCGGTATTGATGGTGTCGCCGAGGAGCAATTCGGTGCCGACGGCAATGAGTTCTGCATTCATAAATCGATCCGGATCCTTTCAATTCCGTCCACTGCCTCGCGCACGAGCGCGTCAATGTCGAGCGCGGCCTCCGCCTCTGCGACCTCCGCCACGGTCGGGCGGGTCTTGGGGTGGCGCGGGGTAAAGACCGTGCAGCAATCCTCATACGGGAGGATGGATGTGTCAAATGTGCCGATGTCGCGCGCGATCTTCACGATATCGCGCTTGTCCATGCCGATGAGCGGCTGGAGCACGGGCAGGTGCGTCACGGCCTGCGTGCAGGCCATGGCCTCCATGGTCTGGCTGGCGACCTGACCGAGATTTTCGCCGGTGACGATGGCCTTGCACTCGTTGTGCGCGGCGATGTCCTCGGCGATGCGCATCATGAATCTGCGCATAATGAGCGTGAAATATTCCTCCGGGCAGGCACGGCGGATCTCCTCCTGGATGTGCGTGAAGGGCACGATCTGCAGCGTCATGCGGCCGGTGTAGGCCGTGAGCTCCTTAGCCAGCGAGATGACCTTTTCCTTGGCCAGCTCCGAGGTATACGGGAAGGAGAAAAAGTGCACCGGGATCAGGCGCACGCCGCGCTTGGCGATCATGTACGAGGACACGGGGCTGTCGATGCCGCCGGAGAGCATCGTCACGGCGGCGCCGTTGCAGCCGACGGGCATACCGCCCGCCGCCTCGACTGCCTGCGCGTGGACATACGCCGCCTGCTCGCGCACCTCAAGGCGCACGGTCAGCTCCGGGTCGTGCACGTCGACGACCGTGTCGGGATACGCCTCGGCGAGCTCGCCGCCGACGTACTGCGACAGCTCAATGCTCGTCATGGGGAAGCGCTTGTCCGAGCGCTTGGTCTCGACCTTGAAGCTGCGCGCCGCCGTCATCGCGTCGTGCAGGTAGGTCTTGGCGAGCGCCGTGATGGCGTCCTTGTCCTTTTCACAGGCGGCCGCGCGCGTGATCGTCGCGATGCCGAACACCTTGCGCACGGCGTCATACGCCGCGTCGAGATCGGCCGCATCGTCGGCGGCCTCGATGTAGAGCGCCGACTGCAGATACGTCACGCGGAAGTGGCCGATGGGCTTGAGGCGGCGCTTGACGTTTGCGACCAGCCTCTCTTCAAAATAGTGCTTGTTGAGCCCCTTGAGGAAGATCTCTCCGGGCTTGCAGAGCAGCAGATCATTCATAAATCGTTCGTTCCTTTTCTTTCAGGATATCACAGGCAGCGCTCGACGAGCGTGATGAACACGCCGATCGACCATGCGCCGAGCCACACGAGCAGCAGACACACGAGCGCACCGAGGATCAGCCCGATGAGCGAGCAGACATACCCGACCGTGCGCGGCGTGCCGTTGAAGCCGAGGCTTTTGGCGCGCGCGGAATAGATCAGGCCGATGATGCCCGTGACGACCGAGCCGAGCGCCGTGTAGCCAAACACGAGCAGCGCGCACGACACGATGCCGAGCACCATGGCGACGGTGGCCTCGTGCTTGCCGGGCAGCGGGGCGGGCGGCTGATACCAATTATAGTTGTTGTTGTACATGACGAAGCTCCCTTCTGTCAGGTGCGGCCGCCGGGCTCACGGCTCGGCGACGGAAAAATCATACGTGCGGTACTGGATGGCCTCCGCCAGGTGCGCAAGTCCGATGGTCTGCGCCCCGTCGAGATCGGCGATCGTGCGCGCGACGCGCAGGATGCGGTCATAGCTGCGGGCGGTGAGCGCCATGGCGTCAAACGCTTGATGCATGAGCTGCTCGCACTCGGGCAAGAGCGTGCAGAACTGCGCAAGGGCGCGCGGTCCCATGTGCGCGTTGGTCGCGGTGGTGTCGTCCCCGTAACGCGCGCGCTGCACGGCGCGGGCGGCGTTGACACGCGCGCGGATGGTCTCCGACGACTCTCCGGCCGAGGGCTCGGTGAGCTCGTCAAAGTCCAGCGCCGGCACCTCGACGATGATGTCGATGCGGTCGAGCAGCGGACCGGATACGCGCGCATGGTAGCGGCGCACGTCGCGCGGCGAGCAGCGGCAGCGGCCCGAGGGATGCCCGTACCAGCCGCACTTGCAGGGGTTCATGGCGCACACGAGCATGAAGCGGCTCGGATACGTCACGGAGCCGGTCGCGCGCGAGATGGTGATGCTGCCGTCCTCGAGCGGCTGGCGCATCGTCTCGAGCACGGCGGGCGAAAACTCCGGCAGCTCGTCGAGAAAGAGCACGCCGTTGTCGGCAAGGCTCATCTCACCCGGCTGCAGCGCGCTGCCGCCGCCGGACATGGCGACGTTCGACACCGTGTGGTGCGGGGCGCGAAACGGCCGGACACGCACGACGGGGTCGTCCGGCGTCGTGAGACCGAGGACGGAATAGATCTGCGTGGTCTCGATCATTTCGGCGCGGTTCATCGCGGGCAGAATGGTCGGCAGGCGCTTGGCGAGCATGGACTTGCCCGCGCCCGGCGGTCCGACGAGCAGGATGTTGTGCCCGCCTGCTGCCGCTACCTCAAGCGCGCGCTTGACGTTCTCCTGCGCCTTGACCTCGGAAAAATCGACCGAAAACTGCGGCGCGGCCGCAAAGTCCGGCGGGGACATGGGCGCGATGGGCTTGTCCCCACGCAGATGGTGCACGAGCTGCGAGATGTTCTCGACCGGGTACACCGTCACGCCCTCGGCAAAGGCGGCCTCGGCCGCGTTGCCCGCCGGGACAAAGAGCTCCCTGAGCCCGAGCTGTTCGGCCGCGAGCGCCATCGTGAGCGCGCCGGTGACGGGGCGGATCTCCCCCGCGAGGCTCACCTCGCCGAAGAAGGCCGCCGTCGCCGGCGGCTGGCGGATCTCCCCCGTGGCGCACAGGATGCCCAGCAGCACCGGCAGGTCATAGAGCGTGCCGGCCTTGCGCGTGTCCGCCGGGGCGAGGTTCACCGTCAGGCGGCTGACCGGAAACTTCATGCCGTTGGTCTTGATGGCGCTGCGCACGCGCTCGCGCGCCTCCTTGACGGCCGCATCCGGCAGGCCGACGATATCAAACCCCGGCAGACCGTTGGACACGTGGCACTCCACGCTCACGGCGTAGCCGCTCACACCGCGGCAGCCGAGGGACTGGATCTTGGACAGCAAACCGTTCGCCTTCTTTCACGGACGAGGCCCCGGCCGAACACCGGGGCGCCGTCACTCGGATTTTGGGTTTACGCTTCGGTATCGGGCTCCGTGCCGCCGACGACGGCGATGTGCAGCTCCTCAAGCTGGTGCGGCTCGACGGTGCCGGGCGCGCCCATCATGACGTCCTGCGCGTTTTTGTTCATCGGGAACGGGATGATCTCCCGGATGCTGTCCTCGCCCGCGAGGAGCATGACCATGCGGTCGACACCCGGGGCGATGCCGGCGTGCGGGGGCGCGCCGTAGCAGAAGGCGTTGTACATGGCGGGGAACTTGGCCTTCACGTCGTCCTCGCCGAGGCGCACGAGCTCGAACGCCTTGACCATGATCTCGGGATCGTGATTACGCACCGCGCCGGAGCTGAGCTCGACGCCGTTGCAGACGAGGTCATACTGGAAAGCATTGATGTCGAGCGGATCGACCTCGCCGCGCTCGGCCTGCTCGAGGATCTCGAGGCCGCCGTTCGGCATCGAGAACGGGTTGTGGCAGAATTCCAGCTCGCCGGACTCCTCGCCGATCTCGTACATGGGGAAGTCCACGATCCAGCAAAATTCGTACCGCTCGGTGTCCATGTGGCCCGGCACGGCCGCGCCGAGCTTCGCGCGCAGCACGCCCGCCGTCTTCTGCGCGGCGGTCTTTTTGCCGGCCGTCACGCCGACGAAGCAGCCCGGCTTGAGGCCGAGCGCCGCCGTGATCTCGGCGGTGCGATCCGTGAGGAACTTTGCGATGCCGCCGGAGAAATTGCCCTGCTCGTCGACCTTGAACCAGTAGGGCTTGCTGCCGGCCTGCACCTCGACATCGGCGCAGAGCTTGTCGACGGCCTTGCGCGCGAGCGTGCACTCGGGCACGACGATGGCCTTGACGGTGTTGCCCGCGGCGAAGGGCGCAAAATCGCTGCCCGCGACGAGCGCCGTCATGTCCTGCACGGTCAGGTCGATGCGCAGGTCGGGCTTATCCGAGCCGTAGGTGTCCATCGCGTCGCGGTAGGAAATGCGGCGGAAGGGCGCCTCGGACGCGACGTTGTACTTGCCGTACTTGGCGAAGATCGGCGGCAGCACGTCCTCGAGCACCGCGAACACGTCGTCCTGCGTGGCAAAGGCCATCTCCATATCGAGCTGATAGAACTCGCCGGGGCTGCGGTCGCCGCGGGCGTCCTCGTCGCGGAAG
>ERZ1673738.5983-NODE-5983-length-10478-cov-3.923822_pt1 | contig 10478 bp, 9 predicted proteins | sample MGYA00580198_ERZ1673738 | MGnify/ENA primary metagenome ERZ1673738 (study PRJEB41218, sample SAMN15661784) | gut metagenome | host: Homo sapiens | place: Canada: London | collected 2015-08-20/2019-03-30 | study: EMG produced TPA metagenomics assembly of... | reverse complement strand
ATGTAGCGGCAGACCTTATGGAGAGTGGTGTATTTCATCATGTCAATGTAATTTGTGTAATTATTTGCTCGTCCATTGTCTGTGATGTATCTTAATGTTTGGAATTCATCCCTCTTTAAGTCTGGCTTATATCTAAGAATCTCCAAGTCCCTTATGCTGGGGTCTCCAACTTCTCGAAGCATGTTGTACTGTGTTTTCCCGATTCCAAGGGTTTCCATAATGTTTCTCTTTCCGCTATTGAATACATTTTCGTTCTGTCTGTTATCATCCAAAAACTCTCTGGTCATTCTATAGAATCCAACCTTTAACAGCTGTTCTATAAATGGATATTTCCTGTATGAGTTGAAGTAATTATCTATCAACCATGGTGTGTTAAAATATCTTGGATCGTCGGCAATCTTATTGATAAAAACATCTGGAACACTATATTGCATACAGGTCCCCTTTATATCGCCCGCAAGTTCCTGGTTATACATAACTACACTTCTTGGATATATTGATTCTGACGGAGGGTACCATCCTGTGTATCTATCCCTGTAATAGCACCACCTCATATCAGTGTTCTTATATCTCGCCCACATATAATCAGTGACACCGCTATCTCTGTGTATTGTTCGATATCCTTCACTTGTGGTTATTCTCGGATTATGAAAATCCAGTCTGAAATCTTTTACATGGCAAAAATATCTTGTCAGAATGTTTTCTCCATCTGGCTGAACCAACACGCTCCATGCAACCGATACAAGACTTTGTCTGCTCATTCCCTCACTTTTCGCTTGGAGGAATTTATTACAGTACGGACACCTTACGATTCGATTGTGTTTGACCTCGTCTTGGTTATTCCAAACAGGTATTGTCTTATGCTTCAAATGCTTATTTTCCAAGATGAAAGTATGCTTGCAGCTTGTGCAATAGGCTTCCTTTCTGTCGGTATTGTAAAAAATGTAATTTTCATCCTTGAATACCGTTTCTTCAACAAATGTCTGGTAATCATCTGGCAAAGCTTTGAATCGCTCCATTTCCTGATCGATAACATCTGTTTCCTTCTTATGTTTCTTTGCAAGCCTCATTGCTTTGACTTTATCCTGATAGCGTTCCAACAGTGCAAATGCAGGTCGTACACCACATTCATCTCTGGTTTTTAGCCATTTTCTAAATGTACTCTCCGCTCTCTTTGCATCCATATCCGTTAGGAACTCAAGCTGTTCATAGCTCCACCAATATTCCGCCCAACCCGATTCCCTGCAAACCAGATTGAGTAAGGCTCCCGTTCTCCATTTGCCGCATTCCACTTCAAGCGTTATGTAATTCTCCTTTTGGCAGAACACTCTAAACATCAACGAAATATCTCTCTTATTTCTTCCACTGGTCTGATATACATTAAGTATCAATGTTTCCTCAGCACCAACTTTTTTTTTTGTGTGGAAATCACACCTCGTTTGCCCTTGCCCGCAACAGCAATATCATGTATTGTTTCCAGATTTACTTTTGAGACCGGTATGTCTTTTAAATCTTTCTTTTTCATCCATATCGCCTCCTACATTCCTAAAAGAGAAAACATATCAAGCTGGCCATCCATGTCCTTATTATTCCTTTTAGGTTTTGCCTCTGGCTTTGGTGCCTCTATTTTTTTCTCCGGCTCTACTGCTGGCTTGGAAACTTCCTTTTTCTTACTGTCCGTTTTAGTCTTTTCATCCTGCTTTTTCTTTCTCTCCGCAGCTTCTTTAGCTTTTTTATCCTCCTCAGCCTTATCGTCTTTATGGAAATAATCCTCAGCCCATTCATAAACCACATCATCACGAACTGCACAACTACTTCCTTTTGCCTGCTTTCTTGCCTGCTCGTAAATGTATTTGTAGCATTTCTCCCAAGTCTTGTGATCCTGGCATACATCCGAAGCAAGGCTTTCTGATTCCCTGCACCTTTCAATCAGATATTTGATTATTGGATCTGCAAATGACTTATCCTTAGCTTTTTTCAACTCCTCCTGTAACTTCGTAACTGCTCCAACAACTCCGATATAAACAGAACTGTTATTATTTTCTTTCGCAGATTCAATTTCCTCTGGTGTAGGTGCTGGGATTCCTTCTACAATTTCTTTAAGACTTGCTGTTCCCATCGGGATCGTATCATCTGCATCTATATCATCATTAACCGCCTGCTCAAATGCCTGCTGTTCGATGTTTGAAATAGCCTTTCCCATTTCCGACTGCGGCTCGGATGCTGAAAAATCCATAGCCTCATATTCTTCTTTTAATCTGTCGTTCTCTATATCAAACAATGTGTTACCGTCAGCGTCATAGAATGCGGTTACTTTCTCTCTCTTTAATATCTTGTAGGTAGTATTCCCTACCTCAACTTCGCTCTTGCTATCCTCCGAAGAATATCCGTTTTCCAGATACTCAAGAACAGCTTTGCTCCATTCGTGTTCGTAATCTTGATTATCTCCTAATGCGTAGTGCATTACATTTCTACCTGTTTCCATAGGCTTCCTCCTTTTTATCGAAATCGAAAAACATATAAAAGTGCTCTTTTTCCACTGTTTTTTCGGTGGTTGCAGTTCCACCAAGACCGTCCATTGACTGGAACAATCTTCTCCATGTCCATATTTGATTTTGAAACATTGGCATATACCAGAGTTCCTGTCCCTCTTTTTCATTAGGGAACAGTACATGCCCCGTCAAAGGATTTGTAATCGTATTTGCTATACACACATATCCTGCACACCCCAAAAGTGAAAGCTGTATGTAACACATCATCCCGGTTATTCTGTCTATGTCCTGTGCAACAAAAACCACATGATTTTGAAAATTATGTTTACACTTTTTCATGGTATTTGCGGCAGCTATCAATGTTGCTCCTGCTCCACAAGCCGGATCACAAATGGATAAGTAGCCTTGCTTTTCTATATGGCTGTCAACATCCTCACAGGTTATCTCAGACATCATCTTGCACACACAGTAGGGTGTAAAAAACTGCCCTTTCCAGTGATTTCCAAGATTTAGCTGCATATACATTTCTCCAAGGAAATCCTGTTCCGGATTTCTTTCCAGGGCTTCAACAATGATTGCAAGCATTTTTGCAGGAATCTCTACAGAACCAAGTCTCTCTATGCATTGTGCATATTCTTTTTCTCTGCTCTCATAATGCTCCGGGCTTCTGTCTGCCACATTACTTATTGAGCACGCTATAGCTGTCATCAAATCCGCCCAAACCTGCCAAGAGCTTCGTGAATAGCAGAGTTTATGAAATTCATTTAAGAATTCTTTTTCAGTTCCCTGTATTGCTTCACTCTGCTTCACCACCTAAAATCTTCCTCCTTATTTCTTCAAATTTGCGAGCCCTTTCTTCTCGCTGTTCCTCTGTGAGCGGTTTAGGTTCTGGTTCTTTCTCCTGTTCTATCCTTACAGGCTCTTTCTTCTCAATCGCCGGTACATACTGCTTTTGCAACAGCACTTTGTTTTTAGCGACGAAATCCGGAAGTGCATTTGTATTTTGTGCTTCAGCGGCTTTTTTCTCATAAGCCTCACGGAAGTTTGCCCTATCTGCAGTTGGATTTTCGCTCTGGCACAGCCTGCTCCACCCAAGATTTTTAACTACAGCCAATGTGAGCTCATCCATGGTTGCAAATGCCTCCTGCGGATGATACCACCCATAATCGGACATTGCTTTTTGGACAACTCCCCATGCTTCGTCAAAACTCAGAATTGGTGTTTTACATCTTTCCATACATAGCTTTCTGATTTCAGCTATGTTGGGCGGATAAATATTGGTGCAAATATGCTCCATGACAGCATTTTCAGCAATCTCATACGGAATATCTTTAAGTGTCATATACCAAAAATCCATTGAGGCATTATCTTCGAGTATTTTTGAAGCTGGATATGCGGATTTAATTCCGATTGCCAATGTCGCAAATTGCTGTTTATTCATTCGCCCACTCCCTTGCTCCTTGTGCAAACTGCTCTACCTTTGAGCCGCCGGCTGTCTGATTGTAAGATTGCGTATAACCAGGTGTTCCACCTCTGTTCTGAACCTTTGAAATCCAAGCGTTGATAAATCGTTTCATTCCTCCTGCTGTTTTCCGTTTTCTCGGATTAGCATCACACCAGCCTTTCATTGCCCTTAGTTCCTGCATAATGTCAACAGCAGGATATAATTCTGCGAGTTCAAGAACATAACTCTGTGTAATCGGGTATTCTTCACCAGTATTCATCATGATACCTATTACTGATGGCTCCGCAGCTACTGTCTGCTCGGAGCATATATTTGTATTGGTTTCCGATTCGGATTTGGATTCGGATTGGATTGGATTACGGACACATTTGTTGTCTGATGTTTTTATCTGCTGTCCTTTGCTGTCAAATGTCAGCAATTCACAATCCTCTGAAAATCCGGGATACTTACTCTTTTGATTACGAATTCTCTGATGATCCGCCCAAGTTACCAATTGCAGGTACGGTCTTCCCTGTGCCTCATACACTCTGACCAAGCCCACCGCCGACAACCTACCAAGCGCCTTATCTATATCTTTTTCCGTAATATCTTTCAGAGGAAAGCAGCTTCCCTTGATTATCTTTGCTCTTCCGTCGTATCTGCCGAAGTCGTCACAGGTTACAATCAATCTATAAAACAGAACTTCCTCGAACCAAGATAAAGAATCTATTTCTTCGCTCCTGCAGATGCTCTCCTTGATTATCCTGTTTGGCATTCGATCATCCTCCTTTCGGATGCTGGAGAGTGCCCCCTCCAGCTCCTGACTTAATAAATTACCTTGCTACCATTTTCCGTTTTGACTACATCCAAATTCTGAGGGAATCTGGCTTTCATTGTCGGATCATGAGTGATAGCCATTATTTTAATGTTGCTGTATCTGCTCTGTATTGTCTCCAATGCGTCGCAATATGCCTGTATTCCGTCCCCATCCAAGAATGGAGGCTCATCAATAAAGAGCATTCCGAGCTGGATTCCTGCCGAAGATGATTTAATCTCTGCCAATGCAAGAATTACCGATAATGAAGACTTGACTTTCTCTCCACCGGATTTTGAAAGGTATGGAAGCACCGACTTACCATATTCCTCGATGTAAATATCCAAAGATACCTTTTCCTTTCCATTTTTCTGAAGTCTCTCCAGTCTGAACTCCACTCCCATTTTTCCGCCAGTCATCTGTCCAAGAATGGTATTTGCTGTAGCTGTCAGCTGCGGAATAATAGAGCGGATAATCTGATGTGGCACACCGCTCTGGCTAAATGCGACTTTCAATGTATCGTAATCAGCTGTCTCCTTGGCATATTCCACCTGCTTGTCCTGTAAAGCTGCAATATCCTGCTTCAACTTTGCAATCTGTTCCGATTTCTGCTGTAAAGCTCCAATTCGCATCTGTTTTTCCTTTACCATGCTGTTAATGGCATTCACTTCTGTATCCAGTCCGTTCACAATCGCCTGAGCCTCTTCCATTCCCGCCATAGCAAGTATCTCTTTATCAGCCTCCGCCTGTCTCTCTGCGATTTCATCATCGATACCGGTAATTTCTGCTGTCAACTCCAGAACCCTGTTCAATGCTGTTGCATTTCTTTCCTCTGCTACTGGAAGCATTTTTTCCTTTTCCACCCACGGATCAAGAGCAGTAATGGCACTAAGCACATGTACATGTTCTTCAAACGCTTTGGCATATATATCACGCTCTGTTTCTACCTGTGTGCCCTTTAATTTGACCTCAGCAAGCCTGTTTTCTGCTTCTGATATATTTGACTTTAAATGTTCCAAAGCAGCCTTAATCAAAGCGAGATTGTTTTCCCTCTGGTTGATTTTTTCGAGCTGTGCCACATACGGAAGCAATGTTGCACATTCGTTTTGCAGGACTGTTAAAGCTGCCGCATCGTATCCTATCGCATCCATTTCAGCCTGTTTGTTCTCTATTGCAAATTTGCTCTTTGCAAGTTCGCAATCTCTGCGAGCGGCAATGTCTACATACAATGCTTCATGTACTTCCAGCTGTTCCTTTGCTTCGATGGCATCCTGCAAGAATTTACAATGTGCTTTCTCGATATCCACACATCCGGATTCATTCAATATTGCAACTTTCTTTTCAAGAAACTGCTTCTGCTCGTCCGCTTTCTGCTTCTCCCTGTCAAAGCTTGACCTTGTCTCGCTTTCATGGAAAACTGCCGCAGAGTATTCGGTTTTTGCTTTCTGGTATGCAACAGCTTTTTCCTGCATATCCTCTAACTCTGCTTTCTTTTTGGTGTATGTTTCGGCTTTCTGCCTGACCTCACCATCATTGACCGAATCCAGTATCATTGCATTCTTTTCATTCTGTTTCTTCTGTAAAGCAGCCTGTAACTCCAAAATGTTCTTTTGTTCACTTTCAGCCTGCTTTGCAAGATTTTCAGCCTCCTGTTTCTTTGTCGTGTAGAGTGCTGACTGTCCTGCGAGTTCCAGTTCCCGCTTCAACAAATCTTTTCTTTCAGCAATCTTTTTCTCTATTTCTGGCTTCTGGGCGAGAGTTACTGAACTGCTGTCTGCTATCGCCTGCTGTGTAGCTCTATTCTGCTCTGCAATGGTCTTTTTTGCCTGTAAAGTTGCAACAGCTGCAAGTGCTCTCTTTCTCCTATCTGCGGCTTCCTGCTGATTCGACAGGACAAGTTTTTTCTGATCCCTCTCATTCACTTTTGCCTGTAATCTGGTTTCCTGCTCCGCCAATTCAGTCTTGCATTTTTCCAATTCCTCATCCGGCTTTCCAAACTCAGCGATTGTTACATTGTGAATAGTGATTTCCTGCTTCAATTCCCTGTTCTTTGCTCCATTCACCTTTGCCTTGTCCGAAGCAATTTTTTCCATTATCTGATATACCCCAAGCCCAAGGAGTGTGCCGAGCACCTCAACTCTTTCCTCCGGCTTTGCCTGTAAGAATAATCCGTACTGATCCTGCATAATCAAAGCACAGGACTTGAATGTGAAGCTGTCCATTCCAAGAATGTTTAAGATTTCCTGCTGGGTATCGTTGTATCTTTCCTTTGAGCAATCCTTCCATTCATTCTCAACAAACTGAGAAATATTCAAAGTTCCTTTTCCGGAACGGGCTCTGGTTCTTGTGACGCGATACTTTTTCTCTCCGATACGGAATGTAAACATAATCGAACCGGAACGGACGCTTTCATCATTTCTAAGCCATGGTGCCTTTCCTGTATCATCCTTGATTACACCCTCTCTCGGTTCTTCATAAAGGCAGTCGATAATCGCATCCATAAACAAGCTGCTCTTTCCTGCTCCATTCTGACCGTTGATTGTGCAGAAAGTGATATCCTCGAAATTAAATGTTTCCTCTTCGTAGTTACGATAATTCTTAACAGCAATTTCTACAGGTTCAAATGTTCCGCTATTTGCTGTCGCTGTCATGCTTGCCTCAGCTTCAGCAATAATCGGTCTTGCCTTTTATACAAGTTCCTGTATTCTTTCCTGTGGTACCTGCTTTTCCTCAAGATACTTAATAAGGTTCGCCTCCGGATCCGTAGCATTTTCAAGCTGTGTTCTATTTGCAAATTCATCTATCTTATCTGGAAGAATTTCCCATACCATAAATGCTCCGTCTTCCAGAAGCTCTCTTTCCAAAGTTGCCTTATTCAGAGCCTTGCTGTTTTCTGCGGTGCAGCTATAATGAACACGGACAATCTTTCCATCGATCTGTCCTCTCCACTTCTCAGTAGCAACAAAATCCATAGCCTGCATATTTATCTGTGTCACATCATCATCATTGAGTTCAATGGTTGCAAACTCTCTGATAGGTGTTTCATGGAAAATACTCTGCCATGTTCCCAGCTCGTGCCAGTTGTGAATCCAAAAGCCCCTCTGCTGTCCCTCATCATTAAAGTTCATGGCATTTATCGCACCGGAATAATACCAGTCTCTGTGCATTATCTTCTGTGGTCTGTGAATATGCCCTAAAGCAACCAGATTGTAATTGGCCGCCAATAAAGCCTCCTGCGGAATGATTGGCTCAAACTGTGTGAGCATCATTGTCTGTCCGCTCTCGGTATTGCATCCTGGCACTGTGTAATGTGCCATCAGAATACTTTTCTTTTCTGGAGAGCATTGTGCTTTCAACCCTGTTACAATATTTGATAATTCATTTGTAAACACCACATTTTCTTCATCACTTGACAATCCCGGATGATTAGCTCTGAACACTCCCCTGTCAAATCCCGGGAGCACCGCAATATCAACATCATCAAATGAAATTACCTGTGGGGTAATCACCACATGAACATTCGGAACATCTGCAAACATTTCAGAGAGGACGTTGAACTGTCCTGATCCATCATGGTTTGGAGTACCTCTCATAACAACAACCTGCTTTGATACTGCCGCAAGCTCTCTGATATAATGAATGGCAGTAATAATTTCCTCACAACACCTGTCGGACCACAGGCGGCCAACATGGAATATGTCACCAGATACAATCGAGTAATCCGGTTTTTCCTCATTTGCCACTCTGATCAGTTCATCCAGACATCTTTTCGTGTCCTCTGTTCGGAGATTTACTCCGTCCTTAACTGGGCTTCGGAATGTTCCAAGATGCCAGTCTGCTGTATGTAATATCTTCATTTCAACACCTCCATTGTTGCTTTCATCGCCATAATCATGTTATTTAGCTGCAGCTCTAATACCTTAAATACCGATTCCTCAATGCCGCAAAAATCAATGCCATCACCGGTCCATTCTTCCCCAACAATCAGTATGTTTCCTGTTATTGGAATATTGTGTTTATCAGTTTCATAAAGGTAACTGCCTATGAGATTCGGGATGATTACTTCTTTCAACAATCCCTCCTCGTCAATTAGCATACTTACGCACTGCCCCTTGACCTTAGTCGGATGGTCCATTTGGTGTAATTCTGTATATAATCGCTTTGGCATCACATGCTCATATAATCTGCAGTCATTTCCTATCAGTTCTCGAAGCTTATTGTTCTGTTCCTCATGTGTTCCTGTCGGAAACTCATGTACGGATAATTCCAAATCCGTTGAAATCTTAATCAGATTCATCACTTCCCAGCTCCTTTCTGACACTTCATGCAAAGAGGTCTTCCAAACTTATTTAGCGAGTATTCATATACTCTCGCATTGATTTCCGCCCCACATCCGTCACAATAATATCCTGTCGATTCATTCTCGACTTGCTCCTGTTGTGGTGGTGTCTGCTGTTCCTGGTCGAACCAGTTCTTCTCCTGCTCTCCTGCGACCGCATCATCCTCTGTCTGATCTGAGACAAATGCAGGATTGTCAATTTCATCCTCCGGATTAAAGTCTGACGAAAATGCTTCGCCAGAAAATGCAGTGGAGATTGCAGGTGGTGTGGATGAGGCACCGAACATGTTCCCCATGGAATTCATCCCCTGCTGGAGCATTGCACTTCTCACTGTAGGATCCGTGTAATCCGGTGCGAATGTTACTGTAGGAACAACAAACGGCTTCTCCAACTCTGCCTTTGAGTATGTCCCCTTAATGCCAAGCAATGCTCTGATAACTCTGAGGATTGCTCCTGTCTGCGCCTTTTCAGAAGCAGTCTTTCTAAGGAGTGTCATATTTACAAGGATCGATCTCTCTATATACTTCTCTCTGTCGCTGTCAGCAATTACATAGTATTTGTCATACTTTCCGTACTGATTTGGTTCTGTTTCCTGTTTCCATTCCCCCTTGAACATTTCAGCGGCGGCCTTGGAAGCTCGCCAGTCATGAATACCCATGATTGACTTATCCATAAATTCAAGGCGGTACTTCGATTCTTCATCATCAAGGCAGATACGCTTTGTTTCCATGTGTGTCTTGTAGCTTCCATCCGGAAGTCTTACTGCTCCGTATGCCTTTCCGACATAGGTATTCGTATTCTCTCTTATGACTGTTGTGTACTCAGGGTGAAACTGGATTCCTGCCGCAGTTGCAAGCTTCATAAGAAGCGGCTTTGCAGGTGAGAAAACTTCCTCATATATGGCTTTTCCTTTTCCATCCTCTCCAGTCTTTACCTTTCCGACCGAGAAGATATCTCCTGAGCTTGGTGCTGTGTCCGCCACCACTTCCATAACGGAGCACTTATAAAATGGGTTGATCTGCACTGATGTAGCTGCTGGTAACAGCAGATTGCAGTTTGGATATTTGGACTGAATTTCAGCCAAAGCATTTGAATTGTTCATAGATAAAACCTCCATATTGTGTAATATTTGCTTGATTTATAAAGCAGGAACTGCTACAATATGGTTATCCGTAGGGGCACTCTGATTTCTGATCGAGTGCTCTTTTTCCATATCACGCAATGTTCTGCATAAATCCATAGTGAATTTTGAAAAAGCAAGGTTTCTCACATATTCCTCTGTGAGCTTCACAAGATACCAATGCTGTAACACAACCTGTCTTCGCTCACGCTGGTATATGTACTCCTGCTTATGTCTGGCATATTTCAATGCCTCCTCGAACTGTTCA
>ERZ1673738.5975-NODE-5975-length-10489-cov-9.236918_pt1 | contig 10489 bp, 8 predicted proteins | sample MGYA00580198_ERZ1673738 | MGnify/ENA primary metagenome ERZ1673738 (study PRJEB41218, sample SAMN15661784) | gut metagenome | host: Homo sapiens | place: Canada: London | collected 2015-08-20/2019-03-30 | study: EMG produced TPA metagenomics assembly of... | reverse complement strand
ATCGCCCTGATGTGCGCGCCGTCCTGGTCGGCATCGGAAAGAATAATAACTTTATAATAATTAAGATTGTCGAGATTGAAATCGTTTCCGATTCCCGTTCCGAGCGCGCTTATTATCGTTCTTATTTCTTCGTTTTTGAGTACCTCCGCTATGCTCTTCTTTTCGGCGTTAAGCGGCTTACCTCTGAGCGGAAGGATAGCCTGATGCTGTCTGTCCCTGCCCTGCTTCGCGCTGCCGCCTGCGGAATCGCCCTCGACGATGAACACCTCGTTGAATTCGGCTTTTTTGCTCGAACAGGAAGCGAGTTTACCGATAAGTTTTGCCGAATCCGCGCCGTTTTTCGCTCTTGCGATTTCTTTGGCGTGTCTTGCCGCGTTTCTCGCTTTCGCCGCGCCGACCGCCTTTTTGATCATAGCGTCGAATATCGGCTTGTTTTTCTTGTTTCTCACAAGGACGTCAAGTTCTTCGATTGTCGCCGCTTCGACCGCCGCTTTCGCTTCGGGGTTGCCGAGTTTGGTCTTAGTCTGACCTTCGAACTCGACGTTTTTCATCTTGACCGAAATTATAGCCGTCATACCTTCGCGGAAATCTTCTCCGGTGAAAACGACGTCCTTATCCTTGACGAGATTGTTCGATTTTGCGTAATCGTTAAGAATCTTCGTAACGCCCGATTTAAAGCCCACTTCATGGGTTCCGCCTTCCGGCGTGGGAATGTTGTTTACGAATGAGAACACGCTCTCTGTATAACTGTCCGTGTGCTGGATGGCAAATTCGATCAGTATGCCGTCCTTTTCCGTCTTTGCGTATACGGGCAGATCGTAAAGTTTCATCTTGCCCTCGTTGAGATATAAAACGTAATCGACAAGACCGCCGTCGTACTTGAACGTTTTGCTGTAAAACTTATCGTCGTCGCGCAAATCGGTGAGTTTAATCGAAATACCCTTATTAAGGAAAGCGAGTTCACGCAGACGTTTTGCAATCGTTTCAAGGCTGAACTCTACAGTTTCGAAAACGTCCTTATCCGGTTTGAAACGGACGAAAGTGCCGTGCTTGTCCGTCTTTATCCTGGTGTTCTGTAAAGGTTCTTCCGGCTCGCCCGAAATCATCTTTTTACGGGTTTTGTCGTAATAACTGTGGAATCTCATTTTGTAGATAGTCTTATTATAAACTTCTACTTCGAGCCATTCCGAAAGAGCGTTCGTAACCGACGCGCCTACGCCGTGCAGACCGCCCGAGAAACTATAGTTTTCATTGTTGAACTTGCCGCCTGCGTGAAGTTGCGTGAATACTACCTGAACGCCGGAAACGCCCGCCTGCTTATGAATATCCGTGGGTATACCTCTTCCGTTATCTTCAACGGAAACGCTCCCGTCTTTATAAAGAACAACCTCCACTTTATCGGCAAAACCGTTTGCCGCTTCGTCGATCGCATTGTCGACTATCTCCCATAAAATATGGTGCAATCCTTTCGGCCCGGTAGAACCGATATACATACCTGGTCTTACTCTGACGGCTTCGAGTCCTTCAAGAATTTTAATGTCCTGAGAATTATAATCGTGCGCCATTTATTCCTCCGATCGGGCATAAAGCCCTTTATTATACTCATCTATTTTAACACATAAAAAAATTTTTTTCAACTCATTATAATAAGGTTAAACAAAAAAACCGGCTCCGGGACAACCCGAAGCCGTCATTTTATTTTACATTTACCTTTATTCCGACGGGCGCGTCGACTTTTGTCAAAACCTTTCCGTCTTTGTTTTCGACAGAAATTTTAACCTTGCCGAGTTTCGTCGGATAAACGACGTCGACTTTTTTTAGTCCGCATAAGTTGGGCGAAACAACGAGTTCGTTTCCTCCCACGCCGACTTCCTTCACTCCCGCAACAAAACGCATAAGGAACGGTATTACCCCGCTCGACCAGCCGTGGCAGAAACTGTGCCTCAATCCCTTGTAACAAAACGCGCCGTAATCCGCGTGGACGTCTTTTTTGCCGCTCGTCGGAATCTCGTCGATTCTGCCTGCGTTCTCCGCCCACTTCACGTCGAAATCTTCCCAGAAAGTCGTCGCGCCGAGTTCGAGCATTTTACCGTAATACTCTTTCATCATACCGAGCGCTTCCGCCCCGTAACCTCTTTCGGCAATCGAATCGAGAATGTAATACGACATAAAAGTAGATAACCCTTCCGCCCCGTTTTCGAGTATGAGTTTCACGTCTTTTTCATCACCGATTCCCGCCATCAGTCTCATTGCGGAAATTTGCTTAAATTTCCTTACGGTATAAGACTTTTTGGAAAGTTTTACGAGAGATGAAATAACCTTTGAAGTATCTTCTCCGAGTGTTTCGAGAAGTTCTTTCGCGTAAGTGAAACACCATATGAACAGCGCGTGAACGCCGGCTTTTTCGTCGGCTCTTTTATCCGTTTCGGTTTCATCCTGCGGATGGGACGGCCAGTCTATAAAATCGTAATCGAACGTCGTTTCTCCGTCGTCCGTTATATACTCGCTTATCTGCCCGACGAGTGAAACGAGATAGTTTTTCATCGATTCGATAAACTCTCTGTCGCCCGTTCTGAAATAATAATCTCTGAGATTGATAATCCACCAGAGAGAATAAGTCGGCATACTGTTTATCCACCCGGGAAGCGGAGTCTGGTCTTTGACGAATTTAATCGAATTCTTTATAAACGTCGTATCCGAGAAAAGTGCGTTCGCCGCCATCTGCTCGGGATGAATATCCCCTATCCAGACAAGTCTGTCTCTTTTTACTCCGTCCCATATCATATCGTTGTGAATACAAAGGCGGAGCGTGTAAGCGGCGGTATCGAAAATATTATTTACAAGCTCGTCGTCGCAACAGAACGAACCGTCAAACGGTTTATCATAAGCGTCGCTCTGGCAGACTATGCTCTTAACCGTGAGAACGGTATCCTCTAAAAGGTCGATTCTCGCAAAGCGAAAACCGCCGTTCATAAGCAACTGATCGCTGTAATGAGGGATGAAAAACACCCAGTCCCTTGTGGCATGATCGTTTGTGGCGCCGCATTCGCCCACGTCATGACAAACTTCGGAAACAGATTCGCCGAGCCTCACTCTGATTTTTGACGCGCCGTCGCTGCGAAAACACAGAAATCTCAGACTGCCCGATAACTCCTTGCCGAAATCGAGAATTATATGCGAACCTTTTTCAAAAACGGCGAGATCGCTTTCGTTCAATCCTATCTGAACAGGCTTTATTCTCAAAAGAGCGGCGGAATTCGTTATTCCTTTCTCTTCGACGATTCTTTTTGGAAAAATGCAATTCATAAGTTTACCCTTAGTTATTTTTTTCTATTTCTTCGAGAAGTATCCTCTCGGCGTAAGAAACCGCCTTTTTAACGCTGCCCTCTTCAAAAGGAACGGCAAGATTTGCGAATCTCAGCGTTTCGATATATCCGCGGCTTCCGCCCGTTTTGCAAAGATTAAGATAATCTTTCCAGGCGTTTTCCTTGTCTTCGTTCATCTTCTTCTTGAATTCCATCGCTCCCATCGTGGTAAGCGTGTAATTGATATAATAGAACGGATAAAGGAAAATGTGTATTTTATGATACCACCAGCCGCCTTTTGCAAAGAACTCTATATCGCCGTATTCTCTCCAGGGCATATACTTTTCTTCGAGTTTTTTCCACTCGGCGGTTCTCTGCTTTGGCGTAAGATCGGGATTTGCGTAAATTATATGCTGATATTCGTCTACCGCAACGCCGAACGGAACGAAAGTCAACGCCTCCTGCAAGTGCGCGAATCGGAATTTATCCGCCTTGTCGCCGAAGAAATACTCCGCGTAAGGATATGCAAACTGCTCCATGCTCATCGAATGTATTTCGGCAATATCGGTAGGTTCGGAATAATACGCCGAAATCGGCTGATTTCTCATCGCCATATATCCGGCGAAAGCATGTCCCATTTCGTGCGTGAGAACGTCCACGTCTGCGGTTGTCTGATTGAAGCACGAGAAAACAAACGGCGCTTTATACGAGTTCAACGAAGTCATATATCCCGTCGAAGCCTTATGCGGTCTGTTTTTCACGTCGAGAAGTTCGTGATCGAGCATAAAATCGATAAACTCGCCCGTTTCCTTGCTCATATCGTGATACATTTCGCGCGCTTTTGCGATAAGAAAATCGTCGTCGCCGACGGGCTTTGCGTTTCCGTCGCCGAAAATAAGTTTTTCGTCGTACGCTTTAAAGTCGCCGACGCCTATACGTTTTGCCTGCGCCTCGTAGAGTTTTTTACAGAACGGAACGAGTTCGTCTTTTACCTGCTCGCGGAAAGACGCAACGTCCTTTTCGTCATAATCGGTTCTCCCCTGCTTTAAATACCCGAGCGGAATATAGTTGTCGAAGCCGAGATTTTTCGACTGTTCCGTTCTGATCTTTATAAGTTCGTCCCAGATCTCTTCAAAACGTTTTTCATGCGACGCATAAAAATCCGAATAAGCCTTAAAAGCGTCGTGACGAACCTGCCTGTCCGCATTTTCGAAATAACTCATTATCCCGTACAGATTCAGGTGTTTGCCGTCGAACACAATATCCGCCGAAGCGATGATCTTTTCGTATTCGCTGCAAAGTTTCGCTTCTTTCTGTAAAAGCGGTATGTTCTTTTCGCAATACGATTTTCTTTGAATTTCGATATTCGAGAACATCGAATTGCCGAATTCTTTGACAAAATCGTCTTTAAACGCGCAATCGTAAAGCGTGTTCGCAAGATCCATATACGCGCTCGAATATTCGGGAATCTGCTCGTTGAGATACTCGTCCTCTTTGTCGTAAAACTCGTCGCTCGTATCTATCGTATGTCTTACGCTCGCAACGGTAACCATATCGAAGAAAGCGCTCTCTTCTTTATCGAACTCGAGAAACGCTTTTTTCGCCTCGTCGTAACTCGTTGCGTTTTTAATTTTTTCCGCGCACCCGAACGCGGACTTTTTCATTTTTTCAAAGTCGGGACGAACATACTCTATCGTTCCGAATTTAAAGTTTTTATCCATTTTATCACCTCAACGCGGAGCGACGAAATATCGCTCCGCGTTCTATTTAAAATTTAAGAAGATTAAGATATTTCGATTTGTCGATAGCCGAAAGGAACAAATACAATCTCGGTCCTTTATCGCAACCGAACAGAACGTTGTAGAATACGGCGAAGAATTTCTGCTGTCTTGCCATGTTTTCCTTTTTGGTAAGCGACGGATCGTTGATTATGCCGTAAAGATACTGCTGTATTTCCTGCTCTTTGACGTTGTCGTGCTCTTCGATATAATCGGCGAGTTTTTTTACCGCCGCCTTTTCTTCGTCCGAAAGCCCGGAGTAATACTCGTCGTTTCGCTTTTCGAGAAGTTTATACATTTTGGAAGGCTGATGCTTGGTTATCCAGTTTTTTACTCTTACAAGCCTCTCCTCATCGCGGGCGTCGAATTCCACGCCGATTTTTGCAAGCATTTCTCTTACCGCCTGCGGATTGAAATCCACTATCGGAGCAACCGACGCGAGAACGCCGAACGGAACTTTTGCTTTGACGTTGATTCCGTTTATCATGCAAAGATCGTAAACGGCGGTGTTGTACTCATCCGCTTCGCCGTTTTTAACGGCTTCGAGACCTTTATCGAATTCGCTGTAATGACGGATGATCGTATCGTCAAAATTGAAAGCGAAGCCGTCCGTCGGAGCGTATTTTGCGAAAAGCCATCTGACCATTTCGGGTTCGTAAACCTCGAGAACCGTTGCCGGAGTGATGTTGTTTCCCGTGGAAGAATGCATATCGCCGAGTCCCGCAATCGAAAGCCATCCGTAAGGCTGGAATTTCGGCGCTTTTACGCCATAAATCTCTTTCGCGATATCCTTCGCGACAACGTAAGATCCGGAAGCGGCGGCATGATCTATTCCGCCCGGCTCGAAGTCTACCCCCTCCACACCCCAACGCATGGGCCAGTCGATCTTCCACATAAGTTTAACCATATGATAATCGCGTAAGTTTACCGTTTCTTCTTTTCCGCAAGCCTTGCATCTGTAAGTAATTTCGTCGGTTTCTTCGTTATAAGAAAGAACTTCCGTGAAATCTTTGTTACACGCGGAACAATAAACGCTGATCGGGTAATAAGTTTCTCTCTCTCCCTCGTCGCTGTCCTGAGTTTTGTATTTCATAAGGATATCGTAAATATCCTTTCTTCTCTTCATCGCGGTGATAATACCTTCGACGTATCTTCCCGAACGGTATTCCTTGCCCTGATAGCGATATTCGATATTGATACCGAGTTCTTCCAGCGACTGCTCGTATTCCTTTTCGTTATACTCCGCGAACGAAGAATAAACCCCGTGAGGATCGGGAATCATACAATACGGCATACCGATATACTTATCGAAATCGGGAGCGATTGCCGCGATGTTTTTCGGTACTTTTCTGAGCCTGTCGAATTCGTCCCACGAAAGCATAAGTCTGGCTTTTTTACCCTTTCTTTTCAACGCTTCCACAACGAAAAGAGGCGTGGCTACGTCTCTGAAATTTCCGATATGAACCGATCCGGAAGGGCTTGTCCCTGCAACGCATAAAAATTCTTCCTTTCCGGGATTTTCGTTAATGAGTTCTTCTGCAATTCTCTCTGCCCAATGCATAATTTATCTTTTCCTTTTATGTTTTCTTTTTTATTTTCGGGCGGCAAACGCCCGACGGATTTATATCGGTTTAATCGTTTTCGCCCAGGCGAGCACGATTAAATCCGCCACTTCTTCCGGCGTTTTACCCGTTGTGTCTACGACAAGACAATAATTCGACATATCCGTTATGTCTACGCCGTAAAATTTTTTATAACGCTGAATTTCACTCGCTCTTCTTTCCTTCAATTGCTCGAAAGCGTCCTCGTCGGACAAATATTTTTCATCCGCGCGCTTTGCTTCGACAACGCGTTTCGCCGCTTCTTCGGCATTGCATTTGAGATACACGCTGAACGCGCTCGGCACAAAGTGCCACGCCATACGCGAATCGAAAATGAAACTGCCCTCTTTATTCTCGTAAGAGGCGAGCATATCGTCGAGTTGTCTGTCGAGTTCGGGATGCTTTTCCTGATAAATATTGAATTCTTTTGTATTCATTCCGAGTTTTTCAGCCATTTCGCGCTGAATTTTCCCGACGGAAACGACATCGGCGTAAAATCTTTCTTTCAATATTGCGCCGACGGTGCTTTTCCCGCTGCCGAGATCACCCGCGAGCGACACCTTGAAATATGCCATTAACTCTGTTCCTCCCGCAATAGCCGCATAATATTTTTAATATAGCATTTTTAAATCGTCTTGTCAACCCGAAACGAGTTGCTTTTGTTATTTTATAATGATTATATTTAAACGCGCTTCTTATAAATTCGAAATAAGCGCGGCTGCGCCTAAAATTCCCGCTTTATTGCCGAGTTTTGCGACGGTTATCGGACATTTCGGTCCGAGATCGCCCGCGAAAATTTCTCTGTCCACGATTTTCTGGAGCGGAACGATCAGATTATCCCCTTGCGCGCACACGCCGCCGCCGAGCATAACCGTATGCGGACGAAAAACGTTGGCAATGTTCGCTATTCCGCAGGCAAGCATTTCGACGTAATTATCGACGACCTCTTTCGCGTAGACGTCGGTTTTTTCATAATCGAATGCGGTTTTGCCCGTTACGGCGTCGAGAGAACCTATCTCCCACATTTTACTGTCCTTATGGGCTTCCATCGCTCTTTTCGTATCCCTTATGAGCGCGGTTGCCGAAGCGTAAGCCTCTAAACACCCTTTTCTGCCGCACGTGCATTGTTCGCCGCCGTGAGCGATAACCATATGCCCGAGTTCCGCGCCGGCGGACTTGTTGCCCTCGACGAGTTTGTTGCCGACGATAATTCCTCCGCCCACACCCGTGCCGAGCGTTAACAGAATACTGTCGTCGACATATCTCCCCGCGCCGTAAACAGCCTCGCCGAGCGCGGCGACGTTAGCATCGTTGGCGATTTTCACTTTTATTCCGGTACGGTTTTCCACGCCCTCCGAAATCTTAAGATGATGCCATTTCAAGTTGTTGGAAAAAATAACCACTCCGTTTTTGCTGTCTATCATTCCGGGAACGCCCATGCCTATCCCTTCGGTTTCTTCCTTCCTGAGAGCAGCCTTTTTTAAAAGAATTTCCACGAGCGAGGCTATGTTGTCCATAACCTTCTCTCCGCCTTTTTCCGATTCCGTGGGAATTTTATCGTCAACCACTATCGATCCTTTTTCGTCGACTATTCCGCCTTTTATGAACGTTCCGCCGAGGTCTATCCCGATATAGTATTTCTTTTTATTTTCCGACATATTCTTCTCCTTTTGAGCGTTTTCATCGTTTACGCTTAAATTATATAATTTTTTTATGATATTGTCAACTTATGCCGGGCAAGAAAACTTGCATTTTTACCCGGGTTTTGTTATCATTATGTTATGAGTTACGATATTATTTTGTTCGACGCGGACGATACGCTGTTCGATTTTTATCACACCGGTCAGAAAAGTTTTTTAAGAACGTGCAAAACGCTCGGCATCTCTGCCGAAGAAAAGGACTACGATATTTACAGCGATATAAACCAGAAAAGATGGGACCTCTATTCTCTCGGAAAAATCTCAAGACACGACGTTGTTATCGGCAGATTCGAGGAATACGCCAAGGTAAAAAACATCTCGTTCGATATCGGAAAGTTCTATGATATTTACGAGCAAAATCTCGCCGAAACGTCTATCCTTATGCCCGAAACTCCCGCATTGCTAGAAGAATTGAAACAACGCGGCAAAAGGTGCTTTCTGATAACGAACGGACTTAAAGCGGTTCAACGCGGAAGGCTCGCCCTTTCGGGAATAGAACATTACTTCGAAAACGTATTTATTTCCGACGAAATCGGATTCAAAAAACCATCAAAGGAATACTTCGACTACGTTACAACCCATATTCCGGACTTCGAGAAAAAAAGATCGCTCATCGTGGGCGACTCGCTTATCTCCGATATTGCCCTCGGAATCAATAACGATGTTGCAACTTGCCATTTTAACCCAAATAATTTACCATATTCGGATAATATCACTCCAGCATATAAAATTAAAAAATTGACTGACTTGCTGAAAATAATTTAACGGACACAAAAAAAGAGCCTCGCGAGAAGGCTCTTTTTTATTGGTTTAATCAGCCGGCGGCTTTAACGCCCGCGCTCGTTCCGATATAAACGACGTTACCGGATTTACCGCTCTTAACGTCCGCTTCAGAATCGTTTTCTTTCGCGTTATCCTTAATGCTCTTGTAAAGTTCCTTAATGTCGCCGTTAACCGTCTTTGCGGAATCAGCGTCCTTACAATAGATAATAAGAACGTTTTCTTTACCCGTTTCTTTATCGACGGCAAAAATAACCGTATCAACCTTATCAAGGAAAGACAAGCCGTATTTTGTTGTAAAAACAGTTTTTACGGTAACGGTGCTTACGGTGGTATCCATAGCGTAACCGTTCTTCTCAAGGTTTGCTTTCGCCTTTTCGGGGTCGGAAGGAATTCCGCACGAGCAAAGCGAAACAGCCATCACAGCCATAAGCATAGCCGCAATTATTGCTCTGAAAATTTTCTTCATAAATATGACTCCACTTTTTTTCGTCGTTCGGATATTAAGTTCTCCGACACGCAAAAAAATTATACCATATTATCGGCTTTAAATCAACTTTTTAATCATACGGAAATTAAAAATCCGTTGATTTTGCAATATTTATGTTGTTATCCGTTTTTGGATATTCAATTATCCGTTTTTGATTTTTATTGCAAACAACTGATAATTGTTCCGAAATCACACGTCAAAACACTTCTTTATAACTTCAAACGCCTCTTCCGTGATGACGCGTCCGATTCTGCAAGCGTTTTCCTCCGCCGCTTCACGATCAAGCCCCATTTTAACAAGCCCCATTTACACAAGCGCGCCCGTTAAGGATTTATTATCAACCATATTTGCATTATATCATTTCCCGTTAAAAAAGCATAGGCATTGCATTCCTTATCACTAATTACCGAAAAGAAGTCTTTTTCACCATTTTCCGCGACCGTTCGGGCGCAGTACGTCAAGTATTAACCCGTTCGCGCGCCTCGTCTTAGCCTAAAAATTCGCCGTCAGACTCGCAAGCGACCAAAACGCCGATATTTTCGATGATTTTTGGTGAAGGCGAACGCAGACGTACATATGTACTTCAAGCGAGAATTTGACAAAAAGCGCGAAAATTGCGGCATTTTGGCAAGATTCGTTTTATTCCGGGCTGGCATACCCTCGCGTTCGCAAAAAATCATCAAAAAATACGCTCTTTTCGGTGCGAAGCATTTTTGCGGATGAGAAACCGACCGCATTGCGGCTCGTTTAGGCAAGGCAAACGCCCGAAGTTGTACTTGCCGTACTACGAGCGGCGTTGCCGAGCAAGAATCAAATCACATTGAGTTTTAGCGGC
>ERZ1673738.5974-NODE-5974-length-10490-cov-4.064590_pt1 | contig 10490 bp, 8 predicted proteins | sample MGYA00580198_ERZ1673738 | MGnify/ENA primary metagenome ERZ1673738 (study PRJEB41218, sample SAMN15661784) | gut metagenome | host: Homo sapiens | place: Canada: London | collected 2015-08-20/2019-03-30 | study: EMG produced TPA metagenomics assembly of... | reverse complement strand
TTCCCTTTTACGCTGATTTGCGCATTCGTTGTTCCGTCTCTCCTGCTTCTTTTTCATGCGGTGCGCAGCCGAACGAAAAATGGGGGAAAGGGGAAGAGGGGAAAACGTGCAGCGGCGCTGCTTCTGGTGTGCGGCGTTCTGTTTACGCTTACAGGCTGTCAACAGCAGATACGGCTGAATCGCCGCCTGTTAATTGAAGGAATTGGAATTGACAGAGACGGCGAAGAATATGTTTTGACCGTGCAGTCCACAAAGATAACAGAGGGTGAAACGAGAGAAGTGTCCGTTTATACGGCACAGGGACCATCTATACTGGAAGCACTCGGATCGCTGACGCAGCAGACCGGTCAGGATCCGCTGTACAGTCATGCGCTCGTCGTCGTTTTTGGACGCTCCAGCGCGGAATACGGGATTGCGGAGTCTTTGGATTTCTTTATCCGCAATGCGGAGACAAGACCGAACGCACAGATTATGATGGCGGAGGGAGACGCCGCGGAAATTCTTACGGCCAAGCGTGAAGAGAAGACTCTTTCTTCCAAGGTGCTCGGGGAGATCCTGGAGACGGAAAATATGAACGGCAGAATCGCGCGCATCAGCATGACGAATTTTGTGAACCTGGCCTCTGAGGAAGGGAGCTGTCCTTACCTGCCTGTCGTGCACGCTGTGGAGAGCGGCGTGGAGGCAGCAGGAACAGCGGTTCTGGATCGAGATGGAAAACTTCTGGGAATCCTTGACGGCGAGGCAACGCGCGGCGTTCTGTATCTGCTTGATCGGTTCGAACGTGGCCTTGAAACGGTAAGGCTTTCTGACGGAGCTTTGCTTACGGTGGATTTGCATGATCTCACGGCGGATATTGTCCCGTCAGTGGATCAGGGACAGCCTCGTTTTTCCGTTTCGATTTCCTGCAGTGCGGATATCGGTTCGCTGGATACCAGTCTGACAGCTCAATACGGAGAGGAGGCATATGCTTCCTTTGAAAAGGCTCTCGCCGATCAGATCAAAAAAGAGGCGCAGACCGCTCTCGATCTGTGCCTCGTGGAATATCGGGCTGATATTTTTCGTTTTTGCCGCCGCCTGCATCAGGCGGAACCTGCTTTCTGGGCGGAGCATGCTGAAGAGTGGCAGGAACTTGCCGCCGCGTCGTCGTTTGCGATCCAAGTGTCCGTCGATGTTGCCCGTGTGGGACAAGAGGATACCCCTCCGCTGGAATAGCCGCGGAGCGCAGAAATTGAGCGGTGTTATTCTTCCTGTTTTTCCGCGGAAGATTCCCGGGACAGCTCGCCGAGGATTCGCTCAGCCGCTGCGCGCCGCATCGCGGCTTCAATGGAAAGCTCTCCTGCAAGGCGAAGGAGTTCCTCGCGTCCTCCGGGAATCCGTTCCTGCAGCCGGTCACAGACTTCCTCCATCGCCAGCTTTTGCGCATCGCAGAATCTGCTGTACATTTCCTTTTCTCCGCCCTGCTTTCCCTCCTCGGTTTTTCCTCCGCAGGTTTCCAGAAGGAGGCTGACCAAAAGGGAAATATCAGGGATCGAGAGGGAGGATTTGAGCATGCAGATCATTGTGAGAATCGCCAGGTGCTCACGCGCATATTTTTTTCGATCAGGCCGGGGCAGAACGCCGGCCTTTACATAGTTGTTGATCATGCTGGAAGTCAGCATTCCTTCACCGCTGCGATCAAAGAGAGAAAGCTGCTTATCCATATAACTGAGGACCTGATCCATGTACAGGTAGATTTCGGGCATCCTGTCCCAGGCCTGCAGTTCAAAAGCGTCGAGCTCTTCGGCCCAGCTTCGAATAGCATCTGCTGAAGAATCCATGAAACAAAACTCCTTTTTCCGCACACAGCGGTAAACGTTATGGTTCCTCCTGGGACTCCGCAGAAGAAGAGCGCAGAGAATATTGGCTCGGAGGAATCCCCATGTATTTTTTAAAGACTCTGGAAAAATACAGCTGATCGGAAAAACCTGTGGAGTATGCGACCTCTCCCACAGAAAGCCGTCCCCCCTCAAGCAGAGCCGCCGCTTTGTTGATACGATACCTCATCAGATATTCGTTCGGAGGCATGGAGATGTTTTCCATAAAAAGCCGGTACAGATGGCTGCGGCTGATTCCCGCACTTGCTGCGATATCCTTTACATCAATGCTGCGGGAGTAGTTGTATTCGATGTACCGTGCAGCCTTCTGTACGTACTCGTACCCGCTTGCATGGTGAAAGGAGGACGAGCTTCCGAATGAGTCCATCAAATCGGCGAGGAAGAGAAGCAGGCCTGCCTGCACACGCGCCTCGTTGCCGTGAGTGGCGCAGGAAAGATGGCAAATCTGTTCGAGCCGGTCCGGCAGGGCGGTGCCGGTAAAATGAAAAATCGGATTCTCATAGGAAAGACCCGTCAGCTCCACGAGGCGTTTGGCGTCTGTTCCGTTAAAGCCGATCCAGCAGTACTGCCACGGCGACTCGTTGTCAGCGGCGTAAGAGGCGATGACGCCTGGGGTGAGCAGAAAGCCGTCTCCGCTTGCGAGTCTGTAGTCGCTGCCGCCGAACGAGAAGACTCCTTTTCCGGAGGTGACGCAGTGGATCAAATAATGATCGCGGACGGCAGGCCCCCAGGAGTGACCGGCGGAACATTTTTGGATTCCGCAGCTGTATACGGCGAGGCCGAGGCTGCTGTGAAACGGTTGCGTGAAGGAATGTCGGAAAACATCGTTGATCAAAACTGCCCCCGCCTTTCTTTTTTCCGGCTTTCAGACTTCTTTATGCGCCTGAAAGCACCTTCTATTATAAAGAACCTTCTTTTGCTTTGCAATGGTCCGCGCGGAATATGGAAAAAGAAAAAACAATTTATGAAAAATAATTGAAATTGAGGGGGGTATCGGTTATAATAATAACAATCTTGTTTTTTTAACCTTTCAGAGTCCTTTTCTCTTTCCCGATTCTGTGTCGGCGGAGGATGGATGATGAAAGATGACATAACTAAATTGTCAAAGGAGAGTCCAACTATGCCCATGTTCCTGGCACTACAGACCGACAATCCGGTCACGCTTTCGCTGACCATTCTTCTGACCGGTCTGGTAGTGGTATTCCTGGTCCTTATCGTTCTGACCGGCATTATTAAGCTGTACGGCACGATTGTCTACAACGCGACGAATAAGGCCAAAAAGCCGGTGCCGGAGAAGAAAGCCGAGGAGCCCGCAGCCGCCGCTCCCGTTCAGGCTTCTGTTCCCGCTGCAGTGGAAGCTGTCGAGGAGGGGATCCCCGGCGAAATTGTAGCTGCGATTGCTGCTGCCGTCTATTGCACGGAGGGTGCTCCGGTTTCTGCGATTAAGTCCATCCGGCGCTCCCGTTCTGCCTCCCGCTCCGCCTGGGGTATGGCCGGCGTCATGGAGAACACTCGTCCTTTTTAAGAGGCGTGCCAGCGTTTTCCCATTCTTGATTACTTAATTAGAAAGGATGATTTTTCCCGTGGAGGTTTTGCAAGGTCTTTTGGACGCCCTGCAGGGGATCTGGACGAGCTCCGGATTTATCGGAAACGATCCCCGTAACTATGTGATGATTGTGATTGCTCTCGTGCTTCTTTATCTTGCGATTAAGAAGCAGTTTGAGCCGCTTCTTCTTCTGCCGATTGCGTTCGGTATGCTGCTTGTGAACGTGTTCCCGGGCATCACCGCGACGCCTTCGACGGAAATGCAGCTCGTGACCGATTACATGGCCGCCCATAACGGCGCGGCGGGCAATTACCCGATTATGGTTCTTGAGGGCCTGGAGTATTACCAGATTCCCACAAACGGCGGTTTGCTCTATTACCTCTATCAGGGCGTTAAGCTCGGCATCTATCCGCCGCTCATTTTCCTGGGCATCGGTGCAATGACGGACTTTGGTCCGCTGATTGCAAACCCGAAGAGCTTCCTGCTCGGCGCGGCTGCCCAGCTCGGTATTTTTGTTACCTTTATCGGCGCTATGGCGCTCGGCATTTTCACGGCGCAGGAGGCCGGTTCGATTGCTATCATCGGCGGTGCGGACGGACCGACGGCTATTTACGTTGCCTCCATCCTCGCACCTCATCTTCTTGGCCCCATCGCGGTGGCGGCGTATTCGTACATGGCTCTGGTTCCGATCATTCAGCCTCCGATCATGAAGGCTCTGACCACCAGAAAAGAGCGCATGATCGTGATGGAGCAGCTCCGTCCCGTTTCCAAGCTCGAAAAGATCCTGTTCCCGATTATCGTTACCATCCTGATTTCTCTGCTGCTGCCTGACGCAGCTCCGCTGGTCGGCATGCTGATGCTCGGAAACCTGATGCGTGAGAGCGGTGTGGTTTCCCGTATCTCGAACACGGCGCAGAACGAGCTGATGAACATTATCACCATTTTCCAGGGCGTGACTGTCGGTGCAACCGCCACGGGCGAAGTCTTCCTGACTCCCCAGACGATCGGCATCATTGTTCTCGGCCTGATTGCGTTTGGCTTCGGTACCGCAGGCGGCGTCCTGTTCGGCAAGCTGATGTGCAAGCTCTCCGGCGGCAAGATCAATCCTCTGATTGGTTCCGCGGGTGTTTCCGCCGTTCCGATGGCGGCCCGTGTAGCTCAGAAGGTTGGTCAGGCGGAGAATCCGAGCAACTTCCTGCTCATGCACGCTATGGGCCCGAACGTGGCAGGCGTTATCGGTTCTGCTGTTGCGGCCGGCGTCCTGATCAGTATTTTGAGATAATCCCGCATTCTGTATGTCAAAGATTACCCGCACACAAAGAAATGCGTGTGCGGGTAAATTTTGTTAGGAGGATGTTTTTTTGAGCTACTTGACTGAATTGCGCAGAAAAGTGCTGGAAAAGGAATTCAGCCGCATGAACGAACGTCAGAGAGAGGCTGTTTTCCACACGGAGGGACCGCTTCTTATACTGGCCGGTGCCGGAAGCGGCAAAACCACGGTTTTGGTCAACCGCATTGCCAATCTGATCCGCTATGGCAGCGCTTACCACAGTGATGAAGATCGCTTTTTAACGGAGCAGGATGCCCTCGCCATGCAGGCATATCTTGATGGTGCGGCGTCTCTGCCTGAGGAGACACGTTCACACATGGCGGTGCATGCCTGCCGCCCGTGGCAGGTTCTTGCCATCACCTTCACAAATAAAGCGGCAGGCGAGCTCAAGAACCGTTTGTCGTCCATGCTTGGGGAGCAGGGGGGCGAAATCTGGGCTTCTACCTTCCATTCCGCCTGCGCCCGTTTTCTTCGTCAGTTTGGGGATCGCCTCGGTTATACCAGCCATTTTACCATTTATGATACGGACGATTCGAAGCGTTTGATGAAGGATTGTCAGCGGATTTTGAAGATTGAGGACAAGGTGCTCTCGCATAAGGCAATTCTGGGCGAAATTTCCCGTGCCAAGGATAATCTGGTTACGCCGGACGAATTCATCACTGCTGCCGGGCGCGACAATCGTCTTGCGCTGATTGGTCAGGCGTACAAGCTCTATCAGCAAGGGCTGGCGAAAGCGGATGCGATGGATTTTGATGATCTCATTGCCAATACCGTCCGCCTCCTGCAGAATTGCCCGGATGTCCTGGAATACTTCCAGAACAAGTTCCGCTATATTATGGTGGACGAGTATCAGGATACCAACCACGCACAGTATTTGCTTGTTAAACTCCTCGCGGAGCGCAGCGGCAATCTCTGTGTTGTCGGCGATGACGATCAGAGTATTTATAAATTCCGCGGTGCGACCATTGAAAATATTTTAAGCTTTGAAAAGACGTTCCCGAATGCCCGCACCATTCGTTTGGAGCAAAATTACCGTTCCACTCAGACGATTCTCGATGCAGCCAACGCAGTCATTGCAAACAACGTGGAACGTAAGGGAAAAACGCTTTGGACAGAGAATCCGCAGGGAAAGCCGATCTCTGTTTACACGGCCATCAACGAGATGGGAGAAGCAGAGTATATTACCAAGCAGATTCTGGAGGAAGCCGCCACCAGAAAGTTTTCCGACTTTGCTGTTTTGTATCGCATGAATTCCCAGTCGAGCACGCTGGAAAGATGTTTTGTCAAATCCGGCGTACCGTACCGGATGCTTGGCGGTCTGCGCTTTTATGAGCGGAAAGAAATCCGGGATATGATTGCTTATCTGTGTGTGATCAACAATCCCGGAGACGAAATCCGCTTGCGCCGGATCATCAATCAGCCCAAGCGTCAGATCGGCGAGAAGACGATCGCGCAGGCAGCGGAGATTGCCGCCGGCCTCGGTGAGAGCCTGTTTGAGGTCATTTCGCATGCGGATGAGTTTGAAGCGCTCAAGCGTTCCTCTGCAAAGCTGCTGCAGTTTGCAGATTTGATCAATGAACTGATTCAGGCTTCCTCGACGCTGAACCTTGGCGACCTGTACGAGCTGCTGCTGGAAAAGACAAACTATTCTCAGTATTTGCGCGAAACGGAGGAAGAGACGGCGCAGGATCGGATTGACAATATCAACGAGCTTTTGTCCAACCTTCGCCAGTATGAACAGGACAACGGGGAAGAGGCGACGCTGTCCGGATTCCTGGAGGAAATTTCCCTCATGACCGACGTGGATAATCTCGATGAGAGCGTCGACGCGGTCGTCATGATGACGATGCATTCTGCCAAAGGACTTGAATTTCCCTGCGTCTTTTTGCCCGGTTTCGAGGAGGGGATTTTCCCGGGAATGCAGGCCATCTACAATCCGCCTGAGATTGAAGAGGAGCGCCGTCTTGCCTATGTCGCTATTACCCGTGCGAAAGAGGAGCTTACCATCGTCAACGCGGAGACGCGCATGATCTTCGGCAGTACAAACCGGAATAAGCCTTCCCGCTTCTGCATGGAAATTCCGGAAGAGCTTGTGGACCGGCATCGTGCCAGAGAATGGAAAAAGCCCGAACCGGGTACGGTGCTTCCAGTTTCCTATCGGGAGACGAGGGCTGTCTCCATGCAGGCGGCGCGGAATTTTGGTCCTGCTGCCGCGGCCCGGCCTGAAAAGCCTTCCGTGGCTCTGCGTCCCGGCGACGCGGTCATGCACAAGACTTTCGGCCAGGGAATGATTCTTTCCGCATCCCCGATGGGGAACGATGTTCTGCTCGAGATTGCCTTTGAACGTGTGGGAACCAAGAAACTGATGGCAAACTTTGCACGTCTTCAGAAGCTTTGACGGTATGCCGGGAATGGTTTTGTCCGTTTCCGGCATGTATCCCCGCAGGAAATCAGAACAGGAGTGATTACGGCATGAAAAAGTTTCTTAAGGAATTCAAAAGTTTTGCCTTGAAGGGCAGCATGATCGATCTGGCTGTCGGCATGATCATCGGCAGTGCATTTACCGGCATTGTCAACTCGCTTGTCAAAGATATCGTGATGCCGGCTCTCAGCCTGATTACAGGCCGGATTGACTTTAACGACATGAAAATCGTCCTCTCCGCAGGGGAAAACGCTTCAAGCATCAACTATGGAAGCTTCCTCACACAGCTTGTTAACTTCCTGGTGGTTGCTCTTGTGATTTATTTTGTCGTCAAACAGATTAACCGTCTGCGCGAACTTGTCAGGAAAAAGGACGAGAAGCCTGTGGTTCCGACGGAGAAGGAGTGCCCTTTCTGCCGCTCGAAAATCCCTGTGCTTGCAACCCGCTGCCCGCACTGCACCTCCGTGTTGACGGAAGTAGCCGAGGAAAAGTCTGAGACGTAAGGCTGCGATTGTTCCATGAACAGAATGTACATAGGCGTTTTCTAAATGAAAAGCCCCGGAATTCCTTTTCGCCAGAAGGGCGGGAATTCCGGGGTTTTTATCTTTGCTTTGTGGGGTGAGGTGAGTTAAGTCTTTAGGAGTTGAGAAACATGTGCAGCAACACGGCTGCCGGTTACTCGAATTTTCGATCGTACAGCAGAGCTGCGATCAGGACGACAAAGACAGAACCGGCATTATGGACGAGCGCTCCGGAGGTCGGCGTCAGGAGACCCATGAGGGAGAGCGCGATGGCGACGAAATTGATGCACAGAGAAAGGCTGATGCTCAGCCGGATGGTATGGACTGCTGCGTTGGAGAGTCGCTTAAGATATGGCAGACGGGAAATATCGTCGCTCATCAGTGCAATGTCAGCGGCCTCAACAGCAATATTGCTGCCCATACTTCCCATCGCAACGCCGACGTCCGCTGTTTTGAGCGCGGGAGCGTCATTGACGCCGTCGCCAATCATACAGACAATGCGTCCCGTTTTTTGCAGTGCCCGAATGTCGTCAACCTTTTGATCCGGCAGCAATTCGGCGCGTACGGACATGCTGCCAACTTGCCGCGCCAGAAATTCTGCCGCTTTCCGGTTATCCCCGGTGGGCAGAAGAGTTTCCGCGCCGAGTGAGGAGAGCTGAGAGACGGCGGCCTTTGCCTCCGGACGCACGGTGTCGGAGAGCGCGATGACTCCGAGACAGCGATCTTTTTCCGCCGCAAGGACAGTTGCTTTGCCCTGTTCATGCAGACGTCCAAGTCTGGATGCCGCACCGTCGTCAAGAGTGATGTCTCGTGAACGAAGAAACGCTTCACTTCCGCAGATCAGTTCATGTCCTGCGACACATGCCTGGATTCCGCGTCCCGCCTCCATTTGAAAGTTGTCTGCCGGGAGAATATCAGTTCCCGCGCTTTTGGCGTACGCTGTAATAGCTTTGGCAAGAGGATGCTCACTCAGCGCTTCCGCGGACGACAGGAGGGAAAGCAGATCCGCCTCGCTGAGTGTGGGAGAGAAGGAAACAATATCACTGACTGCAAGCCTGCCGTATGTCAGCGTGCCGGTTTTATCAAAAGCGATTGCGTCAACTTTGCCCATCTTTTCCAGTGCTTCACCGGATTTGATGATTACGCCGTGTTTTGTCGCCTGCCCAATGGCCGCCATAATGGCGGTAGGAGTTGCAAGAACCAGAGCGCAGGGACAGAATACCACCAGGACAGTGACCCCGCGCACAATGTCGCCGGTGACAAGGTAGGCGGCGATCGCGATTAAAAGAGCGACGGGTACGAGCCAGCTTGCCCAGCGATCGGCAATGCGCTGCATGGGGGCTTTGTTCTCCTCGGCTTGTCGTACCATTCGGATTAGCTTTTGCAGGGAGCTGTCCTCTCCTACTTTATCCGCTATCAGCTCAATTACCCCAAAGCGGTTGATGGTACCGCAGAAGACCGGATCGCCAGGCATTTTGTCAACGGGAAGCGATTCGCCGGTGAGGATTGCCTGATCGACGGAGGTGTTCCCGCTCACAATAGTTCCGTCAACAGGGATGGTTTCTCCGGGCAGGACACGCAGACGATCCCCTTTTTCAATCTTTTCTGCTTCGATCAGTTCCTCTTCTCCGCCCCGGATGCGCCGTCCCTGCTGGGGAGAAAGGGAGATCAATGCTTTCAGGCCACGCTGGGCGCGCCCGGTTGTTTTTTCTTCGAGAATGGCTCCAATTGCCATGATGAATGCAACCTCGCCTGCCGCGAACAGATCGCCGATTGCAAGGGCGGCGATCATGGCGACAGAGATGAGCAAAGCGGAGGAAATTTTGCTGATGCCCGGATTGTGTACGACGCGCCACAGCGCAAGGTAAAGCAACGGCAGACCGCTGATGACGACTGCCGCCCAGGCAGGGTCAATTGGAACAGTTGTGTCCGTCAATGTCAGGACGAGGCTGGCAGCCAGAAGGACACCTGCGGCGATGGTCATCGACAAAGCTAACGTGGGCAGAACCACATTCTACGCGCATTTTGAAACGAAGGATGATCTCCTGCGTGAGATGTGTGTTGAGATGTTCCAGCATGTATTTTCCCCGTCGCCCGGCGCGGAGAATACGCACGATTTTTCCCTTGAGACGGGGAATCCGAAAGCGATTGTGACGCACATCCTGTATCACCTGCTCGACAACCGAAAGCGTTGTATTGATATTCTCAGCGGGGAAGGAGGCGAGCTCTTTCTCGGCTATTTCCGTCAGCAGCTCAATGTGCTTGTTTCACAATATATTCTGACAAACATGCCGCGAGACGGGAAGATCCCTTCGGATTTTCTTGTAAACCATGTTGCCAGCAGCTTTGTGGGAATGGTACAGTGGTGGATCGCCGGCCGGCTCCGCCAAACGCCGGAGGAACTTGCGGATTATTTTATGGCTGTGATTTCCCCGCTCATGTGAAATAAAAAGAAAGGTTCGTTTTAACGCTCCCGTTCTTTCCATATGCTTCGCTGCCTGAATGGCTGTTGAGGATGGAAAGACGGGAGCTTTTCTTCGTTTGCTCCCTTGACAATGTTACTCTAATACGTTAGACTAAAAGTGTACTCTAACGCATTAGAGAAAGGGGAGAGGGGAATGGAAACACCGAAGATTTTTGAAAGCGAATATCGGTTCTGCCTGATTCTGTGGGAGCATGAACCTGTTCGAAGCAGCGAGCTTGTTGCTCTGTGCAGGGAGAAGCTTGGTTGGAAACCAACGACCACCTATACCGTCATCAAAAGGCTTTCTGAGCGCGGCGTCCTGAAAAATGAAAA
>ERZ1673738.5957-NODE-5957-length-10526-cov-4.170089_pt1 | contig 10526 bp, 6 predicted proteins | sample MGYA00580198_ERZ1673738 | MGnify/ENA primary metagenome ERZ1673738 (study PRJEB41218, sample SAMN15661784) | gut metagenome | host: Homo sapiens | place: Canada: London | collected 2015-08-20/2019-03-30 | study: EMG produced TPA metagenomics assembly of... | reverse complement strand
CAGGACTCCTTGTCCGTGATGCCGGAGAAATGATCCGTCAGGGAATGTCCGCTGATGCAATCGCCGATGTTCTCCGACAGCGTACAGAGAAGTGTCATGCCAGCTTTATTCTGGATACCCTTACTTTTCTTCATGCCGGCGGGCGTTGCTCCTCCGTAGCTGCACTGGGTGCCAACGTACTAAAGTTAAAGCCGTGTATTGAGGTAAATAATGCCGACGGCAGTATGAAAGTCGGTAAAAAATATCGGGGTTCACTGGATAAGGTTCTCGTAAAATATGTAAAAGATCAACTGGCCGCACATCCAGATATCGATCCGTCTTTTATCTTCATTACACATTCGGGAATTGCTGCAGAATATATCCATCTTGTAAAAGAAGCCCTCAAAGCTGAAAAAGACTTCGCTGAGATCCATGTGACAACTGCCTGTTGTACGATTTCAAGCCACTGCGGTCCAAATACCCTTGGTATTTTATTTGAGACAAAATAATTTTTAGGAGCATAAATCATGAATAATCAGACAACCAACCCCGTATTTCACGGAAGTGACATTGAAAAGATCAGTGCCTGTTACCATATAAAAAAAGAAGCTATCGTCAACTTTGCCGGAAATGTAAATCCGCTTGGACTTCCTGCCTCTGTAAAAGAAGCGGTCGCCACCCATGCAGATTTATTTTCCAGTTATCCTGACCGCGAGTATCTGTCTCTGCGTAATGTTCTTTCTAATTATTGTGATGTTCCTGCCGATTATATTCTTCCGGGAAATGGCTCCAGTGAACTGATTGCTTTGCTGATCGAAGCTCGTGCCCCAAAGCATACTCTGATTCTCGGTCCTACTTATTCAGAATATTCCAGAGAACTCACCTTTTCCGGAAGTACTCAGGATTATTACCATTTGCAGGAGACTTCTGACTTCAGACCAGATCTGGAGGATCTTTTCCATACTCTCTCGGATGGATATGATTTTCTCATTATCTGCAATCCAAATAACCCGACTTCTTCCGCTATTTTTCGGGATGAATTAAAAGAATTACTTGCATTTTGTAAACGGAAAAATATCTTTGTAATGATAGATGAAACTTATGTTGAATTTGCACCGGATATTTCAGCAATTACTGCTGTTCCTCTTACGAAGCAATTTTCCAATCTGATGGTACTCCGGGGAGTTTCCAAATTCTATGCCGCCCCGGGAATGCGGTTCGGATATGGAATCACCGGGAACAGTGAATTTCTGAAGACCATGCGTGAAAAACAGATTCCATGGTCACTGAACAGCCTCGGTGCTTTCGCCGGAGAAATGCTTTTTCAGGATCACGACTATTATCAGCAGACCCGAAACCTGATTCTTTCCGAACGTCAGAAGATGTACGAAACCATAAAAAAACTCCCGACTTTCAAAATCTATCCGGCCTATGCCAACTTCCTGCTGGTAAAGATTCTGAAAGACGGGGTTACCTCTTTCGATGTATTTGAACGTTGCATTCAAAAGGGACTTATGATCCGGGACTGCTCTTCTTTCCAGTGCCTGGAGGGTGAATATGTACGGTTCTGTATTCAGATGCCGGAAGAGAACCAGCGTCTGCTCGATCTTTTGCAAACAATCTGACTCAATGGCTGGATCTGTGATTAAGGCTTTATAATTGCTTTTAAATCACATGATGATTCAGCCATTTACGATTTCTGAACCGGATCGTAAAGATCACTCCTCTCAATGCCCAGTCACTGAACATACCGATCCATACTGCGATTGGTCCAAAGCCAAAGACTCTGGCAAGAACAATAGAGAGTGTCACCCGGCATAACCACATCGTAAGCATTGAAACTGTCATTGTAAACTTCACATCCCCGGCTGCCCTGAATCCATATGCCGGAACAAAAGCCATGACCCAGATCAATGGCTTTACAATGGTTATGCACGTTACCATAAAAATACACATTTTTGCACTTTCAGGCTCCATACCTCCAAAATAGGTAATCGGACGAACTAAAGCATACAAAAGCAGACAGGATGCAATGATCACTACTTCGGAAACAATACATAATTTCTTTACATAATAAACGGCCTCCTCCTTTCTTCCTGCTCCAAGAGTTTCCCCCACAACGGTCATAAGACCGATTCCTATTCCGATTCCCATAATTCCGTTCAAATTTTCAATGATACTCGCCATTCCCTGTGCAGCGATAGCCGCAGTTCCCATCAGCGATACAGTCGACTGAATCGCAAGCTTTCCAAACTGGAACATACTGTTCTCCACCCCCGACGGCACACCAATCCTCAGGATTCTTTTAATCTCATCCCAGTCAGGCCGGATGGTAAAATACTTTCTCAACTGGATCTCCAACTGTGGATTCCTCAGTTTTACCAGCACTGTAACCATACTGAACATACGTGCCAGCATCGTTGCAGTTGCCGAACCTGCAACACCCCAATGGAACACCCATACAAATAACAGATTCAGAATAATATTCAGGATATTTGAAATAACCGAGATCAGCATCGGCAAACGACTGTTCTCCTGTGCCCTCAGGATGCACGATCCATCATCATATAATGCGATAAATGGATACGAGATTGCAGAAAAGAAAAAATACTTTTTGGCATTCACCATAACCGCACTCTCTACTTTTCCAAAGATCAGTGCCAACATCGGACCATTGAATAAAAGACACATTCCAGCAATCACCGCCGACAATACGAACGTAATGAAAACCAACTGTCTTGCTGCCTCCTGTGCATGCTCCTTTTTTCCACATCCAAGGTAATGGGAACACACAACTGTTCCACCTGATGCCAGTGCAAAGAAAGCCTGAACAATCAGGATATTGATCGAATCTACCAGTGAAACTGCTGAAATCGCTGCTGAGCCAAGATTACTGACTACCAGTGTATCCACAGTTCCCATAAATGAATTAAGGAGCTGATCTACTGCCAGTGGAATTAGAAGTGCAGCTAGTTTTTTATTGTCAAATAAACGATTTTGTTGCGTGGTTTCATTCATTTTACTCACTTCCTTTGTGTTTCACTCATCCTATTATCTCGACTTCACCAAATGCTTTCAGGAACTGCTTCACTCCGTATCCGTCAAACTCTGCCTCAACCATCAGATCATCTTCCGATCTTAACACTCCGACACCATACTTCGGATGCCTTACCTGCACCACCGCCTGTATGCCAGCCCGCATGTCAGCCTGTTCCTGTTGATCTTCCGGTTTTACTTCCTGCCGAAGTTCTTTCTGCTCTTTTTCCTGAACTTCTTTCTGAGCTTTTTCCTGAACTTTTTCCTGAGCTTTTTCCTGAACTTTTTCCTGAGCTTTTTCCTGAGCTTTTTCCTGAACTTCCTTCTTTAACTGCTGCAGGTTAGCCCATCTTTCTTTTTCATCCGGCATTCCCTCCAACAGCTCCTGCGGAATCATTTTCAGATAACGGCTTTCCTCACCCGCTATCCCCGGTTCACCCGGATTCGTATACCAGGAAAGTTCCAAGCGGTTCTTTGCACGGGTAATCCCCACAAAAAACAACCGTCGTTCCTCTTCTTCCTGTTCATAATTTTTTGAATGAAGCGGGATCAGACCGGGATTCACACCAATCAGAAAGACCGTATCAAATTCCAGACCTTTGGATGCATGCAGCGTCATAAGCTGTACTGCATCTTTCCGGTCTTCAGGATTCATTTCTGCTCCTACTTCTTTTTCTCCTGCTTCCATCTTTAATCCATAAAGCTCTGAACTATTCAGAAATTCCCTCAGATGCCCCCGGAAATCAATAGAACCGCAATATGAACATAACTGCTTTAAAAAGCTCTTTATTTTTTTGACATTTTCAGTATAGCTCTCCACCGTAGGACGCAGGAACTCTTTTAAGTGAAAATATTCAAAGATTTTCTGCTCTTTTTCACCTTCTTTCATGAATTTCCCAAAGTTATCCACTACCCATGCCTGAAATCCGGCCATCTGTTCATAAAGCAGACTCTCGGACAGCTTTTTCTCTTTTATGATTTTTTCTGCCTTTTTCCGCGTCATTCCAAACTCGCCAAATTCTTTATCTGCGACTGCTGCAATCCCGGACTGCTCATCCAATGGATTTACACAGAATCTCAATACTCTGACAAACCAGTTCAATACCGGAATATCATGTAGGCTCTTTTTTACGGAAACTTCATATGGAATCCCCTGACGTTCAAACACTTTTGCAAGCACATCCACCTGACGCTGTAACCGATAAAATACCGCCATCTCCCGATATGTCAGTCCCTGCTCCTTTAGCTCTCTTATCCGCAACGCAAGTTCCTCTGCCTCCTGAAAAGGATCATAATAATTAACAATTTCGATCTTTTCGCCTTTTTCTCTGCTCGCCCGGATCTGACTGCCAAACTGAAGGAAACGATTCGCCGCTCCCAGGATCAATGCATTAGAACGGTAATTCACCGGGAGAGAATATTCTTTCGCCTCAAATCGGTGCTTTAATAAAAAGAACATATTCTCTCCTGTCCCACGCCAGCTATAAATCACCTGATTCGGATCTCCTACTGCAAACAGCTTCGTCTCCCTGCCTTTCAAAGCCTCCAGAAATTCCATCTGCATCTTATCACTGTCCTGCACTTCATCGACAATGATCCACTTAGGGATAAAAGCATCCTGCTCTTTCAATAAAAGTGTACTGACACGCAGCAAATCCGAAAAAGTCATCTTATTCTGCTTCTTTTTTTCGGATTCAATTATTGGATACAATTTGAACAAATCATCTTTGTATCTCGGTATCGGTCGTCCTTCAAGATACCATTGATATTCCTGCTCCAGCCGCTTCTTCAGGCGGTTCTTATATTTTATTTTCAATCCATATTCTGCGGTCAGAGTTAATGCAAGATCTTCTTCTTCATCCGGTGCCATGACAGTAAAATCTTTTCTCCATCCAGCTTTTTCAACTTCCAGCTTTTCTCTCAGCATCCATAGAGCTACACTATGAAATGTACCAAATCCATCCAGCCTTGGTTCTTCGTCATTTTTTTCTTTTTTTAAAAACTTTTCTTTTGCTATGAGTCGTTCTTTTATCTCATCTGCTGCTTTATTCGTAAAAGTCAGAACAATCATTTCTTCCGGCTGTATCTGCTTCACCTGATATAAATACAGTATCTTTGCGATCAGAACAGTTGTCTTTCCGCTTCCGACATTTGCATTCACAACACATGCCGGACTCTCATCAAGAACTGCTGTCATCTGATAGGGATTCAGGAAACTCCATTCTTCTTCAAATTTCATCTTTTCCATACCTTCGATTTAATTTTCCACGGATCTTTTTCACCCGCTCCCAGTCTGTCTCTGACTGAATCTCCAGCTTCATATCTGCCGGACAGATCGCATACGAACGGAGCAGACGCTCTACTTCCCGCAGATTCTCCCATTCCTGCAGCCACCCTTCATAAAATGAATTTTCAACCTGCAGGATCAGACGCTCCTCTTTTACTTCGACTTTCTTTACCATACTTAAAAACGCAGCTCCCGATTCTCCGCTCCTTTTTAACTTCTCACAGAACTCATCCCATTTTTCTTCCAGCATTTCAAATGAATATTCTTTCTTTATTCCCGGTCTGTTCATCTCTGACAATTCTGACTGCTTTGATATAGATACCGGAGATTCACTCTCTTCTATAAAATTCTTCAGCCCCCACAGCACTGTCTTTTTATCCAGTGTATAATTTCCTACGCAGACCGGACATCCGTCCTTACACGGACAATGTTCAACCTGCTCGATTGCCTGATAAATGATCTGTTCCATCAGATCATAAATTTTCTCAGCATAACCAAGACCGCCTTCATACTTATCATAAATAAATAAGGATACCTTTCGTCCTCTTTCTGCTCCGGGAATCAACGCATTATTTGAAAGAATCACTCCGATGTCATCTTTTTCTGTCATTGTCACCATCATAGCTGCATTCTTGATTGCATAGGAAATTCCCTCAAAATGATTATTCAGAACAAGTTCTCCTCTTTGATCTGGCACAAGGAGCCTCTGGTATGTATCCACAATATTCTCCGGGATTTCAATCCAGGTACTCTCTGTATCGTAATCTTTCTGTAATGGCCTCGTCAGCGACACATGGCCCAGATTCTGATGATTATGAAACTGAAGTTTCTTATACATCGAAATCACTTCATTTACATTTATGTCACCAAAACATTTCTTTATTCTTTTAAAAGTTTCTTTTTGGAAGGTCTGCAAAATTCTTGTATCCTCTGTGCCGGATGGAACTGTATAATAATTTCCATAAAATGGTACTGCCAGTGCAGTTCTTGAAACCAGATCCAGCTTCAGCACCTCATACTGCTCACCGTCATGCAGATACACCGCTCCCGGGTGCAGCTCATGAAAAGCCTGCGACTCGTCCATCTCAGTAATTTCCTTTCCGTTAAAAAGAGAGCCTTTCCTTTTCTCCTGCACATTTCTCAGATGCTCCATACTTGGATATACGATCAGCTTGTATCTCGTCCTGTCCATATTCCTGAGACTGTAATCTCCGGCAGGGAATGCCGGCCCTGCCCATGAAAAACGTCCCGCCAGACTTTTCAGTTCCTGTGCATTTAAAAGAACCGGGATGATCTCTCCCAAATCCGGGAACAACGCAACATCATCCAGAGACAGTGGCATCTCCGCTGCTGCCGCACGTATATGTGCAAGCTCGATCAGCAGATTGTCCGGATCTACGATTGCATTTTCACTTCTGCCTTCAAAAAGCCAGTCAGGTGAAATTGCAATATACTGATCGAACGGCTGATTCTCCAAAATCAGATAATTGACACACCTCCTGCCACATCTTCCCGCCCGTCCTGTCTGCTGCCAGAAAGAAGCTCTTGTCCCCGGATATCCTACCAGCACTGTACAATCCAGTTTTCCAATATCAATTCCCAGTTCCAGTGCATTCGTACAGATCAGGCCTGTCAGCTCTCCTGCCATCATCTTTCGCTCGATCTCACGCCGCTCCAATGGAGTATAACCTCCACGATACCCGGCGATTTTGTCCGTCTGCCCCTTTTCTCCCAAAAATCCGGCGTCTTCCAACCGGTCTCTCGATTCCTTTAAAATAACTTCCACCGCTCTTCGACTATGTGTAAATACAAGAAACTGTTCTCCCTTTTCCACAAGCTTCGGGATCAGCTCTTTCACCACACTTGAAGCCGAATATCTTCCATATACTTTATCATTCGCTCCTTTTATCTCCGGTGGCTGCAGGATCTTGTATACCTTTTCCGGTGCCGGTGAGCCATCTCGCTCGATCAGCCCCGGGGTTATTCCACAAATCTTCTCTGCCAGCTCCACCGGATTTGCAATCGTCGCTGAACTGCATAAAAATTGTGGATCGGAATGATAATATCCGCAGATCCGTTTCATTCTGCGGAAAATATTGGCAAGATGCCCGCCAAATGCTCCTCTGTAGCTATGCAATTCATCAATCACGATATAATTCAGATTGGCAAATATAAAATCAAATCCATATTTACTGTGGTTAGGCAAGAAAGCTGCATTCAGCATCTCAGGATTCGTCAGAATAATATTCGCACTCTTCCTGACCCGGCTGCGTTCTGCAGGCATCGTATCTCCATCATAGACCCCTGCCGATATACGCCCCTCTCCAAAATACTCCAGTACAGGAGCCAATACCCGATACTGATCACTTGCAAGTGCTTTCGTCGGATAAATAAAAATCGCACGCGTCAGCGGATTCTCTAAAATCTGCTGCAATACCGGCAGCAAAAAGCTCAAAGTTTTGCCACTTGCTGTCGCTGTCGTGATGACCAGGCTTTCTCCTTCACCGGCCCTTACGAACATCTCCGCCTGATGACTGTAAAGCCGGGAAATCCCCTGCGATCTGAGATAATCGCCAATCTCCGGTCTCATAGACTCTGGAAATGATACATACTCTGCTCCATGTGCCGGAATTACCTTTTCATATACAATAGAATCATTCTCTTTTTTTATCATTTCTTCATGCCGCCTTTACGAATGTATGTTCGTATTCATCATACCACAGATTTCTTTTCCATACAATCAGCAGAATGCTACATCTGCTTACGGACAACTGCATATTCATCACCATTTCTGTAAAATGGACACTGGAAATAACGATCTGTCATCAGACGGATATATTCATCTTCATCCATATTTTTATCACATACATAACTTTCATAGTCTTCATTATAAATATAATAAGTACAGCTCTCACAACTGACTCTCTCATTTCTGCTCATCTTTTTATTGCCTCCCTTTTCTATCCTTTAGTATAAGGACAAGGTTCTAAAAAATCCAGTCGCATACTGCCCAGTTTCAGTTCTGTATATTTTTTATATTTTCATTTATTTTCTGTTAATTTAAATTATTTTTATTTTTTATCAGATTTTCTATTGACAAAACGTGTTTTGAGAGTTAATATATAGTCAACAAAAGAAAACGAACACAAAATAAAAGAAAAGGAGGTACGGACCACCAAAAACTTAAATTTAATCCAATAATCTAATGAAAGAGGTATAGACCAATGGGACATTAATTTTAATCCAGAACAAAATTTACGAAAGGGGTACAATCCAATGGGATAAAAAGTCTTTAACTTTAATCTGATATGAATTTTATGAAAGAGCTACAGACCGATGGGATGTTAATTTAATTCTAAGTAAGAACATAAGAACGAATTTTATGAAAGAGGTACAATCCAATGGGACGTTAATTTTTAAATAAAATTTCACTATTTGAGATAATAGTTTTAAATAGATATTAATTGAAGAAGGAGGATATTCCAATGGATGGAATAAATTGAAAGATCCACTGTATGACTTGTAGAAGCGTATGGTGGATTTTTCGTATGCTCTTTTTGCGATTATTCATGGATTTTTTGTATACCCGTTTATCCTTGACACTTCCGTATTTCAGCGATATAATTAGTTTCTAAAACTGATGTGGATTTTTGGAGTATCACGATGAATGACGGGCAAATGGTTTCCGGCATAATGTGATACTACTTTTCGCCACATGACTACTTTTTTTGGCAGTCATGTGGTTTTTTTTATGTCATAACTTTATTAATACTAAAAAAGATCCATTGGATCTTTGTCGTATGCTTAACAACTGAGAAATCCCGAAAGGAGTCTGAAAATGGAACAAACTTATATGAAAGAACAACCAATCCTGAACCTTCTGTTAAAAATGTCATTACCAATGGTTGTGTCTATGCTCGTAAATTCACTTTATAATATCGTTGACAGCTTTTTTGTTGCTAAGATCAGTGAAAATGCAATGACCGCACTTTCTTTGGTATTCCCTGTTCAAAATCTGATCAATGCAGTTATGATCGGTTTTGGAATCGGGATTAATGCCGTCATTTCCTTTTATCTGGGAGCAGCAGATCAGAAAAAGGCAGCTCAGGCAGCAAGTCAGGGAATGCTCCTCGGAACATTTCACGGTATTCTCTTGATGATTATCTGCCTTGTAGTTATCCACCCTTTTCTCAGTCTCTTTACCAACGATACAGAAATTATCACTTTAGGGCTTCGTTATTCAAAAATCGTATTTTTATTTTCTGTATTTTTTGCATGGGAACTGGTATTTGAAAAGGTTTTTCAAGCTGTTGGTAAAATGAATGTCTCCATGATCTGTCTGATGAGCGGATGCCTTGTCAACATTTTTCTCGATCCGGTCCTGATCTTTGGACTTGGACCATTTCCTTCACTTGGGATCGAAGGTGCAGCACTCGCAACAGGCCTCGGACAGACATTCAGTGCGATCCTTTATCTTATTTTTTACATAGTCGATCCAATCTCTGTAAAATTCAGAAGAGCTTATTTTAAACCGGATGCTTCACTTTGTAAAAAAATGTACTCCATCGGGATTCCTGCAAGTCTGAACATGGCACTTCCTTCCCTGCTTATTTCATCATTAAATGTAATCCTGGCAGGCTTCGGTCAATCTTATGTCTTTGTGCTTGGAGTCTATTACAAATTACAGACCTTCTTATACCTTCCTGCTAACGGAGTCATCCAGGGGATGCGGCCACTGATCGGATATAATTATGGTGCAAAGGAACATCATCGTGTAAATAAGATTTATCAGACTTCTTTGATCCTTGTTCTGGCAATCATGGCAATTGGAACTGTCCTGTGCTTATGCATTCCCGGAACTCTGATCCATCTGTTCACAACTACACCTGCAACCATAAAGATTGGTTCCTCTGCTCTTCGTATTATCTGCCTCGGATTCCTTGTATCTTCTATTTCAGTTACAAGTTCGGGAGCTTTAGAAGGACTTGGAATGGGATTACCATCCCTCATTATCTCGCTCTGCCGTTATACGCTGATCATCATTCCACTGGCTTTTCTTTTAAGCCTGCTGCAGGGAGCATCCGGTGTCTGGCACGCATTTTGGATTACCGAAGCAATCACCGCAATCATTTCTTACTGGATCTACCATAGGAAAGTAAGAGCTTTGTAAACTTTTTTGACCCCGACATCTATAAAACAGTATAACATAAAACGATTCCTATTT
>ERZ1673738.5949-NODE-5949-length-10542-cov-8.373033_pt1 | contig 10542 bp, 8 predicted proteins | sample MGYA00580198_ERZ1673738 | MGnify/ENA primary metagenome ERZ1673738 (study PRJEB41218, sample SAMN15661784) | gut metagenome | host: Homo sapiens | place: Canada: London | collected 2015-08-20/2019-03-30 | study: EMG produced TPA metagenomics assembly of... | reverse complement strand
GCCAACGATTCCTTTTTCTCTGGCTGCCGCAAGGCTTCCGTTATCCAGCAGATCCTGATAGTTGACAACCTCTGCCTTGATAAATCCACGTTCAAAATCCGTATGGATCTTTCCGGCTGCCTGTGGTGCTTTGGTTCCTTTTTTGATGGTCCATGCACGGCACTCATCTTCGCCGGCCGTCAGGAAACTGATCAGCCCCAGCAGACTGTAACTTGCCGCTACCAGCTTATCCAGACCACTGGATGAAACGCCGAGGTCATCGAGATATTCCTTTTTCTCTTCATCGGAAAGTTCGGAAAGTTCCTGCTCGATCTGTGCACAGATAACAAACACTTCTGCACCTTCTTCTTTTGCCAGTTCACGCACTTTTGCCACATGCGGATTGGAGGCTCCGTCATCTGCCAGATCATCCTCTGCTACGTTTGCTGCATAGATGGTAGGCTTTGCCGTGAGGAGGTTGTATCCCTTAAACCAGATCTGTGCGTCATCATCATCCGGCACCTCAAAGGTTCTCGCCATCTTTCCATCTTCCAGATGTGCCTTGACTGCCTCAACGAGTTCCAACTCTTTGGCAAGTGTCTTGTCCATTCTTGCCTGCTTGGCAATCTTTGCAATTCTTCTGTCGAGAATCTCAATATCCGAAAAGATCAGTTCCAGATTGATGGTCTCAATATCACGCGCCGGATCAATGGAACCGTCGACGTGGATAATATTGGTATCCTCGAAACAACGCACTACATGTACAATCGCATCGACCTCCCGAATATTGGCAAGAAACTGGTTTCCGAGTCCCTCTCCCTTGCTGGCACCTTTTACAAGTCCTGCAATATCAACAAATTCGATTGTGGCAGGTGTCACCTTTTTTGTATGATAAAGTTCACCGAGCTTTACGATTCTCTCATCCGGAACCGAAACGATTCCTACGTTTGGATCGATGGTCGCAAACGGATAGTTCGCAGATAAGGCACCTGCTTTGGTCAGTGAATTGAATAATGTACTTTTTCCCACGTTTGGGAGTCCGACAATGCCGAGTTTCATGATATATATTTCTCCTTTGAAAAGTATTGTAAGCTAATAAAAACAATATATAGTGTACCACATTAATGCTTAATTGTACAATTATTTCTCCCTAGCTGCCAGAATGCCACGGCACTTGCCGCCGCTACATTGAGTGAATCCACGCCATGCGACATCGGAATACAGACCGTATAATCGCAGTCCGCAATCGTATGTCCTGCCAGACCATCCCCTTCCGTGCCAAGCACGACAGCCAGCTTTTCTTCCGCAGCCAGTGCCGGATCATCAATTCCAACCGAATCCCCGGAAAGTGCCATGGCTGCCACACGAAATCCCATTCGGTGCAAATGGTCAATATCCGCTCCTGCCGCCTGGCCGGGTGGATTTTTCACCCCGTTTTCTGTCTGCAGGTATGTCCACGGAATCTGAAAGACGGTTCCCATGCTTACCCGGATGGCGCGCCGGTACAGCGGATCACTGCATCCCGGCGTCAGAAGCACCGCATCCATATGAAGCGCAGCCGCCGAACGGAAAATAGCACCGACGTTGGTTGGATTTACCACATTTTCGAGCACTGCAATGCGTCTGGCTTTGGCACAAATCTCCTCCGGTTCCTGCAGTTTCGGCCGATACATGGCACAAAGTGCCCCTCTGGTCAGGGCAAAACCGGTCAGCTTTGTCAGCACATCAAATTCTGCCGTATACACCGGAATATCCCCGCATCTTTCGATCATTTCTTTTGCTTCTCCCTGAACATGTTTTGTTTCCATAAGCAAAGACACCGGTATGCATCCCGCATCCAGTGCCCGCTCAATCACCTTGGGACTTTCGGCAATAAACATTCCTTCTTCCGGATGCGCACGGTTCAGCAGCTGATTTTCGGTCAGCCGCGCGTACACATCCAGCTCCGGTGCCATAAAGTCCGTTATTTTTATTCTATGACTCACTGTTACGTCCACCTTTGTTCAAACTTTTTTTATTATCCCAAAATGCACGCACGATTGCAAGTCTATTCGTAATCTTTTACATTTGAACTGTCAACTTTTTCAAACGGTACCCATACATACAGTCCATCTTTGGTTGCTCCTTCGAGTTTTGTCACATCCGAACCGTTTGCAACCGCAATCGCCGTCTCTATAGCCATTTTTCCCTGTCCGGTGCCTGACTGATACACGGTAAACGCCATATCTCCAGACTCGATTGCCGCACATCCGCCGGCCGTTGCATCAATTCCGAGAATCGGCATACCGTTTATTCCTGCCTCTTTGCATGCATCGACAATTCCCATCGCCATGGAATCGTTGTTACATGCCACAACATCACAGGACTGTCCGGTCTTTAAGAAAAGTTCAAACATCTTCTGTGCCGTTGCCTGATCCCAGTCTGCATTATCCTCAAATACATAATTGATTTTCTTGCCGGACGCATTCAATGTATCCTTCAATGCACCCGTACGTCCTTTCGTTGCCGAATGGTTCTTTGGTCCCTTGAAGATTGCCACATTGATTTCATCCGAAGAAGAATACTTATCCAGAATATACTCTGCCTGATACTGTCCCGCTACATTTTCATCGGAACCCACATACATATATTTTCCGGCCTCCAGATACGATGCATCCGGACAACTGTTATAAAAGATAACAGGAATTCCGTCTGCCAGTGATTCCAGTTCCAGCGCGGTATCTGCATTGACCGGTCCACATAAAATCACATCATATTTTTCTTTTGCTGCCTGTTTGATATGTTCCACCTGACTCTCCAGGGAACCATCCTCATCATAGACATCCAGTGTTGCACCTTTTTCCTGTGCCGTCTTTTTTGCCTGTTCCACAATCGTGTTGCGGAAATCATCTCCCTGTGACAAGGACATCATGATTTTGATTCCGTTTCCGCTGCCGGATTTGCCTCCGGTACTGCCGCATCCTGCCATGCAGCCCACAAGAAGCAGGGCGCATATCATACAACTGATTACTTTCTTCATGACCTTTTACCCTCCTATATCTGAAACTGCTTGACCTGATCCGCCAGCTGGTCTGCAGATTCTGCCAGATTTCCGGCTTCCGCTTCCACCTGTTCACTGTTCTTGGAAATACTCTTTGCCTGCTGGAGCATGGATTCCGAAGTGGCAAGAATTTCATCCGAACTTGCCGCCTGTTCTTCGGAAATTGCGGCAACATTGGTTGCCACCTGATCCACCTGGTTGATTTTTTCTACCACACTCTCTATCAGATGGCTGGTTTCCTGGATATTCTGGAAAATCTGGTCAAATGTATCCACCGCTGTATGAATCAAATCCGCGCTGCTTTCGATATCGCTTGCACTGCTTCCGGCCTGTTTGACGGCATCATCCACAAGTCCGTTGATTTCATTGATGAGTGATGTAATATGCGCTACCGAATCCGCACTGTTTTTTGCAAGTACCCCAATCTGTGAGGCAACTACCGCAAATCCGCGTCCGGCTTCCCCTGCACGCGCTGCTTCAATCGATGCATTTAAGGAGAGCAGGTTGGTTTCCTCCGCAATATCCCCGATGAGTTTTATAATATCTACGATTTCTCCGGAAGCCGTACCCACTTTATCAACCGCTTCTTCGAGGTTATGTATGGAAATTTCGATATTATGAAGCGCATTTCCAACGCTCTCCATATCGGCTTTTCCTTTTTCTGATACTTCCACAGTGGTACGCATCTTATCTTCTACTTTATCGCTGTCCTCTTTGGTATCCGCAACAACACCGGCAAGCTGGGTTGCGTTCTGTGCGATTTCATTGACGGAAACCGACAGCTGATCAACCGTTGCATTCAGCTCCGTCATGGACTGTGACTGGATATTTGCCGCAGAATTCATTTCACCCGAAACATTCTTGCTTGATCCCGCCTGTTTTTCCAGGCGGTCGGAAACATGTCCCATCTGCCGGATCATTTCTTTCATTGATGCAATAAAATGTTCCACGCTGCGCCCCATCACAGCAATCTCATCATTTCCTTTCACCTTCATGGATACGGTAAAGTCACCGGATGCCATGCTGGTAATTACCCTTGTCATCTCCTTCACCGGACGAATCACCACATGCGTCACACGTTCGATCAGAACACATAATACAAGGATCGAAATAATGCTGAAAATGATCATAAGATTCCGCAATCCTACCAGATCCGCAAGTACAACACGCGTAGGAACATAAGAAACCAGCAGCCAGTTGGTTCCGTTTACTTCCTTAAATACTGTCATATTTCCATCAAGTGTACAGAAATCATACGATTTGCCGGAAACCTTTTTCTCCACATCTTTATAAAATGCACTCTGTCCGTCTGCCCCCAGTGTCTTGGAAATCAGATCGGAATCCCTGCTTGCAAGGATCACGCTGCTGTCCTTGTCCACAAGAAATGCCTCTGCATCGTGCATTTCGATAAAAGAATTTACAATCACGGAAATACGGTCCAATGTCATATCGGCTGCAATTACACGCACGGTATCTAAACCGTCATTCAAAAGTCCGGATGCACTGACAACATTCGTTCCGTCCGGATTCTGGTGTGCAGAACCGACTGCCATATTAACTCTTGTCATTCCTTCCTGATACCACATACTCTCTTTCGGATTTGGCTCCTGCTTTTTGGAGTCTGTACCTTTTAAAAAGCTGCCATTGGCATCTGCAAGGAAAAGACCATCCGGATAATTTTCACTGTATCCGCAGGATGCATCCAAAATAGTCTGCAGCTGCGCCTCATCCGGGTGCAATTTTTCAATCATGGTCTTTGCCATCTGCATGGAAGCCAGATTTTCCTCAAGCCATGCCTCAATTTTTGATGCCTGACTGTTTACCGAAGATTCCAGTAAATTTTTGGAATAACTCTCGATAATTCCGGATGATACATGATATGCGGTAAACACCAGAATCAGTATAATCGCAATTACTACCGGAATAATAATTCCAAGTAATTTTGCTTTAATAGAAATGTTACCCTTCTTTTTCACAAACAATTCCCTCCCTCTTTTGTTTCTGTCCCTATTATAGTTTCTTATGCCTGTATCGTCAATGTTTTGCACTTTTTAAATTTTTTTTTACTTTTTTCGGATACATGCACAAAATGAGAGAGACCTTACGGTCTCTCTCAAATAAGAAGAAAAAATTGAAGTATGTAAAACAAAAATTTGATATTGTCAATTATAATATCCGGATACTACTTCCGTACGTTAAATGCTCCCATACCCGGATAAACAGCTGCTGCACCAAGTTCTTCTTCGATACGGAGTAACTGGTTGTATTTTGCCACACGCTCTGTTCTGCTCGGTGCACCGGTCTTGATCTGACAGGTATTTAATGCGACCGCCAGATCTGAGATTGTGGTATCTTCAGTCTCTCCGGAACGGTGAGAAGAAATAGCTGTGTATCCGGCTTTGTGTGCCATCTTGATTGCCTCTAAAGTTTCGGAAACGGAACCAATCTGGTTTAACTTGATCAGAATGGAGTTTCCACAGCCAAGGCTGATTCCCTTTGCCAGACGCTCGGTATTGGTAACGAAAAGGTCATCACCGACAAGCTGTACTTTGTCCCCCAGCTCGGCGGTAAGCTTCTGCCATCCTTCCCAGTCCTCTTCATCCAGTGCATCCTCGATGGAAATGATCGGATATTTCTCCACAAGCTTTTTCCAATGAGCAATCAGTTGCTCAGAAGTATATACGGTTCCGGCCTTTGGCAGTTTGTACTCGCCCTTCTTTCCGGTCTTCCACTCGGAAGAAGCGGCATCCATTGCAATCTTAAAGTCCTTCCCCGGCTCATATCCGGCTTTCTTTACCGCCTCAAGAATGGTCTCGATTGCTTCCTCATCCGATTTCAGTGCCGATGCAAAACCACCCTCATCCCCAACGGATGTGGCAAGTCCTCTGTCCTTTAAAATAGAAGCCAGTGCATGGAATACTTCCGCACACCATCTGAGACATTCTTTAAAGGAAGGTGCTCCTACCGGCATAATCATAAATTCCTGTACATCCAGTCCGGAAGACAGTGCGTGGCATCCACCGTTTACGATATTCATCATCGGAACCGGAAGACGGTTCCCGGAAGCCCCGCCAAGAAAACGGTAAAGCGGAATATCCAGTGAAATTGCTGCCGCTCTGGCACATGCGATGGAAACGGCAAGAATTGCATTTGCTCCGAGTTTTGACTTGTCCTTTGTTCCGTCCGCATCGATCATTGCCTTGTCAATTGCATAGGTATCGGATGCATCCATTCCCTGCAGTGTCCCATTGATCACGGTGTTTATGTTTTCAACGGCTTTCTGCACGCCCTTTCCGAGGTAACGGCTCTTGTCTCCGTCACGAAGTTCTAATGCTTCAAACTCACCGGTGGATGCACCGCTTGGTGCCATACCTCTTCCGATTGTACCATCTATCAATGTAACCTCTGCCTCCACAGTGGGGTTTCCTCTCGAATCTAAAATTTCTCTCCCAATTACTTTTTCAATCTCCAGATAATTCATCTTTTTTGTTCTCCTTTCGATATGCGAAGAACTCCTTCCGGAAGCGGTAATGGCGTCGTTTGTACTTCCGTTAAACACACTCAGCAGTTATGTGTTTGCGAAGGAGTCTTCCAATGATTTACACAAGGAAGTTAGTCGTATCTAACCCAAGAAAGATTATATCTGACATATTGAAAAATAGCAAGCATTTTTTCTGATAGTTTTTATCATCTAATTTTAGTTAGTCGTGTCATATCCTATCCTATAACTTATATTTTCATATTGTACCTGTATCGTCATTTTCTTTTCAGATCTGCCGGATGAGATTTACCATCTCCACAGCACCCAGTGCACAATCATACCCCTTGTTTCCAGCTTTCGTTCCCGCACGCTCAATTGCCTGCTCGATATTTTCCGTTGTAACCACACCAAACATTACCGGAATTTCGCTCTCCAGGGAAACGGCAGCCACACCCTTGGATACTTCATTGCAGACATAGTCGTAGTGGCTTGTGCTTCCGCGGATCACGGCACCCAGACAGATCACGGCATCGTATTTTTTGCTCATTGCCATCTTCTTTGCGATCAATGGGATTTCAAATGCCCCCGGCACCCATGCCACCGTAATGTCCTCTTCCTTCACATCATGACGCAGCAGGCCATCCATGGCACCGCCCAGCAGTTTGTTGGTGATAAATTCGTTGAACCGTGCGACGACGATTCCTACCTTCATATTGTTTGCTACTAATTTTCCTTCCAATGTACTCATAATGTTCATTCTCCTTTTCTTCATTTTAAAAGTTTAATACATGTCCCATACGATTCTGCTTCGTTTTTAAGTAAAACAGGTCATACGGTGTGGCCTGCATCTGGATCGGCACGCGCTCTGTGATGGAAATTCCAAACTCTCCGAGCTGGTATACTTTGTCGGGATTGTTGGTTAAAAGCCGCATGCTGTGCACACCCAGATCCTTTAAGATCTGTGCGCCGATGTAATATTCGCGCTCATCCCCGGCAAATCCTAAGGCAAGATTGGCATCTAAAGTGTCCATTCCCTGTTCCTGCAGTTCATATGCACGCAGTTTGTTGATCAGTCCGATACCGCGGCCTTCCTGCCGCATGTAAAGTAAAATCCCTCGTCCCTCCTTTTCAATCTGTGTCATTGCAGCGGCAAACTGCTGTCCACAGTCGCACCGCAGGGAGCCAAAGGTATCTCCGGTGAGGCACTCGGAATGTACACGGCAGAGTACATTTTCTCCGTCCCCGATTTCTCCTTTGACTAATGCCACATGATGTTCACCATTTAAACGGTTCACATAACCGTATGCCCGAAACTTTCCATACTTCGTCGGCATCTTTGTCACAGCCACACAGTCCACCAGCTTTTCATGGCATTTGCGGTATTCCTGGAGTGCGGCAATGGTAATCATTTTTATACCGTGCCTTTTTGCAAGTGCAAGCAGTTCCGTCGTGCGCATCATGGTGCCATCCTCGCGCATGATCTCACAGCAGAGCCCACATTCTTTTAAGCCTGCCAGGCGGCACAGATCCACGGTTGCTTCCGTATGCCCGTTTCTCTCCAGCACCCCGTTCTTCTTTGCCAGAAGCGGAAACATATGTCCCGGACGCCGGAAATCCTCCGGTTTTGCATCCTCTGCCACACAGCGCATGGCGGTCATGGAACGCTCGGCAGCGGAAATGCCTGTGGTTGTTTCCACATAATCCACGGAAACCGTAAACGCGGTTTCATGATTGTCCGTATTATTTTCCACCATCTGCGGAAAATGCAGCTTTTTTACATATTCAGCGGACATTGGCATACAGATCAGCCCTTTTCCATGCATTGCCATAAAATTGATGTTTTCCGTTGTGGCAAATTCCGCGGCACATATAAAATCGCCCTCATTTTCGCGATCCTCGTCATCGGTGACAAGAATCAGTTTTCCGTTTCGTAATTCCTCAAGTGCTTCCTCAACGGTTGCAAATCCTTCCATTGTTCATTCCTCCTGTTATTTTTTCTCTTTTTATATCCATGGTGTTTTAGAATCCACAGTTTTCCAGAAATTCCCGGGTGATGTGGCTTTCTTTTTTTTCTTCCTGTGGATGCAGCAGTTTTTCCACATATTTTCCGATGATATCCGTTTCTAAATTCACAATATCTCCCTCTTTTTTGCTTCCAAGCGTTGTCACCTCCGCCGTATGCGGGATCATCGACACCGAAAAATCATGTGCAGATACCGCGGCAACGGTCAGACTAATGCCATCGATGGTAATGGAACCTTTCTCCACCACATACCGAAGCACTTCCGGCGGTGCCTCCACCCGGATCCATATGGCATTGTCATCCTTCTTGCGACCGGCTATCTGTCCGGTTGCATCCACATGTCCGGCTACAATATGCCCGCCAAACCTTCCGTTTGCCGGCATGGCACGCTCCAGATTCACAGGACTTTTTCTTTTGCACTGTGCCAGTGCCGACCGGTTTAAAGTTTCATGCATGACATCCGCAGTAAATCTTTCGTGGTCAAAGGAAGTGACCGTCAGACAGACTCCGTTTACCGCTATGCTGTCTCCGATATGCACATCCTCAAGTATCTTTCTGGCGTTAATCGTCAACACCGCAGAATGTGCGCCTTTTGCAATGTTTTCAATGGTTCCCATCTCCTCTATGATTCCTGTAAACATGATAATGGCCTCCCCTCTGTCGCCGGGTATCCCTCTATCAGCCAGTCCGATCCCAACGCTGTAACTTTTGTCCGGCTTAATGTCACGGCCTCTGCAGGTTTTAAAAATCCCTGCCCCTCAACCGGGGTTTTGGCTGTTGCCCCGCCAAACAGCTTAGGCGCCACATATGCCTGCACCTTCTGTACAAGCCCAGCTTGCAGAGCCGACCAGTTTAAAGTTCCACCACCTTCGAGAATCACGCTGTCAATCTCCTGTTCTCCAAGCTGTCGCATCAGATCCCAAAGATCTACCTGCCCATCTTTTTCCGGTGTGACTAAAATCTGACATCCTGCCTCCACATATGGCATATGCATGGCTTCCTGCCGGTTACAGCTTGCTATAATCGTTGGAACTTCTTTTGCGGTACGCACAATCTGTGATTCTAATGGCGTCCGCAATACTGTATCACAAATGATGCGCACCGGGTTTACCCCATTTTCTGTTTTTCCTAGCCGGCAGGTCAGCATCGGATCATCCGCAAGTACCGTTCCCACGCCAACCATAATGGCATGGTAACGGTTCCGCATACGGTGTACATGCGCACGCGCCGCTTCTCCTGTCACCCAGCGGGATGCCCCGGTATACGTGGCAATTTTTCCATCCAGTGTCATCGCATATTTTAAAATGACAAACGGAAGTTTTGTCTGGATATAATGAAAAAATACTTCATTCATTTCATCACATTCGTCCTGTAATACCTGTTCAGTCACTTCTACTCCATGTTCCCGCAAAATCCGGATGCCCTTTCCATGAACAAGTGGATTCGGATCTTTCGAACCAATCACTACTCTGCGAATTCCTGCGGCAAGCAGAGCATCGGTACATGGTGGTTGTTTTCCATGATGACAGCACGGCTCTAAGGTCACATAAATCGTAGCCCCTTCCGGGGATTGTATACAATTAGCCAGTGCATTCCGTTCTGCATGTGGCTGTCCGTAGTGTTCGTGATATCCCTCTCCGATAATTTTTCCATCTTTTACAATCACAGCACCTACCAGAGGATTCGGGGATACCTGTCCTTCTCCTTTTTGTGCCAGTGCTATTGCTCGGCGCATGTAATATTCATCTGTCATTTTTTCTCCTTTTTCATCAGTGATATGGCTTCGCCATACCACAAAAGCCCCAAGCAAATGCTCAGGGCTTCTTTTTACCGTGTTCTGCTGCCGGGGATATATTTTCAAATCCTTTTATTCATAGGAAATAAAAAATGCTCTGGAAATAAATTCCAGAGCAAACATTTCAATATCCACCACAACCATACACGGGTTCTTGTGTTTCTATCCTTTATCTTCTTTCATCCAGACTGTACTGTCGGCTTCGGAGTTTCACCGAATCATGC
>ERZ1673738.5946-NODE-5946-length-10547-cov-3.737514_pt1 | contig 10547 bp, 6 predicted proteins | sample MGYA00580198_ERZ1673738 | MGnify/ENA primary metagenome ERZ1673738 (study PRJEB41218, sample SAMN15661784) | gut metagenome | host: Homo sapiens | place: Canada: London | collected 2015-08-20/2019-03-30 | study: EMG produced TPA metagenomics assembly of... | reverse complement strand
TTGATAGGTTTGTACATTCTTGGTAATTTTGTCTTGTTTTTAGGAGGTAAAATTATGAGAAATACGAATTCTAAAATATTTTTATTGATATTGTTGGGTTCATTGACGGCATTCGGTCCATTGGTGACCGATATGTATTTACCCAGTCTGCCGTCCATGACAGATTATTTCGGGACACAGGCTTCGATGGTTCAGTTAGGTCTGACGTCCAGTATGATAGGTTTAGCTTTGGGGCAACTTTTTTTCGGGCCTTTGAGCGATTGGTACGGCCGACGACCTCCGTTATTGGTCGCCATGTCATTGTTTATTGTATCGACCGTATGCTGTATATTCTCTGCCACCATAGAGGGTTTTATATTTTTTCGGTTAATACAAGGTATTGCAGGAGCAGGAGGAATCGTAGTCTCCCGATCTATCGCTACCGACCGATTTACTGGTAAGGAGCTGGCCAAAGCTATGGCGATTATAGGAGCTATCAATGGAATCGCACCTGTGGCATCTCCTGTATTGGGAGGATTCCTAACCGACTCTATCGGCTGGAAGGGTATTTTTATCGTACTGTTGATTCTCGGAGTTTTGTTACTGTTCTCCAATTTACATTTCAAGGAGTCTTTATCGGTGGATAATCGGAAACGAGGGAATCTGAAAAGCCTTGTATCGAGCTTTGGGATAGTATTGAAAAACCGTCGATATGTTTATTATGTATTGCAGATGGGTTTTGCAATGGGAGTATTGTTCGCCAATATTTCTTCTTCTCCGTTTATCGTTCAACAACATTATGGTTTTTCGGCTTTTGAGTTCAGCCTTTTTTTCGGAATCAATGCATTGGCTATCGGGTTGGCTGCCGGATTATCGGTAAAATTCAAGAATCCCGAACATGCGATGTTTTTAGGTAGTGTCGGTATGACAATTATGTCTGCGGTAGAGTTTGTAATCCTTAGTAATGAATATCATTTTGCTGTATATGAGGCTGTGCTATTTGTGTTGCTTTTTTCTATGGGATTGACTTTTACGGCTTCTACGACTTTGGCCATGGATTGTGAGCGAGCCAATTCGGGAACGGCCTCTGCATTGTTCGGAGCAGCAGGTTTTGCTTTTGGAGGTATCGTTTCTCCGTTGGTGGGATTGGGCGATATCCTTTCTACTACGGGTCTGATATTTTTCGTTTGCTCGGTATGTTCTCTTTGTTTTTCCGTTTTTGCTATGAACCAGACACATACGAACTTATGGGGGAGTTTCAAATGTAAGATGGGGCCTGTTGCTAGGTTTGTCTTTTTGAGGCGAGAGAAATAAAAATGGGTAGTAAAAGTAGTGATCGTAATTAACAGAAATGTATAAATCCCCCGCCTTGAAAAAGAGCGGGGGATTTTGTGTAGGACTATCTCTTTATAATTCAAAGAGATGAGTCGGGATAATTTAGCATTTTATTTTTTGATGACTTTCACGGCTTTACCATCGTTCACTTTTACAAAATACATACCGCCAGCAAGGTCGGAAAGGTCGAGAGAAATAGTTGTCGTACCTACATGGGCTTGTCTCATTACCAGAGAACCGGCTATATTATATATTTCGACCGTTTCGATTGTATTTTGAGCAGATATCGTAATGATTCCCGTCGTGGGGTTGGGCGATATACGTGAAATGCTTACTGCATTTTCTATGCCTGTATATATATTGTTCAATACCAATGATTTCTTTGCGGGTGTCACACAACTGTTGTCACTGGTAGGCATAGCCCATACGGCTAATCTTTCACCGGCATTGGATACCGCATATAAGTTCCCGGCATAGTCGAATTCGAAATCATTAACATAACCGCCCATTTCGGCAATTTCTTTTCGGAATTGTTCCGTGACAGAAGGTATTCCCTCTTTCATCTTGTAGGAGTACACGGCCACTCCGCCATTTACGCTAAGGGCTATAAGCTGTTCTTTTTCATTGACGGCGAGAGCTCCGTTTTGGGACGACTCACCGATGATGTTGGGCTCGGCTGTATTAAATACGGCATCTTGGTATTGATCGCTGTAATAGAACATACATGGATTTGCGGGAGAGTTGCTTCCGCCACCTCTGTATTGTGCGGCCCAATATCCGGTAGAAACGGGAACGATACTGCTGTTGTCGTTGCCCACGTAACTACTGGCGGCTTTCGATTCGTTGGGTGCAGTTGTCCATGTATTCGATTCGCCGATGTTATAGACGTTGATAAATTTTTTCCAAGATGAACCCGATGCCGTTTTATCTATGGCATAAAGTTGAGTTGTAGCACCTTCTCCTCGAATACCTACGGCTGTTATTTGGCCGCATACATATTTGCCTCCTATCATTAGGCTGCCATTCGAATTTGTAGCTCCTGTGAATATAGAAGAAATATCAAAGGTTTCGGGGTTCATCAGGTAAATACCTGCGTTGTTCGTGCTGGCGTCGCATAGGAATACTCGTCCATCTGATGCTACGGCTGCTTTTCTCGGACCCATACCGGTTTCTCCGCTCCAAGATATGGTTCCACTATAAGCTGTGGAGCCTTGTTGAGTGATATCGCTTATGTCTGCACCGAGTACATACACACCCACTGTCGAGGTTTGGGCTTGTGAAGGATTTCCTGCACTTACTGTTCCGGCAGCAGTGTTCGTTATATAGATACGTCCGAAGTAGTCGCTTTCAGGTGATTTATCGATGGCGACACCGTATGGTGCGTAGTACTGGTATAGAGGACTGTCGTCGGATATTTTCGTAAATTTCGTGACGTTTCCGGCGATGGCTTGAATACTCCAATTCAGCTTTTCGGCAGGAAGATCGGCTCTGGATATAGTAGTCTGATTCGCTCCCTTTGGTAGCGCTCCTAATGCAATCGTTTGAACAGCTTCGCCTGTTTCTGGATTATTCAATATCAAGTTTACAGATGTGGCATCCTCGTTTAAGTTGAAGTTGATAGTATATCCGTCTTCTGTTTCGTCATAGGATAAACCGTATGCAAATATACGGGCGGGAGATTCGGATTGCTCCATGCCTTTGGTCGTGTATTTTACGATTTTGTTTCCAGCCAACAGGTATATATCTATATCGGAATTATCTACGATTCCTATACTTGTCATTGGAGAAAGTCCCGTAGTGGAGATGAAAGATTCGGTATCTCCGATGTTTCGGGCTTGATCTATTCCATTTGTAATGTCATATAAACGAACTTTATAAGAATAATTTCCATCTCCTTGACTTTCACAAATGGGTGCGCTCATATAAATTTTATCGGCGTAACGGAAATAATTCGCTCCGTATGACTCTACCGGAATGTTATCCGAGAAATCGGCTAGCATGATTCCCTGATCGCTCATCCAGTCCATTAAAAATTCTCTTGGGGCCGTGAGTGTACCGTCTATGATCAATCTACTTTTTGCTAAGGGCGAGAGTGTGATATGGGCTTTTTCTCCGATTTGACTTTCGTCGAAGTCCGTATCGTTTTTCTGGAATCCGGCCACTTCTCCGTTTTTAATGTTCCAACATACATATCTGATACCGTATGCCGTATTCCAAGCGTTTCCGGCATGGGAGTCGAAATATAGTTGGAAATCGTCGATTGTGCCGCTTACAGCGATGGTGTTGGCTATATAGTTGGAGTTGTTGTTTCCGGCGGCTGCGAGACTGGCGCTTGTATTCGTTTGTAATGTAGCGACGACAACCGGGGCTGAATCTTCTAACGAGGTCGTTTCACTTCCCTGCCATTTATATACGTAAAAGTCTCCGGTTTGATACGCATTGCCTTCTTTGCCGATGACCGTCGAGTTTGTCCCAATAAGCACGCCGTCGATAGTAAAGGCGATATCGGATAGTATATAGGGTAATTCTTTCCCGTTATAACCTTCGGTTACAAGACCTTCGGTACTCATTTCTTTAATGAGTTCTCCGGTTGCTGGATTTAGAACCAAGAGTTTAGGAATTTTATTTTCATCTACTGCCAATACATAATATTTGTTGTCTCGCAGTATTGCCCGACGTACGGTAAGTCCATTCAATGCTTCGATGTCGGTAATTTCTGTTTCTTTGGTGAGATTGTAATATGCCGCTGCTGCAATATCTCCGTCTTGGTCGGGGTGTGGATAATCAAGCACTTCCTCTTCTATTTCTTCATCAGAGGGTTCTTCGTGTTCCAAATCGGTCAGCCTTTTATTAATGAATGCAGTTTCATTGACGATGACTTCGATTGGTTCGGTTTCTTTCCAGAATCCCTCGATGTCGAATACCAGATTGTAGTTTCCGGGAGTCAAATCGGTAAATACGAATAATCCATTATATTCTTTATCGGTTGTATATCGGCCTACTTCTTCACCGTTCTCGTTTTGAAGAATAACAGTTACGTTGTTCAAGGGAGCATAGGCATCGATCGAATTGATTTTGTATTTATAGAGGTCGTGTTCGAGAGTGTTATATTTATCTTTAACAGTTCCCATAATGCAGCCGGTAGTTTCGCTATCGTCGTTGAACCATGCACGTATGGCCCTAGCATATCGCATACCTTCTTGTTTGCAGTAGTCTTTGTTGAGAAGTCTTTGGCGTTCGGGTTGATAGGTGTGGAAACAGCCTTCACAAAGGAAGCCGTCACACCCGTGTTTCAAAACACCGAGATAACCGGTATATCCCATGCTGTTTGAGGACGAGCTACCATAGAAAGATATGTCGCCCCGGCTGTTGTTGTCGTTTTCGCCGGTATAATAGGATTTATAGGTAACTTCGTTCTTGTTGACATATGGCCATGCGGCACGAGCCATATCGCGGGCGTTTGTCAATCCGTTTCCCGATTCCGAGTCGGTTCCTCGATAGAGAATCAGCGGATAATTCGTACTGCTTCCCTCAGTTGCAGCATTACTATGGATCGAAATGAAATAATCCATATTGTTGGCCTCTACATCTTGACAAATCACCGATAGGGTAACTAACTGTTGAGTTCCACTTTCTCCGGGCTGAGTCTCGATGTATTTGTCGTTTTCGGTTTTGTGTTCATCATCGGCCGATACAACACCGTTTACCGTGCGTGACATTCTCACATATCCGGCTCCGGCTTTTACGAGTTCTTCCCTTAGGGCCATTCCCTTTATCAAGTTCGTATTTGTTTCGAAGAATCCGAGGGTATCCATTTGAGCATAATTGATCGTTGCCATCGGCCGGTCGTTAGGCCCCCAACCGCCGTGCCCCGGATTAATATATATTCTGGCCTCGCTTAGATCGTTTGCACTTACCGAAAATGCTAACGTTATTCCTAAGCATATCGATAGAAGTTTGTTGAGTTTCATGGTGACTAATTATTTTGAGGTTGCTACATTCATTAAAAATATCTCTCCATTTTGTGTCGTATAGACGATTTTGGAAGCATCGTCGGATGCAGAAGGGTACATGCAGATTTTTGATTGATCTGTCAATGCCGTGCGATGAGTGCCTTGTGACGTAACGGCGAATATTTGGGAGTAAGTAACGATTTCCCCGTTATCATAATCTACCATGCCTACAACCCAATCGTTACCTAACCAGACCGGCGCACGCAATGTCCCCAAAGAAACCGAATTTGTTCCATCTATATTGCAGACGTATGCTTTCGCTTCGTCAATGACATAATAGAGAAGTTTTCCCCCATCGGGAGAAACCGATGGCCATAAATATCCTACATTCGTTCCGTTGGGAGAGAGTTGCTTTGTTTTTCCATCGATTGTAATGTAAAGCTGGCTGTTCTTAATACTTGGGATAGCCGGGAGGGTTTTCAGCTTTTTACCGGCAATCCGTTTAGAAATAAGTTTGCCATTGTTTACAGCGAGAACCGTACCTCCTTTTACAGTCACACCTTCTAGATTTCTGGTAGGTTTTACTAGTTGTTCTGTTTTCCCGGTTTGTAGATTTACACTGTTTAATGATGAGTAGCGAAGTTTCCCTTTATATTCACTCTTTCTATAAATTACGGTAGAGCCGTCTTCGGAAAATTGGGCGTTAAACCCAGCACTTCGGTCATTGGTAATGGTCGTCAATTTCCCGGTTGCAAGATCAAATTTTTTCAGACCGCTCATGTCTTCGTTGGTTACTAGAACGCAATCCCCCTTCGGACTTATCTTCGGGAGAAATACTCCTTGCCCGTCGAGTGTAAGGGCTTTGGTACTGATTACCTCGATTCCTTGGGCAAAAATCAACTGACTCATAAAAACGAGTACTCCTAGAAATGTTTTTCTCATAATGATTAAAATTATATGGGTAAATAATGGATTATTAAGGATAATTCGAGTATATTTTGAGTCTTTGTGTTTATTTCAGGTTTTCAAATGTAGATATTTTTATTTTATATTCATTATTTAAGTATATAAAAAATGATTCTAAAATATAATATATTTAAAATTGCAATAAAAAATAAATGGAAATAAGATTTGTAGTTTTTGTAAAATATTGATAATTAGATATTTGTTTGGCTTTATTATTATAATACTAATTATCGGGAATAATCGAAATAATTATTAGCAATTATTTTTTGTTGGTGATAAATTTCCCTTGTTGCATTGAATTTCTAACTTTGATTGGATTGAAGTCGGTCGGGTAACAAGAATGTATTTAACGTAACTACCGAAGTGTAAAAATGAAAAAGCCGGTCAATCACCGGCTTTTCTTGTTTTTAATAAGATATCGGACTTTCCATTTGTGCTTTTTCAAGTCCTTCAAGAGTACTTTATTTTTTATCTGATAGTCGAGATGTATCGACACGGATTCTTGGAAGGACTCTTCCGCATTTCGTATGCTGTTCCCGGAGACGGCTAAATCGATGGAAGGACAATAGGCGATATAGGCATTAGCTTGTTTGAAGATGTAGATGTGGAATATTCCTGTAACTAGATTACCGGAGATTTCTATTTTATCGGTACGAGGTCGCATAACGTTTACGAGTCAATTTGTTTATATATGATTTCGGGTGGAATAGCCGATATTTTCGAGAAGGCGAAAAGTTTCTTTCCCAAGTCTTTCAGCGAAGCGCCTATATGGTAGATTTCCCCGTCGATGATTAGGAACCGATCGTGCGCCTTTGTGTATAACTTGACCTTTATAGGCGAATATTGGGAGTTGAATCGCTTGATGTCGAGCTCTAATTGCGGAGTGATCTTATCCGTATAAATCACCACCGACACCGATTTTCCTCGTTTCCCGAATAAAGTCAAGACAGATTCGTCTATGTAGTTGTCGAAAAGGACGATACTTTTTCGGGCTGACTTGACAAGATCGCAAACGAATTTGTAGGCGTCGAATATCTGGCCGGCAAAAAATATTCCCTCTATTGGCGGTAAGGAATGGCGGACGAAAAAATCTACTTGGTTGCTGAGCCTTTGTATTTCGGAGTCGTGTTCTCTCAGTCGGTTATCAATTCTTTTCTCTAAACTGTCGAGCTTTTGATTGATGGAATAACCTTTCAGCATGTATTCTTTTAGGACTTTGTTCGCCCACTGGCGGAACTCAACGCCTCTTTTTGATTTCACCCGATATCCGATAGAAAGAACCATATCTAAATTGTAATATTCCATTTGATAGACTTTACCATCTGTGGCAGTTGTCGCAAATTTTGCGACAACTGAAATATCGGTTAATTCTTCTCTTAAAGCATTGTTAATATGTTTGCCAATTGTTTTTATGTCTCGGTCGAATAGTTCAGCAATTTGTTGCCTGTTTAACCATACGGTCTCATTTTCTAAGCGGACTTCCAGACTTACAGCTCCTTCTGGTTGATATAATACGATTTCACTCTTTTGTTCCATCTCTGAATAGTTTTTGCAAATGTACATAAATAATTAAAAAACAGTGATGAACTTCTGAGATATGAGTTCATCGGGTATTGGTCTCGTCGTATCAATTCCGAACATCGTATTATCTACACGGTTCATGATGATATTGTGACCGTTTTTGTCTCCATGAGGTACTATTATGCAAAGTAAATTTATAGAAATTCTATTTTGCTTTTATATTGGCAAAATCAATGACTTGACGATTAGCAGTGTCTATTTTTTTCGGAATCAAAACCTGTATGAATGTCTATTAATGCGATTACCGGCCTACCATTTGCCTATTAGGCCCATATTTTTAAGACTGGATATAAAAAGAAAAACACTGATAATTAATTATCAGTGTTTTTATAAATCAGTCGGGGTGACAAGATTCGAACTTGCGACCACACGCCCCCCAGACGCGTACTCTAAACCGGGCTGAGCTACACCCCGCTGAATTGGTAGTGCAAAAGTAGTGGTATTTTCTATACTGACAAAATTTTGAACAACTTTTTTACTCCTGTTTTTCTTCGAAATTTCCTAATTGCTTGCAAGAGAGTCGGTAGGGGTTATAATTTAAATAGGTCGCGGTATAGGTCGAATGCTACGAATATTTCTTCTTTATCGACGTGACAGTCGATGACCGGTTTGCCGATGGTTTGTAATAATGTGAAGTTGATGTATCCGGCTTCGTTTTTTTTGTCGTGGGTCATCAACTCGTAGAGTGTTTCGTAGTCCTTACAGGTAATGGGAAATGCTCTGTAATGGAGATAGATGTATGCTGCCAATTCGGAGATTGTTTCGGACGGAAATTTCAGATAACGGTGGGAGAGTAGTAATTCGCATATGAGTCCCCAAGCCACGGCGAATCCGTGAGGTATGGGAGTTTCCCGCTTGTGTGAAAGGCTCTCGAATGCATGGCCGATGGTATGACCTAAATTCAAGGCTTTGCGTATTCCTTTTTCAAAGGGATCTTCGGCAACGATACGTTCTTTGACTTGTATCGATTCTTTGAGCAGAGGCAGAAGTTTTTCCCAATCGGGTATGGACAAGTCGAAATCGAGCAATGAACGGTAGGTGGCCGGATTGTCGATAAGTCCGTGTTTCAACATTTCGGCGTATCCCGACAATAATTCGTTCTGTGGCAGTGTCTGAAAGAATTGTGTAGAGACGATGACCGTATCGGCCGGGCGGAAGGCTCCTATTTCATTTTTCAATCCGTTGAAATTTATTCCTGTTTTTCCTCCTACGGCGGCATCTACTGCTCCTAATAGGGTTGTGGGGATATTGATGAAACGGATTCCTCTTTTGAAACAGGCTGCGGCGAAACCTCCCAAGTCGGTGACCATACCTCCTCCCAAGTTGATAAGAAGCGATTTTCTGCTGGCTCCTTTATGGCTCAGTTCGTTCCATACGTGAACGAGTGTTTGGAGTGTTTTATGGGTGTCGCCGGCTTCGATCGTAATATATTGGGCTTGTGTGGATATGTTTTTCGATATTTCGGGTAGGGCGAATTTTTGGGTATGTGTGTCGCAGAGTATAAAAAGGGTATCGAAAGAAAAGTTTTCGAGTATATTTTTAAGGGTTTCGCCGGGTGTGGCTGTGAATATGATTTTTTGCGACTCCATACAGATGATATTATCGAGTGATTTTTAGCGTGTGTATAAGTTCGTCGACATGATTGGCGAAATCGGGCATGGACGGGAAAACCATATCGGCTCCGGCTTCGATAAGCGCTTGTGCCGGAATGGGGCCTGTGTTGACTGCTATGGTAAATATTTGTGCTGCCGTACCGGAGACTACCCCTAAGGGTGCATTTTCGATGACAATCGCTTCGTTCGCTTTGACTCCGGCTTTGGAAAGTCCCATTAAATAGGGTTCGGGACTCGGCTTCCCAATCTTTACGTCGTATGCCGTCACCTTATATTGCTGTTCGAATACGCCGGGATAATCGTGGTCTAACCGATCTAAGAGAGAACCTTGTCCCGAACCTGTGACCAGTACAGGGCGTATGCCGTTATCGATGATTCGTTGCAGCATGAGGTCGGCTCCCGGCATGGGGACGATTTTTTCCAACGCGTTGAAATGTTTTTCCTTGATTTTATAAATCTCGGCACACTCGTCGTCGGACACCTGTTTCTCGAAATGTTTGTCGAACAAGTATTTAATTGTACTGGCTCCTGTTCGTCCTTCGTATAGATAAAATTCATCTTTGGAACATTTGAATCCCATAGGGGTAAGTGTACGATACCATGCTTCGACATGATTTTTCATCGAGTCGTAGAGAACTCCGTCCATATCGATAAGCGCGGCCTTAGGAGTAATGCAAGGCACGTTGTGCTGTAAAAGATAGTTTTTAATAGCGATATTTTCCAAAATGTCGTGTTACTTGTTTTATTCTACAAAAATAGAGCTTTTGAGATAATTAGCCAAAGAAGTGATGTTGAAAGACTTTTATTTTGTTTGAGATTGGATATTGGGTTTATTTCTGGTTTGTTAAAAATTTAACAAGATGTAAAATTAAGGCATAAATGTTTGTATTCTGTGATAATCCATTATTTTTGCAATAGATACGAGAATAGGTCGAGTTTCGGCATTACTAATCGAACTTGTTTCTGCGTTGGGCTTGTACTATTTTTGTTGCAAATATGGAAATGGATTGTATTTCGATATTATCAAGATTTGTTTTTGTTTTTTCTGTTTTTTGAAATGAAATAAAGTTATAGGGATATGAAGAGACTATTATGTAAGTGGATTCCGGTGTGTGCAATG
>ERZ1673738.5944-NODE-5944-length-10548-cov-114.423711_pt1 | contig 10548 bp, 8 predicted proteins | sample MGYA00580198_ERZ1673738 | MGnify/ENA primary metagenome ERZ1673738 (study PRJEB41218, sample SAMN15661784) | gut metagenome | host: Homo sapiens | place: Canada: London | collected 2015-08-20/2019-03-30 | study: EMG produced TPA metagenomics assembly of... | reverse complement strand
AGCGCTATGCTCAAAGAAAAGTTTGGATGCTTTTTGGAATTTGCTCATTCATAGCAGTGTAACAAGCATTGGGGAAAGTGCATTCAGCGATTGTAGCTCGCTTGCAAGCATTGGCGACTTGCCAAATGTGACGACAATAGGAGATGGCGCATTTGAGGAATGCAGTGCACTTATAAGCATAGGTGACATGCCGAAGTTGGACACAATCGGTGAAGGTGTGTTTGGACACTGTAAGGCAATGAAAAACGTGGGGAATCTGGATAACTTGCCGGCAATTCCAGATAGATTGTTTTTATGGTTTGAGCAATCTGGTGTCGGTGGGCGACATGAGTAGCGCAGTAAGCATCGGGAAACTTTCCTTCTATAATTGTACTTCTCTTGAAAACGTCGGTGACCTTTGTAATGTTACAAACATCGGTTACTCTGCGTTCGGCGAGTGTAGTGCACTTGTGAATGTAGGCGACCTGAGTAGCCTGATGACCATTGGAGATAATGCATTTGAGAACTGCGGATCTTTGAAGAGCATAGATAGTCTGCCTAATCTGACGAGCATTGGAGATAGAGCTTTTGTGGGGTGCGAACATTTAGAAAGCGTTGGCGACATGCCGAACTTAACAAGCATTGGAGAACGCGCATTTGGATTCTACTATTCCTACAACAGCGAAAGTGGCACTGGCACATTTATTTACTGTACATCTCTAAAGAGCATTGGGAATGTGCCGAAACTTGAGAAAATCGCTTCGATTGCATTTGCAGGGTGCAGCACCCTTGAAACCATCGGCGACCTCCGAAGTGTCACCAGCATCGGCGAGAGTGCTTTTTCCAATTGCGATAACCTCACCCTCCGCGTCCTCCCGAACTCCTACGCCGAGAACTACGCCAAATCCAACAAAATTCCCTACACCTACATCGAGGACTAATCCCCCGCGCCGTCGGTATCCCCTTACCGGCGGCGCATTTTCACTTCCTAAACAAATCCACCAAATTGTCAAGCGAAAAAATCCCCCTCCTTGCAGGAATGCGCCCCCTCCGCGGCGAATCAACATAGAAACGGCAGCTGTCTGCCGCGAAAATCAAAATGCAAGCAATCCGCCGATTTGGCGAATGTGAAGGGAGCGCTGACTATGTTGGATTTGGGCGAAAATCTGCGGAAGCTGATTCTGGCGGGCGTTGGGGTCGCGGCGGTGACGAAGGAAAAGGGTGCGGATGTGCTGAATGAACTGGTCAAAAAAGGCGAACTGACCATTGAACAGGGCAAGGTGCTCAACGAGGAACTCAAGCACAATATTAAGGATGCCATCCGCGAGAATGTGACGATTGTCACGCCGCCGGATGATGTGATTTCGGCGGTGGATTCGCTCTCCGACGAGCAGCTGGAGGCACTGAAGGCCCACATTGCGGCGCGCGAGGCGACGAAAAAGACGGCGGCATCGGCAGAATCCGATGCACCGGCATCCGGTGATTCGGCATCCGATGAGACGACCGAGAACTGAGGGCAGACAGCATATGACAGAGAAGGAACAGCAGCCGGTTACGCCGGAAATCCCTACCGAAGCGGCGGACAAGCCCGAAAGTGACAATCCGCCGAAAAACGAGAACCGCCGCGGCGCGAATCAGACAGAGCGGGAGCGGACAATCGCCCAGAATCGCCAGCGTCTGCGCGAAATTGTGGACGTGGTGCGCAAGCATGACATCCTGCACGGCATCACGCCGGAAAAACTCTGCGCCATTATCGAGGATCTTGGCCCGACGTTCATCAAGCTGGGGCAAATCCTCTCCATGCGGTCGGATATTCTGCCGCGGGACTACTGCGAGGCGCTGAAAAAGCTGCGCTCGAACGTGTCGCCCATGCCCTTTGAGCAGGTGCAGCGCGTGGTGGAAACCTCCTACGGCTGCCCGATGGAGGAAGTGTTCGCGTCGTTTGACGAGAAGGCGCTGGGCAGTGCGTCCATCGCGCAGGCACATGCCGCCATCCTCAAAAGCGGGGAGAGCGTCGTCGTCAAGGTGCAGCGCGAGGGCATCCACGAGGTCATGAGCCGCGACATCATCCTGCTCAAACAGGCGTGCAAGGTGCTGAAGTACACCCCCGCCGGCAGTCTGGTGGACTTCAATCAGGTGCTGGACGAAATGTGGGTCGTTGCGCAGGAAGAGATGAATTTCCAGACCGAAGCGGCGAATCTGGAGCGCTTCCACGCGCTGAATCAGGATGTCGTGTTCGTCACGTCGCCGATTCTCTACCGCGCGTACACCACGACGAACGTGCTGGTGATGGAGCGCATCGACGGCATGGGCATCGACGAACATGACAAGCTGGTGGAAGCGGGCTACGACCTCGCGGAAATCGGCGCGAAGCTGGCGGACAACTACGTCCGGCAGATTATGGAGGATGGCTTCTTCCACGCTGACCCGCATCCGGGCAACATCCGCATCCGCGACGGTAAAATCGTCTGGCTCGACATGGGCATGATGGGCAGCTTGAACGAAAAGGAACGCAAGCTCATCGGCAACGCGATTGTCGGCGTGGCGCGCGGCGATATTGCCCTTGTGCGCGATGCGGTGCTGGGGCTTGGCGAGTTCCACGGCACGGCGGACAAAAAGCAGCTCTACCGCGACATTGAGGCCATGCTGGATAAGTACGGCTCGGCGGATTTGGGCACGATGGACTTGGCGGAAGTGTTCGAGGACATGACCAGCGTCATGAAGACGAACGGCATCGCCATGCCCAGCAGCCTGACGATGCTTGCACGCGGTCTGGCGACGATTGAGGGCGTCGTCGCTGACCTCAGCCCCGAACTGAACATCATGAACGTCATTACTGCGCGCATCGGCGACCAGATGTTTGACAACGTGGACTGGCGTGCGCTCCTGACGCAGGACGCCCGCGCCATCTACGAGAGCAGCCGGAAGTCGCTGGAAATCCCCGCGCTGCTGGCGGATATCCTGCGCACAGGCTTGAAGGGAGAGGCGAATCTCGGCGTTGAGCATCACGCGGGCGAGGACGTCCGCAAGCTCGTTATTGCCATGGTGCGCAAGCTCTGCCTGATGCTGCTGTCGCTGGGGCTGCTCATCTTCGGCGGCGCGGTCGCAGGAAACGGCCCGCAGGTGTTTGGCTTGTCCATATACAGCAGCGGCTGCTTCGTGCTGGCGATGTGTGCCGCCGGACTTGCGCTGTGGAACAAGAAAAAATGATGGAAATTCCTTTTGCATTGTTGACACGTCAATAAAAATGCGCTACAATGGGTTGTGACAACGAAGAGGAGGAACAATCCATGCGCGTGGATAAATCCGTGATTGTGCTGTTTCGGCAGATGAACCTGTTTCTGAACCGGGAATTGCTGGACGAGAAGCTGACCTCGTCGGACGTGCTGTATCTGGCGCTGCTGTACGAGCAGGACGGGCGCACGCAGGACGAGATGGCGGAGGCGTACACGGTGGATCGCGCCGCGACGACCCGCAGCCTGCAGGGCTTGGAGAAGAAAGGGCTTGTGCGGCGGGAAGTGGATACGTTCGACCGACGGATTCGGCGGGTGTATCTGACGGAGAAAGCGATGCAGTACCGCACGGCGATACGGCGGATGGCGGATGACCTGGCTGATGCGCTGTTTGAGGGCATGAGTGAGGAAGAAGTGAAAGCGTTCATGGAGCAGGTGGAAGCGATGGGGCAGAGGGCGCGTAGGTTAAACCAGCGCCAAGAGCGCCTGAAAGCGCAGGGAATAGACAAGTAAGGGAAGCGCGACCAAGCCGGGCAGCCAAAAAAGGGTCAAGGGACAATGTCCCTTGCAGGGTCAAGGGACAGCGTCCCTTGTGGGGTTTGGGGCAACGCCCCAACCGTTTCACGGGCGACCAGTATGCCAAATGCGCTCAACAAAGGCGCAGGCAGCGAAGCGTCCCTGCCAGTAACTTTGCGCTCCCGCAGGAGCGCCCCCAACTTGCTCTATCTACAACTTCCACATTGTCGCGCCAGATGGGCGCGACTGACCATCCCAAAACAAAAATAAACGGCAGGTGCAGAGAATTTCTCACACCTGCCGTCTTTTTAGCCCTTGTTAAACCTCCGGATTCAGCACAAACGCGCCCACCGTCATCTCGTCGCCGTACAGCACAATCACCATGTCATACGGGTTTGTTTCGTCCTCCGCCACTTCGATGCCCTTGCGGATGAGCGTGCAGTACCAGTTCGTCCCCGTGATGGGTTCGGGCATCCCGCTCAGATTGCGAATGACGCTGATGTCGTAGTCCGCCGGATTCAGCCCGCACGCCGCGAGAATCGCCTGCAAGCGCGCATCCAGCGCCGTATCCGCCGTGTAAGCGGCATCGTTCGGGTCAAAATAGCCTGTCAGGATGGCATGAAGGTCGTCCGCCGACGCAATGCCGTAGATGCGCTGACGTGCCGCCAGACTGTCCTCGGAATCGAAGCGAATCATGCCGATGGCGTCGTACACGTCGGCGCTGACCAGCAGTTCAGCCTCGGTCAGCTCGTCCGCATAGCGCGTCACCATGTCGTCGAAATGCTCCTTGTAGACAATCTCAATGTCGTTGTCCAGCGGCGCGCCGGAAACGGCGTCGGTGGATTCGGCGGTCGCCACCGTCCAGCAGGAGAAAATCAGCAGTACAGCCAAGAGAACAGAAGAAAACTTTTTCATGCGTGTCGCCCTTTCTATGATGTAATACTATTTCCAGAGACGTCGGCGCGGAATTGCATCCCTCCTTTCAATCGGATTTGCCCGCTCTGGAAAGTGGAAAGCAACAATACAGTTGTTCAAAAAAACAATATGAGTATAGTGTAGCACAAATGTTTGAACAATGTGCAAATAGAATGAAAATAAAATGTTAAATCTATTGATTATAAAAGTATAGTATTGATACATCATGAACCACTTTCCCTCATTTTCCGCCCCCCTCTTGCATAAACGCACAAAATAGCGTATACTGTGGTCAGGAAAGAAGAAAGGCAGGGGACAAGCGTGCAGCAGAAATCCAGCGGAGGAATGACGACAAAGCGGCTGATTGCCATGATTGCGCTTGCCGTACTGGCGGTCGCGGTCATCGTGTTCGCCGTGCGCGAAATCCGGCTCTATGGTGATGTGCAGGTGGAGCAGAGCCGCACGCCGACGCCTGTGCCGGGGTACGGCAACGTCATGCAGGTCACGATTGACCCGTCCCTGCCCACACCCGTGCCGGTGCTGCGTTCCGGCGCACAGGGAGAAGCCGTCTGGCAATTGCAGGAGCGCTTGCAGGCGCTGGGCTATTTGACCGGCAGCGTCGATGGACAGTTCGGCCCGGCGACGAAAGAGGCGGTGCAGCTGTTCCAGCGCCAGCATGGACTGACGGCGGACGGCATCGTCGGGGAAGATACGCGCGAGCTGCTCTATTCTGACAGCGCGCAGCCGTATGCCACACCGACGCCCGCGCCCACCCAAGCCGCGCAAGCAACGGAGGCTCCCGCGGAGGACGATATGATCCTCCTGACGGCGGAGTCGGAAAACGCAATCCCGGTTGGCTTCACGGCGGATGGACTTCCGCTGCTGGTCAACCGGGATTCTCCTTTGCCTGATGATTATCAGCCGCAGCAGCTGGTCAACATGCGCGACTACTGTGACAGCAGCATCGTGAGCATCAAGGGCAGCGAAATCGAGGGCGAGCAGATTGCGGTGGATGCGCTGCTGGCGATGCTGGCGCAGGCGCAGTCAGAGGGGCTGACATCATGGCAGATCAGCGCGGGATACCGGAGCGTCGCCTATCAGCAGAAGCTGTTCGACGACAAGGTGTACAGCTATCGTCAGCAGGGCATGACTGGCGCACAGGCGCGGAGTGCGGCGCGCAAACTCGTCGCTGACCCCGGATGCAGCGAGCATCACACCGGGCTGGCGTTCGACATCACCGTGCCGGGCACGTCCTTTGGCGGCACGAAACAGGCAAAATGGCTGGAAGAACACTGCTGGGAGTGGGGATTCATCCTGCGTTACCCGGCGGACAAGACCGCCATCACCGGCATCACGAATGAGCCGTGGCACTTCCGCTACGTTGGGGTGGATGCGGCGATGGAGATGTACGAGACGGGGGAGTGCCTGGAAGAGTATGTGGAGAGGAAACAGAGCGAGCAGCAATAACCCAACAGCAGGAAGATGAGAACTGCATGGCAGCCGCAAATGGGTGTCGAGAGGGTCGAAGACCCTTCGCGGAGTCCAGAGGCAGCGTCTCTGGCAGGGTTTGGGGCAGCGCCCCAAGGTCGCCATTACACCATTGTATCCAGTGCCATCATGAGGACAAAGCCCGCCAGCGTCGCGAGAACCATCAGACGCTGCCGCGGGCATTTTTGGCATTCCGGCAGAAGCTCCGCCAAGATGACCGTCACCATGGCGCCGCCGGAGAGCGAAAGCAGCAGCGGCAGGGCGGCGCGGACGCGAATCGCCAGCAGTGCGCCCAGAATCCCCGCAAGCGGCTCGACTGCGCCGGATAACTGTCCGAAGAAGAACGAACGGCGGCAGGAATAACCGTCGCGGCGGAGCGGCAGACTGACCGCCGCCCCTTCGGGGAAGTTTTGCAGCGCAATGCCGATGGCAAGCATCCACGCGCTGCGCCACGCCGCCCCGCCGGGGGACGCCAAAGCACCGAACGCGCAGCCGACCGCCAGGCCTTCGGGAATGTTGTGCAGGGTGATGCTGCCAATCAGCAGAACGGTTCTGCGGCGCACGTCGGACAGTGGCGTTCGGCGCATCCGGCGTGAAAGCAGCGCGTCCGCCAACAGCACGAGCAGCCCGCCGAGCAAAAATCCGCCGCTGCACATCAGGAGCGGGCTTTGCCGGAGGGAATGCGCGGACGTCAGCGCGGGCGCAAGGAGCGAAAAGTACGACGCGGCGAGCATGATGCCCGCACCGAGCGCCATCAGCAGGTTCATTACGCTTGGGTGAAATCGCCGGAGCGGGAATACGAGCGCCGCACCCAGCGCCGTCAGCAGATACATAAGCAGCGTCGCGAGAATAGCGGCGGACAGGGGGGATAAAATCATCACAAACACATCCTTCCAAATAGAAAATTGCAGCACCGAACAAACGGCAGGAGGATTCTGCCTTCATCATACGCTGAGGATGGAAAAAAGTGCGGAAAGTCAACCGGATGCATCCAGCGTCAAAAAAAGATGAAAAACCTTCCGCCTGAAAGCAGGAATTTCGCCGAAAACGTAGAAAGAATAAGGGTTGCAATTTTGGCTTGAAGGATTTTTTTTGCCTTTGGGCTTTCAGAAAGTGTGAGTGTGATTCAAGCATGACCCAAGTCCCCTACACCCTGCGCGTTCTGGCGGGCGAAACGGAAACCCGTTACGGTGAGCGGCTGTATCACAGCGGCGCAGTGCATATTGTGGAGAAGAGCGCAAAGCGCCTGAGCTGCAAGGTCGCGGATGGCGAAATGTACGATGTGGTATTCACCGACGACGGCGAAAGCCGCTGCAGCTGCCCGATTTACGAGGAAGCCGGCGCGTGCCGGCATGTGGTGGCGGCAATGATTAAGTGTCAGGATGAAGGCGCAATGGGCGATATGGTGCGCCGCAAGGCGGAGGCTGCCGGCCCGAAGCTGATGGCGGCAATGGATCGCGCGCTGCCGGAGGAGGGCACCATCCACATGGAGGTTCGCCTGACCCTCGAACCTGTGCGCGACCAAATTACGCCCCGTATCCGCATTTGCCTGCTGATTGGTGAAGAACGCCTGTATGTGGTCAAGTCGATTCCACAGATGATTGATGCCATTGACACGCAGACGCCTGTGGAGTACGGCAAGGGCTTCGTGTTTCACCCGGAATGGATGCGCTTCGGCACGGTGCAGGAGCGGATTTTGAAGATTCTGCGCGCGCTGTGTCTGGCGCAGAAGGAAGCTGGCGCGCTCCTGCGCGGCGCGGAACAGCGTGATTTGGCGCTGCCGGAGCCGTTCGCGGAGGAAATCCTGCGCGAGCTGATGAACACGCCGTTTCGCCTGAAGGTCGGGGAAAAGACGGTTGCGGTCAAGCCTGTGCGCGCAAGGAAAATCCCCCTGCAGTTCCGCGTCTCCAGCGACTTGCACGGCTTGACGGTCGTTGCCATGTTCCCCAAGGAATTCCGTCCGCTGCTGCCGTCCTGTTCCTTCGCGCTGGTGGGGGAGAACGTCGTGGCGGTGGAGGAGCAGCAGCGAGGCGTGCTGCGCGTGCTGTATCAGGAGCAGTTGGGCGGACAGTGCAGCTTCGACTATCCCGTGCGCGAGGCGGCGCGTGTGATGGGCGAACTTGTGCCGTTCCTGAAACTGACCGGGCTGGTGGAGATTTCCGATGAGCTGCGCCGTCAGCTGATTCAACTGCCGCTGGTGGCGCGTGTGTATCTTGACCGTTCTGCCAATGGTCGCGATGTGGTGGCGCGGGCACAGTTCCGCTACGGCGATCGCACCATTGACCCGTTTGACGAAACGCCCCTGCCGGAGAATCTCCCGCGCGGCGAAAAACTGCTCCTGCGCGACGCGGCAGCGGAACGCAAGGTACTGGATGCGCTGGGCGCGGCGGGCTTCATCGTCAGCAAAGGGCATGTGTATTTGACGGGGCAGGAAGCCATTTTCAACTTCGTCAGCGAAGGCTTGCAGCATTTGCAGGAACTGGCGGAAGTGTACCTGTCCAACGACTTCAAGCGCATGACGCCGCGCAAGCCGAAATTTGCGGGCAAAATGCGCTTGAACGGCTCGGCGCTGGAGCTGAAATTCACCCAGGACGACGAACCCGCGCAGGAAATCCTTGCAATTATGGAAGCACTGGCGCGCCGCCGCCGCTATTTCCGCCTGAAAGACGGCTCGTTCCTTGATTTATCCGCGATGGACGAGTGGCTGCCGCTGGCGGATTCCATCTTCGAGGCGGCGCAGGCGGAGGGTGCGGAGTCGGTCGCGATGGGAGACGACACCATCCGTCTGCAGGCGTACCGTGCGTGCTATCTGCAAAGCCTGCTGGAGAGCCTTGGACTGCCCATCGAGGTGGATGAAAAGACGCAGGAAACCGTTCGCCTGCTGACCGACCCCGGCCAGGTGCAGGACGTGAAGCTGCCCGACGGCTTGAGCCTGCGCCCGTATCAGGAACGCGGCTTCCAGTGGCTGCTGGCGCTTGACCGGCTGCACATGGGCGGTGTGCTGGCGGACGACATGGGCTTGGGCAAAACCGTGCAGGTGATTGCGCTGCTGATGGCGACGCGGCAGGAAGGGCAGGTTAGCCTTGTTGTCGCGCCGACGACGCTGACATATAACTGGCTGAGCGAACTTGGCCGCTTTGCGCCGGATTTGTCGGTGATGGTGCTGGGCGGTTCGGCGGCACAGCGCGCCAGCCAGATTCGCCACGTCAAGGAAGCGCACGACGTGGATGTGCTGATTACCTCCTACCCGCTGATTCGGCAGGACATCGAGCAGCTGACGACGATTGAGTTCCGCTTTGCTATCTTAGACGAAGCGCAGCACATCAAAAACGCGGGCAGCAAGGGCGCGCAGGCGGTTCGCCAATTGCAGGCGCAGACACGCTTTGCCCTGACGGGTACGCCGCTGGAAAACGGCGTGGGCGAACTGTGGAGCATCTTCAACTTCGTCCTGCCGGGGTATCTGCTCAGTTACAGCGCTTTCCTGCGCCGCTATCAGGATGGAACGGACGCGGAGGATTTGCGCCGGCGCATCAGCCCGTTCCTCATGCGCCGCCTGAAGAAGGAAGTGCTGACGGAGCTGCCGGACAAGATTGAATCCGTGTTCACGGCGCAGATGAGCCCGGAACAGGCGAAGGTATACGAGGCGACGATGATGCGGCTGCGTCAGCGCGTGGACTCCATCGTCAAGGAAAAGGGCTTCGAGCGTGGGCGCACGGAGGTGCTTGCGGCGATTACCCAGCTGCGCGAAATCTGCTGTCATCCGTCGCTGGTTTTGGACGATTATACGGGCACATCCGGCAAGCTGGATATGCTGCTGGATATGCTGCCGGAAGCGATTGCGAAGGGGCGGCGTGTGCTGCTGTTCAGCGCGTTCACCTCGATGCTCAAAATCCTTCGCCGCGAGCTGGATGATGCGGGTTATGAAACGATGTACCTGGATGGCGACACGCCCGCGCAGCGCCGCGTAGAGATGGCGGAGCAGTTCAACGCGGGTCAGGGGCAGATTTTCCTGATTTCGCTCAAGGCGGGCGGTACGGGCCTGAACCTGACGGGCGCGGACATGGTGATTCACTACGACCCGTGGTGGAACCCGGCGGCGGAAGATCAGGCAACCGACCGCGCGTACCGCATTGGGCAGACGCGCAAGGTGGAGGTGATTCGTCTGGTAACACATGCTTCGATTGAGGAGCAGGTGGTTGCGCTGGGGCAGCGGAAGAAAGCGCTGTTTGACCAGCTGATTAAGCCGGGGGAATCCATGGTGGGCGGACTGTCGCCGCAGGAGATTATGTCCTTGTTCCAGTGAGGGAAAAGGGGTTCTTCACGGAAAGTTGTGGGGGAGCAAACAAGGGCTTAGGCGAAGCCCCAAAAAGCTGCACGCGGAAGGAGCATGAAAGCGCGACCAACTCAATCGCGAAAA
>ERZ1673738.5938-NODE-5938-length-10553-cov-7.242618_pt1 | contig 10553 bp, 10 predicted proteins | sample MGYA00580198_ERZ1673738 | MGnify/ENA primary metagenome ERZ1673738 (study PRJEB41218, sample SAMN15661784) | gut metagenome | host: Homo sapiens | place: Canada: London | collected 2015-08-20/2019-03-30 | study: EMG produced TPA metagenomics assembly of... | reverse complement strand
TGAAGAAGAATTCCACGGACAGCCGCAAAGCCCACGCCATGCTGACCGTCAGCCGCGTGCTGGTCTATGCGCTGCTGATCTTTCTTTCGATTTTGTGCCTGTTCTCATTTTATATGCTGATCGTCAACGCCTCGCGTACCAACGCAGACCTTCAGGGCGGCTTCAAGGCACTGCCACAGGGGCATTTCCTGGAGAATCTCAAAAACGCGTGGAACGACAGCTCGATCAACATCCCACGCGGAATGCTCAACAGCTTTATCATCGCAGCCGCGACGGCCATCCTGTCCACCTATTTTTCCGCGCTGACCGCCTACGGCCTGCACGCCTACAATTTTAAGCTCAAGCGCCTCGCATTCCTGTTCATCATGGCCGTCATGGTCATTCCCAAGCAGGTCTCCGCCGCGGGCTTTGTCCAGCTGTGCTACAAGCTGAAGCTGACGAACAGCTATCTGCCGCTGATCCTCCCCGGCATCGCGGCGCCGGTCGTGTTCTTCTACATGATCCAGTACATGAAGAGCGTCCTGCCCATGGAGATCGTGGAGGCTGCGCGTGTCGACGGTTCGGGCGAGTTCTTCACCTTCAACCGAATCGTGCTGCCCATGCTGAAGCCTGCCATCTCCGTGCAGCTGATCTTCACGTTCGTCGAGTCCTGGAACAACTACTTCCTGCCCGCTCTGCTGCTCGATAAAGCGGAAATGAAAACCGTCCCCATCATGATCGCGCAGCTGCGCGCGGCGGACTACTCGAAGTTTGACCTCGGCAAGGTGTATATGTTCATCCTCCTTGCCATCCTGCCGGTGCTGCTCGTGTACATCTTCCTCTCGCGCTATATCGTCAAAGGCGTCACCGCCGGCTCCGTCAAAGGATAAAAAACGCATACGGAAAACATTCCTTGATATAAACACTTCGCCGCCTATCGGAACACTTCCGATAGGCGGCAATATGAATATTCTGTTTTTTGCATAGGCCGGAAAAGCACAGAATCTGCGCCGCTGTAAGCAAAGATTACCACGCCGTCGAACCCGTGTCGGCGGCTTGTGCGGCTTTTGAGGTACAGTCGAGCGCGTACCCGCTAAGCACCAGAAAACCGGACGTTGCGCCGACGTGCGGCACAAAATTCGACCGAAGCCCAGCGTAGCGGGTTCGGTCGAAAGAGGAGATGCAGCGGACTGGACGAGATCTGCCGCTTGCGGCGGGGCGAGGGATATGGAGCTTGCATCGACGAAGCGGCGATATCACGGATGCCTGCGTTCGGGAGCTGCGCGGCTTCGGTGTTGACACCTCCCGCATCGTCACCGGAGATGGCCGCTTTGGCGTCTACTATGTCGAAGGCGGCGCAAACCAGCTTCCCAGCCGCGTGATCTATGACCGCGCATGGTCGGCCATCGCCATGGCGAAGCCCGGCGATATCGACTGGGATAAAGCCTTCGAGGGCGTGGAGTGGTTTCACATCACGGGTATTACGCCTGCAATCTCCGAATCCGCGAGGGCGCTGTCGCTGGAGTCTGTACAGGAAGCCAAAAAGCGCGGCATTACCGTTTCCTGCGACCTGAACTATCGCAAGAACCTGTGGAAATATGCCCGCATAAGAACAACCACCGGCTTCGCCGGTGGCTGTGTTTTACTATTCTTTCAATCAGGCGTTTTCTGCCTTTGCCTCGCAGTACAGGCAGCGGTATGTGCGTGTCGCCGGGTCGGTCAGCGTGAATACCTGTGGAAGCTCCTGTTCCACGGAGGTTATGCAGCGCGGGTTTTTGCAGTGGATGACATTTTTGATCCGCGTCGGGAGCTTGAGCTGGCGCTTTTCCACCTGCTTGCCGTCCTTGATGAAGTTCACCGTAATGCCCGGGTCAACATAGCCAATCACGTCCCAGTCCAGGTTCAGAATGCGGTCAATTTTGATGATGTCCTTGCGGCCAAGCTTATTGCTGACAACGTTTTTGAGCAGCGCCACCGAGCAATCGAGCTTGTCGAGCTCCAGTACCTTATATAAATACATGGCCTTACCGGCAGTAATGTGGTCAATGACAATGCCATTGGAAATTGCATCAATAATCATCTTTCAGAACCTCCCTTATTCGATACCAAGCATCTTCATAATCAGAGCCATGCGGATATACCGGCCGTTGCGAACCTGCTTGAAATAGCAGGCTCTCGGGTCGTCGTCGACCGCGACGGAAATCTCATTGACACGGGGCAGCGGGTGCAAGATGCACAGATCCTGCTTCGCGTTTTTGAGCTTTTCCGGCGTCAGGATATAGCTGTCTTTCAGACGCAGATAGTCTTCCTCGTTGAAGAAGCGCTCGCGCTGCACGCGGGTCATGTAGAGAATGTCAAGCTCCGGCATCACGGATTCCAGATCGGTCGTCTGCTCATAGGGGATGTTGTTCTTCTTGATGACCTCGTTTTTCACATAGCTCGGCAGCTTCAGCTCCTCCGGCGAGACAAGCACAAACTTGATGCCGGTGTAGCGGCTGAGCGCGCTGATGAGCGAATGGACCGTGCGTCCAAACTTGAGGTCTCCGCAGAAGCCGACCGTCAGATCGTTGAAGCGGCCCTTTTCGCGGTTGATTGTCAGAAGGTCTGTGAGCGTCTGGGTCGGATGGTTGTGTCCGCCGTCGCCTGCGTTGATGACCGGAACCTCCGAGCGCATCGAAGCGACAAGCGGCGCGCCCTCCTTCGGGTGGCGCATGGCAATGATGTCTGCGTAGCAGCTGACCGTGCGCACCGTATCCGCTACGCTCTCGCCCTTTGCTGCGGAAGAGCTGTTAGCGGACGAGAAGCCGAGTGTCTTACCGCCCAGGCTCAGCATGGCCGATTCAAAGCTCAGTCTTGTACGGGTTGAGGGCTCAAAGAAGAGCGTGGCCAGAATTTTACCGTCGCACTTGTGGGCATATGCCTTGGGGTTTGCGATGATATCCTTGGCCTTTTCGACCAGCTCGTCGATTTCCTGCGTGCTCAGCTGCAAAATGTCAATCAGATGGTTCATATCAGTTGTTACCTCCAATCCATGATTCGTCTGCGGGGTTGTTCCGGAACTGAATCAGCCGGACAACGTCTTCTTGCTTGATATAGTTCTGCTCCGCTGCAACAGCAGCGATCACATCAAAATTTGTCAGGCTCACGTTCTTCACGTTTGCCGCGGCCAGCCGCTCGAGACCCTTTTTCATGCCGTAGGTGAAGATGCTCACCACACCGAGCACCTCCGCGCCTGCCGCGCGCAGAACCTTCACCACGTCCAGAACGCTTCCGCCGGTGGAAACGAGGTCCTCCACCACTACGACCTTCTGACCCTTTTCAAGTCTTCCTTCGATCTGGTTCTGCCGGCCATGGTCCTTGCTCGAGCCGCGGACATAGCCCATTGGAAGCTTCATCATGTGTCCGACAATGGCCGCGTGCGCGATACCTGCCGTGCTCGTGCCCATAAGCACCTCCGCCTGCGGATATTCGCGCTCAATGGTCTGCATGATCGCCGTCTCCACCTCCGTGCGCACATCAGGTGCAGTGAGAATCAGGCGATTGTCGCAGTAGACCGGGCTCTTGATGCCGCTGGCCCAGGTAAACGGCTCGTCCGGCCGGAAAAACACGGCGCGGATGGAAAGTAAGTCCTCTGCAATTTTGCGTTCTGTTGCGTTCATGCGCTTGTCCCCCTGTTGTTCTGATAACATGATCTTCGTAAATTCCTCCGGTGTCCGGCAGATCAGATCTGCGCCTGCCTGCGCAAGCTCTTCCCGGCTTCCGTAGCCGTACAAAATTCCGGCTGTCCGGATGCCTGCCAGCTTGCCGCCAATGATATCGTGCTTGCGGTCGCCCACAATCATCGCCTGCGTAAGGTCGGTGCAGCCTGCTTTTTGCAGCGCCGCGCGGATTACATTCACCTTTTTTCCTGCTTGCGTATTATCGCCCGGCGCGCCGCAGATCGCTTCAAAATACGGCGCCAGGCCGAAATGCCCCAGCACCTGCACGGCCATGCTCTCGAGCTTCGAGGTTGCCACAAACAGCCGAAAGCCGTTTTTTTGCAGCGTGTCCAGCATCTCGCGCACACCCGGATACGGCTCGTTCTCTAACCATCCGGCGTCATGGTAGTACACGCGGAACTGGTCAATCGCGCCCGGGATATCCTCTTTCGGCATAAACTGACCGAACGTCTCGTCAAGCGGCGGCCCGACAAAAAAGTCAAGCTCCTGCCAGTCTCTCTCCACCCCATACGCGCGCAACGCAAACTGCGAGGCCTTCATAATGCCGGGACCGGAATCGGTCAGCGTGCCGTCCAGATCGAATAAAATGATACGCTCCTGCATCGCTTACCCCACGAACTCTTCTGCGCACCGCAGATACGCCGCAACCGGGTCGGCCGCCTGGGTAATGGGACGGCCAACTACAATGTAGTCAGAGCCAATCTCCCGTGCGCGTGCCGGAGTTGTGATGCGCACCTGGTCGTCTGCCTTGCTGTCTGCAAAGCGGATGCCGGGTGTGACCGTGGCAAAGTGTTTGCCGCAGGCCTCATGAATCTTGCCTGCCTCCAGCGGCGAACAGACCACGCCGTCAAGTCCCGCCAGCTCCGCGTTTTTCGCGTAGTCGATGACGACCTCGGAAAGCTCCTTGTGAATTTCAATCTCCTCTTCCATGCTCTGCTGGCTTGTCGAGGTCAGCTGCGTAACGGCAATAAGAAGCGGTCTCGTTCCGTCTGCGCGGGTAAGACCCTCCAGAGCGGCTGTCATCATCGCGCGCGTGCCTGCCGCATGCAGGTTCACCATATCCACATCAAGCGCCGAGAGCACCGCCATCGCCTTTTTGACCGTGTTCGGAATGTCGTGGAGCTTGAGGTCCAGGAAGATTTTGTGACCCCTTGCCTTGATTTCGCGGACGATGGACGGACCCTCGGCATAGAACAGCTCCATGCCGATTTTCACAAACGGCTTGCGGTCTGTGAACTGATCGAGAAAGGCCAGCGTCTTTTCGCGGCTGTCAAAATCCAGAGCGATGATTACGTCTTTACCCATGGTGTGCGCCTCCTATGATATCTTTCAGATTCTGTATGTTGTAGTTCTGCATTGCCTGCGGAAGATCCCGGACAATATCGCGGCAGGCATAGGGATTCACCAAGTTTGCCGCGCCGACCTCCACCGCCGTTGCTCCGGCCAGCATCAGCTCCAGCACATCTTCCGCGCGCGTCACGCCGCCCATGCCGATGATCGGAATTCTGACCGCCTCATAGACCTGCCAGACCATCCGCACGGCAAGCGGAAAAATTGCTGGACCGGACATGCCGCCCGTTTTGTTTGCCAGCAGCGGCCGCTTCGCGCGCAGGTCGATGCGCATGCCAAGCACCGTGTTGATTAAGCTCACCGCGTCCGCGCCCGCATCTTCGCACGCCCTGGCGATATCCGCAATGCTTGTGACATTCGGAGAAAGCTTCACAATAACGGGCTTTTTGACCGCAGCCTTTACTGCCCTTGTGACGCTTGCAGCAGCTTTCGGATCCGTTCCGAAGGCGAGGCCGCCGCCGTGGACGTTCGGGCAGGAAATATTCACTTCCAGCCAGCCGACCTGCTCGCATGCGTCAAGCTTCCGGCAGACCTCAACGTACTCTTCAATCGAAAACCCGCTCACATTCGCCATGACTGGCTTGTGAAAAACCTGCTTGAGCCGCGGAAGCTCTTCTGCTATCACCGCGTCCACACCCGGGTTTTGCAGGCCCACGGCGTTGAGCATACCGCCGGGCGCCTCTGCAATGCGCGGCTGCGCGTTTCCAAGGCGCTGCTCGCGTGTTGTTCCTTTAAAGGAAAAGGTTCCAAGGCAATCGATATCGTAGAGCTCTGCAAACGTGTACCCGTAGCCAAAGGTTCCGCTAGCCGGAATGACGGGGTTGTCGAGCTCAATGCCGCAGAGTGAAACTGCTGCCCTCACCATATCAGTTCCTCCTTTCGGAATACGGGTCCTTCCTTGCAGACCCGTTTCGGCCCATGTGCTGTCTCAATGGTGCAACCCATGCACGCGCCAAAGCCGCAGCCCATCCGCGCTTCCAGGCTCAAAAAACCCGGCTTTTTCGTCCTGGCGCACAGCGCGTGCAGCATCGGCATCGGCCCGCAGGCACAGAATGTGTCAAACGCTTCCGGCAGCGCATCTGTTACAAAGCCTTTGCTACCCACGCTTCCATCGGCGGTTGCAAGAATCGTCTCAATTCCAAGCGCTTCAAATTCTTCTTTGTAGAAAATCTCGCTCGCCGTATTAAATCCAAGAATTGCAGCCGGTGTTTTCCCAGCCGCAAGGAGTCTCTTTGCAAGGCTATACATCGGCGGCACGCCGATGCCCCCGCCGATCACAAGCGTCTTTTCTCCGCACGCCGTCACGTCAAATCCATTTCCAAGGCCGCACAGCGCATCAATCGTCTGACCAGGCTTCATTTCGGCCAGCGCCCTTGTGCCATCTCCGACCGCGCGGTATAAAATTGTGACGCTTCCGTCCTCCCAGTCGCAGACGGAAAGCGGCCGTCTGAGGAAAAAGCCCGGAATACTGAGCTCCAGGAACTGTCCCGGCGCGCTGATGGCCGAGGCGTCCCCTGCCAAATGCAGCCGGTACACATTCGGCGCAAGCCGCGCGTTTTCTGTCAGTGTAAAGCGTACTTCGTTCAAAGCGTTTCCTCCTTCCAGACGATCTTTCCATCAATCATTGTCATCTTGCATACGCCGGTGAGCGTGACGCCTGCAAACGGCGTTGCCCGACCCATCGACAAAAACTGTTCCGGCTCTACTACATAACTCTCGCTCAGGTTGAAGACTGTCAGATCTGCCGGCTGCCCGATGGCAAGCTCCGTGCCGCAGCCAAAGCGGCGCATCGGCGCGTCGTGCATCAGATCCATAAGCTTTCCGAGCGGCAGAACGCCTGGCTTCACTAAGCTTGTGTAGCAGGCGGCAAAGGAGGTTTCCAGACCCACAACGCCCATCGCGCTTTTTTCCAGTCCGCGGGCTTTTTCTTCCCGGCTGTGTGGCGCGTGATCGGTCACAATCATGTCAATCGTTCCATCCAGAAGTCCCTCGATCAGCGCGTCGCGGTCTTCCCTGCTTCTGAGCGGTGGATTCATCTTGAACCGTCCGTCCTCCTGCAAATCATCCTCCGTAAAGGTCAGATAATGCGGTCCTGTCTCGCATGTTACATTTACGCCGCGCCGTTTTGCCTCCCGGATGATCGAAACGCTTTCCTTCGTGGAGACGTGACACACATGATATGCACAGCCTGTCTCCTCTGCCAGGCGCACATCGCGCGCAATCTGGCCCCACTCGCTCTCGGAGCAAATGCCCCGGTGGCTGTGGGTCTTTGCATATGCGCCGTCGTGGATATAGCCGCCACGAAGCAGGCGATTGTCCTCACAGTGCGCGGCCAGAATTTTCCCAAGCCTTCTGCACTGCTCCATCGCCTCGCGCATCAGGCTCTCCGACTGTACGCCCTTTCCATCGTCGGAAAATGCAATTACCTCCGGGACCATCGCGTCCAGATCTGCCAGCTGCTCGCCCTTTTGCCCGACGGAAATTGCGCCGTAGGGGTGCACATGCACGCAGGCGCTTTCCCGGATACGGCGCAGCTCCTCTTCCAGTGACGCCTTGCAGTCCGGCACCGGGTTCAGGTTCGGCATCGCCGCCACGTGGGCAAAGCCGCCGTGCGCCGCCGCGAGTGTTCCGGTGCGGATCGTCTCCTTATAAGAAAATCCCGGCTCACGAAGATGAACATGCACATCAACGAAACCGGGAAAAATAACTGCGTTATGAACTTCAATACAAACAGTATCCGTGGAGCAGGAAACACGATCTCCGATAGAAACAATTCTGCCGTCTGAAACAAGAACATCTGCCGGACGGAGCGAGCCGTCTTTCCATACCTGGGCATGCTTGAAACAAGTCCGCATAACTGACCTCCTGTGTTTTGGCGCTCGATGCATTATAAAAGATCGCGCGGCGATTGTCAAGTTTTTTTCGCTTTTCCGGCAGAATTCCGCAAAAGCCCTCTCAGCTGTTCTATATTGTTCCAAGTTCACCATTTTCAAGCCCCCGCGCCGCTCGCCTGGGGCGCAGCAAAGCCGGTGCGCAAGCCTGTTCCTTAACGCACAGGCCGTACGCACCGGCAGTCGCTTATTCTTATTTAAAGAGCGGCAGCACAGACTCTACCGCCACGCCGAGATACTGGCTGATGGTATCAACGACCAGCCAATGATCTTCCTGCTGCTCCATGCCAGAAACGGCAATGGCACCAATGAAGCCGCGGCCTTTGAGGTTAATCGGGAAGCAGCCGCCTACACCTGCGAACTTTGCAGGTTCCAGACCGGAATCGGCAAACGTATCGCCGCTGGCTGCCATCTCCAGGCCGACCAGATACGAACTCTGCCGGAACATGTTGGCTGTGCGGATCTTTCTGCCAAGTCAGCTGAGGTTGATGGGGCGGATCGACTGCATCGCGTAATAGAACAGCTGCTCGTCGCCAAGGGAGATCGAATCGACCACGTCATGGTCGAGCTTTTCCACGCCCTGCTTGATTTTCGTGCCGATCTGGTATGCATCCTCATTCATGAACTTCTCGAAGACCAGCGCCTGCTCCTGCGCGTGGATAACTTTCATCAGCTTTTTTCCGAGTGTCCAATTTGCACTTGCAATTCGCATAAACTGCTTAATTAAGGAATAGTATAATACTGATATTCAATTAAAAACTTTCATTCATGGAATTGAAGTTTTTAATATGAAGATCACTATGAGATGGGAGCGGTTACGCCAAAGGCGGAACCTTTCTGATGAAAGAATTTAATCAGAAAATAGTATAAAACGCCAGTCCTCCTGTTTTGAGAACTACAAGAAAGCCTCCGTTTTTGGTATAATAGAAGAAACGGAGGTGTTCTGTATGGAAGAATGGAGAAGAGACGGACGGAAAGAAGTTGTAATGGTAGACCTGGAGGCTCTGGTGCCGAAAGAGCATCTGCTGCGGAAGATAGAAAAGGTCATGGATTATGAGTGGCTGTATCTATATATGCTTCAGAGCTGATGCTTTGGTATTGGAATGGTTTTTACTGTATTTGGTATTTCTGAATGCTGCATTGGACTGAATATGCAGGATAAACTTGGGGCTTGTCAAATCCGCAGCTGCCTCTGATAGTCCGCCAGTTCCATCTCACCGTTCTCTGCCTTCTGCCGCAGTTCTACAGCATACCGCGACCACTGCTCAAACTGAGCGGTGGTCATTTTCTTTTTCAGGTAGCGGGCATAGTGCGTTTTGTATGCGCGATTGTACGCGAGCCAGATAGGATCATTTTTGCATTTATCGTCATACCGTTTGCGGGAACCGACATCGCGGCAGGTTTTGCTGGGCTCGTTTTTCAGCGGGCGATTGCAATAGCTGGAATACTTTCCGGCGGTGAGTAAAAACCACCGGTGGCAGTTCTCACATGTCCGGGGCAGATAATTTTGATTTAAACCACGGAAGAAATCCGTATAGAGAAATGCGCCGAGACTGTCAAAGAAAGCTGTTTCGCAGAGCCGCTCAACGCCGTCTTTCCAGCGGATAATCTCGTAACGCATTTGCGCTGCACCTGCAGTCTGCAAACGCGCACTGCAATTGCCGCTGCTGCGCAGATACTGCATCAGGCAGGATGCGATTTCAGCTTCACTCAAAAACCAACGCTTCGCGTGCAGATAATCCTTCAAAAGCTCTGCATAAGTAGTCTGCACGCGCAGTACGTCCTGAACGAATGTGATATAGCTGTCAAACAGCGTGGCTGTTGCATGGTTGCGGTCGCGAAGAACCAGTAAAATTTCTGCCTCGTCAGACGCGGCGAGTTCCGGTTCTGGGAAAAAGTGCTGATGATAGAATGTGGCATGTCCGTCCTCATCTGTCACGGAAAACCCAACCTCATCTGCATAATCGCTGCTGTAGTAATCCACGTCCGGCTCCAGCCCAATATTGCTGTCCCAAAGTGAAAACCGATTCAGACAATCCATGAGCTGCGGCGCATCAAAGCTATGGTCATCCCGATACAGCGGAATCCGTTTCGCAAGCCGCCCAATTTTGAAAAGCAGGTTCTGTGCCTGCTGCACATAACGGTCATAGTTCTCGTTGAACTCGATATCCAGCTCCTCTGGAAGCTGAATTTTCTGACGCAGGAATTTCAGCTCTTCTAAAATCGCACGAAGATCTCCTGTGCGTAGATTCAGACAGGCGGTCAAGATCTCGTTGCTCTGGAAATAGTGTTTGCCGGTCAAAACCTCTGTGCCGTAAAAACACACGCTGCAAGCGAACATAAATGATCAAAACCTTTCGGAAATCGAAGTTGCAAATCGCAAAATAGAGAATATCAATATTTTTATAACACATCTATTTACAAAATGCAAGCGGGTCTGCTAAAGTTCAAAATAGAGGATAGAAAAACGATGAAGCGACATCGAATACGAAAGGAAGAAATACAGATGAAAGAATCAAACTACAAGAGCTACGACGAACTACCGCTGTTCCTGAACGCAGCGACCGTGGCAAAGGTGCTGGGCATCGCGCCGTCCAGCAGCTACGAGCTGATG
>ERZ1673738.5921-NODE-5921-length-10575-cov-4.499430_pt1 | contig 10575 bp, 9 predicted proteins | sample MGYA00580198_ERZ1673738 | MGnify/ENA primary metagenome ERZ1673738 (study PRJEB41218, sample SAMN15661784) | gut metagenome | host: Homo sapiens | place: Canada: London | collected 2015-08-20/2019-03-30 | study: EMG produced TPA metagenomics assembly of... | reverse complement strand
GATCTGCTTATACGGAACATCGAGCTTCTCGCAGAGCTCCTTTGTCAAAGCGTTTCCCTCGACATTGTAGCGGGCCATTTTCGTTCCCGGATGCGGGTCATAGCCTGCGTGAACAATGGCGCTGTTTGCTTTCGTCGTTCCGACGGACACATCGTTCTCCTTCTCCACCAGCACAGCGCTGACCTTGTAGCGGCTCAGCTCATAGAGCAGCGCGCAGCCGCAGATACCGCCGCCGATGATCACTACGTCGACCATTCTGTTTCCTCCTGTTCCCAAATCGACAGAATTCCCGTGAGAACGCAAAAAAGCCAAGCGAAAGAAAGCCCTCTGGATGGGCATTCCTTTGCTTGACTCAATCTCTCACGCAAAATCTCTGTTCAGTTTTTGAAAAGCGCCGCCAGACATCCTTTCTGTCACGGATTTCTCCGGGCCTGATGTTCTTTCGCTGCACTCACAGCGATGCGGTCACCACGCGGCACACCGGATTCTCCGACACCATCCGCGCTGCTTTTTCTTTCGGTATTATTGTATCACACCGTTTGGGCGATTGCAAGAGCTCTGAAAAAACAGGAACAATTCCTGTTTTACATCCGCCAAACCTCGGGATTTGTCGTCGAAACCGCACAGGCTCCCGCCCCCAGGGCTGCCATGATATCTTCTTTGTCGCTTACGAGCCCTCCCGCGATAATGGGCGTCTGTGTCTCCTGACAAATCCGGCGAATGATTTTCGGCATCACACCGGGGAGAATCTCAATAAAATCAGGCCGGCAGGCATCGTGACGTCGCGTCACATTGGCCAGCGCCATGGAATCGATCACAAAAAAGCGCTGCACTGTGCAAAGGCCAAGCTCCGCGGCGCGGGCAATCAGCGACTGTTTCGTACTGATGATGCCGTCCGCTTTTGTGTGGGTCCGGATGAAGTCAACGCTGACCTCCTTCGCACTCAGGCCGGTGACGAGATCAAGGTGGACCATGGCACAACGCCCTGACTCCTTAATCCGATCTACAATCTCCGTTATGTTGCAGACTGTTCCGAAGAGCACAAACACGACCCGCACATCTGTCTGAAGGCATGCTTCCAGCCCCTCCCTGTCCTTCACTGCCGCGATGACGGGGCTGTCCGCAATAAGCTCCTTACAATCCATTTCGTATCCTCCCTTGCGCGCGCAGAAGCGCTCCGCTTTCGTTATTGTATCACAATGGGACGCGTCCGCGCAAGAGAGGCTTGCCTTTACTCCTGGCCCATGGCATAATAAAGGAAACCGCTGATGCGGAATTACATGGAAAGGAAGATCGCTATGAAAAAAATGTCTGCACCCACCATCTCTTCTTGGAGGGAATTCGTCCGATAACGAATCAATCTCAACCCTCCGAGAATTCCGGAGGAATGTATGAAGTCCAGTTTTACCCGATCCCATCTGCGCCGTTTTCTCGCCTACTACAAACCGTACCACCGACTTTTCGCGGTGGATCTCCTTCTGATCGTGATCTCCTCGGCAGCCTTTCTGCTGTTTCCGCTTGTCTCAGGCTATCTGACCGGAGAGGTGCTCTCCTCCTTTGACGAGGGAACACAGCGCCGCCTGCTTCTGTGCGGAGCCGTACTGCTTGCACTGATTCTAATTCGCTCTGCCTGCAACGTCTGTTACGGTTTTCTCGGCCACTGCATGGGCGCGAAAATGGAGCGCGATATGCGCCGCGAGCTGTTCGCCCACTACGAGCGTCAGTCGTTTGCCTTTCACTCCCGCCGCAGTGCCGGTTCCCTCATGACGGTGCTTTCCAATGATCTGACCAGCATGACGGAACTGTTCCACCACGGTCCGGAGGATTTGCTTGCCTTTCTCATCAAGTTTCCGGGAGCGTTTTTCATTCTGCTGTCGATCAACGTGCCGCTGACGCTTCTCGTTTTTCTTCTGCTGCCGCCGCTCACGTTGGCCGCGCTGCGGGCTGACAAAGCCTTTGAGAAGGCCGCTCTTGAAAACCGTGCCGATCTCACGGAAATGAACGGGCAGGTCGAGGACGTTCTTTCCGGTATCCGTACCGTAAAAGCATTCGGCTGTGAAGACCGGGAGCTTGAACGCTTCACCCGGCGCAACAATCGCTACACCGACAGCAAATGCCGTTTTTACCGTCTGGAATCTCTTTTCTATGATACGGTACAATCCTACCCGCAGTTTCTAACCATGATTGTCGTCTTTTTCGGCGCACTCTTTCTCGGAAACGGGACGCTCGACGTTCCCGTCCTCGTCACCTTCCTGCTCTACGTGGGAAGCCTGTCGGAACCCATCACGCTGCTTCTGAATTTTATGCGCCTTTATGAGGAGGGAAAAGCGGGGTTCCTTCGCTTTTCCGAAATGATGGACGTGCAGCCTGAGATAACGCAGTCCTCATCCCCCGTCACTCTGCCCGACGGCCCTAAATCAGTGGAGTTTGACGACGTCTCCTTCCGCTATGACGAAGCGGCAGAAGACGTCCTGCGCCATGTCTCCTTCACGGTGCCCGCGGGACAGACGGCAGCCTTTGTCGGTGCGTCCGGCATCGGCAAGACCACGGTGTGCAGCCTGATCGCCCGCTTTTACGACGCAACGGGCGGAAGCGTGCACATCGGAGGCACGGATGTGCGCGAGCTTTCCTTTGAATCGCTTCGCCGCACGGTCGGCATTGTACAGCAGGAGGTCTGTCTCTTCAACGGCACCATCCGCGACAACATCCGCTACGGCAGTCCCGATGCTTCCGACGAGGAAGTGGAACGCGCCGCGGCCTGTGCGGATCTGCATGATTTCATTCTCTCTCTGCCGCAGGGATATGACACCCTCGTAGGGACAAAGGGCGTCCGCCTCTCCGGCGGGCAGCGTCAGCGTGTAAGCATTGCGCGGCTGTTTCTGCGCAGTCCCGATATTCTTCTGCTCGATGAAGCGACAAGCGCTCTGGATTATGAGAGTGAGGCTGCCGTACAGCGTTCTCTGGAGCGCCTGATGGAAGGCCGTACCGCTATCCTTGTCGCCCACAGACTTTCCACCGTCCAGCACGCGGATCGGATTTATGTACTCTCTGAGGGCGGAATCGTTGAATCCGGTTCCCACGAGGAGCTTCTGCGGCAAAACGGCGCATATGCCGCTCTCTGCCGCCTCAATCAGCTGTGACGGAAAACATCCCGCTTCCTGATCCTTTTTCTGCCAGGAACTTCACCCGGGACGAGAGCATCGAAACATACAGAACCATCATGCGCATGACCTGAAAAAGCCGGTTCCTCTTTGAGCGAAAAGCGCTCGAAAAGGAACCGGCTTTCCTATCGTACCGGGGGCGCTCTCTCGCTCCCCCTTTTTCATTCAAATCAGTTCTTCCGTTTTACAGCCCAGGATCCGTGCGATCCGACCAAGCAGGGCGGTCCCTGCCTCCACCTCGTATCTCTCCCAGCGAAAAACCTCCTGCTGAGAGGTGCCGAGCGCCACGGCGAGATCCGCGCGCGTCAGGCCGGCGCGCTCGCGCATACGCTCGATTTTCCTGTCCCGCTCCAGAAGGAAGGCTCTCTTTTTCTTCTCGTCGACGAGCACCGGCAGACCGTTGTGGCTGTGCAGGATGCAAGCGGAGGACTCCCCGCGTACAAACGGCGCGCCATCCTCGGAATCCACCCAGTACCCCTCCGGAAGAAGATAATCGCGTCCGCCGTCGTCATTTCCGTCTTCTTCGGGGAAGAAGGCAAAGACGGGTTCTTCCCCTTCCTCGCCCCAACGATAAATTCTGACCACCATTCTCTCGTCCATCCAGGCTTCCCCCTTTTTTATTCCTCGCCGAAGAGAGGCGTGCTGAAATAGCGCTCCGCCGTATCCGGCAGCACCGTGAGCACGGTCTTGCCCCGGCCCAGCTTTTTCGCAAGCTTAAGAGCGGCGGCCACATTCGTTCCGCTGGAAATACCGCACATCAGTCCTTCGCGCCGGGCAAGCTCCTTCGCGGTGCGGATGGCCTCCTCGTCGGTGACGATGCAGATCTCATCATAAATTTCCTGATTCAGGTTTTCGGGAATCACACCGTCTCCAATGCCCATCTGCAGATGCGTTCCTACGCTGCCGCCGGAGAGAATGGCCGCATTCTCCGGCTCCACCGCCCAGATCAGCATACCGGGATTCTGCGAACGCAGCACCTCGCCGATGCCGCTGATGGTGCCGCCCGTACCGACACCGGAGCAAAATCCGTGGATCGGCCCCGCCACCTGCTCAAGAATTTCCACCGCCGTATGGTAATGGTGCGCCTCCAGATTGCCGGGATTCGAGAATTGCTGCGGCACAAAGACCTTCGGGTTTTCCCGCTGCATCCGCAGCGCCGTCTGCAGGCACTCTTCAATGCAGTCGCCGATGTTTCCGGCGTCGTGAATCAGGATAACCTCCGCACCGTAATGGCGGACAAGCTTGCGGCGTTCCTCGCTGACGGAATCGGGCATGATGATGATCGTACGGTAGCCCTTGACCGCTCCGATCAGCGCAAGACCAATGCCCTGGTTGCCGCTGGTCGGCTCGACAATGATGGTATCCGGGCCGATTTTGCCGTCCCGCTCCGCGTTTTCAATCATCTGATATGCCGTGCGCGTCTTGATCGAGCCGCCGACATTGAGTCCCTCAAATTTTACCAACACCTGAGCCCCCTGCGGATCCGGCAGATGCTGCAGGCGAATCACAGGGGTATGCCCTATCGCTTCGAGTATCGTATGATAAATCATGGTCAACCATTCTCCCATTCCATAATCTGCTGTGACTCTTGTTCTATTATAGTATGATTTCCCCCATTTGGAAACTCCTATTTTTCTCCCCTGCCGCTCTTTCCCGGTATTGCTTTCGAAATATTTCCGTTTTCCCGAACCGGACGTGCGTTCCACCGCGTTTTCCTTCTTGTCTTCCGCAAAGGAGGCTCCGCCGTCAGCCTTGCCGGGAGTCCGACCAAATTTCTTGTCCCCTCAGAGCAATTTTCATGCATAGCAATGATAGGAAAAGAAATTTCCAAAGAACTATTGACAATGCCAGTTAGTTGCAGTAAACTAACTTTGTTGCAAAAGGTTAGTTTGTTCTAACCAAGACAAAACCGACAGCAGGAGAGGAAAGGAAACGCAATGATGCCGTTGACAATGGTCCGTCCGGGAGAAACCGTCACGATCCGCAAAATCACGGGAAAAGACGAGGTGCGCCAGCACCTTGCCGAGCTTGGCTTTGTGATTGAAGAGGGCGTAACCGTCGTGAGCGAAATCGGCGGCAATCTGATCCTTCAGGTCAAGGACAGCCGAATTGCCCTGGATCACACACTCGCAAACCGAATTATGGTTTGACAAGCACCTGCGAACGGAAGCAGTCGAACACCGTACGGGCGGACCATTTCCAAACGCCCCGCCCGTACGGATTGCCCTTCTGCGGGCAAAGGGAGAAAAGGAGGATAGATCATGAAGACATTGAAGGATGCAAAGGTCGGCGAAACCGTCGTAGTCAAGAAGCTGCACGGAGAGGGGCCGGTCAAACGCCGCATCATGGACATGGGAATCACCAAGGGCACGACATTGCATGTGCGCAAAGTCGCTCCGCTCGGCGATCCGATGGAGCTGAATGTGCGCGGTTATGAGCTGAGCGTGCGTAAAGCAGACGCGGCCATGATCGAGCTTGAGTAAAAGTATTTTTTGTCCTTTAGTTAGCTTTTTCTAACCTCAAACCAAGGGAAACAGGCATGAAGATTGAGAAGGAGTGAACCAAGGTGAGCATTACCATTGCACTCGCAGGCAACCCAAACAGCGGCAAAACAACGATGTTTAACGCTCTGACCGGCAGCAACCAGTATGTCGGCAACTGGCCGGGCGTCACCGTGGAAAAAAAGGAAGGACGGCTCAAGGGTCACAAGGACGTGATTCTGCAGGATCTGCCGGGAATTTACTCGCTGAGCCCGTACACCCTGGAGGAGGTTGTCGCGCGCGGCTATCTCGTCAAGGAAAAACCGGACGCCATTCTCAACATTGTGGACGGCACAAATATCGAGCGCAATCTGTACCTGACCACACAGCTGATTGAACTGGGAATTCCTGTTGTGGTAGCGGTAAACATGATGGATGTGGTTCGCAAAAACGGTGACCGAATCGACCTCGACAAGCTTGGCAGGGAACTGGGATGCGCGGTGGTCGCCACAAGCGCCCTCAAAGGCGAGGGCGGTATGGCGGCTGCAGAGAAAGCCATTGAGCTGGCCAACACCAAAGAGAAGGGCGAGCATCCGCATGTGTTCACCGGCAGCGTTGAACATGCCATCGCACATATCGAGGAATCCATCGCCGCAAAAGTGGATACCGGCACGCTTCGCTGGTATGCCATCAAACTCTTTGAGCGCGATCCCAAAATTGCGGAGGAACTCAACCTCGACAAAGGCCTGATGGATCACCTTGAGCTGCACATCCAGGACTGCGAAAAGGAGCTGGACGACGATGCGGAAAGCATCATCACCAACCAGCGCTATGCCTACATCAACAAGGTAACCGACCACTGTGTAAAAAAATCACGGGCGTCTCACAGCCTTTCCACCTCCGATAAGATTGACCGCATCGTCACCAACCGGATCCTTGCTCTCCCCATCTTTGCGCTTGTCATGTTCATTGTGTATTACATCTCCATCGGTACAGTCGGCACCTTCCTGACGGATTGGACGAACGACACTCTCTTCGGCGAAATGATCTGCGGCAATCTCGGCACCTGGCTGGAGGGCATGGAGGTGGCTCCATGGCTCAGCGGCCTCATCGTCGACGGTATTGTCGGCGGCGTGGGAGCAGTCATCGGCTTTGTACCGCAGATGCTCGTTCTTTTCCTGATGCTCTCCATCCTCGAGGACATTGGCTATATGGCAAGAATCGCCTTCATCATGGACCGGATTTTCCGCAAATTCGGTCTCTCCGGCAAGAGCTTTATTCCGATGCTGGTCGGCTCCGGATGCGGCGTACCGGGCGTTATGGCCTCGCGCACCATTGAGAACGACCGTGACCGCAAGATGACCGTCATGACGACGTGCTTCATTCCCTGCGGCGCAAAGATGCCGATCATCGGACTGTTCGCGGGTGCTCTGTTCGGCGGAAGCGGCCTGGTCGCAACCAGCGCATACTTCATCGGCGTGGCTGCCATCATCCTCAGCGGAATCCTCCTCAAAAAGTTTAAGTCATTTGCGGGTGAACCCGCCCCGTTTGTCATGGAGCTGCCGGCCTATCATGTGCCGCGCGTTGTGAACGTACTGCGCGCCACCTGGGAACGCGGCTGGAGTTTCATCAAGCGCGCCGGCACCGTCATTCTGGCCTCCTCGATCGTGCTGTGGTTCCTGCAGGGCTTCGGTTTCACGGACGGTACGTTCGGTATGGTGGAGGATAACAACACCAGCCTGCTGGCCTCGATCGGCCATGTGGTCGCTCCCCTGTTTGCTCCGCTCGGCTTCGGAAGCTGGAAGCCTGCCGTCGCAAGCTTTACGGGTCTTATCGCGAAGGAAAATGTAGTCGGCACCTTCGGCGTGCTGTACGGCTTCGCGGAGGTATCCGAGGAAGGCGAGGAAGTCTGGGCCAACATTGCCGCAGATTTCACCCAGCTCACCGCTTACAGCTTTATGATTTTCAACCTTCTCTGCGCGCCGTGCTTCGCGGCAATGGGAGCGATCAAGCGTGAAATGAACAACGCGAAGTGGACGGTTGCCGCTATTGGCTACATGTGTATCTTCGCCTACGCAATCTCCCTGATTGTTTACCAGCTTGGCAGCCTGTTCCTCGGCGGTGCGTTCGGTGTGGGTACGGTTGCGGCTCTCGTTCTTCTGGCTGTCCTGATTTACCTCGTTTTCCGTCCCAACCGCTATAACGCGGACTATTCCAAAAGCGCTTCCATTTCCGTCCGGCTGAGCCGCAAGACGAATGCCTGACAGAACATTTGCAAGGAGGAGCCCCTCATGTTTCCCCTACCCTTTTTGCTCGCTTCTTCCGTCAACGCCCCGACCGTCATCCTCGCGCTGATCATTCTGGCCCTCTTTGTGGCTGTCATTGCGCGCGGCATCATCCGGCGAAAAAAGGGCGGAGGCTGCGGATGCGGATGCTCCGGATGCAGCGGTGCCTGCCACTGCCATCCTTCCAAAACAGATCACAAGTAACTCTTTCCTTTATCCAAAGAAACCCCTTCGGGCGGAAATCCAGCCCGAAGGGGTCTCTTTTTTCCCAATTGTTTTTCCGTTCAAAACGGGTTTGAATGGTTTCCACCACTACGCCCCGGACCGGCAAAGTCTCATGCGCAGATGAGGGACGCAGGCAGCCGGAGATTCCATATCCGCGGCTCAGCCGTAAGCAATGGTAACCACGCACTGCTTCACGCCGGACTGACCCTCACAGGCTGCATAGAATCCCGCCTGTGCGCCGGGATTTCCCACTGCCGTGATTTTGTAGAAGAAATCCTTTCCGCTCTGGGTCACATATTGTACGTCAAAGACGCCGGAAGTGCCGGCCCAGAAGGAAGGCTTTTTGCCGTCTGACGTTGTAATCCGGAACTGATAGGATGCTCCCTTCGCCAGACCAAAGTCCGACGTGGTATCACAAATCAGGGTCGCAGCAGGCTGCGCTGTTCCGCCGGAACCGGAGGAGGAACCGCCGGAGCTTCCGCCCGCGATCGTGGCAACGCAAAGTTTTGTGCCGGATCCGCCCTCATAGGAAACGTAAATACCTGCCTGTGCGCCGGGGGTTCCCACCGCCGTGATCTTATAATACACAGCGTTCGCTTCCACCGCCGTTTTCTGGACGCTGAACACATTCGGCGTGCCCATCCAGACATTGATCTGATCGGGCTTCGAGGCCGTAAACTTGAACTGATACGACGCCCCGGACGAAAGCGTCAGATCCGTCGTCGTATCGGATGTCCAGCCCGAAGACGGCTGCGGCGGTGTAACAGGCTGAGACGAGGGTTCCACCGTCACAGGCAGCGTAACAGAGCCTTCATCCGCCTTCACGGTAACGGTGCAGGAACCGGCCTTCTGGCCGTAAAGGCGGAAGCTGCGGCCGTTAAACTCCACGGTCAGCTTGCCGCCGTCCACAAGCCCCACGCAATCATTGGAAACGCTGATCTGCAGATCGCCCGTGAGCGGATTGGTCACGACGCAGTCATACGTCGCGCCGACCTGCATGGTCAGAGAAGGAATCGCCAGCTTGACGGCTCCTTCTTTCCCCGAAGAAGGATTTTCCGGCGTCGAGGAAGAACCGCCGGAGGATCCGCTGTCCGGATTCATCGCTCCGGTCGACACAAAGGGAATCCCGCTGCGGGTGGCATACTGATGGCCGAGGCTGTTCGTTGAAGCACGAATCTGCGTAACACCACTGCCATAAAAACTCTTATCCGACATGCTGCGCAGAGAATCGGGCAGCGTGACAACCGTCAGATGCGCTCCCTGGAATACATAACCCGCCAGGCTTTCCAGTCCCTCCTGGAAGGAAGCGGACTCGAGATTCGTGCAGCCGGAAAAAGCGGAGCTGCCGATGCTTTTGAGCGAAGCGGGGAACGACACGGAGGTCAGCGCCAGCGACCCTTCAAAGGCCGAATTTCCAATCGACGTCAGGTTCTGCGAAAAGCGGATGGTTTCGAGCTGCACACATCCGCGGAAAGCAAAGCCCTGAATGCGCATTACCGTGTCTGGAATGTTCACCGTCTGCAAAAAGGTGTTGCTTGCAAAGGCGGAAGTACCGATGGAAACCACCGGCTTCCCGCCAAAGGAGGAAGGAATCGTGAGAGTCGAATCCGTACCGCGGTAGTTCCGGATCTCCACCCCTCCCAGGCTCTCATCGTAGGCCCACTCGTATGCGCCCTCCACAACGGCTGCCTGTACCTGCGGCGCCACCGCCGAGGGCATCACAATGGCGGTCAGCGCAAGCAGACCGCACAGCAGCAAGGCTGCGCCTTTCCGTTTCCAATGCTTCATAAAAAACCTTCCTCTCTTCTCCCCGTCCGCATTCTTCCCCTATCGGAAGCAAGCGGCCGTGAACATTCTCTTCCCGCAAAAGGGAATTCTATCTGTTATTATACGGAACTTTGCAGAAGAACACAAGAGCGCGGGGAAACAAAAAATCCCCCGCGCCGGAAAGAGCGGGGGGCATAAGAAAGTAATATTGCTTTTTGCAGGAACGGCATGGCTTCGGTCATGCCGTTTCCTGTTTCATCAGTTCGTCCACGGGGATAAAGCCCACAAGGGCATAGGAGATGCGGATACCCTGTCTGCGCTTCCCGCTGCTCTTGTCAGGCGCTTCGATGTAGATGCCTTTGACAAGCTCACGCAAGGCGTAAGGGGTCATTTCCTGCAAATCCTCGTATTTGTGTACCCGCTGGATGAACTGCTCCAAATTTTCAATCTGTCGTTCCTGTACTTCGATTTCCTGCTGCAAGGTCTGGATTTCCACTTTAAGCTGCGCCTGCTCGTCCTCATAGGTCTTGCTCATCAGCGCAAACCGTTCATCAGAGAGCTTTCCGGCCACATTATCCTCATAGATACGGATGAACAGCCGATCAAGTTCCCCAAGACGGCGTTCTGCCTGTGCCAGACGCTTCTTGTATCCCCGGA
>ERZ1673738.5919-NODE-5919-length-10576-cov-5.891360_pt1 | contig 10576 bp, 8 predicted proteins | sample MGYA00580198_ERZ1673738 | MGnify/ENA primary metagenome ERZ1673738 (study PRJEB41218, sample SAMN15661784) | gut metagenome | host: Homo sapiens | place: Canada: London | collected 2015-08-20/2019-03-30 | study: EMG produced TPA metagenomics assembly of... | reverse complement strand
AAAAACGCCGCCCGCGATCAGCAGCACGCCCAGCGCGCCGAACACGGCGGCGGGCCAGTTGAGCTGACCGGTGGGGATGAGGGGCTTTTCGTTGTTGAAGCCCTCGACCGTGAACACCCAGTCCACTTCGCCGACACGGTAGGCGTACTCGTTGCCGAGCCCGGCGGGAACCGTGAGCACCGCTTCGAGCTTCGCGCTCTTGCCCTTGGCAAAGGTGCCGAGAAGGACGTTATCGGTGAGCTGCGCGGTCTGATCCGGGGAAGCGGAGAAGATGCTCTGCTTCGTGCCGTCCGCGTTCACGAGATAGACCTCCATCGTGAGCTTGGAGAGAAAGTCCGCCATGGTGACGACGGTCTCGTCTCGCACGCCGTCGATGTTGGCCTGATCGTGGCCGTCTTCGTTCTCGAAGGGCTCGCTGTAGGTGAGCGGGTTGCCCTCTTCGTCGTGGGCCTCGGCGCGGATGTAGAGCTTCACATAGTCAAAGCCGCTGACATTATTTTTGATCGTGATGTTTTCGGTCAGCTCGTCGCCGGGCATGACGTTTTTGAAGTTGCCAAAAAGGTCGGTGTCCGTGTAGCCGCTGCCGGTGGTCTCGATCACAAGACCGTTGGTACCCTGACGGCTCACCACGGCGTCGGCGGCGAGAGCCGGGACGGTCAGCGCCGCAAGCGCGGCGATGACCATCACGAGGGAGAGGAGCTTCTTCATCGATTTTTTCATGTCGTTACTCCCTCCTTAGTTACCGCTGACAGGCGTTACGCCCCATGCTTCCTGAACGGCCTTGGCCGGAGTGCTCTGCACCGCCGTCGCCAGAATTTCCACAGACAGAATGTACTGCGGGTTGTCCGGCTGCTTCGTCACTATGCAGGTGAGAAGGCTGTCAGCGGTGAAACCGCCGGGCGCTACGGGCGTCCAGTAGTAGAAGTACCCGTCGTTCGGGTTGTACGTCCATTTGCCGTTCGGATTTTCCGTCAGCTTGTACTCGTAGCCCTCAGGGACGGAAGCCGCAATGGTTCCGTCCTTATTGAGCCAGTTGACCACGTAGGTAGCGCGGATGTAGGCGTCCGTGGTTCCGGTGTTTTGGATCTGAACTTTCTCCTTTGTGGTGCCGTTGAAGCTTTCACTGACCGCGCAGGAGACGCTGGCGTAGGTGAACTTGTTTTCCACCGGGTCTGTTTGGGTCACCAGAAAGGCGACGGTAGAGCCGACCACCGCGCCGATCAGCATGACGACCGCGATGAACAGGATGGCCAGCTTGTTCATGCGGATTCTCGGTTTGTTGTTCGCTTTCGCGTGGGATCCATTATACATGATTGCCGCCTCCTTTCTCAGTTACCGGAATCTGTTTCGATGATCGTTCCGAATACGTTCTTGCTGTAGGCGTCGCCGCCGAGCCACTTAGTGATGCTGCGCGTGTTTGCAAAGTTAAAGGTGTACACATCGTCGGGCTTCGTCGGCGTGATGTCCGCAGACTTTACGTAGTCCTTGTTGGTATAGCGCCAGCTCCAGTCGGTGATCTCGGTAACGGTGTATGTACCGACCTTCAGCTCCGTGATCTTCACGGAGCTGTTGCCCTTGATCGCGACAGTCGTGCTGAAGCCCTCGCCTTCCACCTTGAAGAGGAAGCTCTGATTTTCGTCGATGTCCTCACAGCCTGTCTTGCTGATAATCAGATCGGCAAGATCATACTCAAACTTGGCGTAGTACGTCGCGGCCTCGTAGCCCTTTACATCGTTGCCAAGGTTGGCGGTCTTCTGCGGGGTGAGCTTGTTGTCCGCGATCCAAGCCGCGTCTACCGGCTGCGTGCAATCCTTGTCCTTATACCAGCCGACGAACTTGAATCCGGCGCTCGCGGTAGGCGTGGAGCCTTCCGGCGTACCGTCGATCACCTTGACCGTGTTGTCCTGATAGTTGTCCAGCGTACCGCAGCCGGTCGGGCCGACGACCTCGTATTTGATGTCAACAGTATCTTCAACGTAATAGAAGATTTTAACATTGTTGACCGCGGTATTGCCTTCTTCGGCAACGATATCGATCGTCTGCGGGTTTGTTGTACCGAGAACCAGCGTATAGCCGGGGACTTCTTTCGCCCCCTGCGTCACGCGCGCCTGATAGCGGGCGAAGCCGGTTACAGAACCAGCAATCGGCTTTTCCGTCCCCTGAACAAGGAAGCGGAATTCGTAGGGATACACATTGCGGTCATAGTAGAGCTTAAGTACAAGACCCTCCGCCGAAAGTTTACCACTGGCTGTGCTCTTGCCCTTGTTATATGTGAACCCCGTAAGTTTCAGCGGGCTTTCGGAATAATCTGTTCCGATCGTAGCATTGAGGTTTGTGCTGCTCTGGTACTCGGTGTACTCATCGTTGGTGAGATTCTGGACCAGGTGGATGATCTGCAGCGGTGCATGCGTCTCATCCTTCGTATACCAGAAGGTCAGCACGTTTTTTGTATCATCGGCAGAGAGAACCAACTGCTTCTGATACGCATCCGGCGCATACCCCTTGATCTTCACAAATTTCTCCGTGATCACGGCATCGGAAGACGCTTCGCGCTTCTCTCCGCTGAGAACCGTCTCCGTATTCCGTTCCAGATATCGAACTGTGAAGTTGACGCTATCTCTGGCAACATATACGAACGTGTACTCGTTCGCCCCCTCAACGTCCATCTGAATGGAGTGGCTGCCTTCCAGAGGATAATAGCCTGTCTGATAGCCTTCATTCAGCATGCCGAACGTTTTCGCCGCAAACGTCTTGGTCGTTCCGGCGAGCGCAGACCCTGTGGTATCTTCCGCGATGGTTGTTCCATCCACAAGCCGGTAGTGAATAACGTAGTCTACATTAACGTCCGCTCTCCACTTAGCGTAGAGATTCAGGTCACGGTTGACCGGCATGGAGAAGTCAAACGCTTTTTCCTCGTCGGTATCGCTGATGTAGAACCAGCCGACAAAGGTGTAAGGCTCACGCTCCGGGTCCGCCGGGGGATCCGTTACCGCTGTGCCATGCGGAACACCCGTCCATGTCTGAATCGCTTGGCCGTTTTTATCCAGAACATCCTTCGTCAGGTACGTTCTGACCGTGTGGGTCTTGGGCACCCATTTGGCATAGAGCACCAGATCGGAGGCGGGCATGGTCAGCGTGCTAAGGTCTGCCTCGGAACCCTCATAGCAACCAGAGGTCGTGTACCATCCAGCGAATACATACGCGTTCTTTTCAAGATTGTCCGGATAATCCGGTACAAAGTAATAGCTGCTCAGAGGCGCCTCGTACTGAACGCTACCGCCCTTGCCATCAACTACTGCGTTATAGTTGTAGAACGACAGATTGTAGCTGTTGCGGGTGTAGCAAAGATAGTTTTTGTCGTTAATATAATAGTAGCTACTACCAAACCATCCGCCATCATGATAACCTGCATAAGCGACACCGCCCTGCTCCAATTTGTCAAACTTAGGATCGGACCACCATTGAGTAAAACCAGTAATATTGTGGAATTCCTCTGAATATGTTAACTGACATTCCTTTTCCAGCGTAATCTGCTTGTAAAGCTTAAAGTTCTTTCCGTCATGCGTGTAAGTTCCGGCCTCGCCGGTTAACGTTTCGACATAGTAATACAGCGTTGCTCCAGACTGTGTGGAGTCACTTTTAAAAGTGATGTTCTCTCCAGGCATCGTATCAATGCTGCCCAGTTGCATTTCTGGTTTAAAGGACTGACAGCCTTCCGGCACAACCCACCAGATGGTTTCGTTTCCGTCCTTGATGGGGAAGTGACTGTGGATATCCGCCTGATACTTTGCGGTGATTTTCGTTCCCGGCTTTTCATAGCAGCTGTCTCCGTGGCTGTGAAAATAACCGTTATTAGTGCAAGTAAGTTTTCTAAATGTCAGCGTATACGAATTTCTTGTAAAGTAGACATTCAGCACGGTAGAGCCGTCGCCTTTGATGGTGACGGTTTCGGCCTTGTCGGCGTTGTAGGTGAAATGCTTATCGTCGCGCCCGTCAAAGCTCTGGTTCTGATAATCGCCGCTGCTCTTCTGCGTACCGGGTGCAACATCGGCGAGCGTGAGCGTTCCGGCTACGCTGTAACCGTTGTCATTGGCATTCTCGTACCAGAATACGACGGTAAATCCGGCAGTGCCCTTTTTCCAGTTTGCCGTGAAGCTGAGAGGATTCTCAATAACCGGCATTGTTTTCGGAATCTCTTTGCTCCAACCAGTAAATGTATAGCCGGGCTTTTGCGGAGTTCCTACATTGATCGGCGCGCCATAGCGGGCATAGATGGGTTCCACGCCGTAGCCGCCGTCCAGATTGAAGTTGATCAGATAATAATAGCGATCATACTTGACTTCGACTACCGTGCTTTCGTCACCGGCGATTTTTACCGTAGCGTCATACTTCAGAGAATAAAAACCGGGATAAAGCTTTTCCAACGTTTCGCCGACTGCGTCTCCGGTGTTACCAGTCACAATTTGCGGATCGCCGTCCTGCGTATATTCATCGTTGGATACGTTCTGGAGAAGATGCTTAACGCTGAACTTTACGCGAGCTGGCGTATATCTGACCGTGAAATTCTGATCCTCCTGAATGTTCTCACCGCCAACGGTGATTTCCGCCTGATCAGCCGTATATCCCACTACCACAGGGCTCTTAACGACGCTCTGGTAGGTGCCGCCAGCCATAACCGTCGCCGTCCAAGGGTCAGCAACCTGCTGATCCTTATTATCAACATAGTTGATGGTGATGGTATACGTCGGCAGCACTCTGTCGTCGTCCTCGTCCGCGGGAATCTCGTCGCTCAGGAGGTTGATGCTGTTCTCGGTGACGGCGTCAGCCGCGGGAGCGGCGGCGACGGTCTGCGGGGGGATGATGGTGGGCTCGCCGACGGGCTCAGCCTCGGAGATGACGGTGGGGGCCTTCGGAGCCTGCGCCGGAGCGGAGACGGGCGTTTCGTCCGTGATCTGCACCGTGACGGTGTTGGAGTAAACCGGCTCTTCGGCTGCGCCGGTGACGCGGCAGCGGATGTTCGCCGTGCCGCCGTAGAGCAGGTTCGCCACAAGTGCGTAGCCAACTTCCAACTCCGCGCCGGTAGCGCCGGCAATATTCGCCCAGACGTCGCCGCCGACCTGAATCTGCCACTGATAGTAGCCGGACAGACCGCCCGCAGCGAGCGTCTTCTTTTCATTTTTAGGAACGGAAACTGTGTCCACAGCGACATTCTCGCTGTAGATCATAAGCTCCGAGTCCGCAGCGGCGGGGGTGATGAGGGCGGCGGTCACGAGGCCGAAGGAAAGAGCGCAGCAGAGAAACAGCGCTAACAGCTTCTTTTTCATTTCACGACCTCCTTAAGGATTTCCCGGAACGGCTGTCGGAACTTGTGTCGGCTCCGGCACCTGTGTCGGCTCCGGCACCTCCGTCGGCTCCGGCGGAGCAAAGCTCGGCCAGCCGGCGGCGGAGAACACGTCCGCGCCGTTGTTGTCCGCCTGCACCGCGCCCACTTCCACTTCCACATACGCCGTGGAGTTCTGGTACTCGTTGCCCATCTCCGGGGCAAACGTTACCGTGGTGAAGAGCGGGACGGTCGTCTCGCCGGGGGCGAGAGCGCGGTTATAATAGTAGTACCCGTCCAGATACGTCCAGTCCGTTTCGTTGAAGTCGAGCGAGACGTACTCGGGGGGCAGCGGCTCTTCGTCGGCGCCATCGACTTCGAGCTGCACCTGCGCGCGCACCCAGACCGGGGCGGTGCCGGTGTTGCTGATCTCAACGATCTTCGTCTCTTCCGTGCCGGGCATGACGCCGGTGCGATCCTCGAACGGCTCGGTGCGGTCCTCGTTCGCCCATTCGTTGAGCACAATGTCCACACCACCGCTGGTGATGACATTGTGCGCCTTGGTGTCTGCGGTGAAGTATGCCAGCGTGTTCGCCGCAAGTATGGCGATCAGGATGGCAAGCACCGACAGAATCAAGAATTTTCGCTTCATTGCTTTTACTCCCCTCAGGCTGTATTTGCAATTATTTCTTACGCTTTTCATGGCTCTTCAGACCATAGGAGAACATCTGCATTTGCCTTAGATGCTCTCCTATGGTCTGCACCCACGGGGGGTGCAGACCATATCGGAGTTTTGTGTCGGCGAGGGTGAACCCCTCCGTCACGGCGCTTCGCGCCGCGCCACCTCCCTCGTCAGAGGGAGGCTTTTTTCATTGGCCCCCTTGTGCAAAGGGGGCTGTCAGCCGTTCCGGCTGACTGAGGGATTGTTCCTTCGTCTTGCCGATACGGACAATCCCTCCGGCGCTTCGCGCCACCTCCCTTTACACAAGGGAGGCAGGGGATGGCTCGGCTCCCCTGAAAGGGGAGCTGGCAGCCGTCAGGCTGACTGAGGGGTTTTCCCTCGGTGCGCCCTCTCCGTCTCGGCGGGGTGAACCCCTCCGTCACGGTGCTTTGCGCCGCGCCACCTCCCCTTTCAGGGGAGGCAAGGGGGCGGGAGATTAGGCGTCGAACGCAGCCCAAGCGGCAGTAGCGTTGGCAAAGCCGTCAGACTGAATGCCGTCGGCCTCGACCAGCACCGGGAATACGCCGTTAGCGTAAGGCTTGCCTTCGCCGAAGAATCCGGCAAGCTCTTCGCCGGTGGTATCGGGATCCATGTGAATGGTGCCCCAGACGTTCCAATAGGTCATCGCGCCAGCAGCCAGAGGATCGATGCGGGTGAAGGTGTAGACGTTGTACTTCACACCGTTACGCTCGACCGCGCCGGAGTTGTCATACGCCATGGTGAACTCTTTGTTGTTCATGGCGGTGGAGGTATACATGCTGCTGTTCAGAATCGCCGTGTCGAGATCAGCGGGAATCATGACGCGGATGCGGATGTACGCATCTTCGCTGCCGGTGTTCTTGACATAGGGCATCTTGTGGTAGGACTCACCGGGGAGAAGCTTGACGTTTTCGCACTTATACTCGGCGGCGTTGGCCTCGATCTGGGCGTCGGTATAGAAGGTATCGCCAGCCTTGTATTTGCTGGTGTTGCCGGAGCCGAGCTTTTCAACGTTAGACCACAGTTCAGAATCAGAGGTTGCGCCGTTGGCGACACCGGCGTTCTCGCGGTGCAGGCTGGACTCGATCAGATCGATCTTCACATTACCGACGGTGAAGGTATTCGTCACGCTGTCGGTAGAAGTCAGATAAGCAAACGTAGCGCCGATGGCGGCAAGAGCCACGAGCGTCATGCAGAGGAGAATCGCAACAAATCTTTTCTTAGTCATGGAATTATGTCCTTCCTTTTCTGGTCTGCACCCACGGGGGCGCAGACCATATCGGAGTTTTGTGTCGGCGAGGGTGAACCCCTCCGTCACGGCGCTTCGCGCCGCGCCACCTCCCTCGTCAGAGGGAGGCTTTTTTCATTGGCCCCCTTGTGCAAAGGGGGCTGTCAGCCGTTCCGGCTGACTGAGGGATTGTTCCTTCGTCTTGCCGATACGGACAATCCCTCCGGCGCTTCGCGCCACCTCCCTTTACACAAGGGAGGCTTTACGGGGAATTACTGCCAGTTGGAAGCAGCGCCGCGCCACTTCCCCTTTCAGGGGAGGCAAGATTTGGGCGGGAGATTACTTCGCGTCGTAAGCCGCGAAAGCAGCTTCCCAAGTGTCGAAGCCGTCAGCCTGAATGGCCTGAGCAACGACCTTCACGCCACTAAAGCTCTCCGTGTTGGCATTGTCGATGCCAGTAGGAATGGTAACAGTCTGGAACATGGCGGTGGTATCAGCACCGGCAGCCAGCTTGCCGTCATACTTCAGGATGAACTTCGCATCGAACTGACCGATGGTGAAGGTGTCGCCAGCCTCGACGCCGACAACGCTCCAGCCCTCGCCGAGCTCGCCGACGAGAAGGTTCAGAGCCGCCTTGTAGCCGTCGTTCGGGAAGGTTTCCTTGAAGTCGGGATAGTAAGCAGCGCACAGGTTCATCCAGTTGCTGACGTTAACGGTCGCGCGGATGTAGGCAGCGTTCTTGCCGGTATTGTGGACGATGGGGTCCTTCGTGACGACAGCGCCCGGGTAGACGTTATAAGCGTTGGAGGTCACGCGATCGCCGGTCGGATCATTGACGTTGGTCTCATCGAGCTTGATCGCGACGTTGCCCATCGTGAAGGTGTTGTCGACGGTCTTGGTATCGGTCAGATAAGCAAACGTAGCGCCGATGGCGGCAAGAGCCACAAGCGTCATGCAGAGAAGAATCGCAACAAATCTTTTCTTAGTCATGGAATTATGTCCTTCCTTTATTGGTCAGCGCTCCCGAAAGAGCGCTGACCTGTTATGTTTAGGAATTACTGCCAGTTGGTGGCGGGAGTGCCCCAGGGGTTGTACTGGGCGCCGAAGGCAGCGGTGATAGCGTCGGCAGCGTTGTCAAAGCCCTCAGCCTGAACGGCGACCGCGAACACGGGATAATGCACCGTGCCTTCCAGAATGGAGAGGTCAGCATCGGGGTGGCGAGGATCGATGTACTTGCCGTCCTTCATATCCACGTTCTTGTCCAGATACACGCCGCAGATAAACTGCACGGTGGTATCATCGGCCGCGAGGGGCTGGTAGTAGTCCGCGAAATAGACGTTGTAGTTGACGCCGTCCATGGTAGTCTCAAAGTACTGCCACTTGCCGTTGTTCTTCCACTTCCACTCATTTTCGTAGGTGGTTCTGCCGTCGACATTGCCGAAGTTGCCGTGCAGAATGTTCATGCCGGCATTGAAGGTTTCGCCGAAGCCGTCGTCCAGATCGGAGGGAACGGCATAGTAGGCGCGGATCCACGCGGCGGAATTGCCGGTGTTCTTAATGGTGACGACTTTGTCAATGTAGTTCTTCGCCGCGGGCTGGCCGTTGGGGTACTTTTCGCCCTGCGCGGAGCCGACGATCGGCATCAGGACCTTGTTGCCTTCGTAGGGAACGAAGCCAGTGTGATCCTCATTGCTCTGCTGTTCGATGAGCTTGATCTTCACGCTGCCGGCGGTGAAGGTGTTGTCGGCCTGATCGTTATCGGTGAAGTAAGCAAGAGAGGCGCCCACAACGGCGACCGCCAGAAGGGCGACGCAGAGGCACAGCGCGGTAATCTTCTTCTTCATGTACTTGGTACTCCTTCTTTAAGTAATTAAGGGTCGCTATTGCTTAGGGGTTAGTAGGCTGAGGGATTTTCGACCACGCAGTAGCCGCGTCGGCGATATTCTCCTGCTGCACGGCGTAGGCCGTGATCTTCAGGGTGGGGTTCGCCGTCGGGATGTTCTCCTTGGTCAGGGTTTCGCTGACGGTGATCTCGTTGCCTTTGATAACCTCAAAAGAAGTATCAGCGGTCACAGCGTCAACCAGACGGTAGTAAACGCCGCTCTCCAGCTCTGTCCAGTCGCCAGCGATCTCGTAAGACATGCCCGTAAACGTACCTACCTTCTCAACCTTGACGAACAGGTAGCAGGCCTCGGAGCCAGCCTTAACAGTGACCTTCGGGTCCTTCTCGATGACCGTGCCGGGGATGACCTTGTAGTTCGTACCGGTGGTCTCAGCCAGAGTGATGTTGATGTTGCCGTAGGTAAAGGTGTTGACAACAGTATCCGTCTTGGCGACGAGCCAGGCGACGGTACCTCCTGCCACACAGCCGATCACAAGAACAAGCGCCAGAAGAGCGATAAACGCGCGGCTGCTCACACTGCGGCGACGGTTTGCAACATGCTTCATTTTCATTCTTCCTCCTTTCTTCCGTTATTGACAGGGAAATCTGTTATTTCCATGGATAACGATTATCCTTTTCCCTTTTGGTTTAAGCGCGGGCAGTGCGGGGTTCAGAAGTGGCTCCAAGCATCGGCGGCGTCGGTAAAGCTGCCGGCTTGAATGGCTTCGGCAATGACCGTGATCTGGAAGTTGTTGAGCTCGGCAAGCTGTTCGCCGGTGACGTGCTCAGGAACCTTGATGGTGTCGAACAGGGCGGGGAGCGTCACATCAGCCGTGGTCGCCGTGACGGTCGTGGGATAGTAGAAAATGTAGGTCACGGTATCGTTCGCCGCGTCGTAGACGAAGTAGTTGGGATCGGCGAGGGTCTTTTCCATGCCGAACATGGTGTATTCCGGAAGCCAACCGGCATCGGCCACCGTGTAGTTCGTCAGGAAGAGGATGGGCGCGATCTTCTTGATAAGAGCGATCTCATCGGGCGTGAAATCCTCGAGATTGTCCGCGCTGGGCAGCATAGCCATAAGCTTCGAGGCGTTGTTGAAGGTGACCTTCATGCGGACGTAGGATTCCTCGCTGCCAGCCTTGACGGTGACGGTCGGGTCCTTGGTGTATGTAGTGCCGGGCATCAGCTTGTAGCTGTTCGCCTTCACGCGGGGGCCGTTCGGATTGGTGACGTCGGTCTCATCGAGCTTGATCTCGACCTTGCCGATGGTGAAGGTGTTCTCCACCTTCGCAGTCGAGGTCAGGTACGCCATCGTGCCCAGCACGGACGCCGCGACGAGCAACACCGCACAGAGAGTCAGGAGCAGAGCTTTGCTTTTCGTTTTCATGTTGCGAAAACCTCCTAAATTAAAGCTTTCTATAGGGAGCCTTGCGGCGTTGCCCTCAT
>ERZ1673738.5908-NODE-5908-length-10599-cov-6.311646_pt1 | contig 10599 bp, 8 predicted proteins | sample MGYA00580198_ERZ1673738 | MGnify/ENA primary metagenome ERZ1673738 (study PRJEB41218, sample SAMN15661784) | gut metagenome | host: Homo sapiens | place: Canada: London | collected 2015-08-20/2019-03-30 | study: EMG produced TPA metagenomics assembly of... | reverse complement strand
GTGGGGGATGCGGAGGCCGAAAAGTGCGCCGGTGGGGGATGCGGAGGCCGAAAAGTGCGCCGGTGGGGGATGCGGAGGCCGAAAAGCATGCCGGCCGGGGGCCGGGGCGGTACGCCGTCAGCCGGAGGACTGATTCATTTTTATGAACGTGAGCGTCAGATGGCCGTCGCGTCCATTCGCCGAGCCGTTGTACTGCAGGGAAAACGTTGTGCCGGAGGGGGCGGCCACGAAGAAAGCCGCCGTACCGTTTGCTGTGGAGCCGTTGGCCGCCGTGGCAAAATACACGCTCACACCGAGATTCGGAGTTCCGTTGTAGATGGGCGTTACCTGCATGTAGTTCGGGGAAGGAAACACGACGGAGACGCTGAATGTCACAAAGTACGTTCCGGGCGCGAGCGTTACGCTCAGAAAGTCCGAGGCTCCCGTGATTTGACCGGTCGGATCGGAAACGCCCGGAAGAAGAGGGATCGGCTGGTTGACCGTGAAGAGTCCGAGATAATTGCCGAACGAGGCGAACACATCATCCGGAGCCGCACCTGTGGCTCCCGTTGCGCCGGTGGGGCCGGTGGCTCCCGCTGCGCCCTGTGTGCCGGGCAGTCCGGCGGCTCCCTGCGGCCCGGTTGGCCCCGTCGCGCCCGTTGCCCCGGCCGGTCCGGTTGGCCCGGTCGGGCCCGCGGCTCCCGCCGTGCCCTGAATGCCCTGCGGCCCCGCTGTGCCTGTGGCTCCGGTCGGCCCTGTGGGACCTGTCGGTCCGGTGGGGCCTGTGGCTCCCGTCCGTCCCGGTGTTCCCTGTGTGCCGGGCAGCCCGGCGACGCCCTGCGGTCCGGTGGGGCCCGTCGCCCCTGTCGCCCCGGCCGGCCCGGTTGGCCCGGTTGGCCCCGTGGCCCCTGCAGCACCCGTCGGCCCGGCCGGTCCGGTCGCGCCTGTCACGCCGCCGGGCGCGCCGGTGGGGCCGGTGGCTCCCGTAGGCCCAGTGGTTCCCGCCGCGCCCTGTGTGCCGGGCAGTCCGGCGGCGCCCTGCGGCCCGGTTGGCCCCGTGGCCCCTGTAGCGCCCGTCGGCCCGGCGGGTCCGGTCACGCCCGTTACGCCGCCCGGCGCGCCTGTGGCCCCTGTTGCGCCCGTCGCCCCGGTTGGCCCGGTGGCTCCCGCAGGCCCGGTGGCTCCCGTCGGTCCCGTGGGCCCCGTTGCGCCGGCCGGCCCGGGACAGAAGGGAAAACAGGGAGAAGGGCAGGGGGGAGAAATCGGACACGTCATAAGGGAAGCTCCTTTCCGCGCAGCAGTCTTTTTCTTATCCTATTCCGCGCGGCTCCGCTGTGTGACGGGAACTGCGTCCGGCGGAAAAGCTCCCGCGATGGAAGTTCACACAAGATGGGAAAACGGCAAAGAGAAGCGACCCTGCAAAGAAGCGGTTTGTGCTCCTTTACAGGGTCGCTTTTGCGCGATTTTTTTCGGACTGTTTTGCGGCAGCCCTTTGTGACGCGGATGGCTCAGCCCATCGGACGGTACGGAGGCGGCGGGGGCGGTGCGAGGTTCAGCTCCGCGGGCGTGACGCTGCCGCTGGCAAGAATATTTTCCCGCAGGCAGATGTAAAGCTCCGCGAGGGTCGCGCGGTAGTACGGGCCGACAAACACGGTGCCGACGCCGAGCGCCAGGCTGCCCAGCAGATACCAGCCGAGAAACGACAGCTCCAGGACAAAAATCTTCCCTTTTTGCCCGTATGTCATCATGCGGCTGATCTCACGGGCGCGCTCACCGGTGAGGTTCGGGTTATCCGAGAGCAGCCACGGCACCATGCTGTACTCGAGCTGCTTGATGATGCCGGGAATCACAAAGAGCAGGCTCCACAGGAAAACAAACAGCTGGGTAATGAACATCGCGCCCATGCTGCGGCTGTAGCTTGCCGTGAACGCCGTCTTGACCAGACCGAGATCCACATGGCCGAAACGGTTGTGGACGAAGAAGCGCGCCACACCCACGGTCAGCGGAAGCACCACAAAGATCGCAAGCAGATAGTAGAGGAACTGTGTGGCGTTGATGCGGTTGCTCATGTTCTGCACGGTGAGGAGCATGTTCCACATCCATTGCTCCGACTCCACCACATACGGGTCGGCAAATATTTCGATGTAAAACGGGATCACCACAACAAGCATCGCGATCGTGGTGATCAGGCTGTACAGAAGCGGGATGGCCTCCACGGCCAGCGAGGCGAGCAGGCATTTCCCGTATCGTCCGCGCAGCGCATACTTGGCGTTTGCCTTGAGCTGTGCTCTGGTCCACATGAGAGAATCTCCTCCTTTTTCCGCCTTCCGGAGGCGGAGTGCTGCGTTTGTCTCTAGTATAACGAATCCCGGGGAAATTGAAAAGCGTTATTTTTCCCCGCAGGGAGAAAATTTTCCGCACAGGGCGGCTTCCTCCACGTCGGAGAGCGGAACGCCCGTTTCGCGGGCAATCGCCGCCGCGTCCTCAAACTCGGCTTTGCATTTTTTTACGCCGAAGCCCTCCGCCGTCTTGATGCGCACCGGCCCCCAGGGCGTCTGAGCCGTCGAGGAGCCGGGCGTGAGAAAATATTTCGCGCACCGGCGCACGCGCAGGCCAATCGTCGCGGTGTGCAGCAGGATGAGCCGGGCAAGCTCCGCCTCGCGGGACGGCTCGCACAGCACCGTGAGCACGTGGCCGGGGCGGCCCTTTTTCATGGTGCCGGGCGTGAGATAGACGTCGAGCGCGCCGAGCTCGAGCAGCCGGGCGCTCGCGAAGGCCAGCGCTTCCGGCGTCATGTCGTCGAGATTGCACACCAGCTCGCAGATCTCCCCGTTCGCCTCGCTCGCGGGAGAGCAGAGCGCGCCGCCGGAAGTTCCCTGCGCGGCGGAACCGGCGGGAGAGGCCTCCGCGGCGGACGCAGGCTTCGGGGAGGCAAAGGCTTCGCCGAGGAAGGCGCGCACGCAATTGGCCTGCTCAAACTGCTTCGTTCCCACGCCGACGCCCGTTTTTTCCGGGACCATGGCGGGCATCGGGCCGAAGGAGGAAGCAAACTCGCGCAGCAGAGCCGCGCCCGTCGGGGTGCACAGCTCGCCGCGCACCGTGCCGCCGTAGATCGGCACGCCCTCAAGCAGGAAGGCCGTCGCCGGGGCCGGGACCGGCATCACGCCGTGCGCGCACCGCACCGTGCCGCTGCCGATATGGACCGGCGACGCGCAGATCGTATCCACGCCGAGCAGATACATCGCATAGCAGACGCCTGTTACATCGGCCACCGCGTCCAGCGCTCCGACCTCGTGAAAATGCACGTCGCCCACCGGACAGCCGTGCGCTTTTGCCTCGGCCTGCGCGATGCGGTCGTACACCGCCCGTGCCCGGCGGCGCACTTCCTCCGGCAGCGGCAGCGCGTCGATCTGCGCCGCAATCTCTCCCGGCCCGGCGTGCGCGTGGCTGTGCGCATGCCCCTGCGGCTCGCCTTCCTCCTCGCCGCGGATGAGCACGCGCATGTGCGTACCCGCGATGCCGGCGGTGGAGGAGGGCTCGGCGCGCACCTCGACGCCCGGCAGGCCGAGGCTGTTCATCGTGCGGAGGAATCCCTCCCTGTCGTCGAGCAGTTCATAGAGAGCCGCCATCAGCATATCGCCTGCCGCGCCCATCGCGCATTCAAGATACAGGGTTTTCATGGTGCTCCTCCCATCCTTCCATCTGGTTGATGCGTCCGGCGAGGTAGCCCGCGCCGAAGCCGTTGTCAATATTCACGACGCTGCACCCGGAGGCGCAGGAATTGAGCATCGAGAGCAGGGCGGCGAGGCCGCCGAAGCTTGCTCCATACCCGACGCTCGTCGGGACGGCGATGACGGGGCAGTCGACCAGACCGCCGATCACCGACGCGAGCGCCCCCTCCATCCCCGCCACCGCGACGACGCACCGCGCCCGCATCAATTCGTCAAGGTGCGAGAGCAGCCGGTGCAGGCCCGCCACGCCGACGTCGTACAGGCGCACGACGCGGTTGCCGAGGACCTCGGCGGTGAGGGCGGCTTCCTCCGCGACGGGCAGGTCGCTGGTGCCGCCCGTCGCGACGACAATGTTCCCGATCGAGGGCCGCTCGCCCGGAAAGGCCACGCCGAGGTGCGCGTCCGCGTGATAATCCAGCGGGACGGCCTCCCCGACAAGGGCGGCGGCTTCTTCGCTCATGCGCGTGATGAGCACGTTGCGGCAGCCGCGCTTTCCCATCGCGGACGCAATGCCGAGGATCTGCTCCGGCGTTTTGCCCGCGCCGTAGATGACCTCCGACGCGCCCTGACGCACGCTGCGGTGAAAATCCACCTTCGCGTAGCCGAGATCCTCGAACGGCGACTCCTTGAATTGCAGCAGAGCGTCCTCCGGCGTGACGGAGCCGTCGGCAACGCCGCGCAGAAGCTGTAAAATCTCATGCTTGTTATCCATGAACATTCCTCCTTCACCGCGAAGGCTGGCGCGGCTCCAGATCGAGCAGGACGGCGGGGAACCACGGCCGGAGCGCCCGGGTGATTTCCTCCCTCTGGCCAAACGCGCGGGTAAGCTCCTCTCCGGTGAGCTGAAGCCGTGCGGCTCCCCCGCACACCCGCACGCGGAAATCGCGGTAGCCCATCCCGGCAAGCGCGTCCTCGGCCTGCTCCACATGCTCCAGCATGTCCCGGGAAATGGCTGTCCCCGTGGGAATGCGCGTCGCGAGGCAGGCATAGGCGGGCTTGTCCCACGTGAACAGCCCGGCCTCACGGGAGAGACGGCGCACGTCCTCCTTTGTGAGCGCGCACTCGCGCAGCGGCGAGCGCACGGAGAGCTCCCGGAGCGCCCGCATGCCGGGACGGTCGCCCGCGTCGTCGGAGGCGTTCGTCCCGTCAAGCAGGAGGGAGAAGCCGTCTGCCCGCGCGGCCTCGATCAGACGGGTGAACAGCGCGCGCTTGCAGTGGTAGCAGCGCTCCGGCCCGTTCGCGGCCGCGCCCGGTACGGAGAGCACGTCGAATTCGATCACCGTGAGCGGCATGGAAAGCTCGCCCGCGAGCCGCTGTGCGTCGCGCAGTTCAAACGCAGGCTGAAACGGCGTTTTGACGAAGTAGGCGCGCACCTGCGCTCCGTATTGTGCCGCCGCCCACAGCAGCAGCGCCGAGTCCGTCCCGCCCGAAAAGGCCAGAGCGGCGCGGTTGTGTTCCTGAAAAAATTCCCTGAGGGTCATGCCGGAAGCTCCTTTCCGCAGGCGGGAAAGCGGGGCTTTCCTTCGCGCCGGAAGAAAGGCCGCTTCCCCGCCTGCGCCGAAAGGGCCGCCGTCCCGAAACCGGGGCAGCGGCCCTTTGTTCTGTCTGAAAAAATCATACCACGCCGGCGGCGGATGCGTCAAGAAAATCGCGCCGGTTTCCTCTGCCCGCAGGAAAAGCCCTCCGCCGGGCTGTCGAAGCGCCGATTCCCAACGCCCGCAGGGGAAAATTCCCCGCCGGGCTGTCGAAGCGCCGGTTCCCAACGCACACAGGAAAAATCCCCCGCCGGGCTGTCGAAGCGTCGGTTTCCGGCGCAAAGCGCCGCAAACCGATGCTTCGAACGCAATTCACGGCTTCGCCGTGAATTGCAAAAAATCACAAATGTACCGATCCCAGTAGTCCCAGTCGTGGACGCCCTCGTGCTCCTCGTAGACGTAGCCGTAAGGGTTGCCGGGGAGGGAAAGGAAGAGATCGCGCGTCTCGCGGGCGCGGTCGAGGAGAAAGTCCTGCGTGCCGCAGGTATGGTAGACGCGCGGCAGAACGGGCAGCGTGCTGTTCTTCTTCACCATGGCCAGCGTGTCCTCGAGCGTGCCCGTGATGTCCTGCCCGTCGTAGAGCAGCTTCTGGCGGCGCTTCCACTCGTCCTCCGGGATGACGGAGGAGCGCGGCGCGCCGGGACGGTTGACGCCCGCGGAGAAGCAGCCGATCGCCGCGTACCGGTCCGGATGGTTGACGCCGATCTTCATCGCGCCGTAGCCGCCCATGGAGTTGCCCGCGATGAAGTTGTCCTCCCGCTTCGCCGACAGAGGCAGAAATTCACGCATGAGGCGGGGCAGCTCGTCGCTGACGAAATCGTAAAACCGGCCGCCGTGCGCCATGTTGGCGTAGGAGCTCAGGTGCGCGTTCGGCATCACGACGGCAAGGCCGCGCTCGCTGGCGTACCGCTCGATCGACGTGCGGCGCAGCCAGGTGGTGTGATCGTCCGACGCGCCGTGCAGCAGCCAGAGCACGGGGTGTTCCTCCCCGGATGCGGCGGCGTTCATGCCGATCTCACGCTGCGCGGGCTGCGGAAGCACCACGCTGACGGACACGGCCATGCTCAGCGTTTCGCTGAAGCATTCAATCTGTAAAAACGCCACGGCTCATTCCCCCTTCCAAATGGCGTTCATCCAGCCGAGCATCGCGGGAAGCTGCGGCTCCCAGCACCGCCAGCTGTGGTCGCCCGGCTCCTCGCGCCAGACGGGAGCAAAGCCGAGCGCGTTCAGATGGTCGCGCATTTTTGTATTCTGATGATAGAGAAAATCCTCCGTGCCGCACCAGAGCCAGAGCTTCGGCGCGTCCTGCACGCGGCCCTCCCGCGCGATTTTTTCGGCGAGGGCAAACAGATCGTTTTCGCTGCCCGCCACCTCGTCCGCCGGGCCGAAGATGTCCTCCCAGAGGTTCGCGCGGAAGCCGCTTTCCCTGCGGCGGACGGTGTCTGTCACGTCGAGGCCGCCGGAAAGGCTCGCCGCAGCGCGGAAAAAGTCGGGACGGCTCAGGGCGAGCTTCACCGCGCCGTAGCCTCCCATTGAGTTTCCGGCGACGAAGCGGCCCTCGCGCCGCCTCGACAGGCGCGGGAAAAAGCGCTCGCAGACGGCGGGAACCTCGTGCGCGATATAAGTGTAATAGTCATAGCCGTTTTTCATGTCGGTGTACCAGCCGAGGTGGCCGTTCGGCATCACAACGGCAAAGCCGAGCTCGGAGGCGTACCGCTCGATGCAGGTGTTTCGCCCCCAGGTGGTGTGGTTGTCCGTCATGCCGTGCAGCAGGTAGAGCACGGGGATCTCCCGGCTCTCCTCCGCCTGGCCGACGCCGATCTGGCCCGCGGCGCGCTGCGGCAGCACAACCTCGAGCTGTGAGCTCATCCCGAGCGTCTCAGAAAAAAAGTTGACGTGGATCAACGCCATGGCAATCGTCCTTTCCCGGCCCGGAGAGGGCCGCTTTCCGCACGGCGGAGGGCTTCGGCGCGAAGAGCCCGCGCGGCGTGCGCCTGTTTTGATGATAGCGCGATTTTCCGGCAGTGTCAACCGGCCGCCAGACCCGGCGAAGTGCTCCCCGGCCCGGAGAAGTACCTCCCGACCCGGTGAAACGCTCTCCGCCCGGCGAAGTGTTCCCAGGCCCGGAGAAGTACCTCCCGGCCCCGCTCGCGTCGCTCTTCCGCGAACACGGGATGCTGTGAATGTGGACATTTTTCGCTATCTGTCACTTGCCTTTTTTGGAGAATTTCGGTACCATGAAAGATAGGAGCGGGCTGCCGCCCGCATGTTTGATTTTTGAAGAGGAGTGACACAACAGTATGGCAAACCGCATTATGCTCAACGAAACCTCCTACCACGGCTCCGGCGCGATCGCGGAGATCGTCACCGAGGCAAAGGCCCGCGGCTTCTCCAAGGCCCTCATCTGCTCCGACCCCGACCTCATCAAGTTCGGCGTGACGGCGAAGGTGACGGATCTGCTCGACAACGCCGGTCTCGCGTACGAGATCTATTCCGGCATCAAGGCGAACCCCACGATCGAGAATGTGACGGACGGCGTCGAGGCCTTCAAGAAGGCCGGCGCGGATTACATCATCGCCATCGGCGGCGGTTCCTCCATGGACACCTCCAAGGCGATCGGCATCATTATCAACAACCCTGAGTTCGCCGACGTGCGCAGCCTCGAGGGCGTCGCCCCGACGAAGAAGCCCTGCGTGCCGATCCTTGCCGTCCCGACGACCGCCGGCACCGCCGCCGAGGTCACGATCAACTACGTTATCACCGACGTCGAGCGCAAGCGCAAGTTCGTCTGCGTCGACCCGCACGATATGCCTGTCGTCGCCATCGTCGACCCCGATATGATGTCCTCGATGCCGAAGGGCCTCACCGCCTCCACCGGCATGGACGCCCTGACGCACGCGATCGAGGGCTACATCACCAAGGGCGCGTGGGAAATGACCGACATGTTCCACCTCAAGGCCATTGAGCTCATCTCCAAGTCCCTGCGCGGCGCGGTCGCCAACACGAAGGAAGGCCGCGAGGGCATGGCGCTTGCCCAGTACATCGCGGGCATGGGCTTCTCCAACGTCGGCCTCGGCATCGCGCACTCGATGGCGCACACCCTCGGCGCGGTCTATGACACGCCGCACGGCGTTGCCTGCGCGATGATGCTCCCGATCGTCATGGAGTACAACGCCGAGTGCACCGGCGAGAAGTACCGCGAGATCGCCCGCGCGATGGGCGTTGAGGGCGTGGACGCCATGAGCCAGGACGAGTACCGCAAGGCCGCCGTCGACGCTGTCGCGAAGCTGTCTGTGGACGTGGGCATCCCGACGACCCTGCCCGCCCTCAAGGAGGGGGATCTGCCGTTCCTCGCCGAGTCCGCTTACGCTGACGCCTGCCGTCCCGGCAACCCGAAGGACACGAACGTCGAGGACCTCAAGGCCCTGTTCCTGCGCCTGAAGGCCTGAGCCTGATCGCTTTCGCAGCCCCGCGCGCCGGGGCTGTCTATACGGCATAAGAAAGCCGCTCCCCTGCTGAACGGGGGAGCGGCTTTTCGTTTTGCCGCTGCGCACGGGCGGCGGATAAAAATTGCATGAACCCGTTCGCGGGGCCCCTTTGAGCCCCTTGGCCCGGACCGTTCAGAGCGGCCTCAGCCCTCCGAATGGTACTCCGCGCAGGTGCACTTCTTGAATTTCTTGCCGCTGCCGCACGGGCAGGGATCGTTCGGGCCAATCTTCCTGCCCTTTTTCACGGGGCGCTTCACGTCGGTCTGATCGGCGCTGGTGGCGGTGGGCTTGGCCACCTGCTCGCGCTTGGGCTCCTCCTGCGTGCGCAGGCGGACGGTCAGCATCATGCGCGCGGTGTTCTCGCGGATGGTGCGGATCATGGCCTCAAACATGTCGAAGCCCTCGACGCGGTACTCGACGACCGGGTCGCGCTGCGCGTAGGCGCGCAGGCGGATGCCGCGCTTGAGCTCCTCCATCGCGTCGATGTGGTCCATCCACTCGGAGTCAACGTTCTTGAGCAGGATCACGCGCTCCAGCTCGCGGGTGATGGTCTCGCCGAACTGCTTCTCGCGGTTCTCGTAGATGAGGTGGGCGCGGTCGGTGATTGTCTTGATGACGAACTCCGGCTCGAGCTCCTCAATTTCCTGCTTCGTGAAGGTGAGATCGTCCGGCACCAGGAGCCAGCCGAGGTAATAGTCCTTGAGGCCCTGCAGGTTCCACTCGTCGTGCACCGTCTCGGCGGGCAGGAAGCGCTTGACCTGCTCCTCGATCGACTGGTCGATCATCTTCATGATCTGGTCGTGAATATCCTTGCCGTCGAGCACCTCGTTGCGCTGCTGGTAAATGACCTCGCGCTGGCGGCTGAGAACGTCGTCGTACTGCAGGACGTTTTTGCGGATGCCGAAGTTGCGGCCCTCAATCTTGCGCTGCGCGCCCTCGATCGTGTTCGAGAGCATCTTCGTCTCGATCGGGGTGTCCTCGTCGACGTTGAGGCGGTCCATCATCGTGGTGATGCGCTCGCCGCCGAACAGACGCATCAGGTCGTCCTCCAGGGAGATGTAGAAGCGGCTCATGCCGGGGTCTCCCTGACGGCCGGAACGGCCGCGCAGCTGGTTGTCGATGCGGCGGGACTCGTGGCGCTCCGTGCCGATGATGTAGAGGCCGCCCGCCGCGCGGACCTCCTCGGCCTCCTTGTCGGTGATCGCCTTATACTTCTTGTTCAGCTCGGCAAACGTGTTCCGCGCGCCGAGAATCTCCTCGTTGTCCGTCTCGGAATAGCTGTCGGCCTCGTTGATGAGCTCCTCGGAGAACTGCATGCGGCGCATCTCGGCCTTCGCCATATACTCCGCGTTGCCGCCGAGCTTGATGTCGGTGCCGCGGCCCGCCATGTTCGTCGCGATGGTGACGGCGCCCTTGTGGCCTGCCTGGGCGACGATCTCGGCTTCCTTGTCGTGGTACTTCGCGTTGAGCACCTCGTGCTTGACGCCGCGCTTTTTCAGCAGGGCGGAGAGCTGCTCCGACTTCTCGATGGAGATCGTGCCGACAAGGACCGGCTGGCCCTTCTCATGGTGCTCGATGATGTCGTCGATGACGGCGTTGAACTTGCCCTTCTCCGTCTTGTAGACCACGTCCGGCATGTCCTCGCGGATCATCGGGCGGTTCGTCGGGATCTCGACCACGTCGAGCTTGTAGATCTCGCGGAATTCCTCCTCCTCGGTCATGGCCGTGCCGGTCATGCCGGAGAGCTTGTCGTACAGGCGGAAGAAGTTCTGGAAGGTGATGGTCGCGAGCGTCTTGCTCTCGTGGGCGACCTTCACGCCCTCCTTGGCCTCGATGGCCTGATGCAGGCCCTCGTTGTAGCGGCGG
>ERZ1673738.5907-NODE-5907-length-10600-cov-8.332290_pt1 | contig 10600 bp, 8 predicted proteins | sample MGYA00580198_ERZ1673738 | MGnify/ENA primary metagenome ERZ1673738 (study PRJEB41218, sample SAMN15661784) | gut metagenome | host: Homo sapiens | place: Canada: London | collected 2015-08-20/2019-03-30 | study: EMG produced TPA metagenomics assembly of... | reverse complement strand
AGGATATGGAATCCGTGCTGGCGCTGCTGCCGCAGGAGCGGGAATTCATCACGGATGACGGCCTCATGGGAACCCTGACGCTCCGACTTGATACCGTGCAGGTGGAGCCGTCCGGCTACGGCAGCTCCACCAGGGAAATCACCACCAAGCGCAGCTATCCTAACCTTGCCGAGCAGGATACGCAGTATCTTCCCAAAACCATTACAGAAAACGGCAAGACCCTGACGCTCACGGACATCCAGTGGCAGACGGACAACACCGCCAATCTGGACGGCTACGCTGTGGCAGACCGCTATACCGCCGTCGCCACCTACACCGGCAGCGCCACCAGCAGCTATGTGAAAGGCTATACCGTCACGGCGGACTACGCCGGGACCGTCAGCCGGATCGCCTTGAACCGTGTCCGCTATGTGGCTATCTTTGAGGGAACGCCCATCCAGCCCACGGAGCCTGCGGAGACACTCGCCCCCGCATCCGCGTTCCGTTGGTCTTATGTGCTCATCCCCATTGGGATTGTGGCTGCGGCAGGTGCGGGCGTCGGTGGCGCTCTGCTGGTGAAGCACAGAAAAGAAAACGCGGATGAGGAGGATGCAGAATGAAAAAGATTTTGACTTTCGCACTTGCCGTCAGTATGATGGCATCCCTTGCGGCCAGTGCCTCGGCGCTGGAATACAGCATTGCCCCTCCGAAGGACTTTGACTTTGGCAGGGATACATCTATTGAGGTCATCCACACGGCGGATGGCGGCGCTATGAAAAACGCCGACATGAGCAAAAACGCCGCGCTTATTCCGCCTGCTTTCGGCTCGGAGAGCATGAACGCCCTCCACACCGGCGAGTATCTCACGCCCAACCTTGCCCCCGGTGGTATTCCCGCGTCCGGCGCGGTCATTGGCGGCAGTGCCGCCACTGTTGTCACACCCGGCAGCACGGTGAATGGCGGCAGCGGCTATCAGCCCGCCGTGCTGTTCACGGAGGTGACCAGCGACCTCTACTACAAAAATGGCTCCCTCGGCAGGTTGGAGATCCCCTCGCTGGATCTGAGCGTCCGCATTTATCAGGGGACGGACAGCAAGACGCTTGCCAAGGGGATCGGGCACTTTGAGGACACCTCCATCTGGAACGGCAACGTCTGCCTCGCCGCCCATAACCGGGGCGCCAACAGCTATTTCGGCCAGATCCACACGCTGGACATCGGGGATAAAATCACGTTGACCACCAAGCTGGGCACCCGCACCTACAAGGTGACGGACGTCAGCAAGGTCAGCGAGACAGACCGCAGCGGCCTTGCGGACTCCGGCGAAAATATGCTGACGCTCTACACCTGCGTCCGCAACCAGCGGGATCAGCGCTGGTGCGTCACCGCAGCGGAGGTCTGAATCTTTCTCCCTTTTGCCGAATCAGTTCTGTTCGACTTCTGCCCCCCACTTGTGATATGGTGAAGCTGCGAAGAGGATTTTCACACATACACAGTTAGAATGGAGGCAGGAAGATGAACGAGAGCAAAAACGTGAGAAAGAATGTCAGTATGATGCTCACCGGCATGGTGATCGGCGCGGCGCTGACCGGCGGCTCTATCGCAGTCGCAGCCGGGATCACGGCGGAACCTACCTGGCAGCCCATCTTTGTGGATGGTCAGCAGGTGGAAATGGAAGCCTACAACATTGCTGGACACAACTATGTGAAGCTGCGGGACATGGGCGAGCAGGTCGGTTTCAATGTTTATTGGAACGCCGGAGTCCAAATCGACACCGGGCATCCATACACGGGGATCGCCCCTGCCGCATCCGGCATCCGCGTCAGCAGCTATAAGGGCAGCACCCTCCGCCCCGGAGACCGCAGCGGCTTGAATATCAGTCCCAGCGCGGATATAAAAAGCGTGGTCTCCACACGGCCCGACATCATCCGCGTTGAGAATATCTCCGGTCTCTGGACCGCTATCGCGGTCAGCAGCGGCACATCCGACGTGGTCGTGACCGATCAGCATGGCCAGACCGCCGCTTTAACGCTGACAGTGGCCGATGGCAAACAGAGCGCAAGCGTCCCGGAATCCGGCGCCAGTCAAACAGACGCGGCACGGCAGGAGATCGTCCGGCTGGTCAACCAGGTACGCCGGGAAAACGGTGTGCCGGAGCTGACGGTCAACGCGGCTCTGATGGACGCGGCGCAGCATTGCGCGTCCCTGCGTGTCGCATACCACCAGAATAAGGTGGAGTGCGAGGCGGTAGCGGCCTCCGGGTATCCCCATGGATTTGGATCGAACATCACCGCGTTCGCAAATGTGCCCGCCTCTGAAACCGCAGGGCGGGCAGTGGAGAATTGGCGGAATTCTCCCGGCCACTTCCAGACGATGATAAACCCTGATTGCGACACCATCGGCGTCGGGATCTCAACTGATGAGGGCGGAACGATCTGCTTCCTGTTCGTTGGTGATCCCAACGCGCACAATCCCTACGCATAACCTATCCGCAACTCAATATGCTCACATGGCCTTCCAGCTTCATCGCCGGAAGGCCATTTCTTATGAGCAAATCTAAAAAGAAAGGTCAAATAACGATGAAAAAGACATGGCATTCATTGAAAAATCGCGTGACCGCGATGCTGCTGGCCCTGATCTGCGTTCTCGGCCTGCTCCCCACTGCCGCGCTTGCGGCGGGGGCCGACACCATCAAGCTGGAGCGGTTCGGCATGAGCGGCGTTTCCTATCAGTCTGCCAGCCTTGGCAGATGCACAATGCACCAGATGTATTACGGCGTGGCCGGAAAGACCTCCGTGGGCTTCTGCGGGACGAAGGGCGGCGGCATGGGCACCTCTCTGATCGGCCAGACCTGGGGCGATCCGAAGCCCGTCACCGATCCCACCGTCAAAATGATGATGGCCTATTACTACGCCCACTCCCTCGGCATCTTCACGGACAAAGCCCACGCCCTTGGCGTGGATGACATCTGGGATTCCGGTTATAGCTGGTACATGAACGCCTGGGTGCAGGCCATCGTGTGGCGGTATAAGGACGGCTCCCTGGGTGATCCCGCCATCGCCTGCGCGGAGGAATTGATGTACGTCTGGAACTCGCTGAAGGGCGCGAGCTATACCAGTATCGACCAGACCTGCGACGGCGCCACATTCCGGGATCGGGCGAAATACATTCTGGATCTGGGCAAGCAGGATGTTTGGGGCGATTGCGACGTAAAAGAGTATTCCTTCACCGGCGCTGGCTCTGCCGCCCACCCCGCCAGCACCGTCCAGAGCGTTATGATCGGCAGTCTTACCGTCACAAACGAGCAGTACAAGCTGGTGGTCAAGAAGGTAGACGCCACCAATCCCACCATGGGCCTTGCCGGAGCGCGGTTCCACGTGGAATCCACCAACGGCTCCTTCTCCAGGGACATCGTCACCGGCGCGGACGGCACCTATACCTTCTCTCCCTTGGACGCCGGAACCTACGCCGTAACGGAAACGGCGGCTCCGAACGGCTACGAGATCGACAACGCGGGGCCCGAATATGTCGTCCTGCCGAACAACGGCAGCAGCACCGTGACGATCACCTATACAGACACCCCCACCGTCACCGCCACCGGTAAGATCCGCAAGGTGGACGCGGACGATCCCACCAGAGGTCTCGCCGGGGCGGTCATCAAGATCACCGGCGTGGATAACAATTTCACCGGCACCTATACCACCGGAGCGGGCGGCGCGCTCACGGATGTGCCTTGGGATACCATGCCCATCGGCAGCTATGTGGCGGAAGAAATGACGCCGCCCAACGGCTACTCTCTGAGCAAGGACGCCGGCAAAGTCCGTCAGGAATTCTATTGGGACGGCAAAACGGACGTATCTCTCGTTTTTGAGAATGACGCGAAGGTAAAGGTGCGGCTCATCAAGCTGAACGACGCCAACAGCCCCCTTCCCGGCGCGGTATTCCACGTCCTCCGGGACGGCCAGCTGATCGGCACGGAGGCCACAGACGCATCCGGCAAGATCACCGTCCCCCATGTGACGGAGGGAATGTACGCCTTTGTGGAGGTCAGCGCCCCCGCCCCCTACGCCAAGCTGACCGCCCCCGTCTGCGCCCATGTGGATCAGGCTACTGTCAATGGCGGCGGCACCGTGACCGTAACGGCCAAAGACCAGAAGCTCCCCAATCTGACCATCCAGAAGCTGGATAAGCAGACCAAGCAGCCCATCCCCGGCACGGTTTTTGAGATCAAGGGCATCCATTACGGCTATCATCAGGACGTCACCACCGGGCCGGACGGCAAGGCGGTTCTCACCGCGATCCCTGTGGACAGCTATGAAGTAAAGGAAATATCCGTCCCTGCCCCCTATGTGGTGGGCGGCGAGACGATCCAGACCATTTACCTCGGCCCCGGCGACGATCAAAACCTCGTATTTGAAAACCTGAAAATGCCCCGGCTGACCGTCACCAAAATCGACGCGGAGGATTCCAAGCCCATCCCCGGCACCGTGTTCACCGTAGAGGGCATCGACAGTGATTTTTCCGCCGATTGGACCACCGGTGAGGACGGTACCGTGACGGACCGCGTGGCCCCCGGCAGTTACAGAATTACAGAAAAATCTGTTCCCGCTCCGTACTACCTGCCCAGCAAAAACGCCGACCGGGAGCAGACCGTCAGCCTGAACGCCGGTGACGAGGTGAATGTCACTTTCAAGAATCGGAAAATGCCCCAGCTCACCATCTACAAGGAGGACAGCGTGGCGGGCGCTCCTGTGGAGGGAGCCAAGTTCCACATCACTTACACCAGCAGCGGCGAATCCGCCGAGACCCCTGCCACCATCGATTACGGAAATATCCTCACAGACGCCAAGGGTGAGATCCGGCTCCATGAGCAGGGCAAGCGGCTCTATCCCGGCGCGTACACTGTGACGGAAGTGGAACCCGCTCCCGGTTTCCAGATGAAGGAACCCTCCACCCAGAAGATCATCCTCCACGGCAGCGAGAGCAAGACCCTGACCTTCCAGAATACTCCGCTGAATGCCATTGTTGTTGAGAAGTATGACAGCGTGACCCACGAAGCGCTCCCCGGCTGCACCTTCCAGCTGCGGTTTTTGGGCGGCACCTCCGGCACCGGCGGCACGACCATCGGGCAGAAGGTCACCGGCAAGAACGGCACCGCCATCTGGACGGGGCTGAAAAGCGGCACCTATATCGTGGAGGAGGTTGACCCCGCCGATGGGTACTCCATCATCAACGCCTCGGAAACGATCTATCTGGCGGACAGTGGTGAGCAGAGTGTGGTCACCGTCCGCTTTGACAACGCCCCGGACGGCATCCTGCTGATCCGCAAGGTCTGTTCCGTGAACCCCAGCGTGACACTCGCCAACGCGGAATTCAAGATCACCTACGCGGACGGTACGCTGATTGGGGACAGCAACGGCATCTTCCGGACGGACGAACACGGCGAGATCCGTATCCCCGGCCTGAAACCCGGCAAGAGCGTCATTGTGACGGAAACGAAGGCTCCAGACGGCTATATCATTGATACCCAATCCCAGACCGTTCAGATCAAGGAAGGCCGCACGGTCAGCCTGACCTTCAAGAACCAGCCCAAGGGTAAGCTCATCATCCAGAAACGGGACAGCGCCACCGGTCAGCCCCTTTCCGGCGCGGAGTTCCGCGTGACCACTGCCGCTGGCTGCGAGGTGGGGCTGGATGGCGTGATCGGCACCAGCACCTTGACGCAGAACGGTATCTTTACCACGGATGGGCAGGGCGAGATCACGATCACCAATCTGGCCCCCGGCGCTTATGTGCTGACTGAGATCAAGGCCCCGACAGGGTATGTGATGGATCGTGCGTCCACAAACGTGGTCATCGGCAAAAACGGCGATACGCAGACGGTCATCGTGAAAAACTCCAAGGCCGGAACCCTGGTGATCGACAAGCGGGACTCCCTCACCGGGAAGCCCTTGCAGGGCGTGACCTTCAAGGTGACGACCTCTACCGGCGCGTTTGTACCCGCTGAAAATGGACAGATTAGCAGCAACGGCCTGTACTTCACCGATAAGGACGGCAAAATCACCATCCATGGTGTGGTGGGGACGCTGGTAGTGACGGAAACGGCCACCATTCCCGGCTACACCATCGACGAGGCCAGCCGCACCCAGACGGTGGTGGTCAATCCCAATGACACCCAGACCCTCCACTTTACCAACACGCCCAGCACCACTCTTGTGATTGAAAAGTATATCGAGGGCACCACGACGCCGCTGAAGGGCGTGACCTTCCTTGTCACCGACAGCAGCGGCGCTGTTGTGGGCAGAAGCAACGGAGAGTTCATCACCGATGAGAATGGCGGCGTCGTTATCCATGATCTGGAACCCGGCACCACCGTTACGGTGCGGGAGGTCAAGACCGTGGAGGGCTTTGTGCTGGACGGCGCGCCGAAATCCATTCTCATCAAGGCGGGCGAAGTGCAGACCCTTCGCTTTTATAATGTCCGCGCGGGCGGGCTTACCGTCATTAAGAAGGGCGAAAAAACCGGAGAGCGCATCCCCGGCGTCCAGTTCGAGATCCGGAAAATGGATGGCGAGATCGTCGGCACCTGCACCACCGATGAAAACGGCGTGATCCATCTCCCCGAAGCGGAAAACGGCTGGTACACCGTGACGGAATTGAAGGCTGCCGAGGGCTACCGTCTGGATGACACACCCCATCGGGTCGAGGTCAGGGATGGGCAGACCGCCACGCTGGAGATCACCAACAAGGCCATCTCCGGCATTTTGATCCACAAGGTCAATGCCATCACCGGCGAGGGCATCCCCGGCGTTTCCTTCATTCTCTATGACAGCGGCAGCAATCCCATCGCGCAGGAAACCAGCGATGACCGGGGCTATGTCCGGTTTGAAAACCTGACCGCTGGCCGCTACTATCTGCGTGAATTGGAAAACGAGGGCTATATCCCCGACACGCAGAAAAAGACCGTGTATGTAAAGTCTGGTAAAACCACGGAAATCGAATGGAAGAATACCCCCATCACCGGCCAGATCCAAGTGACGAAGGTCAGCGCGGACTACAACGCCATGAACGGCTGGCCTGACGGGACGCCTATCCCCAACACCGTCTTTGAGATCTACAACGCCCGCACCAACCGTCTGGTGGATACCATTAAGACGGATAAAAACGGCTTGGCGGTGAGCAAGCCTCTGCCGCTGGCGCGGTACAAGATCGTGGAATCCAAGGCGGCGGAATTTTACGGGCTGGATAAGACACCCATTGAGGTAGAAATTGAGTATGCCGGTCAGATCGTCAAGGCAAGCATGACCAATAAGAGCCTGCACACCGATGTGTCGATCAAGAAAACCGGCTACGTGGAGGTCATGCCGGGGCAGCTTGTCCGCTACAACTTCACTGGCATCGCCAACAATTCCACCACGGCACTGGAGTCTTTTTATTGGAGAGACACTTTGCCCGTCAAGGCGGTGCGACTCCAGACCATTTACACCGGCACATGGAATACCCCTGGAAATTATAAGATCGTGTACCGCACAAATCTCAGCAGAGATACCTGGCGCACACTGGCGGATAACCTGAGCACATCCAAAAACTATGTGCTGGATGCTTCCCCCGCGGCGCTGGGGCTTGCCGCCAACGAGTATGTGACGGAGTTTATGGCGGCGTTCGGCATCGTCCCCGCCAACTTCCGGCAGGTGGAAGCCCCTCGCGTGGACTGCAAGGCACTTGCCAAGCTCACCGGCGGTACGCAGTTCGTCAACCAGGCGGACGCGGGCGGCGTCTACAACGGGCAGTGGATCATGGCGACCTCCCGCTGGGTCACCAGAGTTTACGCCCCCAGCAAGCCCCTGCCCCGCACCGGTTATTAAGAGCTAATAACAACGGATGCCGCTCCACAAGGGGCGGCATCCCCAAATTAAGGAGGTTGAGATCTTGAAACACAAAAAAATCATGATTTTGGCGTTGGCACTCCTGCTCCTGACCGTGCTCTGCTGCACCTCCGCCCTTGCCGCGGGCGGCGATGTGGCAGGCGCTGTGGAGCAGACATGGAAGGAGGCCGCTACGCAGATTAAAAGCGTGGTGGAGAAGGTGGTGTTCCCGGCGCTGGATATGATCCTCGCCATCGCGTTCTTCGTAAAACTTGGCGGCGCGTATTTTGATTTTCGCCAGCGAGGTCAATTTGAATGGACCGGTCCCGCTATCCTCTTTGCCTGCCTCATCTTCACGCTGACGGCTCCGAAATACATTTGGAGCATCATCGGCATCTAAAAAGCGTATCCCTTGAGAGCCGGGTCAGAAGTCTGATTCTGGAAGTGGGCTGGCGCGTGAGGATGGTCTTGCATAAAAGCTATTGCTTTGATATAATACTATCAAGAAATTGATACAAGGAGGGCTTTCTATGCAGATCAGACCATCCTCCGCTCTGCGGAATGAGTACACTCAAATTTCTGAGTTGGCAAAAGCATCCGGTGAGCCGATCTTCATTACAAACAAAGGTGAGGATGACGGTGTTTATATGAGCATGGCCGCATACGAGGAGCGGGAAAAAATGTTCCGCCACCGCGACAAGATCTATGCCGCGGAAATCAGCAGACTGAGCGGAGAGCCTGTCTGCACGCCGGAGGAGCTTGACGAAAGAATGGAGGAGTTGTTCCGTGCCTACGAAAAGTAAGCTGGTCTATCTTCCTCCCGCTCAACATGACTTTGAGGAGATCGTAAAGTATCATATTACGGAGGCGGGGACTCCCTACGCGCGGAAAATCTACAGTACAATGAAAACGGCCATAAACCGTCTGCGAGATTTCCCGCTGATGGGCCAGACACATCCGGACCCGATCCTCGCCGCAAACGGATACCGAAAACTGGTTTTGACAAAAACTTATGTGGCGGTCTACAAAGTGATCGGCGACACCGTCTATATTTACGCCATTGTCAATGGCGCGACAGACTATCCCCGCCTTTTGAAGTGATCACTGTTTTGGGATGATGAATATGTCGACAGAAAACGAGTATTTGGCAAAGACGGAATCCTTGCAAAAAGAATTGGAGCCGATGTGTCGGGTTATCACGGAAACTGTCAAAGCCGAGGCGATTTATCTCTTTGGCTCTCGTGCTTATGGTACGCCAACCGATGATAGTGACTACGATTTGTGCGTCATTATCACGGAAAAATCCATACGTCCGGTGGATGCGGTCAAGGCGATCCGCCGTGCGCTCCTGCCGCTGCAAACCATGTCTTTGGATATACTCGTATACCGTGCCGATACATTCTTCCGCCGTGCGCAAGGCGTGACCATGGAACGTAAAATCAAGCAGGATGGTATCCTCCTATACGAGAACTTCTCTCACAAATCATAATACCAATTATCGCGACAAGGCCGTCGCCCGAAAGGGCGGCGGCCTTGTCGCGTCCCCGGAGGTGAACGAAGATATTTATTTGGGATTTTGTCGCCGCGACAGTCCTGGATCAGCTCATGGACTGGGTCTATGGGCAGGCCATAGGCTTTCTCGGCAATTTCTTTGCCCTCATGGGCAATATGGGCGTAGAGCTGTTCGAGCTGGAATGGGTCAGCGCCATCATTTTATTCTTCTCCCGCCTTGCGTGGGCACTGTTTACCGTCAGCGTGGTGGTCTGCGCCTTTGAATGCGGCATCGAATACTCCACCGGCAGGGGCAATCTCCAGCAATGCGGCATGAACATCATCAAGAGCTTTCTGGCGGTGAGCCTGTTCACCGTTGTCCCCGTCCGGCTCTACGCCTTATCCGTGTCGCTGCAGGGTACCTTTTCCGCGGGGCTTACCGGCTATGGGCGGAGCATTGGTGAGGTGGGGCAGGACATCATTACGGAGCTCAATGAGATCCAGACGCTGTCGGATGTGGTGAACAGCTCCCACTTCGGTCTTGGCATCATCACCAGCCCCATTATGCTCCTTTTTTGCGTGATCCTCATGGGCTACGCGGTGCTGAAGGTGTTTTTCGCCAATCTGAAACGCGGGGGCATTTTGCTCATTCAAATTGCGGTGGGCAGCCTCTATATGTTCAGCGTCCCGCGTGGCTATCTGGATGGCTTTATGAGTTGGACGCGGCAGGTCATCGGCTTGTGCCTGACCGCCTTCCTCCAGTCCACCATCCTCGTTGCGGGGCTTATGGTGTTCAAGGATCACGCGCTGATGGGCGTGGGGCTCATGCTCTCCGCCGGTGAAGTGCCCCGCATTGCTGGCAGCTTCGGTCTGGACACCACAACAAAGGCCAATATTACGAGCGCCGTGTATACGGCGCAGTCCGCGGTGAATGTGACAAGAACCATCGCCGCGGCGATCAAATGAAAAAGGGTGATGATATGATACAGTCAACAAGAAAACTTACGATGGGGAGCCTGTTCGATGGCATCTCCGGTTTCCCTCTGGCTTCGGTGCGATGCGGCATCGAGCCGATCTGGGCCAGCGAGATCGAGCCGTTCCCCATACTGGTATCAAAGATCCGTTTCCCTCGCATGGAGCAGATGGGAGACATTACGAAGCTGAACGGCGCGTATCTGCCGCCTGTGGATATTATCTGCGGAGGCAGCCCGTGCCAGGACTATGCCGAGGAAATAGTTATTCCGAAGTCATTGCATAGAGTCTTGTAA
>ERZ1673738.5906-NODE-5906-length-10601-cov-5.480561_pt1 | contig 10601 bp, 4 predicted proteins | sample MGYA00580198_ERZ1673738 | MGnify/ENA primary metagenome ERZ1673738 (study PRJEB41218, sample SAMN15661784) | gut metagenome | host: Homo sapiens | place: Canada: London | collected 2015-08-20/2019-03-30 | study: EMG produced TPA metagenomics assembly of... | reverse complement strand
TCGGTAGTTAGCGTACCAATCTGGCTTCCGGCTTTATAAATAACGCCTGTCTTTCCATCTGGATGGGTAATGTCGTTTCTTGCATAAAGTCCATACACCGCATTTTCCAGGGAAGCATCTCCCTGTGCCTTATTTTCTTTTGTCTCGGCATCTTTTTTATTCAAAGAGATTGCAGCACTGACCCTGTCATTCACAAAAGTATGACTGAAAGAAATTTTTGCCTGTTCATCATTGGTATAACTGAACTGGAAAGAATAAGTATCTTTCTCATTTCTGACATAACCAGCCGGAGCCTGGACTTCTTTTACATAATAAGAAAATCCCACTGGAAGATCTGCTTTAAATGCTGCTTTTCCATCAGTACCAGTAATTGCAGTCTCAATCAGAGCATCTTTTTTTACTGCTACTTTTCCATCCACAGTTTTCATATCCTGCGCTGCAAACAGAGCAAAATGCCCTCCGGATAGTGTATTTTCAGTATCTTTGTCTTTCTTTATCACCTGCACCACTGCTTTCTGACGGTCATTTGTAAAGGTAGTCTCTGAGAAAGCCGCTTCTGCAGTTTGCCCTGCATAAGAAATGGTTACTTTTTTTGTTTCTTTTGCATTATAAAAATTTTCCGGGGCCTGTGCTTCTGTTACATTATAGCTTCCAAGCGGAAGATTCTTTACCGTTACAGAACCGTTCTCACCTGTGATCAGATTTTTCGCTACTTCTGCGCCTTTTTTGTAAACTGTTTTTCCACCTGCTGTTACAATATCCTCGGCAGCATATACGTTATAAACGGCTCCTTTCTGACGGCGTTTCTCATACTGGAATAAAGTTCCATTTTCATCAGATACAGCTCCTACGAAAACCTCACCCTCTTTATAAACGGTCAGATTTCCTTTCTGCTCTTTGTCCGTTACAGTCTGTTTGGTCGTACTGCCAACTACTAATTTCACTCCATAAGAGGAAGCCTGGACAACATAACCTTCTGGTGCTGTAATTTCCTTTAAGTAAACTGTATCCTGTGTCTTAGTAAGAGTTACACGTGAAGAACCATTGCTGTCTGTTGGCGGCATTTTAGCAATCAGCTTTGTGCAGGCGTTATCACTATATACCCCATACACGGCTCCAGCTAGATTTTTTCCAGTATCTCCATCTTTCTTTGTAATTTCAATAACTGCTTCTTCCGGCCAGTCAACTGTAATCTGCAGGTCAGAGGAATCTGTATAGTAGCCAAAACCAATGTCCTGTGAACTCTCCAATTTTAAGAGCATTGCATGGAAATCCAAAGGGAAATTAGATGTAATCGCATACTTTCCTTTCAGGCTACCCATATTGGCTGTTGTAGCTACAAGATGGAATTTCTCTCCACCCTTTACAGTGACATTTCCAGATGCCGTTTTTCCTGTGGTTTCATTAACAAGGCTTACTCCGTTCTCCAGATGAATGGTAATGGTAAATGCTTCATTTGCCTTCCAGGTAAAACTTTCTGTTTCCTTTCCCGTTGCATTAACGGAAAGTCCTGGAAGAAGTTTCATTGCTGTCGGATCAGGCATTTTAGCAAGAGCTGCTTTAATCTCTTTCAGCATATTTTTAGCGGTTGTAGAAAGCGCACCTCCAAATCCGGATTCGCCATCATATAAATAGTCAACCAGGTAATGCTGCATGGCTCTTGTCTCAGAACTGCATCCATATTTTTCCATAATGGATTTTACATTATATCCATTGAATGTATGTCCCCATCCTGGACCGCCATATCCATAGAATAAGGCTTTTCTCAAATATTTATCATCTCCGCCTTCATCCAGTTCAACCATATTTTTATATGTTGTCCCACTTGGAGGTGACTGCATGGAGTGCTGCATACAATACGCATTTACTGTATAAGTCTTTCCGTCTGCTTTGTAACGAACATATTTGTAGCTGTCATTTCCACCCTGTCCCATAACTGTATCAAACGGATGAAGCTGGCCATCTGAATAATAGTAATATTTATTTGCTTCAATATTTGTTGCATCATCCCATGGAGTATCGGTTGCAAGTAACATGATACCGTTTTCTGCCTGATCCATGGAAACACTTAGATCAATGTCATCTGCTGGCATTTCAAAACTGAATTTATCCGATTCTTCGTGATAAGTCACCTCTGAATACAATAAATCTTCTGTATTCTCTGTCTGGTTTGCCTGTACTTTTGTTGTTCCTACTGCAATTAAGCTGCCTTGCGGCATATCTCCGGAAAATACAACGGTTTCTCCTGGCTGATACTGTCCATCTTCATGGTTCAGCTCAATATGAAATTCTTCTCCACGAACAATATTTACCTGATAATTTCCATCTGCATCTTCTGTTTTCTCTGTTCCATCTGTAAAAGAGTCGTCTGTCGCCTCTGGCATTTCTTCCGGATCTGTATCTGTAATTTCTTCAAATGTGCTGTCTGTATCCGGATTATCATCTATGGCAGGTTCTTCTGTTGAAACTTCCTCAGACGGGTTTTCCGGGATTGGTGTATCTATTGGCTCTTCCTCAACCGGAATTTCTGTCGGAGTTACTTCTTCATAGATTTCATCCTCTGACGGAATTTCTACATTTACCTCATCCTGCACAGGTTCTTCACTCTCTGCAGTGCCTATGGCTGGTTCCTCGCCTTCTGCTTCATTCTCATCTTCCTGGTTGCTTACAGATTCCTGATTCTCAGATTCAGCAACCTGCACCACCGCTTCCTTTACAATCAGCTTACGATTGATCTGATAAATTGGGTGGCCACTTACTGGCTCTACATAATAAACAGCTTTGTATGTATCTTCGTAATCTGTTGTAAAGTCCTGCTTTTCCTCATTTTTTGCCTCATGGAAAGTGATCTTCACCTTTTTTTCATCTGGTATTTCCAGTCCGGTAAAATCTTTCTCCACTTCAAAAATACTGCCTGTTTCCAGTTCCAGATCTTTTGCTTTTACCACCTCATCTGCATCAAGTTCATTTTTTACCTCTTCGTATAACGGTGGCTCTTCTGGCACTGGCACTACATCTGCCGCATAGGACAGTATTGGAGATAGAATTGTAGATAACACTGTAAGCATTGCCAAGAATCCCGACAAAAATCTTCTCATATTTTTTTTATTCTTCATTCTTTTTTCCTTTCTTCCGTTCCGGGAAAATCAACTGAAACTTTGGATTTCCGGTTTCTGAAACCTCCATCTTTATAGTTGCTTCATACTTCCTTTTTGTTTTCTCTGATACCAGATCTTTGAAATGCACCTGCTTCTCACTCAGCAGCTTCCTGACAGTTGCTTCATCAAGTGTTTTTCCCTGACTCTCAAAAAATCGGTTATTTTTCCATAAAGTAAAACTGCAATCACTTCCTGAACAATAATAATTTCTCTTTCCCACATAAACCTTATTGCCGCATCTTGGGCATTTTCCAATTTCTTTCCGACCATCTGAAAATAGTTTCTGGTATTCTTCCACTGGCTGTCCATTATCACTTACCAATTTGGTAACCATTTTTTCAATTTCGAAGAGAAATTCTTCTACATTTTTCTGGCCTCTGGAAATCAGTGTCAGATCATTTTCCCATTCTGCTGTAAGTTTTGGTGATTTGATCATTTCCGGAAGAATCCTGATCAGATTTCTTCCATCTGCTGTCGGTAATATCTGCTTCTTTTTACGCTCAATAAAACCTTTCTCGACCAGCTTCTCAATAATCGCCGCCCTGGTAGCCGGAGTCCCAAGACCTTTTCTCTCTGCGTCTTCTGTCATTTCCGAGCTACCAGCGTGTTCCATGGCACTAAGAAGTGTATCCTCCGTATAATGCTTCGGCGGTGCTGTAAAATGTTCACTAAATTTTACAACAACACTTTCAAATACCTGTCCCATTTTTATATCTGGAAAATCACTTTCCTCCTCTTCTGGATTTTCTGCATTTTTCCCATATGATTTAAAGAACCGTTCTTCCACTTCTTTCCATCCATATTGGAGAACATTCTTTCCAGATGCAGTAAACAGTTCTCCATGACAGGAAATTTCAGTCTTAATACTCTCATATATGTATTCCTGTTCCGATGCACATAATAACTTTGATGCAATCAGCATAAGAATTTCTTTTTCTCCACCCGGAAGTGCTTTTAAATCCGTGTTTGCAATTTCTACCGTTGGTATAATTGCATGATGATCTGATACCTTTTTGCTGTTTAAAAGTCTTTTTATCTCTGGTTCCGAACCCTTCATTGATATTTCTGGAAATACTCTATTTACCGCATCAATAACCAAAAACGCATTTTCTTCCATATCATCTGTAAGATATTGGCTATCCGTCCTTGGATACGTCACCAGTTTCTTCTCATAAAGGCTTTGGGTATAGTCCAAGGTTTGCTGTGCCGTAAATCCAAGAAGACGATTTGCTTCCCTCTGTAATGTGGTCAGATCATATAATTTCGGCGGCTGTACCTTTTTCTTCTCTTTCTTTACTGAAAGAATCTGTGCAGTTTCATCCTTCATATCCTCCATCATCTGAACGGCAGCACTTTTCTCTTTTATCCGGTTGCTTACAGCATCCAATCCATCCATCAGAAGATGAACCAGATAATACTTCTCTTTCTGGAAGTTCTCGATGCTCTTTTCCCGTTCCACCAGCATTGCAAGTGTAGGTGTCTGCACCCGACCTACAATCAACCGATGGTGATACAGCACCGTAAACAGTCTGGTGGCATTAATTCCCACCAGCCAGTCTGCTTCACTTCTCGCCACCGCAGAATAATAAAGATTATCATATTCATGTCCATCTTTCATCTGCTGAAATCCTTCCAGAATTGCTTTTTCCTCCATGGAAGAAATCCACAGTCTTTTAAAGGGAAGTTTACATTCTGCCTGGTTATATACCAGACGGAAAATCAACTCCCCTTCTCTTCCTGCATCTGTTGCACATATAACTTCTGTGATATCTGCTCTGTGAAGCAGTTCCTTTAAAACCCGAAACTGCCCTTTGGTACTTTCTTTAATCTGATATTTCCAATTCTCCGGAATCATGGGAAGTGTTTCATATTTCCATGCTTTCCAGTCATCCCGGTACTGATCCGCACTAGCCAGTTCAATCAAATGCCCAATACACCAGGAAACCAGATATTCTTTTCCTTCCAGGTAGCCATCTTTTACGTTTGTGGCATGAAGCACCTTCGCAATGTTTCTGGCTACGCTGGGTTTTTCCGCAATTACAAGCTGCAATTTTCAATCTCCTTTCTGCACCTGTCGCTGTAATTAAGTGAAACAAAGTTATTCCTCTGATTCTTCGTCTTCTACTTCACCTTCCATTTCATATTCTTCTAATTCTTCATCATCCTCACGAATTGTATCTTCCTCCTCATCGTCGTCCTCGTCCTCTTCATAATCAAAAGAAGTATTTCTTCCTTTCATAAATTTCCAATAATAGTAAGCACCACAAACTCCTGCCAGAACCAGCAGCATTAATAAAATCGTGCCGGAATTATTGCTTTTCTTCTCAGGTTCTTCCTTTTCTTCCGGTATGATCGTAACTTCTGGTTCCGGTGTCTCTGTGATCTTCTCTGTTTCAAGTGGCAGTGCGGATTCTGCAATAGCCTGGTTCTGTGGAAGTGTGACCATGTTGGTATCCGTAAAGTTCAACAGATCATTTTCGCCTACCTCTGTAAGAAGATAAACATTTTCATCCGTTTTATCCTTATCTACGATCAGATAAAAAACCTTATCACTTTTTGTCTTGATCGTATAAAATTCCTTTCCCCCTTTGTCCTGAACTGTTCCTGTTGACATGCCGGAAGCAGAACTTTCTCCCTGCACCCGTCCGGTATCTGCTTCTGTATCCGTTTCATTTCCTGTGTTTTCTGGTTCTGTTGGTGCAGTAGCAGTCTCATTCGTTGTCTGATGTTCCGTTACGGTTGCCGTAGCACTGGTGGGCTTACTTGCAGTTCCATCGGCTGGCAAAGAAGCTGCATTTTGCTCCGTTCCGGAAACCTCTGTATTCTCTTTTACTGCATCTGGATTTTCATAATAAGGGTTTCCTACTTTATAGATCTCTGACATATTTCCTGCTTTGTCTTTTGCCTGCAGGGTAAAGTATTCATAGGAAGTATCCGCTTTTTGCAAACGGACATTTAATGTATTATTCGTCAGTTCAGTGAATTCATTTCCATTGACATACAAAGCAGCAATTCCCGATTCCGCATCAACTCCCTGCACGATCAGTATCCCATTCTTCGCAGCCGCAATAATAGTTGGTTTGGTTTTATCAAAACACTCTATGTAACGATTCTGCTCATAAGTATTTCCATTCTGATCGGTAACTCTCACATAAATACTACAATTAGAAGAGATGGATACTTCCATATTTCCGGTTATGTCTGACCATCCTCCATTTTCTGAAAGTCTTGCTTCTACTTTTGCAATAGAAAAAGCACCTGTATTCTTTGTATCTTCCACTTGAATTTTTACGGTTGCCGTATCTGTCTGCCAGCCTTCGGGTTCTGTAAAGGTAATCCCTACTTCCGGTGTTTCCGTCACATCATTTCCTGCATCTTCCTGTGCCTGTTCCACTGGATCTGCAAGAATTTCAGCTTCTGATTCATCTGAAAAATCAACATCTTCCGGGCTGCTTTCTTCTGATGATTCCACTTCTACATTATCTGCCCATACAGTCAGACTTCCGGGCGAACTATAAAAGAAAGCTCCTGCCGGAAGTCCTGCTAACGTAGCTGCGGTTAAAAATACAGCTGCTCTTTTATGAAATTTCTTCATTTTCTGTCTGCTCCTTTTCTCTGGTTTCCAATATCTTTTTTTGTTCCTCCTTACTGATATCAATCATCAACTGAAGTTCCTCTGCGGAAACTCCATTGCTTCGGATAATTTTCAGATACTCCATATCCTCTGCCTGTTTCTTCTGTTCTTCCAGATCCCTTGCTTTTTTCTGTAGCTTTTCAATCTTAACGTAGGTTCTTGCAAGTTCTTCTTTTATTCGTTCAATGTTCAAATACGCCCCTCCTTATGGCCTGCCAAAAGCATAAAAATGAGACTGCCAGTATGCAGAATTAATGGACGTATACTGAATTGGATTTCCACAATGGATCATCTGTCCATCTCCGGCATAAATTCCTACGTGGGTAACCGGCTCTCCCGCATCATACGTCCCAGTGAAAAAGATAATATCTCCTGGCCTTGCTTCTTCTGGTGATACAGGCATACAAATGTCATAAATTCCCTGTGCAGTAAGTCTTCCCATATTGCAGACACCCGAATTGGTAAACACATAGCTTACAAAACCAGAACAGTCAAAAGAAGTCTCCGGGCTGGAACCGCCCCATACATACGGCATACCAAGATATTTGTCTGCTTCCGCAAATAATCTCCGCACAGTCTCATCATCATAACTGCCGCCTCCAACATACAGCCCGCTATCTCCGGTACTGATATAAAAAACAGGATTATAATATTCCCCATCTTTGACCAGTTCCAAATATAACTGGCTTCCGGTTGCACTTCCTGTACTTCCCGTTGTACCAATTACAGTATCTGTTGTTACTTCCTGACCATTTGCTACCGAAATGCTCTGCAGATAAGCGTATTTAATCTGCACACCTTTTTTATCCTGCGTAACTACATAATTTCCAAAAGTTCCGCTATATCCTACATCTACAACAAAACCATTCATCGCTGACTTCACTTCTGTTCCCTGTCGTACATTAATCGTCACACCTCTGTGAAGTTGTGTCTGCCCGGTTCCATTGTTTACAGAATACCCATAATAGGTACTGATATAGGCATACCAGTTTAACTCAACCGGAGTTTTATATGTCTGTAAATTTCCTCTGTTGGAATAGACCTCTTCATAAATTTCCTGCTCATCCTCTTCCATTCTGGACAGAATAACACTTCTAAGCGGTTTTGCCTGAACAGAAACATTCAGTACATCTGCAGTTACTGTACGGGTAACTTCCACAGAGTTCTGATTGCCCTCTGCCAGAAAACATTCCCAGGTCTGATGACCATGTGCCTCAGCTACTGCGTGATTATCATAATAAACATCAAACTGGACACCATACTGGGCAAAGTTTCCAGTATCTTCTACGGTGTACTCAATCCCATTCATCACTACTTTCGTCCCCATTGGAAGAAATGGGTTTGCAGCATCAACCGCAAGCGTATGATTAGCCTGTGGCATTGCCCCTGAAGCAGTAGGTCCTCCACTCCACACGCCACAGCAGATGGGACAATTACAGTATCCACTGGTCACAACATTTCCCAATGACTGCCCTACCTGTATTGTAGATGTTTCCTGCCGGGTTTCACTTTTTTCCTCTACGGTGATTCCGTACTGTAAAGAAAAAATTATTTCCAGTTCTCCTTTTATCTCATCAAACTTAAAATCCCCATACCTGGCAGTCAGATAACTGATCAATGTATGGGGATCATGGCCGATTTCACCAATGTTATATCTGTATTCATCTTTTCCTGGATACCGGGCTTCCATCTGGTTTATTTTCTGTTGAAGACTGGCTTCCAACTGCGTATAATACAACTCTGCTTTTTCAATTTCGTCCGGATCCGCAATGTAACTGGAAGCGATTACCGTAGAAATTCCATTAGAAAACATAGCCGAACAGGAAGCAAATCCTGTCATTACGGAAAGAAGCAAAATCAATAACAACCCCATTGAGATCAGAGTAGTTACATTTCTTACAAATACTTCCTGTGCCTTTCTTGCAATTTTAGTAGCAAGATTTACTGACCGGATTGAGGTGTCTTTTGTTTCTTTTGCAATCTTCCCAGCCCGGTATGCCATCTGATACTCTCGCTTAATCCTCTGCTTCTGTATTAATTTTCTGATCAGCTTTTTCTGCATCTCTGGATGTTCTTCCAGATATTTCTGATATTGATACCTGGATGCACTCTTCCAGGCTCTTTTCTCTAAACGGTTTTCTTTATGTATCTGACTGCGGTTCTTCCGGATATTTCTACTGCTATGTTCCTGTAATATCCACTCACCTGAACGCACCAGCTTATGTGCTGTATCTACAGCACTGTTTTCCTCTTCGTCTTCGCCTGCTTTCTGATATACTGCATTTTTTAATGCTTTCTTTGGAACAGAAGACAAGGTTTTCTTTTTACCATCCGTTTTCCCTGTTTTTTTGTCGAAATATAAATGGTACTTTACCTTTGCTTTCTGTTCCTCATTTGTTTTCTTGGTATAAACAGAATCTTTCGGAATTTTGTTCTGCCTCTCAGCTTCCTGTTTTCTTGCAGCCTTATCCACTTCCTGATAAGTTTTTATTGTTTTTCGGCTATATTTCTGCTTTCCTTTTTTTCGGTTTGTAGAAACATCATTCTTCTCTGCCTGAAAATGTCCTCCATCTGTTTCAGCCGAAGTTTTCTTTTCTTTCTTCAGACTTCCATCTGTCTCCAGTTTTCCAAACTGCAGTCTCTGCTGTTTCTTTTTCTGTCGCTGATACTGGCTCCTGTGTTTTTCTTTGCGCTCACGTATTTCTACCGCTGAATCCACAGATACACCTGCAGGCTTGTCCCGGTATCTGTACCGTCCCTGTGTTTTTCGTTTTCCCGGAGGACTGTTTGCAGCCTCTTCTTTTTTGGCAGGATTTCCCTCCTGAACTTTTTCGGAAAATTGTTTCTTTTCAGCTTTTTTATGAGAGTTTTTCTTCTTTTCAGAAGTAATAAATGCCTGTTCTACATCCTTCTGTTTATAAGGCAACTCCTGATCGCTGTTTGTAACTTTTCTGGTCTCCTTTGTTGCAAGATTTTCCTCAACCAGACCATTTCTGGTCATACGGCTGACTTTCTTCTCTTTCGCCGTATATTTTTGTTTTCCCAATGTACCTCACCTCTGCTTTTTTGTCCGTTAAGTCTGAATCTCATCCGGTTTAGTACTCATCAAAGCATAGGTTCTGGTATCCTGCGGATATCTGTCTGCAAAAGGTATGATTACATTTCCGTAAAAAAGCAGCCCTTCTCCTGCATTACTGTTATTTACAAAAGAAATCTGATGCTTGGAAATATTCAATTTCTCCGCAAGGATCTTCTGATCCCCGCTGTGCTGATTTAACATCAGGATAAAATCACTGTTTCCCACAATACTTTCTACTGCCAGAGAGCCAAGAAAATCTGTTACATTCTGACTGATTCCTGTAATGATTCCACCCCACTTACGAAATCTCTTCCACATTTCAATAGAATAATTAGCAGTCTGTGGCTGGTTCAGCAAAAATCTCGATAGGTCAGACGCTTTCACGCCTTTCGCCCCGAGCCACACCGTGCAAGCAACTTTCATTGCACACGGCGTTCCATGGGATAAGTCTTTATTGCTAATACAGTTACTTCAAAGTCTGGTTAATTGTTATAAGGTTAATTGCTTCCAATCCTGCTTTAGCTCTCCATTTGTTGAGCTTTGCAATCTTGGCAGGTGCCCTACAATCGAATAAATCGATGAGGGACTTGATGATTTTCACGTCATTAGAATAGATAAGGCTCTTTATATCTTTGTGTACGATTCTGAGGTTTGCATATTCATCCGTACCACCTTGGCTTGGTGGATTAAGATATATGCATTCCACATCTTCAAACGCAAGAGACACCTT
>ERZ1673738.5904-NODE-5904-length-10602-cov-3.800228_pt1 | contig 10602 bp, 9 predicted proteins | sample MGYA00580198_ERZ1673738 | MGnify/ENA primary metagenome ERZ1673738 (study PRJEB41218, sample SAMN15661784) | gut metagenome | host: Homo sapiens | place: Canada: London | collected 2015-08-20/2019-03-30 | study: EMG produced TPA metagenomics assembly of... | reverse complement strand
CTGGAATATTGCGTTGTATAGTGAATTTGATAATCTGGATGATGTGAAGTTCTATGCTACTCATCCCGATCATGTGGCTGCCGGTAAGATTTTGGCAGAGACAAAAGAAAGTCGGGCTTGTGTAGATTATGAATTTTAGTTATAAATAAATAATAGCTTTTTAAGATTAGCCAAAACCTCAAACCGGGAAAATCCGATAGCTGTTATATTTCTAGAAACATCATAAACAATTTTAAAGAATGAAGAAATTATCCTCTTTTCTGCTTTTGTTGCTGGTCGTATTTACGGCGCAGGCACAGATACAAGAGCCTGTGAAGTTTAAAACGGAGCTGAAAACCCTGTCGGGAGCCGAAGCGGAAATCGTTTTTACAGGTACGATCGATGCCGGTTGGCATGTATATTCTACCGATTTAGGTGATGGTGGTCCTATCTCCGCTACTTTTAATGTAGAGAAGATGTCAGGTGCCGAAGTTGTTGGTAAATTAACCCCTCGGGGAAAAGAAGTTTCGGACTTTGACAAACTGTTCGAAATGAAAGTACGCTATTTTGAAAAAACGGCTCAATTTATACAGAAGATAAAGTTTACCGGCAGTGACTATTCAATAGAAGGGTATCTGGAATATGGTGCATGCAACGATGAAAATTGTCTGCCTCCTACACAAGTTCCCTTTAAATTTTCGGGTAAAGCCGCTGCTACTGCCGAAGTCTCGGCAAAAGAAACCCCTGCAACTCCGGTAAAAGAGCCAGTCGCCACTGTTACAGACAGTATTGTAGAACCGACAGCTACAACTGTTACCACTGCGATAGGCAGTGTTGACTTATGGAAGCCTGTAATTAATGATTTGAAGAAATTCGGTGAGGCAAACTCTCAGGAAGATATGTCATGGATCTATATTTTTATTACAGGATTTTTAGGAGGTTTGCTGGCCTTGTTCACTCCTTGTGTATGGCCTATCATTCCGATGACTGTAAGTTTCTTCTTGAAGCGAAGCAAGGACAAAAAGAAAGGTATCCGGGATGCATGGACTTATGGGGCATCCATCGTGGTAATCTATGTAGCGCTTGGCCTTGCCATTACCTTGATATTTGGTGCCAGTGCTTTGAATGCCCTTTCCACTAATGCTGTTTTCAATATCTTGTTCTGTCTGATGTTGATCGTATTTGCTGCTTCTTTCTTCGGAGCTTTCGAACTGACACTTCCCGCAAAATGGAGTACGGCAGTGGATAGCAAGGCGGAAGCTACAAGCGGATTACTGAGTATTTTTTTGATGGCGTTTACATTATCGCTTGTATCTTTTTCTTGTACAGGTCCTATTATCGGATTTTTGTTGGTACAGGTTTCTACTACAGGTAGTGTAGTCGCTCCCGCGATTGGTATGTTGGGCTTTGCCATTGCATTGGCTCTGCCATTTACTTTATTCGCTTTATTTCCGTCTTGGCTGAAGTCAATGCCTAAGTCTGGCGGTTGGATGAATGTGATTAAAGTGACATTGGGTTTCCTGGAATTAGCTTTTGCTTTAAAATTCCTGTCTGTTGCCGATTTGGCTTATGGATGGAGAATTCTGGATCGTGAGACTTTCCTTGCTTTGTGGATTGTTATTTTTGCTCTGCTTGGTTTCTATCTGTTGGGTAAGATTAAATTTCCTCATGATGACGATGATACGAAAGTAAGTGTATCTCGTTTCTTCATGGCACTGGTTTCATTAGCTTTTGCTGTTTATATGGTTCCGGGCTTATGGGGAGCACCCTTGAAAGCGGTTAGTGCTTTTGCACCGCCTATGAAAACCCAGGATTTTAATCTTTATACCAATGAGGTACATGCCAAGTTCGATGATTATGATTTAGGTATGGAATATGCCCGTCAGCATAACAAGCCGGTAATGCTCGATTTTACAGGATATGGTTGTGTGAACTGTCGTAAAATGGAGCTTGCCGTGTGGACCGATCCGAAGGTTAGCAGCATCATCAATAATGACTACGTACTGATTACTCTTTACGTTGACAATAAGACTCCGCTTACTGAACCGGTGAAGATCATGGAAAATGGTACAGAACGCACTTTGCGTACGGTAGGTGATAAATGGAGTTATCTGCAGCGTGTGAAGTTTGGTGCCAATGCCCAGCCTTTCTATGTTCTGATAGACAATGAGGGTAATCCGCTGAACAAGTCGTATGCTTATGATGAGGATATATCCAAGTATATCAATTTCCTGCAAACAGGACTTGAAAATTATCGGAAAGAGAAATAGATAATACAGTGTTCTCAATAAATAAAGGGCTGTCTTCGCTATTGAAGGTAGCCCTTTATTTATTTTGCGAAATGAATACTCATTTTTATCGCATTGGTACTTCCATTAGCAATAAGGTCGCTTCTTGGGTTATTTCCACTTTAAAGCTCTTTGTATCCCAAAGACCGATGCCGTCACGTCGTGACAATCGGTTGCCTGCAACTTCCACATCTCCTTCGATGATAAAAAGATAAACTCCGTTACCTTCCTGATGCAACTTGTATTCGAAACTCTTTCCTGCGTCAAATGTTCCCATAGAAAACCATGCATCTTGCTTAATGGAAGCGGGTACTTTACCGTCCGGTGAAATAATTAGAGCAAGTTCGTTTCTTTTCAGTAAAGGACGAATATCGTAGTTGTTATATTCCGGCTCTGTATTTTCAATTCTCGGGAATACCCATATTTGCAAAAATTCCAATTGCTCTTTGTCACTTCCATTATATTCACTGTGGAAGATACCTTTCCCCGTACTCATAACCTGGATATCACCGGGTGTGATTGTCCGGGTGTTTTTTACGCTGTCGCCATGTCTCAGATACCCCTTCAGGGGGATAGAAATGACTTCCATATTCTGGTGAGGGTGTGTATCGAATCCCATTTCAGGGTCAACGCTATCATCATTCAGTACCCTCAATACGCCGAAATGCATTCTTGACGGGTTATAATAGTTTGCAAAACTAAATGTATGGTGGGTTTTCAGCCAACCATGATTGAAATAACCCCTTGAAGAGGCTTTGTCTACTACTGTTTTCATACTTTTCCTTTCTTAATAGAACATCTGTATAACAAACGAATTATAGATAAAGTTCTGGTGGTGAGATGGGTGCATTTTGCGAAAAGATTTATATCTTTGAGCATTCTAAAACGAAAAAGGTATGAAAAAAATTATTAACCCGTGGAAGGGGATGGAAGGATATAATTGCTTTGGTTGTGCCCCTAACAATGAAGCCGGTGTGAAAATGGAATTTTATGAGGATAACGATGAAGTGATTAGCATCTGGCGTCCCCGTCCCGAATACCAGGGATGGATTGATACGCTACATGGAGGTATCCAGGCCGTACTTTTGGATGAAATCTGTGCATGGGTTATTCTCCGGAAGTTACAGACTACGGGGGTGACATCAAAAATGGAGACACGTTATCGTAAGTCGATCAGTACTAATGATTCACATGTAGTGCTCAAAGCGCATATTAAAGAAGTGAAGCGTAACATTGTGATAATTGAGGCACGTCTTTATAATAAAGATGAGGAATTGTGTACAGAAGCTCTCTGCACTTACTTTACTTTTCCGAAGGAGAAAGCCAGAGAAGAGATGCATTTTTTGTCATGCGAAGTAGAAGATGAAGAGATTCTTCCTTTAATTTGAAAGAAAAATAGAAGAATTTCTGATAATTGTTTGGTGATTCAGAACTAATACTTTATTTTTGTCGCATAAACAATAAAGATATGAACATTACTATTACACATCGTCATCATCATTACTCAATCGAATAACTCGGTGGGCAAGATGGTATTGTGTATATATATGATAGAATACGAGGCTTACCGATAAGGTGAGCCTTTTTTATTTTCTATATATCGAATTATAAATTGTAAATTAAGATATTGTAATTATGTTAAGAATCGCAGTACAAGCCAAAGGGCGTCTTTTTGAAGAAACGATGGCCCTTCTTGAAGAATCAGACATCAAACTGAGCACAACCAAACGTACTTTACTCGTACAATCGTCCAACTTTCCGGTTGAGGTACTTTTTCTCCGTGACGATGATATTCCCCAATCTGTAGCTACAGGAGTTGCCGACCTGGGTATAGTAGGAGAAAACGAATTTGTAGAGAGGCAGGAAGATGCCGAAATCATTAAGCGTCTCGGGTTTAGCAAATGCCGTTTGTCTTTGGCTATGCCCAAAGACATTGAATATCCCGGTTTGAGTTGGTTTAACGGAAAGAAGATAGCTACTTCCTATCCCGGAATTTTAGATGCTTTTATGAAAAGTAACGGGGTGAAGGCTGAAGTGCATGTCATTACCGGTTCTGTAGAAGTTGCTCCCGGCATCGGATTGGCGGATGCTATTTTCGATATTGTCAGTTCCGGTTCTACTCTGGTCAGCAATCGTCTGAAAGAAGTGGAGGTCGTAATGAGATCAGAAGCTTTGCTGATAGGCAACAAGAATATGAGTAAGGAGAAAAAAGAGATATTGGACGAATTGCTTTTCCGCATGGATGCTGTGAAAACTGCTGAAGATAAAAAGTACGTACTGATGAATGCTCCTAAAGATAAACTGGAAGATATTATTGCTGTGCTACCGGGTATGAAGAGTCCTACTGTGATGCCGTTGGCACAAGATGGTTGGTGCTCTGTACATACAGTGCTCGATGAGAAACGGTTTTGGGAGATCATAGGTAAGCTGAAAGCGCTGGGAGCGGAAGGTATTTTGGTGTTGCCTATTGAGAAGATGATTATATAGGAAAATCTGTTGGTTGAACTCTTAAATTAAAAATTATGAAACTGATTAAATATCCGGACCGGTCGCAATGGAATGAGATCTTGAAGCGTCCTGTGCTTGAGACAGAAAATCTTTTCGATACTGTACGCAATATTATTAACCGTGTGAGAGCCGGAGGGGACCGGGTGGTCATGGAATATGAGGCTGTGTTTGATAAAGCTGAACTCACCTCATTGGCTGTTACTTCTGCGGAAATAGAAGAAGCTGAAAAGGAGGTACCCATCGAACTGAAGGCAGCTATTTATCTGGCTAAACGTAATATTGAGACATTTCATTCTGCACAGCGTTTTGAGGGGAAAAAGGTGGACACGATGGAAGGTGTTACTTGCTGGCAAAAAGCTGTTGCTATTGAAAAGGTCGGATTGTATATCCCTGGAGGGACAGCCCCTCTATTCTCCACTGTGCTTATGTTGGCTATACCTGCTAAGATTGCCGGATGTAAAGAGATTGTACTTTGTACACCGCCTGATAAGAATGGAAAGGTACATCCTGCTATCCTGTTTGCCGCTCGTCTGGCTGGAGTCAGCAAAATCTTCAAGGCAGGCGGAGTACAGGCCATTGCCGCTATGGCTTACGGGACAGAGAGTATTCCTAAAGTTTATAAGATCTTTGGTCCCGGCAATCAGTATGTCACCGCTGCCAAGCAACTTGTCAGCCTGCGGGATGTCGCCATTGATATGCCTGCGGGCCCGTCGGAGGTAGAGGTTCTGGCTGACGAATCTGCCAACCCGGTGTTTGTGGCTGCCGATCTTCTTTCTCAGGCGGAACATGGAGTGGATAGCCAGGCGATGCTGGTTACGACTTCTGAGAAGCTACAAACGGAAGTCGTTTACGAGGTCGAACGCCAATTAGGCTATCTAACCCGTCGCGATATTGCCGAAAAATCTTTGGCCAGCAGTAAGTTGATATTGGTGAAGGATATGGAGGAAGCTTTGGAACTTACCAATGCTTACGCTCCTGAGCACCTGATTATTGAGACGAAGGACTATATGGAAGTAGCCGGACAGATAGTAAATGCCGGTTCGGTATTTTTGGGTGCCTTCTCTCCCGAAAGCGCAGGTGATTATGCTTCGGGAACTAACCATACTTTACCTACCAACGGCTATGCCAAAGCCTATAGTGGAGTGAGCTTGGACAGTTTCATCCGTAAGATCACTTTTCAAGAGATACTTCCCAGTGGAATGTCGGCTATTGGCCCGGCTATCGAGGTGATGGCTGCCAATGAACACCTGGATGCACATAAAAATGCGGTAACTGTTAGATTGGAGGAGATAAGAAAATGAAAACATTGCAAGAATTAACCCGTCCGAATATCTGGAGACTAAAACCCTATTCTTCGGCCCGTGATGAATATAGTGGGGCGGCAGCATCTGTTTTTCTGGATGCTAACGAAAACCCGTATAACCTGCCGCACAATCGCTATCCGGATCCGATGCAACGGGATCTGAAGTTGGAATTGTCCAAGATAAAAAAAGTAGCTCCTGCCCATATCTTTCTGGGAAATGGCAGTGATGAGGCTATTGATTTGGTGTTTCGTGCTTTCTGTGAGCCGGGCAGAGACAATGTGGTTGCTATCGATCCTACGTACGGCATGTATCAGGTTTGTGCCGATGTCAATGATGTGGAATACCGCAAAGTGCTGCTTCACGATGATTTTCAGTTTTCTGCCGATGAGTTGTTGGCAGTTGCGGATGAACGGACTAAGATGATTTTCCTTTGTTCACCCAATAATCCGACGGGAAATGATCTGCTTCGGTCTGAGATAATAAAGGTGATCAATGATTTCGAAGGATTGGTCATTCTGGACGAGGCTTATAATGATTTTTCCGATGAACCCTCATTTTTGTCAGAGTTGGGTAAGTATCCGAATCTGATTATCTTACAGACTTTCTCAAAAGCGTTTGGTTGTGCAGCTATTCGTTTGGGGATGGCTTTTGCCTCCGAGGGGATTATCGGTGTTTTGAATAAAATCAAGTATCCGTATAATGTGAATCAGCTGACTCAGCAACAAGCTATAGAAATGCTCCACAAATACTACGAGATAGAACGCTGGGTAAAAACATTGAAGGAGGAGAGGGGGTATCTGGAAGAAGCTTTCGTAGAGTTGCCTTGGGTATTACAGGTATTTCCATCGAATGCCAACTTCTTTCTGGCACGTGTGACCGATGCTGTGAAAATTTATAATTATCTGGTGGGAGAGGGTATTATTGTACGTAATCGAAATTCCATATCATTGTGTGGCAACTGCCTTCGTGTGACTGTAGGTACACGGGCTGAGAATGCCAAACTGATTGGAGCACTGAAAAAATATCAATAGGAAAAATGAAAAAGAAAGTACTTTTTATTGACCGTGATGGCACGCTTGTCATTGAGCCGCCTGTCGACTATCAGCTCGATTCACTGGAGAAGCTTGAATTCTATCCTAAAGTTTTCCGCAATTTGGGCTTTATTCGCAGTAAACTTGATTTTGAGTTTGTCATGGTTTGGGCACCTCTTCTTTCCCGGAAGAAACTTTTTGGCCGGCGCACAATCTGATGTTGAAAACTCTGGCCGGAGAAGGTATTACGTTCGATGATATCCTGATAGATCGTAGTATGCCCGAAGATTGTGCTTCTACGAGGAAGCCGCGTACAGGAATGTTGACTAAGTATATTTCCAATCCGGAATATGATCTGGAGGGCAGCTTTGTCATTGGAGATCGTCCGACAGATGTAGAATTGGCCAAAAATATAGGTTGCCGTGCCATTTACCTTCAGGAATCCATTGATTTGCTGAAAGAAAAGGGACTGGAAACTTATTGTGCTCTTGCCACTACTGATTGGGATCGGGTGGCTGAGTTCCTTTTTGCAGGAGAGCGGAGAGCAGAAATACGCAGGACAACGAAAGAAACCGATATCCTAGTAGCTCTCAATCTGGATGGTAAGGGTACTTGTGACATTTCTACCGGGTTAGGTTTCTTTGACCATATGCTTGAGCAGATTGGTAAACATTCCGGTATGGATTTAACGATCCGGGTGAAGGGGGACCTCGAGGTAGACGAACATCATACCATCGAAGATACGGCTATCGCATTGGGTGAGTGTATCTATCAGGCGCTGGGTAGTAAAAGAGGAATTGAACGTTACGGTTATGCTTTGCCCATGGATGATTGCCTTTGCAGGGTATGCCTGGATTTCGGAGGACGTCCGTGGTTGGTATGGGATGCCGAGTTTAAGCGTGAAAAGATAGGAGAAATGCCTACCGAGATGTTTTTACACTTTTTTAAGTCTCTGAGTGATGCAGCCAAGATGAACCTCAATATTAAGGCTGAGGGGCAGAATGAGCATCACAAGATAGAGGGAATATTCAAAGCGCTGGCCCGTGCGTTGAAGATGGCGTTGAAGAGGGATATCTATCATTTCGAATTGCCGTCCAGTAAAGGAGTTTTGTAACGATTCACTTTTTACCAAATAGATTTATCCCTCCAACTATAATTCGATAAGTGTTTATTATAGGTTGGAGGGATAATCTGTAAATCACCTAAAAAGTTTTTATAGCCGTTTCTTTTTGAATACTCATAAAAGTGATTTCTATTTCTCTTTTACAAAAGAGCCGGGATATGTACATACATTCAGTTTTGCCATATTTCCTTTTTCCCGAAGCCAAGTATCGAATTCACGTTTACCTTCTTTCAATACGATGATACGACTGCCTGGTGTTTTATCTCCGTAAGTATTTTTTCCGCCCGAAGCTCGTCCATATCCTAAAGCGATGTTATAGAGAGTAGCGATGTAATCGTTTACGTGGTCGTGTCCGGCAAAAACACCCATAACATCACCGCATTCCAGCATATTGGCAAACATACCGCTGTTTATATTGGGACTGCATTCTTTTTCGTTACGGTCTCCGTAACGTTTGGTTTCGAACGATTCCCATGCTTGGGTGTACTCCGGTAGCGGAATATGGAGGAAGGTCAATGCAGGTAATGGTTGTCCCTCATTCCGTTCTGTGTACTTCCGGCTTTCGCGGGAGTACCAGTCTATTTGAGATCGTCCGATCCAGTCATATCCTTTTACTGTTTTTATCTTCGAATAAGCATTTGTGTCCAGGCAATAAAGCAATGCGGCTGTTTTATTTCCGTCTTTCGAACTGTAAATAGGGAGAATATGGTTACCTTCTCCTTTTATTCCTTCTGCCACTTGTTTCATCATACAATACGGTTGTTCCCGGATGATACGAATGATTTCATCACGCTTTACGGCATATTCGTCATCATGATTTCCCAATACGGCTGTCCAGGGGATCCGGCGGGCCGACAGTTCGGCAGATATGGCTTCCCAAGCTTGCCGGACTTCATTCATAGTAGTATTGTCTCCTGTAAATATCACGAGGTCAGGCTTTTCAGAATCAAGTACTTCTTTGATCATATCTCCCACTATTCGGTCTTTCTCCTGATCATGTCCCAAGTGCATATCGGTAAATTGTGCTATCTTAAATTCACCATTGGAATTAAAGCTGATTTTATCGGGAGCTTGTTGCGCTTGGATAAAGAAGCCGGATAGCAATAATACGCTGCTTAAAATAATCTTTTTCATTATAAATATGGGTTAAGAGTATATATTTTATTCTATGATTTTTTTTGCCACCAGGTAGCTTGGTTTATTTTGTCATTTCCTGCACCGAATTGGCGTGTAATAGCCGTTTCTACGTTAGTACCGTTGTTATCATATTCTCCTTGCGGATACATCCAGCGTTTGGGGATTTCTGTTCCGGCTGGGCGACGGAAGTCCGGGTAGCCGGTACGTAGTTGTTCGTAAAAGGAATCCCAGTTGCCTTGGTAGAATGTAACCAGGTATTTCTGCATGATAATGCGTTCTATCTGCTCTTCAGTACCCGATGCTTGGGTGAAGTCAACCAATGGTTCTTTCAGATATTGGGCCACTGCGTTCTCGTTCAGATAGCCGGCATAATCTTTTGCATGGGTTTCGTAGAAAGAGAATGAGGCGCGGATACCTTTCTCGTAATACGTTTGTGCATTGCCACTGATCCATCCCCGTACAACAGCTTCAGCAAGAATTTGTTGTAGTTCGGCATATCCCATCAGCATGGTGGGCTCTACAATCGGATCTGTACGGAAACGGTCGTTGATGGGCGATATGGTACCCTCACTAACTTTGATAATAGCATCGCTATAAGGGGCGGCAGGGTCTCCTCCTTCGTAAGAGCTGAAGTCGTCGATAGGTTTTCCTTCAGTCTTTCCTTTGTTGGTCTGTGCGCTGAAGATGAACAGGCGTGGGTCCCGACGTTCGCGCATACGTTGGATAAATGTATCATCCATATAATAGCCGGACCATTGGGCATTGAATTGAGGATATCGGTTGCCCTGCTGATCCAGGTAAACCAACTGTCCATTGTCTGCCAGGCTATTCATCAACGGGCTGTTTGTCGCAATGTTTTTAAACTCAGAAGCGATATTTATATTCCCGACTGTTGTATGATTGGAGAGGGTCATCAGCACTTTCAGACGAAAAGAGTTGATCAGTTTCCTCCACTGGGTGCTATTTCCGTTATAGATGATGTCTCCGTCAATGACAGATGCGTCATTTGCCAGTATTTCGTCTGCTTCTCTCAATTCTTGGAGGATTCCTGCAAAAACATCCTCTTGTGCATCATATTCGGGAGTGTATATTTCTTCTTTTTCTCCTTTCAAGGCCTGACTGTAGGGGATGTCTCCGAAACGGAGAGTCAGTTCATAGAAGTAGTAGGCGCGGAAGAACTTAGTGAGTGCCGTATACACCGGAGCATTTACACGTTCTGCCTCTTCACCCAT
>ERZ1673738.5884-NODE-5884-length-10661-cov-3.653215_pt1 | contig 10661 bp, 7 predicted proteins | sample MGYA00580198_ERZ1673738 | MGnify/ENA primary metagenome ERZ1673738 (study PRJEB41218, sample SAMN15661784) | gut metagenome | host: Homo sapiens | place: Canada: London | collected 2015-08-20/2019-03-30 | study: EMG produced TPA metagenomics assembly of... | reverse complement strand
GTATTCCGTTCTTCCGAAACAATCCGGAAGAATTCCCGATAAGTATCCTGAGCATTTTGGATGATATAAACGTATGCCTGTTCGAGTATTCCCGGTATATTGTTCAGGTTGAAGTGTGTCATGTCGGTCATGTCGCCTGCTTCGATAGATAAGGGGATATATTGTGTAACTGTTGAGGGAATTTTGTCTGCCGCTGCTTTTTTTTCCTGCATGCTCCTGAAGTCGATGTCGGTTCGGATGTGCAAGGAGGTAAGATAGTCCAGATCGGATTCTGTCAGTTTGTCAAGATCGCCCGAACGGATGAATGTTTTCCATTTTACATGTTTATGGTCTGATGTCGGATAACCTCCCAGATCACGAATATTATAAGCTCCCTCTATAGGAAGAAGACGGAAGAATTTTTCTTGTTTCATATATAATTTGTATCTTTTCTGTTTAAACAAAAGAAGAGTGAAGAGTTCCAAACTCCTCACTCTTCTTTATTTTTATTTCACTAATTGGCTTTGGTTATAGTGGGATGTATTCTACGAATGCTTCCATTGCTTCGTAAGAAGCCAGTCCCAAGCTGTCGTAAAGAGCGGCAGTACCTCGGTTACGATCCTCGCTACGCTGCCAGAACAAGCGTTCGTCGTTGCCCAGGAATGGAGCACTTTCCATCTGTGACTGATGCTTCAGGATAGAGTTACGTTTTGCACGTAATTCTTCAGGACTGATAGGTACAGCCATTTCGATGTTTTCAATTTCCCATTCGGCCCATGCGCCACGATACATCCAGATACGGCAGTCTTTCAACCATTCGGCTCCTTCTTCCTTTTCAAGGTCTACGGCAGCAAATACGGCATCTGTACATACACGGTGTGTTCCGTGCGGGTCGGCAAGGTCACCGGCTACAAAGATCTGATGAGGCTTCACTTCACGGAGCAGGTTGCGGACAATTTCTACGTCGGCTTCACTGATCGGATTCTTCTGGATTTTACCGGTTTCGTAGAAGGGGAGGTCCAGGAAGTGACAACGTTCCAACGGAATGTTGTTGTAAGTACAAGCTGTGCGCGCTTCGCCACGGCGGATCAGACCTTTGATGGTCAGGATATCGCGTGTATCCATATCGCCGTCTTTTTTGTCTTTCAGGAATTTACGGATTTCGGCGTACTTTTCACTGATCACCTGATCTTCACTGTTTATAAAGATTTGGTTGAATCCGTTGATGAAATGCATGAAGCGAACTACTTCTTCATCGCCTACGGCAATGTTTCCCGAAGTTTGGTAAGCTACATGGACTTCATGTTTCTGTTCTACCAGACGGCGGATCGTACCACCCATAGAAATCACATCGTCATCGGGATGCGGAGAAAATACGACTACTCGTTTCGGATATGGTTTTGCACGTTCCGGACGATATGTGTCGTCTGCTTTCGGTTTACCACCCGGCCATCCGGTAATGGTGTGCTGCAGGTCGTTGAATATCTTGATATTTACGTTATAAGCAGATCCGAAGAGGGCAAGCAGCTCGCTCAAGCCATTTTCGTTGTAATCTTTATTAGTCAGTTTCAGGATTGGTTTGCCGGTCAATTGGCACAGCCACACGATTGCGCTACGGATCAGTTTGTCATTCCATTCGCAGGAAGTGACCAGCCATGGACGTTGAATGCGTGTCAGGTTGGAAGCTGCTGACAGGTCGATAGCTACATGTGCATTGTTGTGGGTCTGTAAGTAAGATGCCGGAATGGTATCTGTTACGTTACCTTCTACACACTCTTTCACCATGTGGGCTTTTTCTTCACCCCATGCCAACAAATAGATTTTCTTAGCAGCAAGAATTGTGGCTACACCCATCGTAATAGAACTGATAGGAGTGTTGTCGATGGTGCCGAATATCTTGGATGCTTCGTTGCGTGAACCACTATCCAGCAAAATCAGTCGGGTGGTGGAGTTCAGGCGTGACCCCGGTTCGTTGAAGGCTATATTACCTACACGGCCGATGCCTAGCAGAGCGATATCGATACCGCCGAAGCTTTCGATGCGCTGTTCGTACAGGCGGCAGTATTCAAAGATGGTATCTTTGGCAATCGTACCGTCCGGAGTAAAGATATTCTGTTTATCGATATCTACATGATCGAGGAACATCTCTTTCAACGCATTGAAATTACTGTTGATTGCATCTTGAGACAACGGATAGTATTCGTACATGTTGAATACAATTACGTTACGGAAACTGAGTCCCTCTTCTTTGTGCATGCGAATTAATTCGGCATATACGCTGCGCGGAGAATTTCCACCCGGCAATGCCAGTACGCAGAAACGTCCTGCTTTCTGTTTATCACGAATAACCTGTGCTATTTCGCAAGCGATATGATTTGCACCTTCTTCTACAGATTCATAGATGTCTGTAGGAATTTTCTCTAATCGGGTCAATACCGATCTCTCGAATGCATTCTCTGGTCTGTAATACCTGGGGGAGACCCTGTTGAGAGTAATCTGAGAACTAAGATTTGTCTTCATAAGTTTGTTATTAATTAAGTTTGACTGAGTCTTTGTCGTTATTGGAAACTCTGAACAAATATATATAAAAACAATCAACTATGCGATAAGGTTGACAGGGAAATTAAATTAAAATCTTTTTTTACCTATAAATAGGGAGGAGGGAACGATAAATGATGGGAGATAAACGATGAACGGTTTTGAACAATGAGCGATAAGTAACAGGCGATAAATAATAAACGATTAACGGGCTGCACCGGCACAGCCTGTTAATCGTTATCGCTCAAAAACGTTTATCGTTTAAAACAGAGTATTTGTTTCAGGTACCAACTTACCCATGGCCCATACGGCTCTTACGTTGAGGTCTTCGTCCAGTACCAGAATATCGGCATCCTTACCTTTTTGCAAGGAACCTTTGCGATCATATACCCCCATGATGCGTGCCGGAGTTTCGGAAGCCATGCGAACTGCATCTTCCAGTGGGATCTCTGCTTTCTGCACAACGGTGCGGATCAGGCGGTCCATGGTGGCGACACTTCCCGCTAAAGCAGAATGGTCGGCCAGTTTGCAGACTCCGTCTTCGATAATTACGCGCGGGTCGAAAGCCTCTTTGCTATCACTATCGGCACATGCAAGGGCATCGGTGATCAGACAGGTTCTTTCCACACCTTTTATTTTATATACGAGTCTCAGGATCGTAGGGGGGACGTGAATACCGTCGGCTACTACTTCTACTGTCATGTCATCCAACAGATAAATGCTTTCGACTGTACCTTCGTACTTGTACTCTCTGCGTTTGTGGAAGCCGGGCATTGCATTATAGAAGTGGGTTGCATGAGTGTATCCGGCTTCATAAGCTGTACGGATATCTTCAAATTCGGCTTGTGTATGTGCTACGGAAGGCAGTATGCCTTTGGCAGCAATATATTTACCGAATTGCATGGCTCCCGGGAGTTCCGGAGCAGCATCCCAACGCTTGATGCAATGATACTGTTCTACGATCGGAATGTATTCATTCGGATCAGGATTTTTAATGTTTTCCGGAATTTGTCCTCCTGCCATTTTCATGTTCAGGTAATGACCTTCGAGGTGCAGTCCCAGGATAGGGCTGTTTTTCTCTTCCATCAACTTGGTACAGGTTTCTGCAGCTTGTTGAATCATGGGGACTGTAGATGATGACAGTGTGGGGAAGATACTTGTTGTGCCATGTTTCATGTGAGTATGGACCGCTGCCCGGAAAGCATCTTCCGTACATTCCATAAAGTCGCGGCCTCCACCACCATGCACGTGGATTTCTACTCCACCGGGGACTACATACATACCTTTGACGTCAATAAGTTCAGCTCCGATAACGGCCAGATCGCAGTTTGTGACTTCTAAAATCTTATTGTCTCTGATAAGCACGGAACCGTCTTTCATCCATCCTTGGGGGGTGAGTATACGTGCATTAATTAATTGGGTTAACATTCGTGTTATGAGTTAAATTAGGGTTTGTTTTTTGGTACAATAAATTGATTGTCTGGCAAAATTAGATACTTTTTTGCATTTATATACTATAATTCAAGAGATATTTTTAGTAAATACGGAAATTTAGGCTTGGATATTTAGTAAAGGAGAAAGGGGTCTGCATCTTTCCAGCAAGGGAATTTATGACGAAAAGTAGTGAGGGCTTCCAGGCTAAGTTCAATGGTTTGTATTTTTTCTTCCGAATCGGGAGTTCCTGCCAGGTTTTCTCCTTTAGGTCCATATAAAGCGGAATACCCCGGATAACAGAGCCCGTTGCCGTCCTGTCCTATACGGTTCACACCGCATACATAACATTGATTTTCAATGGCACGTGCGCATAATAATGTATTCCATGCCTGAATACGTGGAGTCGGCCAACTGGCTACATATATAAGGAGGTCATATTCATTGTTCACATTCCTGCTCCAGACAGGAAAGCGGAGGTCGTAACATACCTGCAGGCAGATGTTCCAACCATTGTAGGGAATGATCACTTTCCGGCTGCCTGCCGAAAAATGTTCCGCTTCGTGTCCCATGCGGAAGAGGTGGCGTTTGTCATAGTAAAATTCCTGTCCATCGGGAGTGATCAGGAAAGCCCGGTTATAATAAGAACCTTGTTCTTCACAAATGAAACTCCCGGCCAATGACAAATGAAATTCTATGGCATAATTTTTGAGACTCCGGAGCGTGGTACCGGAAACCGGTTCGGCTAATAGCCGGCTGTTCATGCTGAATCCTGTTGTAAACATCTCCGGTAAAACAACAATCTCCGTTGTTCCGCGAAGAGGTGATAGCTTTTCGCGGAGCAAACGGAGATTTTCCTGTTTATTTTCCCAGATAATATCTGTCTGTACAATCGAGATTTTCATGAATAATCATTCAACGTCTCCAATGGAGAAGTTCTCGGGATGTTTTCCCTTGAAATCTTTGAAATAAAGTTTTATTTCACGCATATCCTTTTCAATGTCTCCGCTGGGCATGATTGCTTTGGTGGAGGTAACTGTTTTCGTATTGTAATCGATTCCGATCAGCACAATAGGGACTTGCGCTTTCAATGCGATGTAGTAGAATCCTTTTTTCCAGTTGGGGTTGCGTTTACGGGTTCCTTCGGGAGTGATTGCAAGATGAAACTTAGGTCTTTTGGCAAAGACCTCTGCCATTTGTTCTACCAGTGAGCTTTTGCGTCCTCGATTTACGGGAATGCCGCCTACGGCCTTGAACAAGATTCCTAAAGGAAAGAAAAACCACTCTTTTTTCATCATGAAACTGGTTTTACGGCCTATCGCTCCATAAAACAGTTTACCGATAAAGAGGTCCATATTCGTTGTATGAGGTGCCGCACAGATTACACATTTATCATAGTTCGGTACCGTTACATTGGTTTTCCACCCCAACAGGTGATAGTAGATAAAGCTATATATTGCTTTCTTCATTCTTAATTCAGTTTCGCGATAGCGTCGATGATTTCATTTACCTTTGCATTGAAGTCCGAACGGAATTTTTTGTAGAATCCTTTCACGTTACCCGGTTCTGTATGACTGATTCGACTGATGAATTCATCTTGCATTTTCATAATTTCCACCATCAACTCGTCAGCTTTCTTTTTGTCGGTACCCGGTATAAACTTACTGTTGATCAGACACTCTGAAAATAATTCACCTGCGATATAATTTACGTTTTTTTTAAGTTCTCTTCTCTTTGCCATTATTCCAAATGTTTTATGTGAGTATATAGAAAATATTTTCGGTAAAGATAATGACTTTCTTTGGTTCTGAGTAATAAATTTGAAATAATTAAATAAATCCGTGCTCTGTCTGTCCGGTTGTCCGGTCGTCTGAGAAGGGACCGAAATAGGGTGTAGCCATCCGCAAGGCAGAGCTACACCCTATTGTCCGGATGGCTACACCCTTTGCTTCATAAGGCTACACCCTATCGGGATACGGGTTAAGTTTCTTAAAAAGAGAATCCTAAATTTACGTAGAATCCCACGTCTTTGGATTGATTGGAATATCCTAATGAAGCTTCCAACGGACCGAACATACTGTCCAGGCCGTATCCGATACTGCAACCGTAAATCCGGTTACCTTTCAGGATTTTGAAAAAATTGTCATCACTCAAGGCGAAATTTCCGGCCAACGTGATATAATGTTTGCTACCCATGCGTTGGCGTAGTTTCAAGGAAGCCACGGCAACGGAATTGTGAGTTAGTTCTATATTGTAAATTCCTGCAAACGGGAGTTGTTGAGGAAGGTAACGGCCGAATACATCGCCTCCTAACGCATTTTCATAAGCATAAGGGATCTCTTGGCCGATCAATACCCTGCCATAAAGTGCCGGGATCAATGTCAGGCGGTTACTTATGGAGAATACACTTTCCCAGGAAGCACTGAGTGCAGAGAAGGGGGCATGTCCGTTATATCGGGCAAAGTTGTCTGTGTACAGCGAATAAGCTCCGGAGAAGTTACTTCCCTTAGATGGAAAATACCCTTTGTCGAAAGTGTTGTAACGCAATTGTGCAAAATAGCTGATGAAATATTCGGAATTGACATTCATCGTAAATTCCGGTTTCTTGAAGAGGAAATCTTTGTATTTGAAATACTCGATTCGTGCTCCGAACCCAAACCGAAAGTTTTTATACCATACATCCGAAAATCCAAACTCACCGGAATGATATTTGTAAGTAGTGTTATAGGCACGGTCACCATGATCGTAAATGTTGATGTCATTGTATTGGAACATGTACGAAAAGTTGACGTTTCGTTGTTGCATCGGCTCCAATGTATAGTCTACCCGTGCCATGTATCGTTTGCCCAATCGCCCGGTGACGGAGACTTTGGAGGGAATATGAGTCTTTAACTGTGCCGTAGCGTTTATTAATAATGAGGCTATCTCTTCCGAGTCGAACCGGATGCCTACATTAATCGTTTTCTCGTACTTTTTCTCTAGCAGGAAGTTTAGTTTGTAACCTTCGGGAGTATCGGTCAGTGTATAACTGGCATTTGAGTAAGACTGGTTTCCACGCAGGATGAACAGTGCTTGCTCAATCTGACGCATGCTGATTCTGCTGTTTTCTTGCAGTTTACATTTCTTCATTAACCATTTCTTATCGTTTTCTTCTACATCGGAGAAGGTGATTTCTTTCACATGCAGGGTCCGGTCCTTTGAGAACATGGTATAAGGGCCGTGCGATTGGGGTACGAACGTGTCTGCAATGCCGATTTTCTTTTTGAGAGCGAGCAGAGAAGCCCATTGCTTGCGGGCTGCTACTTCTCCCCGGTGCATCAGGGAGTCGATGGCTGCGGGAGTAAAACTGGCCGAGGAATATCCTTCTACATTTACCATTATATAAGTATCGGTCAGGCCGACATTGCTTTGATGGTTGTTTTTAGTTGTCAGGTCGATGATTTGAGAGAGTATGTCCGGAGCGCTGTTTAGTTTGTCGATTCCTTTCAGATTGTTTTGTACATCTACCCCGATGATGATATCCGCACCCATCGATCTGGCCACATCTACAGGGTAGTTGTTGATCATGCCGCCGTCAATCAGGATCATACTATCCTTCCGTACCGGGGTGAATACTCCCGGAATAGCCATACTGGCCCGCATAGCTGTGGCAAGTATTCCATTGTGGAACACAATCTGTTCGCCATTTACGATATTTTGTGAAACGCAGGCAAAGGGGATGGGAAGTTTGTTGAAATCTACGGAATCGTGATATCCCACTGTCAGTTCCGTAAAAAGATTGGCCAGATTTTGTCCTTTTATGATGCCACCTGAAACTGCATCTTTGGGACTTTTGGTAAACGGAAACGAAAAAACATATTTTTCTGACTTTTCACGTTCATTGAGTGACATGGCGCTACGTTTCACCCGGTCGCTCAGTAAGAACATCCAGTCCTGTTTGCGCACCATGCTGTCCAATTGCTGAGGAGTATATCCGATAGAGTATAATCCGCCGATAATGGATCCCATACTGGTACCTACTATATAATCGATCGGAATGCCGGCTTCTTCTATGACTTTCAGTGCCTGGATATGTGCTACCCCTTTTGCACCTCCTCCACTGAGTACCACTCCGACTTTTTTACGTTCTTGTGCCAGAGCGGGGAGTGCCAGAAAAAGTACCGGTAACAGAACTAATATCAATGACAAATGTTTTTTCATTATAGTGTTATTATGAATGTTACTACAAATTTATACTATTATTTGATAAATAAGTAGCGAATGCCATTAAAAGTGAAAGTTATGGAACTTATGCAGAAAAGAATTATCTTTGCGGCCCTTTTGTGGAATTATTCTACACTAATGGGCATAATTCCACACTTTTAACGAATGGCAACTAAGTTCGGTAAATCATTAAAATTGCCTTTGTAAGACGTATGGAGGCGCTTTTAGTTGAAAAGATCGGTTCAGGTATAATTTGGTATCTGATTTGTAAGGTAGCTAATAAAGGATAAGTTAATTTTAATAATACAAACAAGCATGAGACTGTTTTTTACGAGAAAAGAGCTAAAACTGAGGAGAAAAAGAACAATTGCAGGCATCGTCTGTTTGGCTTTGGTGGCAGGCATTTACTGGATTCTGACACGACCACATAAAGTAGAGCCGGAAGTGCCGACTGTGATTGTAGAGCCCGCAGAAAGGGATAATGTAGAGATTTTCGGTGAGTATGTGGGGCGCATACGTGCACAACAATTTGTGGAAGTGCGGGCCCGTGTGGAGGGGTATCTGGAAAGTATGCTCTTTGCCGAGGGGACGTATGTGAATAAAAATCAGGTGCTTTTTGTGATCAATCAGGATCAATATCGTGCAAAGGCAGATAAAGCACGGGCACAACTGAAAAAAGATGAAGCACAGGCATTGAAAGCAAAGCGGGATTTGGAACGTATCAAGCCTTTGTATGCCCAGAATGCGGCCAGCCAGTTAGATCTGGACAATGCGGAGGCGGCCTATGAAAGTGCGGTGGCAACCGTTGCCATGAGTGAGGCGGACCTGGCGCAGGCAGAGTTGGAGTTGGGTTATACATTGGTCCGTTCGCCGTTGTCCGGACACATCAGCGAACGTAATGTGGATTTGGGGACACTGGTGGGACCGGGTGGAAAATCGCTTTTGGCTACAGTTGTGAAGAGTGATACGGTGCTGGTGGACTTCAGCATGACTGCTCTGGATTATCTGAAGAGCAAAGAACGTAATATCAATATCGGTCAGCAGGACTCTTCCCGTTCCTGGCAGCCGAACATCACCATTACCTTAGCGGATAATACGGTATACCCTTATAAAGGATATGTGGATTTTGCCGAACCTCAGGTAGATCCGCAGACCGGTACTTTTTCGGTAAGAGCGGAGATGCCGAACCCGAAACAGGTATTGCTTCCGGGACAGTTTACGAAGGTAAAGCTGCTCTTGGATGTACGTGAAGGAGCCATCGTTGTACCGCATAAAGCAGTGACTATCGAGAAAGGCGGAGCATATATTTATGTGATGCGCAGAGATTCTACGGCAGAGAAACGGTTCATTGAGTTGGGACCTGAATTTGGTAATAAACTCGTTGTGGAGAGAGGTCTGGGTGCAGGTGAAGAAGTGGTGGTGGAAGGGTATCACAAGCTGACACCGGGAATGAAAGTGAGAGCTACCTTGCCCCAGCCGTCAGCTGAGAATAAAGAGACTGAGTGACTCCCTTTTCCTGAGATAGATAAAAACGTATAATTTAAAAGAAACTCTTCCTCCCTCTCGTTGGGAGAGGGGTGGGGTGAGACCTTACTGAATATGAAAGTTAGTTTTTTTATAGATAGACCTGTTTTCTCGATCGTTATCTCGATACTGATAGTCATCATCGGCATCATCGGACTGACCATGTTGCCTGTCGACCAGTATCCGCAGATCACTCCTCCGGTAGTGAAGATCAGTGCCTCTTATCCGGGAGCCAGTGCGCTTACGGTTTCGCAGGCTGTAGCAACTCCCATCGAACAGGAGATTAACGGAACACCGGGTATGCTTTATATGGAGTCGAACAGTTCCAATTCCGGAGGCTTCTCGGCAACGGTTACTTTTGATGTTTCTGCCGATCCGGACCTGGCCGCTGTAGAAATTCAGAACCGGGTGAAGCTGGCGGAAAGCCGTTTGCCGGCTGAAGTTATTCAAAACGGAATTTCAGTTGAAAAGCAGGCGCCCAGCCAGTTGATGACCCTTACATTGATGTCGTCCGATCCGAAATTTGACGAAATCTATTTGAGTAATTTTGCGACGATTAATGTACTCGATGTAATCCGCCGTATTCCGGGAGTAGGACGTGTGTCGAATATCGGTAGCCGTTATTATGCCATGCAAATCTGGGCAGAACCGGATAAATTGGCTAACTTCGGGCTGACTGTGCAGGATTTGCAGAATGCTTTGAAGGATCAGAATCGTGAATCGGCTGCCGGTGTACTTGGGCAGCAACCGGTGAAGGGGCTCGATGTGACAATCCCTATCACTACGCAGGGACGTCTTTCTACTGTAGAACAATTCGAAAATATTGTGATTCGTGCCAATACAAATGGCTCTATTATTCGTCTGCGCGATGTGGCACGAGTTTCACTGGAAGCCTCATCATATAGTACAGAGAGTGGCATCAATGGTAAGAATGCTGCCGTTCTGGGAATTTATATGCTTCCGGGCGCTAACGCAATGGAAGTAGC
>ERZ1673738.5880-NODE-5880-length-10663-cov-10.023190_pt1 | contig 10663 bp, 9 predicted proteins | sample MGYA00580198_ERZ1673738 | MGnify/ENA primary metagenome ERZ1673738 (study PRJEB41218, sample SAMN15661784) | gut metagenome | host: Homo sapiens | place: Canada: London | collected 2015-08-20/2019-03-30 | study: EMG produced TPA metagenomics assembly of... | reverse complement strand
GCGCAGGCCCGCCACAGGACCAGGCTTTCTTCGAACGGCAGTGCCGTTTGTTTGCTGCGGTGAAGTGTTCTGCAAAACAATCTGCCCGCCGGAAAGCAAATGCTTTCCGGCGGGCAGATTTCCTTTTGCCGCCCGACGGTTACGGGATGTCGTAGCGGTCGATGTAATAGTTCAGGTCGTTGGCGATCATTTCGGCGAACGCGGCCATATTTTCCACGCCCGTTGCGATGGGGTCGGGCGGGTTTGGCTCCACGTCGCCCATGCTCTCGATGGGACCGTTTTTGCCGTCCTCTGCGGCAATATAGGCGTAGCGAAAGGACAGCGGCAAATCGTAGCGATAGACCACGCCGAGATCGGCGGCGCGCGTACTCTGGATTAGGTCGAACAGTTCTCGGTCGGCTTCGTCGGTCAGCCCGTAGCGCCGCAGCGTTTCGTCGCGGTAGACGGGCGTGACGTATTCGCTGTTGTAAAGCGCCGCGGCCTCCAGCACGACCGTCAGATCCGACAGATCCCACGGCGCGTTGCCCAGCGGCAGCGCGAGCATGGTGAAGCCGTGCACGTCGGCGGGCGTCCGATGGCTGCCGTCGGCGTCGGCCTTCGGCATCGGAAGCAGCCCCAGTTCCATCTGCGAAGCCTCTGCGGCGTCCAGATCGCCGAACGCGCAGGCCAGAAACGCGACGCCTCCGTCATAGAACCGCATAAACGCCGCCGCGGAAAGGTCCTCGAAGCCGCATTCGAACAGCGGACGCGAATCGTCCTGAAATTCTACCTCCGCCGCGTCGCTGTACAGCAGCTCGAACACGCCGCGGAACGCCTGCGTCAGCACCGAGGCGTCCGTCGGGGCAGCCAAATCGGCGTCGTCCTTTTGAACGGTGTCCGCACCGAGCGCGGTCATAAAATCGGAGGCGGCGTACTCCCGGCAGAGTATGCCGGTCTTGCCGGCGGCCGCGGCGTCGCGGCAGAGCCGCGCCAGCGCGTCGAGCGTCCACTCGCCGGCCTCCGCCAGCGCGCGGGGGTCCTCGTCGGTGCTCTCGGCGAGCAGCGCGCGGTTGTAAAAGAGGACGCCGGTCTGCTCGTCGTCGGTCAGGACGGCGTCGCCGGTGATGCAGAACAGCCTGCCGCCGAGCGACTGGCCGGCGATCATCTGCTGGTCCCAATAGGGCGCGTCGAGCGAGAGATAGGAGCTTTCGACCTCCGTCAAGTCGTACAGCATACCGTTTGCCGTCAGCTCGCCCATCATGGAAGCGCCCGCCGCCAGAATGGTGCTTTCCATAATGCCCGCCAACATCTCCGTGCGAACGTTCTCGAAGTACGTCGTGCAGTCCTCCGCGTAAATCGTTTCCAGCTTGCAGTTGAACAGCTCGCCGATGCAGGCGTTGCGCTCGGCGACGGCGGCGGACACCGTCCCGGGTATTGTCTCTCCGGCGTTAAACTGGGCGCGGGCGTACACGCCGCCCTCGTCTATGGCGTAGATGCGGAAGGTGCGCGCGCCAAAATCGTGCGGGCCGAGGCGGGAAAGAAGAAGCGCCTCGGGCGTGTCCGGCACAGCTTCGCCGGGCGCCGATTCGCCGCCGTCCGTGACGCCGGCTTCGGCACGGGAGACGTCGGAGGACGCCGCGCGGCTCGGCGACAGGTCGGAGGCTTCCTCCGCCGCGTCATTTTTGTTTACAGACGGTGTGGAAGCGCCGTCGCCCTCCGGCGTGCGGTAGGCGCAGGCGGCGAGGACAGACAGCGACAGCAGCGCGCAGCACAAAAGCAGCGCAAGCAGCTTTTTCATAAAGCGGACCGGCCTTTCTTGTGAGAATCGGGAGCGGGCCGCGGACGCGTTTGAAAAACGCGTCCGCGGCCGGTATGCGGGGAGGCGGGCCGGCGCTCAGGCGCCGAAGCCCTCCGCCCAGGTGCCGTTTTCAAACACCTTCGTCGCTTTGCCATCCTTGTAGCCGACGATCGACAGGTCGTCCGTGCCGACCATAAAATCGACGTGGATGATGCTGTCGTTGACGCCGGCGTCGGTCTGCTCCTGCTTGGACATCGTTTCAAAGCCCTCCAGACAGTCGGCGAACCCGCGGCCGAGCGCCACATGACAGCTCGCGTTCTCGTCGAACAGCGTGTTGTAGAACAATATGCCCGTACGGTTGACCGGCGACTCGACGGGGACGAGCGCCAGCTCGCCCAGATAGGCCGCGCCTTCGTCCATCGAGAGCATCTGGCCGAGCAGCGACTCGTTCTTCGCCGCGCGCCACGCGACGGCCTTGCCGTCCTTGAAATCGATGGAAAAATCCTCGATGAGCTGCCCCTGATAGGACAGCGGCTTGGTTGAGACCAGCCGTCCCTCGGCCTTCCCCTTGAGCGGGGTGGTGAAAATCTCCTCGGTCGGCAGGTTCGGGTTGTGCTGCACGCCGGCCAGCGTCTTGTCGCAGCCGCCCTTCCAGACGCCGCGCGGGTTGAGCGTGACGCGGAAATCGGTGCCGTTGGCGCTCTTGTATTCCAGTGTGTCGAATTTGGCGTCGTTGAGCGCCTTCGCGTTTTTGGCGAAGGTCGCGTTGTGCGCCTGCCATGCGGCGACGGGGTCGTTGTCCGCGCTGACGCGGACGGTCGCCAGAATCGCGTCCCACAGTTTGGCGACGGCGCGCGCCTTCGTCTCGCCGGGGAACACCTTCTGCGCCCACTCGGGCGACGGCACGGCGGCGATGGTCCACTGGTAGCGGTTTTCCATCGCGTCGTTGTAGGGCTTGAGCACCTTATGGCGCGCGATGCCGGCCTTTTGCAGCTTCTCCTGATCGATGCCGGCGAGTCCGTCGGGGTCCTCGGAGAGAATGTGGATCATGCACGGCAGCTCGGAGGCGTACATTTTGAATTTTTCTTCTTTATATTTGGGGACGCTGCAAAGGGTCTCCAGCTTTTGGTAGCGGTAGTCGAGCTTGGTCAGCGGCTGGTAGGACCAGTTGACCTCCACCCATTTGGCGCCGGCCTTGTAGCAGGCCTCGGCCACCAGCGCGGCGAACGGCGCCTGCGCCGTCTCGGCGTAGAGCATCACGCCCTGCCCCTTCTGCACGTTGGCGCCCACGCGCGCGATGAGGCGCGCGTATTTTTTCATCAATGCTTTTGTCATTGCCGGATCGACGGCTTTCGAGACTCGAAAGCCCCTCCTTTCGGAAATTTTGCGGCCCTGCGGCCGCGGCCCGCCGTGCGGGACGGGCGGCGCGGGTTATTTCTCCGCGTCGCCGCTCTTTTCTTCGTGGCGCGCCTCAACCGTGGCGACGGCCCATTTCTGCACCTGAATCGTCGTCTTGTCGCCGCCGGTCTGGAGCAGGAGCATATCGTCCTTGATGTTGACGACGATGCCGACGATGCCGCCCTTCGTGGTCACAATGTCGCCCTTGGCGATCGAGCTGCGCATCGCGTCCAGCTCGCGCTGCTGCTTTTTCTGCGGGCGGATGAGCATAAAGTAGAAGACCACGATCAGCAGCACGAAGGGCAGGAAGGTCAGCAGCGTGCTCAGCCAGCCGCCCTGTGCGGCGGTCGCGTCGGCCGCGGAGTCAAGGAGTCGGAAAAAGGTTGTCATCGTTTTGTTTGTCCTTTCTGTTTTTGGTTTGAAATCGGATGGGAGCGTTTGCGCGGGCGCGCCGGCGGGAAATACGGCGGCGCAAACGGCAAATTTTCGGTTCGCGGCGCAATGCCGCCGCGAATCGGCCGTCAAACGCCCCGAATGGAGGCCGTCCGTCTGTTTTCGGAAGCGAAGCGGCGCGGAGCATCGAGGTTGCGATTTTCAATCGCAACTCGAGCGTCCAGCATCGAGACGTTTCCGCGGCTTTGCCGCGGAAACTCTCCGAGTTGCGATTTTCAATCGCAACTCGATTATACCATAACCGTTCCGTTTTTGCAAGTGCGTATGCGTTTTACGTCGGTTACGAAGCGGGTGCGGGTGTCGAGTGTGAACAGCGCGCCGCAGGCGGCGAAATTCCCCTCCGACCCCTCGAAGCGCATATGCACCTTCGTCGTGAAGTCGCTGACGACGCACTCGCTCTTCACGCCGAGCACGCCGCCGGCGTCGCCGCACATCCCCAGATCGGTGATGTAGCCGCTGCCCTTGTCCAAAAGCTGCTCGTCGGCGGTCTGGACGTGCGTGTGGGTGCCGAACATGATCTGAATCTCGCCGTCAAACCGGTGTGCGAAGGCCAGCTTCTCGCTCGTCGCCTCGGCGTGGAGATCGGCGACGGCGACGTCGTAGCGCCCGTGCTGCTCGGCCAGCAGCCGCTCGGCTGCGGTGAAGGGGTTGTCCGCCGGACCCATAAACACCTGTCCGCAGAGCGAGAGCACCAGAATCCGCAGCCCCTCCGGCCCGCGCAGGATTGTAAAGCCCTTTCCCGGCGCGGCGGGGGGATAGTTGAGCGGCCGGAGGACGCAGTCGTGCTCGTTGAGCATATCGAAGAAATCGTACCGCCGCAGCGTGTGGTTGCCGCCGGTGAGCACGTCGGCCCCCGACGCCAGCAGCAGCTCGGCGGACGCGGGGTCGGTGCCGTTGCCGGGGGCGGCGTTCTCGGCGTTGACGACGACGAAGTCCGCCCCCGTCTCGCGCCGCAGCCTCGGCAGGAGCGCCGCCGTCTCGCGCGTGCCGTACGCGCCGACCACGTCGCCGAGCGCGAGCAGCTTCATCGGTTTTCACCCGGCCTTCCGTAAAAGGCCAGCAGGCGGTCGCGGAGCAGGCCGCAGTAAAGGCCGATGGGGATCTGGCCCATTGTCCAGCCGCATTCGACCGACCAGGGCGACCAGCCCACGTCGTTCGGCACGCCGTAGACCTCGCCCTGCTCGACGTCGAACGCGCGCGGCCATGCGCCGTCGATGCGCTTGTCGCGGCTGCAAAGCTGGATGGAGGCCAGAAAGCCGCACACCCGCCGCCAGAGGATGAGGAACATATCGTCGTGCGTGATGAAATACGCCTGCATCAGCGAAAACGGCAGCCAGTTCATCGAGTACAGCATGTCCGCCACCGGGTCGCCGTTGGCCGCCAGCACGCTCGACTCGCCGTCCTTCGCGCCCGCGCAGCAGGCGTTGTAGCCGGTGTCCCACTCGATGAACGCGCCGCTGCTGTGCTGCTTTTCCAGCAGCGAGCGCGTGACCGCGTACAGCCAGGTGCGGTGCTTCTCCTCCCCCGTGACCCAGTAGAGGTAGGACAGCGGCAGAATCAGGCGGCAGAGCTCCTGCGTCTCGCTGTGCTCGCGCGCGGTGTTCGGGAAGTGCGCCATAATCGTTTCCAGCCCGCGCACGGCCGTGTCGCGGTATCTTTCGTCGCCGAGCACCTTGTACGCCAGCAGCAGCGCTGCCAGATAGTAGCCGTTGTAGTGCGCGCTCGGCGAACCGCCGGCCTGCGCGCGCAGCTCGGCGATCGGCAGCGTGCGGCCGCCGCCCCAGCGCCATTTGCCCGCGCGGGACGCGTCCGGCTCGATCTCGAAGGTCTGCACGAGCAGCTTTTTGTCGTCGACCAGCTCGGTGCGCGCCACGCGCAGCCCGTCCGTTCCGGTGGTGCGCAGCAGGAAGTCCAGATTGCGGCGGACCGCGTCCGCGTCGGGCAGCGCTTCTCCGTACAGCGCGCGCAGCAGCCGCGGGAAGAGCAGGCCGCGCGCGTCGTCGTCCTGATAGCAGACGTTCCACCACGCGTTGTCGCCGCTGCGGCCCCAGCCGTCGGTCTCGTCCGCCGCGTCGGCGATGTGCCGCCGGCCGGACGCGAGCAGCTCGTCGCTGATGCGGCGCGAATTGTCGTCTCCGGTGTAGAGCGATTGGAGGTAGTAGGCCAGCGCCGTCTCGCCGGTGGAGACGGTGGTGTAGTTGTGCAGCGCGCTGTGCGTGCCGTCGGGCAGGACGGCGGCGCCCACGCCCTCCAGCACGGCGCGGCAGCCGTTTTCGTCCGGCGGCAGCAGAAAGCCGCCCTTCTCGTGCCAGTCCATCGCGCGCTCGGCGGCCCGCGCCAGCTCGACGTCCGTACCCTCGCAGGGGGTGGTGGAATAGGCGTTCTGCGCGTAAAACGCGTCAAGGAACGACAGGTCGTGCTTCTCGCCGGTCAGCCAGAGCAGGATGAAGCCGATGAGCGAAAACCACTTCTTTCTGGGCGCGAAGCAGGCCTTGGCGAAGTCGGCCAGCCGGAACGTGCAGAACAGCAGCGTGTCATGCTCGGTCCAGAGCGCATCGGCGGAGACCGGGAACTCGGCGTCGGCGTAGTTCTTGAGCGTGTAGAAGCCCTCGGGGTTGGCGCGGTAGCTCAGCAGCGGAATCCGGCTTTCCGACGCGTAGAAGTGCACCACGCGGGTGTTGCACTGCTCGTCCAGAATGTCGCCCTCGATGATCTCGCCGTAACGGAAGCGCGAAACCGGCCGCGCGTAGCGCGTGCTTTCGACGTTGGGGCAGTTGACCGCGCCGAGGTATTGGCAGAACTCCGCGAACACCCGCACGCCCGAACGGCTCAAGCGGTCGGCGGCCTCGCGCTCGGCGGGCGTGAAGGTCATCGGCTCGCTTTCCGTGCCGCCGGAGATCACGACTGCGTCGTAGCCGGACGCGTCGAGCGCGGGCAGGGCCGTTTTCGGCGTCAGCGTCACCTCGCAGCCGACGCGGCGGATGGTCTCGATCAGGTCGCTTTCCCGCACGCGGGCGGGGGTGATGATGAGGATTTTTTTCATACAGAATCGGCGTTCCTTTCCCGCGCGGCCCGACGGGTCGGCGCGCGGTTGTTTTTTTCAAATCAAGGGTTCAGCTCTCCCGCCGCAGCAGCTCGCGCGTCAGCGAAGCATGCGGCCAGCAGGACGCGCATCGCCGTTTCGGCGCAAACGAAGGTCGTGCCGTCTTCGGCGCACCACGTCCGCAGCGTTTGAAAAAATGTCTGCATAACAAACAAGCTCCTTTCGGGCAGTATGCTTCGGGGCGGACGCCTCCGGCGGCCTCTCGGGCAGGGCCGCCGACCCGCGCGAACAGAGGTACGGCGTACAGGAATCGGAGGTCAGACGGGTTGGAGCTGGGGGTCGGCCGCGTCCCGCCGCAGGCCGTACAGCAAAACCGCCAGTCCGGCAAGGTTCCAGAGCAGAACGATCAGAAACCCGTTCGTCGCCGCCAGCCCGAGCGGTCCGCCGGCGACTGTATATTCGTCGATTGTCATACAGCGTTCCTGATACAGGTTGTAAAAGTACAGCCGCGCGGCGTTCCCCGCCAGCAGGGCGAGCAGCGTAAGCAGAACCGACCGCTGGTGTCTGCCGTCCGGTTTGGCAATCATCGTGAAGAAGTAAAACACCAGCAAAACCGCAGACGCGGCAGTGGTACAAAGCGGCAGCGGAATCGAGAAGGCGCAGCCGGCCGCGTCCCGCAAAAGCAGCGGCAGAAACAGCGCGCCGGCGGACGGAACGCAGACGACCGCCGTAATCCAGCCGGAGCGGAAGCGGTTCTGCGTCTGTCGGCAGAGCAGATAAAACAGCGCGGCGAAGGCGGTCAGCAGCAGAAGCCGCAGGACGGCCTCCGCAGCCGGCGCGTGGATGACGTCGCAGGCGTTCCAATAAATGGCGGTGTGGTACAGCTCTCTAAGGGGGGTAACACCGCGCAGGGCTTCGTACAGCATAGTGAGACTCCTTTCGAACGAACCTGTGCGCCGAGAGCGGCAAAGCTCGCGGCCGTTAGGCGCGTATATCGGTTTTGGAATACATCGGTTCGGTTTTCCGCAAGCAGCGCGGGCGAAGTCCGGCGGCGCGGGAAATGTGCCGTCAGCCGAAAGCGGGCGGTCGGCGGCGTGCGGGACAGGTCAGACGGGTTCGCGACGGCTTGCGGACGGCATAGCGCTTTCTGCGCGCCTGCCGCGAATGAACACGTCCCAAAGCGGCAGGGCCGCAGCGGCGAGGTTGAGCAGCGCAAAGAGGACGAACAGCGCGTCGACGTACAGGCCGAGCGGGTTCGCCGCATAATCCGCCTCCAGTTGATTGTTCTGCCACCAAACGATGCTGTAATGGCAGCGCCAGAGGTCGGCCGCGACGACGAGGGCGAGCAGGAGGGAGATTCGGTTTTGACGCGCTTTGTCCTTCCGGCCGCGGACGGCGCGGCGGTGCGCAAGCAGCAGCAGGAGCAGTCCGACGGCGAGCACCCACGCGTCGAACATCGAGTACATGAAGGGCTCTAACGGTATGCCGACCGGCGCGAAGCCACAGACGGAGAGCAGGGCGGCCGCATTGCCGACCACGCAGAGCAGCAGCACGCCGAGGACGCCGTATACGACACCTCTCCGTTTTGCATGTCCGGCATGTTCGGCGGCCTTGCGGCAGAGCAGGACGAGCGGGACCGCCAGCAGCAGAAGGATCAGTATCCGTACGGTCAGCGCCGTGACGGGCTGATGCATTACAAAGTTACGCGCCGGAGAAAACGGATTCATAGGGAAAACCTCCTTCAAAGCCTGCCACCCGCGCGTGCTTGCGCCGCGCGGACGGCAGGCAGGGTACGGCGCCGGTTCGGGTGGGCCGCGCCGGCGTAAGCGGCCGCCTTGCGAGGCGCATAACGGGCGGAACGCGCCCGCGCGCGGCAGGGCGTGAAGCGAATCGGGCGGATTTGCGGCTGTGCGCCGCCGTTCCTTTGTGGCTGCGCCTTCGCGCGGGGCGCGGCGGGATCTATCCCAAGCGGGGCTGCGGCGCGTAAAAAGGGCAAGCGGCGCGGCGGCGTACAGGCCGAGCGGTTCCGCTGCGCAGACGGCTTTTTCATATCCGGTGCGCGGTGCAAGAACGGCGCGGGTGGTCTGCCGCGGCGATGGAGAATGGGCTCGCAGAGAGGGGCCGTCTGCGGGGGATGGCTGCTCGGCTGCGGGCAGCGGCCGGCGGCAGGCCAAGTCCGGCAGCGAACGCCGAATCGGTGGGGGAAGAGCGGCAGGCGGGCACAGAAGCAGAGGCGGCTGTGCCGCAGAAAATCGCCAATCGTCGGCGCGCAAAGCGCTTTTTTGTCCTCCCGCCGAAGCGCAGAAGGCTTCTGCCGTCCTTCCGGCAAGGGGGAAAACGCTTCTATTGTTTTCCCGTCGTTGCGCAAAACGTTTCCGCCGTTCCCCGCAGGAGAGCGTGGCGGAACGAGCCGACTGTATGAAGCGTCAGGCTGTCGGGTGCGCCGCTTCTTTGTATGGCTGCCTCTCGGCGGCCGTCTGGGAAGCGGCGCGGATTTTTGCCGGTGCGAAAATTTTATAAAAACGGAAACACTTTACGCTGCGAGCTTTGGGCCGGACAGCCGAAAAACCGGCGGCCGGCTTGTCGGCGCAGCGTCGGGCGGCTACGGGGTGTCGCTTCGCGCCGGTAAAAACAGGGCGCGGGCGGCGCTCCTCCTTTGCCCGGCAAACCGCCGCGCGTCGGGCTTCTGTTTTCCTTTGTGATTTGCAAGGATTTTGTGTCTTCACAGCGCCGTTATGCCGGCCGCTGCGGACGATGGGGCCGCTTGCGCCACTGCTGCGGCTTATACCGGCGGGCGGCTGGGGGGTGAATGGACGTATCCGCCGAAGCGTGCGGACGGCGGCTTCTTCCGGCGCCGCATCGGGCGGCGGTTTCCTATCGAGTGCGCCGGGATTTTCCGCTTTCAAGCAGCCGATCGGGCTTCCGAAGCCGGCGGTTATCCGAGCGTTGGCGGACGCCTATACGCATTCGGGTGTTTTTGACGCTTTACGAAGCGCGCCGGCCCGCGGCAACGGCTTTTTTTGCCGCTTTCCGGCTGCGGAACGCGCTGCAAAGCGGAAGCGCGAGGGCGGCCGCGTTGAGCAGGACGAACAAAACCGACAGCAGATCGACGTGCAGCCCCAGCGCGTTTTCGGCATATTGCGCCGTTTCCGCCGCGTCCAGCCAGGCTTGCAGATACCGGCCGTACAGCACGTCGAGCGCCATCGCGCCGAACAGCAGGCTGACGGTGACCGTTCGGCGGCGGCTGGGGTGCGGGTTTACGAAGTAGGCGTAGACGGCGGCGACCCAAAACAGCCCGAGCGCAAGCAGGTCGGCGTTCCACGGAAAGCCGAGCTCGGCCGTGATGGACGGCTGCCGTCCGAAAACCGCAGCGATGCCCGCACCGAACGCGCGAACGGTGATGAACGGAAGCCGGATAATCAGCATCGAAAGCCCGGAGAACAAGCCGAGCAGCCAGCCGCGCAGGGCGTTGCCGTCTTTTTGCTTTGCCGCCGGTACGGCCAGCGCGAGCAGGACGACGGTCGGAACAAGAATTATCGTCAGCCGGAGCAGCGTCGCCGTGTGCGGCGTATGCGTCACAAAGGGACAGGAAAGCTCGAACAGCTCGGAGATCGTATGCATTGGGCGTACCTCCTTTTCGGGCGGTTGATGGCCTCGGCTGGACTGCTTTGGATTATAACGGCTGCCCGCCGCAGTCAAAAGCGCGCCGTCCTATGCGGGCGACAAGTTCTGCAATCATTTGCACAGGCGCGGACGTGCGCGCAGTATAACGGTGTGTCAATATGTCAATGAAGGAAAAATCTCCGGCGGCAGCGCTGCCGCCGGAGATGGGCGTACGGATTGGAAACGCGGCGCCGGACGGCGGCGCGGGATTTGAACCGGCGCGGCCCGGCGTTTGGCTGCGCTTGGCTTCCCGAATCAAAAAATTGGGAGCAGGTCGGTGGGCCTGTGATGGGGCGTCCCGAGCCCTGCGCGCCTTCGGCGCGCAGGGC
>ERZ1673738.5878-NODE-5878-length-10669-cov-3.523177_pt1 | contig 10669 bp, 12 predicted proteins | sample MGYA00580198_ERZ1673738 | MGnify/ENA primary metagenome ERZ1673738 (study PRJEB41218, sample SAMN15661784) | gut metagenome | host: Homo sapiens | place: Canada: London | collected 2015-08-20/2019-03-30 | study: EMG produced TPA metagenomics assembly of... | reverse complement strand
TTTTATAAATCATTGTTTTCACTAGTAGTATCTGAAGTACTACTAGTGTTGTTTTTTTCATTTTTATTAAAAGTTTGTTGAACTTTAACTTTTATATCATTAAATACTTCTGGATAAGAGATTATCCCAAAATAAGTAATAGCACCAATAATAACTAAAATAAAAACAATTATAATAGTCATAAATAATGTTTTCCCAGAATTAGATTTAAATTTCATAAAATCAACCTCCGCACAGTTATTAACTATAATTACTATACCACAAAATGGCAAAAAAAACAAGACTGTTATTGTAATACTAGAAGTGGTATATATAATAAAGGGAGGAGTTGCAAATGAGATATATAATATTTATCAGGAACAATTAAAGAAGAACTGTACTCACATAATCAAAAACTCACATTTTATGAAAACAAGACATAAAATATAGCAAAATAAAATAGAAAGGGTGAATAAAATGTCTAGTTACATAATAGAAGGAGGCAGAAGATTAGAGGGTGAAGTAGAAGTATCAGGTTCAAAAAATGCATCATTACCAATATTAGCAGCAACAATATTAAATAAAGGAAATACAAAGTTATACAATGTACCTAATATACATGATACAAAAATAACACAAGAAATTTTAAAATATTTGGGTTGTAAAATTAAGAAGAATAATGGTAAAATAGAGATAAACTCTAAGAAGATAACCAAAAGAGAAATTCCAGAACAACTAATGAGGCAAATGAGGTCAACAGTAATATTGGCCGGAGCTATATTAGGAAGATTTAAAGAAGTAACTTTCTCATATCCAGGTGGATGTGATATTGGAACAAGACCTATAGATTTACATTTAGCAGCTTTTAAAAAATTGGGAGTAAATATTTCAGAAGATAGTGGATTTATTACATGTAAATGTGATAAAATAATAGGCACAAATATAGACTTAGATTTTCCAAGCGTTGGTGCAACCGAAAATATAATACTTGCAAGTGTTTACGCAGATGGTATAACTAAGATCTCTAATGCTGCTATGGAACCAGAAATAGTGGATTTAGCAAAATTTTTAAATAAAATGGGTGCTAAAATAGAAGGAGCAGGCACAAACATAATTAAAATAACAGGTGTAGAAAAATTAAAGGATGTGTCATATTCCATAATGCCAGATAGAATAGAGGCAGGCACGCTATTATGTGCAGTTGCTATAACTGGTGGAAAAGTTAAACTAAATAAAGTAATTCCAGAACATATAAATCAAATTTTAAACAAACTAGAACAAACAGGTTGCGAAATAAAGATAGAGAATAAATGTGTTTGTTTAAAGGCACCTAAAAAAATCAAAGCTGTTGATATAAAAACAATGCCATATCCGGGTTTTCCGACAGATATGCAATCTGTTTTTGCAAGTATACTAACAATTGCAAAGGGAAATTCTGTTATAGTGGAAAATATATTTGAAAATAGATACAAATATGTAAGTGAGTTAAAACGAATGGGGGCCAAGATAACAGTAGAAGGAAGAATTGCTGTAATAAAGGGATGCAAAAAATTATCAGGAGCTACTGTAGAAAGCACAGATTTAAGAGGTGGAGCAGCATTAGTTGTAGCAGGTCTAGTTGCAAAAGGAACGACAACAGTTAATAAAATAGGATATATTTTAAGAGGATATGAAGGCTTGGATAAAAAATTGAACAAGTTAGGTGCAAAAATAACAATAAAAGAAGAAAAGGAATAGAGAGGAAGGAAAGGGCAAATGACAAAGAAATCAAAAGAAGACATACATTATAAAAAAAATAAAGCCAACAAAAAAACAAAGTCAAATAATGTAAGTGCTAGAAATAAAAACGACGAATTATTTGACTTTGATAAAGAAATTGTTATAGGTATGCCCAGAATTTCAGATGATAAGGAGAAAAACAAAAAAAATAAAAAAACAAGTGTGAACACTAACAAAAATAAGCAAAACGCCAAGAAGAAGCTTACTAAACAACAACAAATAGCAATAAAAAAGAAAAAAGCGATTTTGAAGATAGTAAAAGTATTAACTCTAATTATAGTAATTATAGGAGTAAGCATATATGTTGCCTTGTCTCCATTATTTAATATCAAAGAGATAAATGTTACAGGAAACAGCAAACTAAGTAAAGAGGAAATAATAAGCTTATCTGAATTGAAAACAGATGAAAATACTTTTAAAGTATCAAAGAAGAATATAAAAAATAAAGTAAAGGCAAATGCATATATAGAAAATGTAAAAATAAGAAGGAAATTGCCAGATAAAGTAGAAATTATAGTAGTAGAAAGAGTAGCGACTTATATGATACCATTTGCCAATAGCTACATATATATAAATAACCAAGGATACATGTTGGAAATAACAAGTCAAAAAGCAGAGATGCCTGCTATAGTAGGCATTTCTACACCAGAGGAAGAACTACATGAAGGGCAAAGGCTAATAAGCGAGGATTTGGTAAAATTAGGAGAAGTGTTACAAATAATGGAATCAGCAAATGCAAACGAGCTAGTAGACTTAATAACCAAAATTGATATTTCAAATAGACAAGATTATATACTTACTTTGGAAAAAGAAAAAAAAGCTATACATTTGGGGGATGTTTCAAATTTAAGTACTAAAATGGCATATGTGAAAAAGATATTAAACGATGAAAAAGGAGTAGAAGGCGAAATCCTTGTAAACACGGATTTGACCAATAAAGGTGCAGTGTTTAGAGAAAAAGTATAAAAATGGATGGGAGAGAGAATGAATAAAAAACAAATATCAATTACATTAGGAATAATGTGTTTTATATTGACAATGTCAATAATAGTTCAAATAAAAACAATGAACAACGCTAGCGCAACAGTTGGACAAACACTAACAGAAAATGGATTAAGAGATGAAGTGCTAAAATGGAAAGAAAAATATGATAGTGTATATTCGCAATTAGGACAAGCAGAAAATAGACTAGAAAAAGTAAGAAACATAGCTACACAAGACAGCAGTACATCTAGTGCCAAACAGGAAGAATTAAAAAATAACAATATATTATTAGGACTAACAGATGTAACTGGACCAGGAATGGAAATAATTTTAAAAGATAATACTAACATTTCTTCTGAACTATTAAGTACACAGATATTAGATATGAGCAAATTAGTAGTACATAATACGGATTTAACAGCAATTGTAAACATGTTAAGGCATGCAAATGCAGAAGCAATTTCTATAAATGGACAAAGGATAATTGCAACATCTGCAATTACATGTGAAGGTAGTGTTATTAAAATAAAAGGAGAAAAAATAACATCACCGTTTACAATTAAAGCAATAGGTCCTACAGATTTATTGTATGGTTCATTAATGATGCCTGGTGGATACATATATTATATGGAAGAAGACGGAATAATAGTAGAAAAAAAGAGAATGGAAAGTGTTACAATAGAAAAATATAATGGAGTTATAAATCCAAAATATATTAAATCTAAGAGGTGATATATTTGAAGAAAATAAATAAAGAGCAACTTGTAATGGGCATAATAATTGGGTTGGTGTGTATAGTTCTAATTTGTGTTATGTTTGTACAATTTAAAACAGTTGAAGAAACAGATATAACAGCTATAGAAAACATGAAAGAAGATGAACTAAGAACGACATTATCAGAATGGAAAACAAAATATGAAGAAACATATGAAAAATATGAAGAAACTATAGCAACAATAGATGAATATAATAAAAAAATAGAAAGCAGTGAAGAAGCATCTGAACTATTAGACAAAGAATTAGAAAATTCAAATTTAATAGTTGGAAATACAGACATATATGGTGAAGGAATTATAGTTACTTTAACAGATAATAATAATCAAGTAATAGTTGCAGAGGATCTATTAGAACTAATAAATGAATTAAGATATGCTGGTGCAGAAGCAATTTCAATAAATGATGTACGCATAATTAATACTACAGATATTGTAGAAGTAGGTAATACACTTATAATGGTAGGAGGCCAGAGACTATCTTCTCCATATGTGGTAAAAGCGATAGGAAACCAAGCGTATTTATCAAGTATATTAAGCCTTAAAAATAGTGGGTTTATAGATAAATATAACAATAGTGGTAAAACAGTTACTTTAGTAGCGAGCAAAAAAGTAGAAATTTTAAAATATAATGGTGAGACAGAAATAAAATATATCAAAAAATAATATTTTCCTAAAGTGGAGGGAGAAAACATGATTTTAATAGCAATAATAATAGGTTGTGTTATAGGTGCAATAATAGGTATTTTTATGCCAATAATTCCATATACATATTCAGGATATTTAGCAATAGCAATAATAGCTGCACTAGATTCTGTCTTTGGTGGAATTGTAGCAACATTAAACAAAAACTTTGACCTAAAAATATTTGTATCAGGCTTTTTTGGCAATGCCATACTTTCTATTTTATTAACGTATTTAGGACAAAAATTAAATGTAGATATTTATTTAGCAGCAATTGTTGTTTTTGTTGGAAGAATGTTTAATAACCTTTCTATGACTAGAAGGTATTATATAGAAAAATTCATGAAAAATAGACAAGAAAAGGCTAAAAAAATTTAATAGAAATACATTGCAATTTTATTACGAGAATATTACAAAAATATTACAAATTCTATTGACTTTTGCAGAAAAATGTAATATTCTAAAGACGATATTTAAAACAAATTGGAGGGTTAACTTTGGCAATAGGAGATATAATTGTAGGTATGGACATTGGAACCTCAAAAGTAAGCATAGTTATTGGGGAGGTTAATAATTTTAATCAAATAGAAGTTATATATACAGACAGCCAAAAATGCAGAGGTATAAAAAAAGGAAAAATAATTGATGAAGATGAAATTGTTCTTGCAGTTACAAAATTAATAAAAAATGCAGAAATTGATGCCAACTTAACAATTAATTCGACATACATAACAATTCCAGGGAAATATGTAACAATTGTCCAAAATAGTATATTAAAAGATGCAAAAGATAGATATGCTGGAATATCAATGAAGGATGTTTCGGCAAGTATAATGCAAGTTAGTGACATAGATATTCCAGAAGGAAAACAAATAATAGATATAGTTACAGACAGATTTATCCTAGAGAATGGCAGAATTGTACAAGACCCAGTAGGAAGCTTAAGTTCAAGCTTTACGTTAAAAGCTCAAATTATTTTAGCAGATAAAGAGTATATAAAAAAAATAACCAATATTCTAAAAAGAGCATGTATAGAAATAGATGGGTTAGTACCAGTAACACTTGCAGAAAGATGTATAGCTCTAGATAGCAACGAATTAGGTGACAATATAATGCTGCTAGATATTGGAGCTGGAAATACAGACATAGGTGTGTTTGAAGGTTCGTCATTTGTTTATACAAATACCATACCTTTAGGAGGAGGCAACATTACAAATGATATTGCTTTGGTTCTTGACATATCAGAAGAAGAAGCAGATAAATTAAAAAAACAATATGGCTTGGCGATGAAGTCTTTCATAGATAATGATAATGAAATTTTATTATCTACATGTAAAGATGAAAATAGAAAGATAATTAAAAGTTCTGAATTAATAGAAATTATAGAAGCCAGAATAGAAGAAATTTTTTCTTTAATTAATAAAGATATTACAATGCAAGGTATAAAACAAAGAATCAATAATGTAATACTTACAGGACAAGGAATTACAAATATAAACAAAAGTGATGTTGCTGGTAAAATTGCATTAAATATACCAGTTAAAATTTCAACAGTAAGACTAATAAGTACAGTAAGACCAGAATATAGAACTGCATATGCACTTGTAAGATATATTTCATCAAGGGCATTTGCAAAAAATGTTTCAAGCAGTATAGAAACAAAGTCAAATGAAAATATATTACATTCAATATTAGAAAGAATTAAGGAATTCTTTTATTCATAATAAATTTGTTGTTAATTTAAAAATAAAACAGAACATAAGAGGTCAGGAATAAGAGGTCATAGTAGAAGTCGGAAATCCGATATCAAATATAAGACATCTGAATTTCGACAACTAATATAAAGGAGGAAAATATAATGTTTATGGATGGAAATGATGATAGCGCAATGCTAGATGGGACAGCAACAATTAAAGTAATAGGTATAGGAGGGGCAGGAAATAACGCTGTAAACAGAATGGTTGATTCTGGAATAAAAGGAGTTGAATTTATAGCAGTTAATACAGATAGACAAGCTTTATTACTATCAAAAGCACCTTCCAAAATACAAATAGGTGAAAAAATAACAAGAGGATTAGGTGCAGGTGCTAACCCAGATATAGGAGCGCAAGCAGCAGAAGAAAGTAAAACAGAAATTGCAGAAGCATTACGCGGAGCAGACATGGTATTTGTTACAGCCGGAATGGGAGGAGGAACAGGTACAGGAGCAGCACCTATAGTTGCGGCATGTGCAAAGGAAATGGGAATTTTAACAATAGGTGTTGTAACAAAACCATTTACATTTGAAGGCAAAAAAAGATTATCACAAGCTGAAAGAGGAATAGAAAGCTTAAAGGGAAAAGTTGATACTTTAGTAGTAATTCCAAATGATAAATTATTACAAGTTATAGATAGAAAAACATCAATAGTTGAAGCGTTTAAAATGGCAGACGATGTATTAAGACAAGGTGTTCAAGGTATATCAGATCTAATAGCTATTCCAGGACTTGTAAATTTAGACTTTGCAGATATTAAAACAATAATGTTAAATACAGGTATGGCACACATGGGTATAGGTAGAGCATCTGGTGAAAACAGAGCAGAAGATGCAGCAAAACAAGCTGTGCAAAGTCCAATGTTAGAAACATCAATAGAAGGAGCAAGAGGAGTTATTATAAATATAACAGGTGGAACAAACTTAGGATTACATGAAGTTAATACGGCAGCAGAATTAGTACAAAGAAGTGTAGATCCAGAGGCTAATATTATATTTGGAGCAGTTATAGATGAAAGTCTAGATGAAGATATAGTAATAACAGTAATTGCTACAGGATTTGAAAAAGAGCAGAATTCAATACCAAATATGCCACCAGTTGGAGACATTGTAGACAAAGCATGGGATAGGAAGTTAAACTCTATTCCAACACCTTCAGACAACAATAATTCTCAAAGTGATTTAGACATACCATCATTTCTAAGAAAAAATAAAAAATAAATAACGAAAATTAAAACAAAATGTAGATATTAAAAAAAATACATAAAACATAAAAAGAAATAGTCTTAAAAGGTAGATTATTTCTTTTTTTCTTGCTCACAAAACGACAGATTTTTAATCAGACTAGTTATATAATTTATTAGCAAAAACAAATAAGAGTGAGCGGTGAAAATATGATAGTATATATAGATATTATTTTATTAGAAAATCTATGCATGAATTATATTATTCTTTTTGCAACAGCATATATAATGAAATTAAAAATAAGTCATATAAGGTTAGTTGCATCAAGCGGAATAGGTGCCATATATTCAATTATGTTATATATGCAAATATTACCAATATATTCTAATTTGATTATGAAGATAGTGTTATCAATAGCTATGGTTTACATAGCGTATATGCCAAGAAATATTAAAAATATAGTAAAGCAACTAATAATATTTTATTTAATATCTTTTGCTTTTGGTGGTTGTGCATTTGCACTATTATATTTTATAAAACCGGAAAATATAATAATGAAAAATGGAGTCTATATAGGAACATACCCAATAAAAATAGCACTACTAGGAGGAATTGTGGGATTTGTTGTTACATATATAGCATTTAAAATTATAAAAAATAGAGCTTCTAAAAAAGATATTATATATCCGCTAGAAATTAAGATAAATGAGAAAAGCATAAGTATGAATGCTTTGCTAGATACAGGAAATATGTTAAAAGATCCAATAACTTTAATGCCTGTAATAGTAGTTGAAAAAGAAATGCTATATGATTTCTTACCAAAAGAGATATTAAATAACCTTGAAAAGATTATAGGGGGTGACACAAAGGAAGTAACAGAAAAAAATGTGGAGTATATGTCAAAATTTAGAATAATACCATATAACTCAATAGGAAGACAAAATGGACTAATGCTTGGATTTAAAGCAGATAAGGTAAAAATTATAATAGATGATGAGGAAAAAGAAGTTAATAATGCAATAATAGGAATTTTCAATGAGAGTTTTAATAGTAATACATATTCAGCACTTATTAGTTTAGAAATTTTATAAATAGAAGGGAATGATAGTAAGGTGAATCTTTTACAAATCTTAAAGGAAAGTATAAATACTATATATGTAAATTATATAGGGAATGATGAAATAGAAAAAATGCCAATATATTATATAGGAGGCAGTCAAACTTTGCCGCCACCACTTTCACAGGAAGAAGAAGAAACAGTATTAAATTCTTTGGCAAAAGGCGATGAACTGGCAAAAAAAACATTAGTAGAACGAAATTTAAGATTGGTTGTATACATAGCTAAAAAGTTTGAAAATACCGGGGTGGGGCTAGAGGATTTAATCTCAATAGGAACTATAGGATTAATGAAAGCAATAAATACATTTAATACAGATAAGAAAATAAAACTTGCAACATATGCTTCGAGATGTATAGAAAATGAAATACTAATGCATTTAAGAAGAAGCAATAGAATTAAAAGCGAAATTTCAATAGATGAACCATTGAATCAAGACGGAGATGGAAACGAATTATTGTTATTGGATATTTTAGGAACAGATCCAGATGTAACTTCAAGAAGAATGGAAGACGAAGTGGACAGAAAATTATTAAAAGCATCTATGGAAAAGTTGAATAACAGAGAAAAAAATATAATGGAACTTAGATTTGGATTTGTAAGTGGAAATGAAAAGACCCAAAAAGAAGTAGCAGATATGTTGCGGAATATCACAAAGTTATATATCTAGATTAGAAAAGAAGATTATAAATAAAATGAAAAAAGAAATAATGAGTAAAACAGGGTAAAAATGGTATACATTATACTTCTTTTGGAAATAATGTAATTGATATTATTTCCAAAGGAGGTTTTTTAATTTGATAAATAAGGTTGAAATCTGTGGAGTAAATACAGCAAAATTGCCAGTTTTATCAAATGAAGAAAAAGAAGCATTATTTATTGAAATAAAAAATGGAGATGAAAAAGCAAGAGAAAAATTTATACATGGTAATTTAAGATTGGTATTAAGTGTAATAAAAAGATTTTATGGAAGAGGAGAAAATGTAGATGATTTATTTCAAGTTGGATGTATTGGACTAATAAAAGCAATAGATAATTTCGATGTTACACTAAATGTACAATTCTCGACATATGCAGTTCCAATGATAGTTGGAGAAATAAGAAGATATTTAAGGGATAATAATTCCATAAGAGTAAGCAGGTCTATAAGAGATTTGGCATACAGAGTATTATCAGCCAAAGAAAAACTAACAAAGCAAAATGAAAAAGAACCTACAATAGAAGAAATAGAAAAAGAATTAAATGTACCAAAAGAAGATATAATAATTAGTATGGATGCAATACAAGAGCCAATATCATTACAAGAACCGGTATATGGAGACAACACAGATAATATATATGTAATGGATCAGATAAGCGATAAAAAAAATACAGATGAACACTGGGCAGACAGTTTAACAATTTCATCAGCAATACAAAAGCTTAATGATAAAGAAAAAATGATAATAAATAAAAGATTTTTTGAAGGAAGAACACAAATGGAAGTAGCAGACGAAATCGGCATATCACAAGCACAAGTATCAAGACTTGAAAAAAACGCAATAGATCACATAAAAAGAATATATAAACAGAACTAATACTATTAATAATAATACAAAAATAAAGAGTTGCTAAGATGTACTAGCAACTTTTTTATTGCATATTAATATATTGTAAATATATTTAAGTAAATAATATGAAGGGAGAAGCAACAAGTGGGTAATAAAGGATTAGATTTTAAACATAAAGAAGTTATAAATATCAAAGATGGAAAAAGATTAGGATTTGTACAGGATGTGTGTGCAGATTTGGAAAGTGGAATGATAACATCAATAATAGTTCCAGGTAATAATAAGATATTGAATATGTTTTCGGGTTCAAATGAAATAGTAATAGAATGGAGCAATATAAAGTGTATAGGAGATGATGTTATATTGGTAGAAATATAAAAATTAAAAAAATCTGAAAAAACAAAAAAATCGACAAAAAAGTGTTGACATTACATCAGGGATATGGTATTATAATTTTAGTGCTTAAACAAATGAAAAACAAGTTATTAAATTAGTAAAAAAGCAAGACTTTTTTAAATAGACAGTACTTACTAATTTATTATTTTGTACTCAAATAAAAAAGTTAAAAACTTTCAAAAAAGTGTTGACATTTTAAGCACAAAGTAGTAAAATAAAACACGTTACACCGAAAAGGGTAACAACGCAAAAAGAAGTACATTGAAAAGTAAACAATAAACCTTTGAGAAAAGAAACCAATAATAAAGATAGAAGCAAACTATCTATAAAAAAATGGTCAGCAAAATAAAGAGCTAAATAACTCAAAAAAAGATATATGGGTAGCATAGAAATATGCGAAGAATATATACCATTAACAAGAGAGTTTGATCCTGGCTCAGGATAAACGCTGGCGGCGCACATAAGACAT
>ERZ1673738.5876-NODE-5876-length-10670-cov-108.642204_pt1 | contig 10670 bp, 7 predicted proteins | sample MGYA00580198_ERZ1673738 | MGnify/ENA primary metagenome ERZ1673738 (study PRJEB41218, sample SAMN15661784) | gut metagenome | host: Homo sapiens | place: Canada: London | collected 2015-08-20/2019-03-30 | study: EMG produced TPA metagenomics assembly of... | reverse complement strand
GCAATCTGCTCTGCTTGACTTTGCATTTTCTTCTTTTGCTCAGAAGTCCATGCCAATAGTGCTTCGGCCAATGCAACACCATCGGACTGTTTTCCAGCTTGTCTTTGGTGTGCATTATTTTCTTCAGCCGCAGTAGCAGCTACTTCATCCTGCTTATTCTCGCATTCACTTTCCTTGCACATTGTTTTTTCGGAAGATAATGCTCCCGATTCCGAATCTACTGCTGACTGCGGCAGCAATAAATTTTTCTCGCCATTTTGCTCGGTCTTTTCAGTTTCATCGGCAGCATTCTGTTCTTTTTTCAATGATTGATTATTTCCATTCCGTGCAAGGAACTCGGAATACAGCTTTTGTGTGCTTTGCTCCTTGCAGTCGCTAAAGATGATACTGTACATTTTGAAAATTTGTTCTTTTCCATTCGGCCACTCATTCATATCAAGCGATAAGAGCTTCTGTAGGCACCTTGCAAATTTCATGCAAAAAGCAAGGCGAAGCTGATTTAGCAATTGACCTGAATGCACTTCAAGAGGTATAATAGAGTTAGTGCCGCATCATGTGTGGTCGCACTGTGTGTGATATACTGGAGGACATGCACCATGATTAACCTTCGCAAGTTAGAAAGCGAGCTGTGGGAATCCGCCGACCTGCTCCGAGCAGAGAGCAAGCTGACCAGTCAGGAATACTGTATGCCCGTGCTGGGCTTGATTTTCCTGCGCTATGCGTATAGCCGCTTCCGCTATGTGGAAGCCGAGATTATGAAAGACCGCCCGGTTCGCAACGGGCGTGTACTGCCGGTGGAATCCATCGACTTCCAGCAGAAAAGCGCTATCTTTCTGCCGGAAGAAGCACGCTATGAATATCTGCTGAACTTGGAAGCTGGTAAAGTCAACATCGGCGAAAAGGTCAACCGCGCGATGGAACTGATAGAAGCAGAAAGCCCTCAGCTGAGCGGCGTGCTGCCCAAGACCTACACGTCTTTCAAGAACGAACTCTTGTGGGAATTGCTGCGCATCTTCAACAACAGCGCCCTAAACGACATTCAGGACGACATCATCGGGCGCATTTATGAGTACTTTCTCAACAAGTTTGCCCCGGCGGTGGCCTCGGATGACGGCGTTTTCTTCACGCCCAAATCGCTGGTGCGCATGATTGTGAACATCATCGAGCCCAAACGCGGTATTGTGCTGGAAATCAAGGTGGCGTGTTGAATACAAGCAATATGCGGATAGAAAATTGGTAGCAGAATTGGTAGCAGTTTCGGAAACTGGTAGCAGATGTACGCTGCGCTGCGCCTTTTTTTGTTTTTTTTGGGGAACAAAGAAAAGCTCCCGCTTTTGCACGGGAGCCGAAGTGTCAGGCCTGAATTTCCATACCGTTCTTGAACCGAACCATCACCCTGGCCTTGCTGTAGACTGTCATCCGTTCGACAAGGATATGGTGGGTCATCGGGTCGAAGGTTGTGGGAAGCGCCTCCTGCTTCATGAGCGTTCTCAGAAAATCATCAATGGCAGCCAGCCGGGTCTGCTTGTCGGAGATGGTCTCCTTCAGCTCTTCGCAGCGTGCCTTGAGGCTTTCGTAGCGGTCGCAGAGGGCATCGTGTCTTGCCCGGTAGGCAGACTGGTCAAGCGCGACCATAGCGTTCTCGCGGATACTTCGGGCGACCTGTTCTGCGGCGATACTCATCTCTGCTTCGACCTGCGCCAGCTCTGCTTCCAGCGCATCCGTGTCGAACACCGTGCTGCGAATGGCGTCAAAGCTGTCTCTGATCTCGTTGCGCTTCCCGACCAGCTTGTTCAGCGCGGAGAGGAACAGCTGCTTCAGCGTTTCCTCATCGAAATGGGGTGTGCCGCAGGGCTGATCGCCATCGTATTTCCTGTTGCATCGCCAGACTACCCGGCGATACTTGTCATTGGAATGCCACACCTTGGAGCCGTACATGCCGCCGCATTCCCCGCAGTAAATGGTGCTGGAGAAAACCCGGACGCCGCTGTGCCGGTTGGGGCCGGGCTTCCGCATCGAAATCTCCCGCTGCACCATATCGAATACATCCTCCGGGATGATGGCTTCATGGTCGCCGGTCACATAATACTGCGGCACCTGCCCCTGATTCTTCACCTGCTTTTTCGTGAGGAAGTCCTCGGTAAAGCACTTCTGCAGGAGCGCGTCACCCTTGTACTTCTCATTCTGGAGAATGCTCTGCACCGTCTTGGGGTTCCACCTGTCCTTGCCGCCGGGAGACCGGATGCCGTCAGCCGTCAGGCCTGCCGCAATGGTGTGGGGCGTGGCCCCCTGCAGAAACTCAGTGTAGATGCGCTTAACGATCTCTGCCTGCTCCGGATTCACCACCAGCTCACTGTTCTCCCCGCGATCGTAGCCCAGGAAGCGGCTGAAGGGAACCGAAACCTTGCCGTCTGCCATGCGCTTACGCTGACCCCAGGTGCAGTTTTCACTGATGGAGCGGCTTTCCTCCTGTGCCAGCGAGGACATGATGGTAATGAGCAGTTCGCCCTTGCTGTCGAAGGTCCAGATGTTTTCTTTCTCGAAGTAGCACTCCGTGCCATGCTCCTTCAGCTGACGGATCGTGGTCAGGGAGTCCACCGTGTTGCGGGCAAAGCGGCTGACCGATTTCGTTACAATGAGGTCGATCTTGCCTGCCAGTGCATCGGCAACCATCTGCTTGAAGCCTTCGCGGTGCTTGGTGCTGGTGCCGGTAATGCCTTCATCGGCATAGACATTCACGAACTCCCAGCCGTCATGGTTCCGGATGAAGTTGGTGTAGTAGTCCAGCTGATCCTCATAGCTGGATTGCTGTTCCTCATGGTCCGTACTGACTCGGGCGTAAGCCGCGACCTTCCGCCTGCGCTGTTCCGTAATGGGGACCGCCGTAAACCTTGTCAGGGTCGGCTGGATGGTGGTTACTCTTTTCGCCAATTTTCTCCGCGCTCCTTCCTAAGCTGCTTCATATGTTCGCTCATCGCCTGCCTGCGTTCCGGGGTGTAGAGGCCTTTGATTGATTCATCAAAGCGCCTGCGCTGCACTTCCGACCATTTCGTGCCGCTTCGCCTGAGGTCGATGCTGTGCTGAACAGCACGCCAATTGGCAAGGTGGAATTCCAGAACGCCGTCCGCCAGCACGCTGATGTACTCGACCTGCGCGGTGAAGGCAGCTTCATCAAAACCATCGGTACCAAGCACCACTGCGCAGACCGCACGGAGCCGATCCTCCCGCATGCCTTTCTCGCAGCATTTCTCCGGGCAGCGCCAGTAGCGAATGGCTCCATCCTTCAGCTTCTGGTAGGATGTTTGGTAGTTGCTGCCGCAGGCACATTTGATCTTTGAAGTGAAGCAGGACTTGCCTCTGGGATTTGTGCCATGCTCACGCCTGTAGGCCGAAACCGCCGCACGGTACTCAGGCGTCCAGCAATCCTGATGACCCGTATTCCTGCAGTCACGGGTGAAGGTTCTTCCATCCTTCATGAAGAAGGTCAGCCGGTCCTTTTCGGGGACTTCCAGGTGATCGACCCGCTCCGTGCCTTCTGCCGCAAACTCGCGTTCAGTCTCCAGCCGGGACTTGCCCTGAAGGAAGTTCTGAAAAATGCGGCGAACGATTGCGGCTTCATCAGGCCGAATCACCAGATGATCACCTTCCCAGCGGTACCCGTACACATGAAAGCGCCCATTGGGCATGCCTTGCTCAAACCGCTTGCGCAGCCCCCTTTTGACGTTTTCGCTCAGAGAGCGCACCTCTTCCTGTGCGAAGGATGCCATGATGGTAATGAGCAGCTCGCCTTCATCTGCCAGAGAATTGATGCGTTCCTTTTCAAAGCGAACCTCGATGCCCAGCTCCTTCAGCCTGCGGACAACGTTGAGCGTATCCACTGTGTTTCGGGCAAAGCGTGACAGGCTTTGGGTGAAAATGATGTCGATCTTCCCGGCTTCGCAATCTGCCAACATCCGAACAAACTCCGGGCGGCTGTCCATCTTTGTGCCAGAGATGCCTTCATCAGCATAGACGCCTGCGTATTCCCAGCCCGGCGTATTCTGAATCAACTCACTGTAGTAGCTGGCCTGCACGGACAGCGAATGCATCAGCCGTTCCGTATCCATCGAAACACGCGCATAGGCCGCAACGCGCTTTCGCTGTAGAAGGTCCGGCTTTTTTGCGTCGATCCGCATTATGGATTTGGCCATTGTATCAAGCCTCCTTTCGACCGTATTACTCACTCTGAATACCCGAAAAGTCAAGCAATATCAAGGTTTTTCAAGAGATAAAGCACTGATTGGCGGGTCGTATTTTTCGATCAGAACAGCCCTTGCCTGGACGAATTCCTCGGCGGTCAGCAGACCCTTTTCGCGAAGCTGCTCAAGTACGGACAGGCAGAGCCGGTAGCCCTGTTCCCGCTGAAACATGCTCATGTCCATCACTGATTCCCCCTTCCCGTGCGAAAGGCGGCATAGCATCCACGGCTGCAGAAGCTGCGCTGCGTGACGCCATATACCTCGAATGTCTTGCCGCACTCCCTGCAGATGAAGGTATGCGTGGTTTTCTGCGTCAGCTGGTTTCGGTGCGCTGCCCACCATTGCATTCTGCAGGCATCTGAGCAGAAGCGCTTGTGCTTGCGCCCGGGCACCTGTTGAATAGGGGTTCCGCATTGGTCGCAGCCACCCTTGGCAGCGTGCCTGCCGACACTGGACCGGGTACCGCCCAGTTCATGCCGGATACAGTAGCTCTTGACCTTGCTGGCCGATATGCCAAGCAGTGTGGCAATAGCCCCATAGCTTTTGCCTTCACCTCGCAGCCGGGTGATCCGTTCCTTTTCCTGTGCTGTCATTCGGCACCTCCTTCCGGGGAATCGTCCGGCGATCCCGCAATACGGAGAAAAGCACAGGCTTTTGAGGGGGGTGCCAAAAGAAAAAGGCGGTCAGCCGAAGCCAACCGCCAATGTGAAAGGATTATTGTGCTTTGCTGTACTTGCCGGACACCCAGCCCACGCAGCCGTTGACCACCACCGCGTGCCAGCCGTTTTCAGCCGTTGCCACCCATTCAAAGGTGTCACCGTTCTTGGCAGCGGTGATGCGGCTGTACTGCGTGCCGTTGCCGGTGCGAATGTTGACAGTGCCGCTGACGCAGGAGATCATGACCTGCCTGCCAGCAGGTTTCATCCCCTCCGGAATGGCAGTGCCGGGCTTCACCTCCTCAGGCGGCTCCGTATCAGGGGCGGTATCAGCCTTGTGGAATGACTCAAGAAATGATACAATCTCCGGCTATCGTTTTGCAATACAGCTTTCGTTTTACATTGGGTGCATTTGGTGGCAAAACGGGTGCGGTTGGGTGCAAAAAAAGCTCGGTGGGCGCAGCACTGAGCTTTCGTTTCCTAAAATGTACCTATGAAAATGGACAGATGAGTGGGTGCAAAATCCCGACATGCGGACAGTGAGGGTGCATAGAATTCCATATTGTGGACAGGCAGAGAGCAAAATCTCTGAACAGTGGACAGAGCTGGTGCGAAAAGCTGGATTCAACCACGACAGGAGTGTATAATTCCGATATGAAGGAAGGTTGATTGATCCCACTTCATAAGAGATGCATCTGCTTATTTCTTTCTCACCCAAACGGAAACGCCCAACGGCAGCAGATTTTCCCCGTTCCCAATCACTTCTGTTAACAGGGGTGATACATGAACCTGCTGGGCCTGCTGGGTGTAGTTGAGCAGGAAGAACCACTCAGTATCCTTTGTGGAGCGGACAGCCAGTTCCACGCACTCCGGGCAGTCAATCATCTCTGCATAAGGATGCGCAACCCCTGCCCTTTCCAAGAAAGCTCCAGCCAGCGCTTCGGTAAAGCCGGTGCCCGCGTACCATGCACAACCGCCCTGCGGATAGACTTTTTCGCACAGTGCGGCCTCCCCTTTGAGCCAGCCGCTGTCATACCTGGCCAAGACCTGGCTGCCGTTGGCCTTCAGCGTTTCCTGGAATCCAGTGGCAGCATAGGACGCTCCGTCCCATAGCAGCGCGGCTTGCTCCTCCGGACGGGGCAGGGAATATTCTTCCACTGTCACACCGCATAGCACAGCGGCATAACCCGGCATGGGCATGGTCACGCATCGGCCATATTGATCTTTGTACCCCGTTCGCGCGCCCATAACCAGCTTGCCACCAGCATGGCAGTACGCTGTCAGAACTTCCGCCATTTTCTCTGGCAGGATAGCTACATGGGGCAGGAAAATCAGTTGATAATCGGCGAGATCGTCCGCCGTCATCTGCTCGCTCCAGGGCTTGATGTCCAGAGGCGTATGCGTATGCTGCGCGGCGGCAAAGATGGCCCGGCTGGATTGATAACTCATGGGGCCATACCACTTGTCGCGTTCCCCGTCCCACTCGTTCAGCCAGTCCGTCAGCAGAAGCACCCGGGCCTGATAGCGGCTGCCTGCCAGGCCGTTCAATCGCTTCGTGTCCTGGTGAATTTCGCCAAGCTCCTTAAGACGGCGATTGTCCCGGCTGTCATAATCCAGAATGCCATGCCAGTACATTTCCGTTCCATAGCTGGCCGTCCGCCAGCGGAAGTAGCTGACATAATCCGCGCCGTGGGCAATGGCCTGCATTGTCCACAGCCGCATCTGTCCGGGCAGCGGCATGGGGCTGAGCATCACATGATCCCAGCCGTGAGCGCCACTCTGCTGCTCCATAATGGCGAAATTAGGGGAGAAGCCCCGCACGGTGCTTAGCGCGTAGGAACTGGCGCGATCCTTCATATCTCCGCCGTCGCCGCCGTTGATGCCGCTTTGACCGTAGGCAAAGTTGGGGTAGTTATCGTAGCTGTAGAAGTCCAGGACGCGGTTGGTCAGCTCGTCGTTTCGCAGATGACCAAACATGCCGTTGGTGGTGATGAAGCGGTTGCCAATATATTGCCGCAGAATATCCACCTGCATTTGGGCAAAGGCAATGGTGCTGTCGGAGATGAACTCCTTCTCCAGCAGGGACAGGTGAGGATTGCCCAGCGCAATCACCGGGCGTTCCAGGAAAACCTCCTCCCAATCGGAAAAGCTCTCGCTCCAGAACCGGCCGCCGATGGCATCGTTCAGCGCCTCCACAGTGCCAAAGCGCTTTTTCAGCCATGCCCGGAAGGCCTTGTGGTCAGCCTCGGAATAGAATACGTTGGTTTCACAGTTCAGCTCATTGTCGATCTGCCAGCCAATGATGGCAGGATGATCGCCGTAACGCTCCGCCAGCTTGGTAACAACCCGGCGCACATAAGCATGATATACCGGGGAATTGTAGTTGTAGTGCCGGCGATGACCGTGGCGGTACAGGGTGCCGTCCTGCCGGGAGTTCAGCACTTCGGGATGGGCATGGGTCAGCCAGGCAGGCGGCGTGGCGGAGGGAGTTCCCATAATGACCTGCATCTTTTCCTCTGCGGCCAGCGAAAGGAACTCGTCAAACAGCGAGAAATCCCACGTATCGTCCTTAGGCTCAATCACGCTCCAGGCGAACTCAAACACCCGCACGGTTTCGATGCCGTGGGCTTTCATGCGGCGTAGATCGCTCTGCCACATTGTTCGGGGCCATTGCTCCGGGTAATAGCATACGCCAAGGGCAATATGATCCAAATGAACACACTTTTCCATGGAATTCCCTCCTTGATTGTTTACGGAAGCTGAGGCCGCCAGCAATCCAGCCAGTCAATTTTGGGCATGTCTCGCTCCCAGCGGATGGGCAGCCATACATACAGCGCCTTGGACGTGTTGGCGGATTGCAGCATGGGACTGTTCATCAGTTCCCGCTTCTCTTCTGGCAGCACATGATACTTTTCGGGTTCAAAATGGGCGGCAATCGCCCGCTCGAACAGGTCAGCTCTGTGGGCATCCACCGGGTAATCCGGTACCCAGCGATCCGCCATGGCGATGAGCTGGTCTGTACCCTCCACGCGGAACACCTTGCTAATCTGGCTGTTGAAGGAAGCGCGGCTATCGTCGTTCACATGCGGATTCCCCAGGGAAACAAAGGGCTCTTCCCAGGAAACCGATACGGCGCTGTCGCTTCTGTTGGGAATGTAGCCGCTCATGCCGCTGGTGAGCATGTACTTTCTGCCCGTATGCTCAAACACGGCAATTCCTTCGCGGGTAAAGGGCGAATGCAGCCCGCCGTATTGGCGGCTGACCTCTTCCTGTACGTTCAGATAATCCGCTGTCAGCGCATAGCCCACCACATCGCTGTGATTGATGCTGACATAGAGATATGCCTTCCCGGATGCAGAATCCTGCACCATATCGAAATCACCCGCCTCGCCGCCCTCCGGCCGCAGACAGGGATTTTCCATCTGATAAGGGCCCAGCAAACGCTCCGATGACAGTATGACAAAGCAGGCGTCTTTCCCGGACAGCTTCAGCCACAACACATAGCGTCCCGTTTGCGGACAGCGCAGGATGTGGGGACGATCTACCCGCTTGGACGGATGCAGCGGCGATGCGGGATCATCCACATCGGGCTCAACAAGGTACCCATCGTCCTGCCAGTTGCACAAATCGCGGGACGAATAAACCTTGATTCCCCAGGTCCATACATCGCTGGCACCGTCGGTATGCTCCTTATTCTCGCCGTACCAGTAGTAGACGCCGTCTTCATAGTAGACAGCGCCGCCATGGGCCTGGATGGCGTTTCCGCTGGTGTCCAGCCAGGGCTGACCGGGGAAGATGCTTTCCTGACGCATGATTATACCTCCTTGGGAATCTGATTCAAGGCATGGTTCAGTTCCTTGACCATGTCCGGCGTAATGGCCTTTCCGGTCTGTTTGAGCAGCTTTTGCAGCGGCATTTGATCCATCTTGCGTTGAGCGGCCTCAGGAAGTTGAACGTTCTTTGCCACGTCGCCGTAGGAGCTGCGGGCTTTCGCCATGATGGCGGACAACAGCTTGGCGGCAGCCGGGTTTTGCTTCAAGTCAGCCATGGTGTCCATAATCGAATAATAGCCTTCACGCATTAGCTCCTCGGGCTGATCAAACCAGTTGACCACCTCGCTGCCCTCCATGCGATAAGCCGGATCAGGCGCGTCCACCTTGCAAACGCGGATGGAATCTGTGCAGCTTCCTGCTATGGCTTGAATCTCATGCTCCCCGGTCAGCGGAATATGGAAGCGGGCAATCTTGTCAACCTCCTGTTGACCTATCGACTGTCCGTCCACAAGCAAGGTCACCTTGGGCTGATTGGTGTACACCTTGATTTCCGTTTCGGACTCCACACGGTTGACGTATCGCCTGCCGCAGAGATGGACAAACGGTTCGTCGGAGAGATAGGCTTTGTAGATGTAGAACGCGTCCTTGCGGATTTTGCGGTCAAAGGTGACAAGCCCTTTCTGATTCTGTCCGGGCTTTCCACCCTCGTTCCGGCCGTCAGCGCCGAAATCAAACATATTCCAGCAGTACATGGCCCAGATATAGGGGCGTTCCTGCCACATTTTCAACATGTGTTCGTGATACACCGCCTGATAACTCTCCGTCCAATCACCACGTTCCGGGTTAGGCGACTGATAAGCGGGATTGGCGTCCGCGCCGTATTCCGACAGACCGATCACCTCATTCGGATGCTCGGCGTGATAGGCGTCAAACCAGGCGTCGTTATCCTCCAAATCCCCCAGATACCAGCCATAATACAGGTTATAGGAGCGGATGTCAGTCAGTCGCACCAGGGGATGATGGTGATCCAGCATAAAGGCGTGAGCCATGGTCGTTGGCCTGGTTGGATCAAGCCGATGGCAAAGATCGTTCAGCAGCCGGTGATTTTCCATTAAATCATCGTTCACACCGCCAGACGCGGTGATTTCATTGGACAGCCCCCAGCAGACAATGGATGGATGATTGCGGCATTGGGTAATCAATTCCCGCATCTGGGACAGCGTGTTCTCGCGACCGTTGGCCATATGTTCAGTGATGTACGGAATCTCCACCCACACGATCATGCCCTTCTGGTCGCACAGATCATAAAAAGCCTGCGCGTGCTGATAATGGGCCAGGCGAATGGTATTGGCCCCCATTTCCAGCATGATGTTCATATCCTCTTCCATCATGGCTTCCGTGATGGCACTGCCAACGCCCTGTCTGTCTTGATGCCGGGCTGCGCCACACAGGGGATAGCGGCGGCCATTGAGCAAAAAGCCCTGCTGCGGATCAAAGGCAAAGGAACGGCAGCCGAAGGAGGCGCTAACCTGATCGCCGCTGGAAAGCGTTGCGGTTGCGCGATACAGATAGGGGTCGCGCTTACCTTCCCACAGATGCGCATTGGAAATCAGCATCTGTGCCCGCGCCTGATTCCCTTGAACCGTGCCGCGCACTTCACCGATTCCCTCTACGGAAAACACAACCGTTTCTCCGTCATCTGCGTGCTGGGTGTGGGCTTCCAGCGTCACCAGCGCATCCGGGCCTTGCATTTCCGCCGTCACAAACAGATCGCTGCTGCTGTCTGACAAGTCAAAGTTCACTTTGGGGACCGTTAGTAGCCAAACTGGGCGATACAGTCCGCCATAGAAGGTGAAATCGGCTTTCTGCGGATACACTCGGTCGTTTTTGCTGTTATCCACCGATACCGCAAGAACATTTTCAGCCTGCAAATGATCAGTCAGGTTGACCCGAAAGCCTGCAAATAAAAAGTCAAGCCCCAAATGGGACTTGCTGCAAGGAAA
>ERZ1673738.5868-NODE-5868-length-10682-cov-6.648725_pt1 | contig 10682 bp, 9 predicted proteins | sample MGYA00580198_ERZ1673738 | MGnify/ENA primary metagenome ERZ1673738 (study PRJEB41218, sample SAMN15661784) | gut metagenome | host: Homo sapiens | place: Canada: London | collected 2015-08-20/2019-03-30 | study: EMG produced TPA metagenomics assembly of... | reverse complement strand
TGGGCACCGGCTTCACCACTCTGGACGAGAGCCCCAACGCACAGACCGACAGCGAAACCTACATCAATGAGAGTACCGCGTCCACCGACATCACCGGCTACGAGACGGAGTTCTCCTATGAGTCCCGTCTGATCCCTTCCCAGAAGGCGATCTACAAGCTCTGGAAGATGGGCCGCGACCATGCGACCGGCACTGACGCCCAGCTGAAGTACGTCCGCGTCGAACTGTTCAACCCCATCGGCGAAGCTACTGAGGCCGCTGCCGAGTTCACCGCCCGCCTGTTCACTGTGGCCAATGAGGTCAGCGACAACTCCGGAGCAGGCGGCGAGAAGATCAGCGTCTCCGGCACGCTTCACGCGGTCGGCGATCCTATCCAGGGCAAGTTTGATACCGTGAGCAAGAAGTTCACGGCGGGCACTTTCGCCGGTAAGTACGACACCCCCGTCGCGTAAACAAGTAAACACTGGCTCCGTACTACTGGCCCAGCGAGGGCAGTGAGCGACCAGGCACCAGCGGGCGCAACGGTGCAGCCTGCTGGCGCTCTTTTTATAGCACCGACCAGAGGAGGACAACAGAATAATGGAATTGATTATTAACGACGTGAAACTCGAAGGCGATCTGATGGACGCGGACTTCATGGAGAAGTTCGAGCAGTCCATGATCAAAATGCGCGACACGGCTCAGGCCAAAAAGCGCGAGAACTTCCCGACCGCTGCGGCCAACTACCGCGCCCAGTGTGAGGTGGTCAATGTGTGCTTTGACGAGATTTTCGGCGCCGGGACGGCCGACAGGCTCTTCCACGGCAAGATGAACGTCATGGAGCACCTGAAGGCCATCGAGAAGGTCAGCGAGTGGGCTGCCAGTGAGCGGAAGACGCTCAACGACTTCACCAACCGCTACACCCAGCGCCAGCAGGCTGCCACCCGGCAGATGCAGACCGCGCAGTTCGTCTCCCAGCAACACGGTCACGGCAAGGGTAAAAGACACTGAACCTTCTGATCGACGGCCTGCCTGAGGAGGTCGAGATCGCGGGCCAGCTGGTCCCGATCACCACGGACTTCCGCACGGGGATCCTGTTCGAGGAAGTCCTGCAAGACGGCCAGCTCGATGACCTGGAGAAACTCAGGACCGCGCTGGATCTCTACTTCCCGGGCGTCGTCTTCGATGGCGACGTGCTCGACGAGGCGATCAGCAAAATGATCTGGTTTTATCGCTGCGGCACGGATCCCGCTGAGACGACGGAAGAAGACGCCACGGACAGCAGCGACAAGGATCCGCCTTTTTCCTACGAGTACGACGCCGACTATATTTACTCCGCGTTTATGCAGGCCTACGGCCTGGATCTGGCGCGGCATCCCCTCCACTGGTGGCAGTTTCGAGCGCTTTTTCGATCGCTCCCTGAAGAGACTCAGCTGGTCAAAATCATCGGCTACCGCACGATGAAGATCCCGGCCAAGGCGTCCAAGGAGCAACGGCAGCATTATGAGCACCTGAAGCGCGTCTATGCGCTCCCTCAGTCGGCTGACCGGCAGCAGCTTGAAAGTGACCTGAACTCTCTACTCATGAACGGCGGCAACCCCGCCGTCCTTTTGACAGGAGGAGAAGGTCATGGCATCAGACGGGACTCTGAAATTTGATACAAGCCTGGACACTGGCGGCCTACAGTCCGGCATGGGCAAGGTCGCGAGCGTCGCTCAGCAGGCGCTGGGCGTATTCACCGGCCAGATGATGACCAGAGCAGTTGATGCTCTGGCCAATCTCGGCAAGTCAGCTCTCGACAGTGTGGGGCAACTGGAGCAGAACGTCGGAGGCGTGGAGACGCTCTTCGGCGATGCAGCTGACGCGGTCATCGCGTCGGCAGATCGGGCCTACCAGACGGCGGGCATGTCTGCCAATGACTACATGAGCACGGTCACGAGCTTCTCGGCGTCCCTGCTCCAGTCCCTCGGCGGAAATACCGAGGAAGCGGCCAAAGTGGCCGACACGGCCATCATCGACATGGCCGACAACGCGAACAAGATGGGGACGTCCATGGACATGATCCAGAACGCCTACCAGGGCTTCGCGAAACAAAATTACACGATGCTGGACAACCTGAAGCTCGGCTACGGCGGCACCAAGACCGAGATGGAGCGCCTCCTGGCTGATGCTGAAAAGCTGACCGGCGTCAAGTATGACATTAACAACCTGAACGACGTCTACCAGGCGATCCACGCGGTCCAGGAGGAAATGGGGATCACCGACACCACGGCCAAAGAGGCCGCGAGTACGCTGGAGGGCTCCATGGCTTCGGCCAAGGCTGCCTGGGACAACTTCATGAACGGATCCGGCGATGCGGACCAGCTGGCGGACGCCTTCGCCACGGCAGCGGACAATATCGTCAAGAACCTCGCCGAGATCATTCCGCGCTTCGCTGAGACGCTTCCAGCGCTCGGCGGCGCTATTATTGCACAGATCCCGGGTCTGGTGGCTGCCATCGTTCCGGCCGTGCTCTCAGCAGGCCAGAGCGTCCTGAAGCAGCTCCAGGACGCGGTCCTGGACTTCGACTTCGCCGGAACAGCTGACAAGGTCGTCCAGATGATCACGGGCTTCATCGAAGGCGACGGACTGGGCTCTCTCCTGGACACTCTTGTCACAATTTTCACCGGCATCGTGAATGGCATCAGCTCCATGCTGCCGTCGCTTCTGCCTGCGCTGATCGAGCTGATCAGCTACGTTGTGACCTCACTCCTGGACCAACTGCCCGCAATCCTCGACTGCGCGCTGGAGCTGATCCTCGGTCTGGCTCAGGGCATCCTTGCGGCGCTTCCTGTACTGATCGAAGCACTGCCGGAGGTCATCAGCTCCATCGTGGAGTTCCTGATCTCGGCCATCCCGCAAATCATTGACGCCGGCATCGAGCTCCTGATGGCACTGGTGGACGCCCTGCCTGTCATCATCGACGCGCTGGTGGACGCCCTGCCTCAGATCATCAAGGCCACCGTGACGGCTCTGATCGCCGCAGCACCCCAGATCGCGAAGGCTGGCGTCAAGCTCCTGGGGGCCCTGATCGAAGCCATCCCAGTCATCGTGGTCGAGCTGGCGAAGGCCGTGCCGGACATCGTCGCGGCCATCATCGACGTGCTGGCCGAGCTTCCCGGTCTGATCGGTGAAGTCTTCGCCGAGATCGTGACGGACCTCGTCGAGTGGGGCCAGCAGATGCTCAGCAATGCCTCCACGGCCATGAGCAATATGCTCAGCCAGGTCAACAGCATCATCCAGGAACTCCCTGGCAAGATCTGGACGCACCTGGTCAATGCGGTGAACAGGGTCATCGCCTGGGGCCAGCAGATGGTCTCCAACGCTTCGACCGCAGCGAGCAATATGCTCAGCAAGGTCAGCGGCATCATCCAGGAGCTACCCGGAAAGATCTGGACGCACCTGGTCAACACCGTCAATAAAGTGGTGGCCTGGGGCCAGCAGATGGTCTCCAACGCTTCGACCGCAGCGAGCAATATGCTCAGCAAGGTCTCCAGCACGCTCCAGCAGCTCCCGGGCAAGGTCTGGGACTATCTGAGCCAGGCGGCCCAGAAGGTCGTCACCTGGGGCACACAGCTGGCCCAGAAGGGCGCCGCAGCGGCGACCCAGCTGTTCAACTCCATCGTCAACGGGCTCAGCAGCCTGCCGAGCAAGATGGCGGAGATCGGCAGCAACATCGTCAGCGGCATCTGGAACGGCATCAGCTCTGGCTGGAACTGGCTGACGAACAAGGTCAGCAACCTGGCCAACAGTCTGCTGGACGCCGCGAAAGACGCCCTCGGCATCAACTCCCCGTCCAAAGAGTTCGCGGACGAGGTCGGCCGCTGGATCATGCCCGGCGTGGGCAAGGGCCTGGACAAGTCCATGCCTGCAACGCTGAAGGACATGAGGGCCAAGGCCGGCGAGCTCGTCAGTGCCATGCGGGCCGAGATGTCGGCAAGCGCCGGGCAGCTAACCGTCGGAGCTTCGCACGCTGCGGGGCTGAGAATGGCGGGCGCCGGCACTACCGTCTACAATGATAATCGCATGGAGCAGAGCAACACCTACAACGTGCCTGTGGCTACTCCTTCCGAGGTGGCCAAGAAGCAGCGCGAGGCTCTGCGGAACATGGTCGGAGGTGTGAAATGACAGTAAACACATTAACCATCGAGCTGACCTGCAACGGCAAGACCCTCAAAATGGGACCGGGCCAGGACATTGACATCACTGCCGTGTCCGGCCTGGAGGCCTCTGAGGTGGAGATCAGCACATCAGACAACGCCCTGGTGGACGGGGCGTCTGTCGATGGCAAGAAGATCAAACCAAGGCCGATCCACATCGAGGCCAGCTTCAGAAGCAGCAAGAACAACCCGGAAAACCGGGCCAAAGTAATCAAGTTTTTCAACCCGAAGTACACCGGCAAGGCGCTCATCACCAACATGGGCGTCAGCCGCAACATCGAGTACGAGCTGGAGGGCTGGACCTTCGCAGCATCGAAGAACATGGACAGCAAGCTGAAGATCCTGGTGGATCTGATCTGTCCGGACCCGTATATGCTCAATGTGGACAACTTCGGCAAGAACATGGCGAACATCACGCCGCTGTTCTCTTTCCCCTGGATCTCCCTCCGCAAGAGGATGGAGACGGGCAAGCTGGGCTACAAGCCGGAAGCCCGTGGCCTTCTCCTGGGTGGCAACACTGCCGGCTACAGAACGCTGAAGAAGGAGGTCGTGCTGAGCAACGACGGAGACGTCCCGACCGGTGTCCAGATCCAGTTCATCGCGACCAGGGGCACCGTGGTCAACCCTAAGATCACGAACACCGGCACGGGCCAGTTCATGCGCGTGAGTGTCACGATGCAGACCGGCGACGTGCTTCTCATCGACACCAACGACCGGCACCAGGTCATCACTCTGAACGGCGTCAACTACTACCAGCGCATCGACCGCCGGAGTGAGCCCTTCAAGCTGGAAGTGGGCGACAACTATCTGGAGTACGACGCGGATGGGAACTACACCAACCTGGACGTCAATCTGTTCTACACTCCGAAGTATCTGGGGGTGTAGCGCATGAATTTGATCATCCTCGACCAGAACTTCGACACGCTGGGCGTCGTCAGCGTGTTCAATACGCTCATCTGGGACCGGCGGTACTACGCCTCCGGCCTGTTCGAGCTGCACACTCCCGCCGAGGTTTTCACGCTGATGAACACCGGCCGCTATCTCTACCGGAACGACCGGGACGAACTGGGCGTGATCCGCGAGGTCAACTTCGCGAGAGACGCCAAAGGCACCCGGACAGCCTACTGCAAGGGCTACTTCTCTGAGGAACTCCTGAACGGCCGCGTGCTCAACACGCAGATCAGCCTCACCGGCACGCCGGAGGTCATCGGCCGGAAGATGGTGGACCGCTACGTGATCAACCCGACCGATGCCGGCCGGAAGATCTCCCAGGTCAAACTGGGCGAGCTGAAGGGCATCGGCGCGAGTGTCACGGTTACGGCTACCGGTGACAACCTGGGCGACAAGCTCTATGAAATCGAGAAGACCCAGGAGCTCAGCCACCGGCTGCGCTACGACTACCTGAACAACGACCTCATCTTCGAGGTGTGGAAAGGCAAGGACAGAACGGACGACCAGACTGAGAACAGCTGGGCCATCTTCTCGGACAGCTTCTACAACGTCAAGAACGCCGTCTACGACCGGGATGAGTCCGAGTATAAGAACTTCGCCTACGTCGCCGGCGAGGGAGAAGGCTCCGCCCGTGTCATCGTGGAGGTGGATCTCCGCAGCAGTGCGGACGAGGAGCGCCGGGAGCTCTACGTGGACGCCCGGGATCTCCAGAGCACCTACCAGGACGACGCCGGCGACGAGCACACGTACACGGCCGACCAGTACAAGGCGCTGCTTCGTCAGCGCGGTCTGGAGAAGCTGGCCGAGTACCAGAAGATCGAGACCGTCAACGGCGACGTGGATCCCAACGCCAACCTGACCTACGGCGTGGACTTCGACCTGGGCGACCTCTGCACCTACCGCTACGCAGACGTCGGCATCGAGACCACCAAGCGAATCACCGAGATCCAGGAGGTCTACGAGGGCAGCAAGCAGACCCTCTCCGTCGTCTTCGGCAATGACCAGATGACCAGCATCACGAAAATCATCCAAAGGGAGGTATTTTAACATGGCCATGAGATACGGCTATTTTGACTCGGAGATCACCGGCGTGGACTCCGAGGGTATGCCTATTTTTGACAGAGCAGAGACGTCGGAACTGTTCCGCCTGCTCTTTTCCAAACTGCTGACCAATGGCGTTCTGGCCAAGCCCGCCGACTGCTTCAAAGTGCTGGCAGGCGACACTGGCCTGAGCGTCACGGTCCGCCCTGGCTTCGGCCTGATCAACGGCGCCTTCGCCTATGATCCTGCCCCTGCCACTTTCCAGCTGGCCGCAGCTCCAACGAGCTACAGCCGCATCGACCGTGTCGTGCTGCGCTGCAACTATCTGGAGCGCCTCTGCGAGATCATCGTGAAGACTGGCACGGCAGCGGCAACGCCCCAGGCTCCAGAGCTCATCCAGCCCGTCAGCGGCGACTACTACGAGCTGGGCCTGGCAAACGTAACGGTCAGCGCCAACCAGACCGTCATCACTCAGAGCTCCATCAGCGACACCCGCCCCAACAGTGCAGTCTGCGGCTACATCACCCAGTTCATCGACAGCATCGACACCGAGGCCTTCTATGACCAGTTCAATGCCTTCTATGCTGAGTTTGTGGCCAAGTCCAACGCCAGCTACTCCCAGTTCGAGCAGATGGCCAAGGCAGCCTATGACGGCTTCACGGCTGCCATCGACGAATACATCGAGGCGCTGGAGACCAAGGGCAACACAGATCTGACCGCCGTCACGGAGGCCATGAAAGAGTTCCAGCGCACCAGCCAGAACGCTTTCAACGAGTGGTTTGCCACCGTGCAGGGCCTTCTGGACGAGGACGTCGCCGGCAGGCTCATCAACAAGACGAGCGATCTGGACGAGCGCCTGACCGCTCTGGAATACATGATCATCCACAACGATCTGTTCACTCACGTCGTTGACGATGACGGCAACCCGATCCTGGACGACGATGGCAACGCGATCATCGGCGACTGGAAATATAAAACCGCATAAGGAGGAACATTATGCAGATTGACGTAACAAACGGCAAACGCTTCACAGAGTACGACGCGCTGGCTGCCGTAGCCAGCGGGGAGGACGTTCTCCTGGTACGACTCGCAGACGGCACAGGCGTCAAGAGGATCCCTATCAGCGCCATCAAGGCCTTCATCAATGGAGACCTGGACACGCTGGAGACTGAGGACAAGACCAGCCTGATCGCCGCCATCAACGAAGTCTTCGGCCTGGTAGGCACCAACGCCCAAGACATCAAAGCCCTGAAGGAGCTGACCACAATGCTCGGCCAGACTGGGGCATCCAGGGCCAACTCCTTCATCTATGAGCACGACCTCGGCACCAGCTTCACCGCTGAGCAGTCCGCCGACATCCGTGCCGGCAAGTTTGAGAAGGTCCGCACTGGCGGCTACTGGACCATCAACGGCCGCAAATACTGGGCCGCCCATGCTGACTACCGTCTGCACTGCGGCGACACCGAGCTGACCACCCACCATATGCTGGTCATCCCCGACAAGTCCTTCTATAACGGCGTGATGAATGACACTAACGTCACGACCGGCTCCTACTACGGCAGCAAGATGAAGACCTCCGGCCTGGCCAACGCTCTGGCCACTGTCAAGGCTGACTTCGGCGCAGACCACATCCTGACTCACAGGATCCTCCTGGCCAACGCTGTCAGCAATGGCGCCAGCTCCGGCTGGGCATGGTACGACAGCCAGATCGACCTGATGAACGAGCACATGGTCTACGGCTCCTACGCATGGGGCGGCGGAGCGCAGAACGGCTACGACGTCGAGGCAGACAAGAGCCAGCTGGCTCTGTTCCAGGCACGCCCGGATCTGATCACGAACAGAGAGAACTGGTGGCTGAGAGACGTCCAGTCGGCGACGGGTTTCTGCTATGTCGACCGCTACGGTGCTGCCAACGCCTGGCGCGCCTCGAGCTCCCTCGGCGTCCGCCCGGCTTTCCTGATCTATTGATCAAAAATCCCGGCCCCTCGTGGGCCGGGTAAATCTAATCAAGGAGATAAGATAGCGTGTCAGACATCCCCAAAAGTAAAAGAGCATATTCCAACCTGGAAGCGCACCACAAGGCGCTGGAGATCCGCAGGAAGATCGCGGTGGAGCTCCTGGCCAGCTTCGCCTACAGCGAGAAAAAGCTGGAGGAAGCCGTCCGGAAGCAGACGCAACACATCCAGGACCCTGAGCATAGGGCGGAGGCCGCCCAGGCCATCCGCAACCTGGAGGAAGACTTCGCCTGCTGGTTTATCAAGCGCCACCGCGACCGGGTGGACGACCTCTGCTGCGACATCGCGCAGCATCTCAGAGGCGCCAATACCATCTGGCCGACCTACCACTTCGAGTATAAGGACAGGCGCGGCGAGCTAAACCAGGCGCTGAAGTGCTGCAACAAGCTCCAGGACGAGCTCCAGTACATCGCCGAGTCGCTGCCGGCAGACAAGAACAAGTATATGGACATCGTGCTGGAAGTCGAGGCCCTGTTCAACATGATCAAGGCACTGCGGCAGTCTGACAACCGTTTCCTGAAGCATCTGAAAGACTAAGAATATAGGGTGTCCTCTGTACGGACCGTCCAGTCGGCGACGAATTTCTGCAATGTCAACAACAACGGTAATGCCAACAACTGGAACGCCTCGAACTCCATCGGCGTCCGCCCGGATTTCACAACTGCACAAAGTCATCGGGCAAGTTCCCGCGTGCAGCAATGGGAAAGGAGAGGCCATCCTTCCAGCGGAAGCTGGTAAATGCTAACCCGGACGCTCCCGGTCACGACCGATGGGGCTATCGCGTGGTTTTTATATGACTGTATATTTTGATGCTAATAACATTTATGACGCCGGGACCAAGGCGATGCAAAGCAGCAAGTTCAAACACGGCACCCAGCTGTTCGAGATGAACCACCTGCTGACCACTGCCCACATCCGGCAGGACTTTATCACCGGCGACTACAAGCCGGATCCGGGCAACAAGTTCCCGATCAATGAGCGCGGGCATCCGCGCTACATAACCAGTAACACGATGGTGGACAAGACGGTCAACCATCTGCTCTGCGACGAGGTGCTGACGCCGTCCATCAGCAAGTACCTGATCTATGACAACGGCGCCTCACAGAAGGGCAAGGGCGTGGCTTTCCATCGTCGCCGCTTCGAGGCTCGACTGCATCAGTATTTCATGCAAAACGGCACCAACGAGGGGTACATCCTCCTGGTGGACTTCTCCGGCTATTATGCCAACATCCCGCACGACAAGTGCCTGGAGGTGCTCCAGACGTTCCTGGAGCGCGAAGTCGAAGATCCGGAGACGCTGGCCATCACTGAGATGCTGCTGCCGCTCATCTTCAAGACCTTCGAGCAGGACGTCTCTCGCTTCACTGACAAGGAGATCGAGGCGATGATGGCCGGAAAAATCGACCCGATGCTGAACTACGGCGTGGATCCAGCGCTCCTGACCGGCGAGAAAATGCTCCGGAAGGGTGTGGACATCGGCTCCCAGCCTTCGCAGAACATCGGCATCGTCTACCCCTACCGGCTGGACAATTATGCCAAGATCGTCAAGGCGGTCAAAGGATACGGCCGTTATACCGATGACTCCTACGCAATCGTCCGGACCCGGGAGGAGCTGCTGGAACTTCTGGACGGTCTGGAGAAGGAGGCGAAAGAGTATGGGCTGATAATTAACCGCAAGAAAACCAGGATCGTGAAATTGTCCTCGGAGTTCCGGCACCTGCAGGTGTGCTACTCCTTAACGGAGACCGGCAGAGTTATCCGGAAGATCAGCCCGAAGAACATCACAAGGGAGCGGCGCAAGCTGAAGGCCTACAAGCGCCTGCTCGATAGCGGCCGCATCGACTACGCGACGGTCGAGAACGCCTTCAAGTCCTGGCTGGGAAGTCACTGGAAGTATATGTCGCATGATCAAGTTTATAACATGAGCAGCCTCTACTATGAGCTGTTCGGAAGGAGACCAAAATGGAAAAAAGGACATGGAAGATTACACTGGCTGATGGCACATCCCTCGACGGCCTCGACCTCAACGGGAACAACTACATCAGCTCCGCCGCCGTCGCCGAGGCCACCTTCGCCGGTAAGCTCTCCAGCGTGACCATCGAGGGGCCTGACGGCACCCAGACCTATCAGGACATGAAGCTGGTCCAGATCAGCAAGGTCGGCAAGAGCTACTGGTTTATCCTGGCCGAGAAGACGGCTGAGGAAAAGCAGAAGGAACTCGCCGCAGCTGCGCTGGCCACCAACGCCAACAGCATCACCGACCTTCAGCTCGCTCTGGCTGAGGTCTATGAAATGATTATCGGAGGTAAATAACTATGGCTAAAGTTTACGCAGCCCTCATCAAGAAGGGGCTCAAAACCATCGACGACGTGCCTGAAAATCTGCGCGACGAAGTCCGCGCGCTCCTGGAGGAGTAAGATGATCCGGCGCTTCAGATCCTGGCTCAGAAAGGAGGTGAACAACATGGCAGTCATCTACGTCGCCCTGATCGTCAAGG
>ERZ1673738.5867-NODE-5867-length-10684-cov-3.684072_pt1 | contig 10684 bp, 11 predicted proteins | sample MGYA00580198_ERZ1673738 | MGnify/ENA primary metagenome ERZ1673738 (study PRJEB41218, sample SAMN15661784) | gut metagenome | host: Homo sapiens | place: Canada: London | collected 2015-08-20/2019-03-30 | study: EMG produced TPA metagenomics assembly of... | reverse complement strand
CTCACATGCCTTTCACGCATGCACGCACGGGTTCGAATCCCGTACGAACTACCATTTAAGTAAATTGATAAGTCTTCTGTGTAAGGCTTATTTTTTTGATTTTATAGGGTATTTTAGCCATTTTTGGTTAGAATATCCTCTTTTTTTATGCATTTATGAAACATTTTGTAGTAATAACTAGGTAAGACTAACCACGGATTCGAACCTATGTGGATAATAGGAATTTGACCCTTTTTGAAAATAACTATAAAAAATTTATTTATTAGATGGGGAAATAATAAGCTCTATTCAACCTAATTAAAAGAAGCACATTAAGTTATTTGATTAATTGTCTTGATAGAGTTTTCTATGTGTTGTATAATAAACATAAAATTTAAATAGCGATAAAAAAAGGACAAATATTCGTTGTCCCTTTTTTGGTATTATGATATATTACCGTAATAATCACAAGTCAAGCTAATATTAATTACATAAGTTTGAACTGTCACAAAAAGAAATTTGCATTTGAATGTGCCATATCCATGCACAATATTTTCTTCACAAGATGTACTACCATCACTAAAATGCCATGCAGAGTCATAAATAGCATGGGCATATGTTGCATTATAGCAAGTGGCAGATATACCTTCATCTACTGTAAAATATCCTGTTAATGTATAAGTCCAGAGTAGTTCATTACTTTTATTGTAATTTTTAACTGTCTTTTCCCCTGTTGTTTGATATACGTTTGATCTAGTTTGCATTTGCGTTTACATTATTTTTATTTCCAAATAGGAATAAACATAAATAATACAGTAATTGTTTTTCTCATAAATTTCCTCCCATTATTCAATTATGATAACTTCGCCCAGATGCTCAAATAAAAATACCATCAGCATTACTAATATAATAATCACTATAATTGACCCACTAGTTATAATAATCAAAATCTTAGATTTCTTTTTTAACGAATTCAAGTAATTATCATCAAGGCTTTGGATAATTTCATCTGGTTTACCAAATCTATCATAAATATCTGTAATTGTGATATTTTTGTCACTTGTTTCTATAAATTCATTAATGCTTCTTTTTAATTGTTTAATAATTGTTCGTTTTAGATAAAAACTATACTTTAAGTTTTTACTTATAGATTTATAGTAATTCTTTAATTCATTTTTCATCTTTCCCCTCCTCAAATACATAATTTACACCCTCAATCATTTCGTCTAAAAGAGATTTTGTAAATTCTATATATTCTTTGCCTAAATCTTCTAAATGATAATATACCCGAAATCTTTTTTTACCAACAAGCTCTTTTCTAGTAGATAGATAGCCACGTTGTTCCATTCGATACAAGGGACCATAAAGAGATCCTTCTTTAATTATTAATTTACCTTTACTTTTTGTTTGAATTTCTTGCATAATTTGATATCCATACATATCTTCAAAAGAAAGTAACTTTAATATAAGTAATTCAAGAATACCGACTGTTAGTTTTTCTTTTGTATCATCTTTCCAGCTCATAAAATATCACCTATATTATTATATCATAATTTAGTCTTTAGTATAAATATCTTTACAAAAAATACCTTTTATGTAAAGATATTATTGACAATTGAAAAAACATGTGATACAATGATATTGACAAAAATGTAAGCGTTTTTATAAAATAAATAAAGTTTAATGTGTTTATAATTGTCACTATTTTAGTATATAGTAAAAAGTTTTACAATCAAAAATTATACGAGGTATTAGTAATGAAAAAATTTTTGACATCAGAATCGATGACTGAAGGGCATCCTGATAAATTATGTGATTATATAGCAGATAATATTTTAGATAAATTATTGTCAGTAAAATTAATTACTTAGGTTTAATAATTTATTATATTAGAATAATTAGTATAGTTTTGAAAAAATAAAGAAAGTTGAGGAGTTTAAGAATTTATGTTAAATATCAATCATAAATTTGTAATTTCGTTAATTAAGGACAATATAAATTGTTTAGGTGATGATATTAAATATATAGATTGTGATGAAGTTATTGATATTTTAATTGAACATAAATTATTTTTTCATTATTATGAAAAGATAATAAATTTAGATATTTTTAAATCATATAAAAATGTAATTATAGGAATAAAAAATAAGTATCTGTCATTTTATAAATCATACGATGAATTTTTCTTTAAAGTTGTGAAATTATTAAATGAGAATAATATAAAATATAGTATATATAAAGGCAAAATATTAAATACTTTGATATATGGTGAACAAAATAAAAGAATGTATTCTGATATAGATATTGTTATAAATGATTCTTATGAAAAACAAAAATTTATCTCAATTATAAAACAAAAATTCAAATGTTATTTTGATTTTAATGAAAATTTAGAAAATATACATGGTGAAATTTCATTACCAATAATTTATGATAATCAGAAGATGGTAATAGAATTAAAAAATAGTGAAAAAACACAAATTTATAATATTAATTGTGAACAAAATATTATACAATATGATAAAATGGAAGTAAAAACATTTGACCTTAATAATACATTTTTATTATTAATTAATTATTATTATTATTTTACTGAAAACATTTTTTCCTTACAATTTTCAAAAAGATATATTTTGCAATATCTAGTAGATATATGTTGTTTTGTTAAAAAAAATTATAATTTATTAGATTGGAATAAAATACTAGATTATGCACATAAATATAAGTTGATTCATAAAATTAGACTAGTTTTTTTAAGAATGTATGAAGTATATCAAGAAGAATGGATCATAGAATTTTTATCTTTTTTTCCAAAAGAATTAATTGACTATAAGGGACATGACTTAATAGATATTGGTAGAATAAAATGGAATATCCCTTTGATTTATAGATATTTTTTTAAAGATGAAATTATTGATTTTTTAAGTAAATATACTTATAGTGAGTTCTTAATTGGAGCATCAAATGAAAATTATGTAAATAATAGTGAAAGTTTTATCAAAAATTTAGGGGATAAAACCATAAATTATAGTTTGAAAGTTATTGATAAAAAGTTTAATTTAAATTTAGATTTCTATAATAATAAAAGACCAGACCATTTTGCGATTTATATTCAATTATATTTTAAAAATTCATTTAATGAATTTATTAAACCATTTTATCCATTAATGATAAGAATTAAAAAGGATAAATTATTTATGACTGAAACTATGCTTGGAAGAGATGAAGTAAAATATGATTATTCAAGAGAAAAGAGAGCAAAAATAATTGAATATATTAAATCAAATATAAAAAATGGTAGCTTTGAATTTGAAATTAATATGGAAAAATTAGATATAAATTATAACTCAAATGTAGGACTAAATTTCATTATACATGAGATAGATGGTGATACAATTATAAATAGTCTTCAACATATATCATATACTGAGCAGCCAGTAATTATTAAGAAAGGAAATAACATATATGATTCTTAAAGAAATAGCAGTTGAATCGAAAAATGAAAATACTTATCCATATAATATTAAAATATTCAAAGATGGATTTAGCATTAAGTTTAAGAATAATGTTACAATAATATCTGGAGAAAATGGTTGTGGAAAATCAACAATTTTAAAATATATAGCTGACAATGTTGGTTTTAATATACTAGGTGGAAATAAAAATAGTAATTATAAATCAACAGAAAATTTAAGACAAATACAGGACATAAAATTATCTTGGTCATATAAAACTAAAAAAGGCTTTTATTTTAGAAGTGATACATTTAATTCTTACTATAATTATATTGAATCAGATCCACAAATTTTGGCTTATTATAGAAAAAAATTTAGCGAATTGTCTCATGGAGAAAGCTTTTTAGAATTGTTTGACTCTTTTAAAGAAGGAATATTTTTGTTAGATGAGCCAGAAAATGCTTTATCTCCTCAAAATCAACTCAGATTATTAAGTATAATAAATGAACTGTCAAAACAAAAAGATACTCAAATAATAGTTGTAACGCATTCTCCTATTATCATGTCTTACCCAAATGCTGATTTTATATATATAGATGATGAGGTAAAGCGCATGAATTATAAAGATACATCTCATTTTGTTATATATAAAATGATGCTTGATTGCCCAGAAAAAGTATTTAAGATATTATTTGATGAGGATTAGATATGTATTATTTGAGTAAAGATGTAAGAATGTCAAAAATAGATAATGAAATATATTTATTGATGAATTTAAAAAATCATAAATATGTTTTGATTAATGAGGAAATTGCAAAATTGATTACTGAGTTAAAAGAATATAAATATTCTAATGAATTATATAATGAAGCATTAGAATATTTATTTGAAGAAGAATTTTTAAATATTAAAAATAGTAAGCTGGATGATTATATTGTATGTTCAAAAGCATTAGAGAAAAAAATCATTGTAGATTTAACAAAAAAAACATATGAAATAAAAAATGTGTATAATTGTATAAAAAATATAGCAAATAGTAGTTTGGTTGATAAAATATTTATTTACATTGAAAAATTTGAAAATATAAAATTATTAGAAAATTATTTTAATAAAATATATGATATTTCATCAAGTTTAACAATTTTCACAAAAATTGAAAATTTTGAAATTTTAAAAAAATTTAAATATTTTAATATTTTCAATATTGTTTTTTATGCTGAAAAAATTGAAAGTATAATAGAAAATAAAAATGATTTGCTAAACCATAAAATTTCTGTTTTGCCAAGAATAAATAATGATTTAGAAAAAATTTGTATCGAATGTATTAATAATAATATAGGATTAATTTTTTCTCCATTTATATTTCATGAAATCAATCAGGTTGTTGACACTAAGCTACTTGTTGATTCATATATAAATATTTCAATGTATATTTTGAAATATAGTTATAACTATTCAAATTATATAAAAGTACTAAATTGGCCAAGTATATATCCAAATATAGATTGTGGATTTAATAGTGAATATATATATATTGATAATTTAGGGATGATTAAAAAATGCTCATTAAATGGAAAATGCAATAATAAAAAATGTAAAAATTGTGAATATAATTATATTTGTAATATGAGTTGGACTGAATTTAGTGATTGCAATATACTAAAAAAACTTTTTAAATTTAAATTATTAAATTATGATGAAGATGATACAATAAATGAAAAATATAATAAATATGAGGACAGTAACTTAAAAAAGTTAACTGTCCTTTTTTTCATTTACAAAGAAAGGACGGAAAAAGTAGAAATGAAAATAATTTATAAATTTGTTGATGGATCGATTTCAGAAGTTGAAGTTGAAGAAGAGCTAGGACAAACAATTATAGCGTCACGTAGAGAAGAAGAAAACTACGAAAGAAAAACAAGATATCATTGTCCTATATCAATTGATAGATTGGAATATGAAGGAATGGAATTTGCAGATCCAGATACCCCTATGTCTCTATACGAAAAAGAGATAGAACAAGAAGAACAAAAGGCTTTAAATGATTATGTTATGAGTCAACTGACAGAAATTCAAAGAAGAATTTGAAAAAATTTTAAATAAATAGGGTGTAAAAACTCCAAAAAATCTCCTTATAGTGAAAGGCAAGAAGCACGACCTTTCAGAAAGGAGATTTTTTATTATGAGAAGAAATTTAAAAGTGCAAGTAACCAAAGGTGGTATCACTAGTGGTGATGTTGTCATTAAGACAGTTGACGCAAATGATGAAAATGTAAAAAAGTTATTTGGTGATCTTCATAGAATGACGATCATCATATCGGGTGGAACTATCGACAAAGTAATTATTACCGAAGAGAAAGAAGGTGATGGGATGGAGAAGAATCATGCAATACTATCGGCTTCAAGTAGCCATAGATGGTTAGAGTGTACTCCAAGTGCAAGATTAGAACTAGAGTTTGAAGACTATGAGTTAGAAGCTGCCAAAGAAGGAACGGCGGCATACGCACTTGCAGAACACAAGTTAAAAAGGAAATTAAAGATGAGAAGTGAAAGCCTTTTCGTATGCCTTACACATATTTAATTGATAAAAAGACTACTAACCTTTAAAAACATTAAATTAGACCAATTAATTGGTGTTTTTAAGGGATTTAGTGGTCTTTTTTTGTTATTTGTAATGTGATGTAAAATAACTTTTAAGGATAATTTTTAAAATTATGCAAAGTACTTGATATAATTTTATAACAGTGTTATAATAACATTGATATTGAATGAGAGGTGGCTTATTTTGCGTAGAAAAAATGCATTAGCATTGGATAAAATTTTACAATATGCCAAAGAAGAATTTATGGAAAAGGGCTATGAAGGTGCATCTATGCGAACAATTGCAGAACACTCAGGATATACAACTGGTATGCTATATAGTAGATTTGCTGATAAAAATCAATTGTTCAAGGAACTTGTAGAGGAAGGAGCAAATAAACTTTTTGAATACTATTCTTATGTTCAAGATGAATTTGCATCATTTTCGGCGAAGAAGCAAAGAGATGAAATGCATTCTTATGTTGATAATAAAATTGATCAAATGATAGATATTATTTATGACTACTTTGATGCGTTTAAACTTATTGTTTGCAAGAGTACAGGAAGTGAATATGAATATTATATTGAAAAAATGATTGATATTGAAACCAAGAATACAGAAAGATTTATTTACATTTTGAATGAGGCAGGATATCACACAAATGAAATTCGTGCGGATTTAAGCCACATGCTTGCAAGTGCTTTATTTAATGGTATGTTCGAGGTTGTCGCACACGATTTTCCAAAAGATGATGCAAGAATTTATGTTAAACAATTACAAGATTTTTTCAATGCCGGATGGGATAAATTATTGGGATTACCATCAAATTGGAAGAAATCAATTAAGTAAATTAAAATAGAGATTTAAAACTCTCTTTTTTAATAAGTATAAGTTAGCAATAGCTAACAAGAAACAATAGGAGGTATTATGGAAAAAAACGAAAAGAAGATTAAACTAAAAAAGAGAAAAAATATTTCGGAACTGATGCAATTTGCAGGTAAGCATAAGTATCTGACTTATTCATCGTGGGTACTATCAATTATTAGTGCTACGTTTGCACTTATACCATTTATTTTTATTTTCTTTATAATAAAAGAAGTGATAGAAGTAGCACCTGATTTTTCAAAAGCAACGAACATTGTATTCAACGGATGGATGGCTGTACTATTTGCGTTTTTGTCAATGGCAGTTTATTTTGCTGCATTGATGTGTTCTCATTTATCGGCATTTAGAATCGCTGGTAATATTCGCAAAAAAATGATAAAACATATTTCTGAACTACCACTTGGTTTTATTAGTGAAGTAGGAAGCGGTAAAATTCGACGTATTGTAAATGAATCCAGTGCAGCGACTGAAACATACCTTGCTCATCAACTACCAGATATGGCAGGTGCAATTGCAACTCCTATAGGAATGATTATTATGCTGTTCTTATTTGACTGGCGCTTTGGTCTTATTTGTCTATTACCAGTAATCTTGGGCTTCACATGTATGTTTAAGATGATTGGACCAAAAATGGCGGATGATATGGCTCATTATCAAAGTGCATTAGAAGATATGACAAACGAAGCAGTGGAATATGTTCGTGGTATTCCGGTTGTAAAAACTTTTGGACAAACGGTTCATTCATTTAAACGTTTTAAGGGAAGCATCGATAATTATTATAAATACTGCATTTCATACACGAAAAAATGCCGTATGCCAATGTTATTTTTTACGATGTTTATTAACAGTGCTTTTGCATTTTTAATTGTTCTTGCGTTAATCCTAGTGAAAGGTGAAGGAATTCATGGGATTTTTTTAAACTTTATTTTTTACGTTATCTTCACTCCAATCATTACAACAGCACTTTCAAAGGTAATGTATATGAGCGAAAATGGGATGATAGTAGGGGATGCTTTAGATCGTATTCATTCGATTCTTGATTTAAAACCTTTAGATGAAATAAGTAATGGTCAATTGCCAATAGATAATTCGGTAGAGTTTAACAATGTTTTTTTCCGTTATTCTACTTCGCAAACAGATGCTATTAACAATGTTTCTTTTAAAGTGGAAGCAGGAGAAACGGTTGCGTTTGTTGGTCCTAGTGGAGGTGGAAAAACGACAATTGCTGGTCTTATTTCTCGCTTTTGGGATGTTAGAGAAGGTGAAATTAAAATTGGTGGTGTTAATGTAAAAGACATGCGACATGATGAATTAATGAAAACTATATCATATGTATTTCAAGATAGCAGATTATTAAGGATATCAATTTTAGAAAATGTACGTCTGGGTAATCCAACAGCAAGCGAGATTGAAGTTTTGAATGCGTTACATAAGGCTCAATGTGATGATATTATTGAAAAACTTCCGAATGGAATTCATACAGTAATTGGTACAAAAGGTGTATATCTTTCAGGAGGAGAACAGCAAAGAATCGCAATTGCAAGAGTTATGCTTAAAAATACTTCAATCATTATTTTAGATGAAGCAACTGCATTTGCTGATCCTGAAAATGAAGTTCTCGTACAAAAGGCTTTTGCGGAACTTTCAAAGGATAAGACAGTAATTATGATAGCACATAGACTAACTACCATTAGAAACGCTGATAAAATTTATGTTCTAAAAGATGGAGAAATAGAAGATGTAGGAACTCATGATCAACTCATTGAAAATGGCTCTCTTTATTCAAAAATGTGGAAAGATTATCAAGCTTCTATTTCTTGGAAAGTTGGAGGTGTAAAATGATAAAAATAGTAATGAAAAAATTTGCTTTATCTCGTGCAGGAGCTAAAGACTTTATTTGGGCAGTAATTGCATGTGTGGTATCAGATATTGTAATGATGTTACCGGTATGCTTGCTTTATTATCTTGTAAATGATTTTATAAATGGAACAGTTCCACAAAGTCACTATTATCTATATAGCTTTGGAATTTTTGGTTCTTTGATTTTAATATTTGTATCTGCATTATGGAAATATAATGCAACTTACTTTGCAACATATAAGGAATCTGGATCAAGGAGAATACGTCTTGCAGAAAAATTACGAAAACTTCCATTATCTTTCTTTGGTAAAAAAGATTTAGCTGATCTTACAAACACAATTATGACAGATAGTGCAACACTCGAACAAATGCTTTCGCACTATGTTCCACAGTTTTATGGTTCAGTTATTTCAACTTGTATAATTGCAATTAATTTATTTATCTTTGATTGGCGAATGGCACTTGCTGCTCTTTGGGTATTACCTGTTTCGTTAATAATCGTTGCAACTTCAAAGAAAGTACAAACATACTTTGTTCGTAAGCAAAGTCAAGCACAAATAGAAGTTGCCGATGGAATACAAGAATGCTTAGAAACGATACGTGATTTAAAATCAAATAATGCTGAAAAGAATTATATCGAAGGATTAAATAAGAAAATAGATCAATTAGAAGGAAGACATATAAAAAGTGAACTTGGTATGGCAATGTTTGTAATGCCAGCTAAAATGATTCTTAAACTTGGTATAGCAACGGTTGCACTTGTCGGTAGTATACTTTTAAAAAATAGTTCAATTACTCTTATAACATTCTTTATGTATCTTTTACTTGTATCAAGAATTTATGAACCACTTGCTGGATCACTTGAGAATCTTGCTGCAATGAATACGTTACAAGTTCCTATTGAACGAATGAATGAAATAGAAAATGGATATGTTCAAGAAGGTAGTGATGCATTTCATCCGAATGGTTATGACATTGAGTTTAAAAATGTTAGTTTTGCATACAACATAGGTGAAACTGTGTTAAAAGATGTATCTTTTATTGCCAAGCAAGGTGAAGTGACTGCACTAATTGGTGAAAGTGGAGGTGGAAAATCTACAGCTGCTAAACTTGCCGCACGCTTTTGGGATGTGGATGAAGGTGAAATAATGGTAGGCGGAGTTAATATAAGCACAATAGATCCAGAAGTTTTATTAAAAGCATATGCGATTGTGTTCCAGGATGTAACGCTTTTTAATAATACGATTATGGAAAACATACGGGTTGGCAAATGCGGAGCAACAGATGAGGAAGTGCTAAAGGCAGCAAAGGAAGCACAATGTGATGAATTTGTGAATAAACTTCCGAATGGTTATCACACCATAATCGGTGAAAATGGATCTATGCTTTCAGGTGGTGAAAGACAAAGAATATCTATAGCTCGTGCCATACTAAAAGATGCACCTATTGTTATAATGGATGAAGCAACCGCCTCACTTGATGCTGAAAATGAAACTCAAGTTCAAACAGCCCTTTCAACCCTTATAAAAAATAAAACCGTGCTTATAATTGCACATCGTATGAGAACTGTTGATGGTGCAGAAAAGATTGTAGTATTGCATGGTGGTAAAGTGGCTGAACAAGGAACACCAAAGAAACTCAAGTTAGATGATGGAATTTATGCAAGAATGTATGAACTGCAAAGTGCATTTAAATAAAAAATAAAAATCTATGGAATAAAAGTGTTTTAATTTTAAATCACCAAACTACACATCCTAATACAATTAATGGTGTGTTTACATAATCTAATAATTTTTAAATATATAATATGAAAAGTGTTAAATTAATCCATTGAAACTGGAATGTAAATGGAAAAAGACTATATTTAATTGAAAAATCGGTTTAATTTATTTATTATTTATTTGAGAAATGATTTCATCTATGT
>ERZ1673738.5853-NODE-5853-length-10711-cov-4.399024_pt1 | contig 10711 bp, 10 predicted proteins | sample MGYA00580198_ERZ1673738 | MGnify/ENA primary metagenome ERZ1673738 (study PRJEB41218, sample SAMN15661784) | gut metagenome | host: Homo sapiens | place: Canada: London | collected 2015-08-20/2019-03-30 | study: EMG produced TPA metagenomics assembly of... | reverse complement strand
AATTGGTTCTTTTTTCTTAGTTGTTGTCTTCTTTGTTGTATCTTTTTTTTCTTCAGCCATTTTACTCACACTCCTTTTTCCTATTTATATAAATATGGCTCAACTAAATAAATGTAGAAATTTGACCATCCATCTGGTTCACTTTCTGTTATAAATTCTATTTTTAAATCATCAACATCAGTTACATCAATACTGATTTCTGATTTAATTTCATTCGTTTTCGTGATCTCTCCTGAACGATATAGTTCTTTATCATCACCATAAATTACAATTTCACCTTTAAAGTCAGAATCCCAATCTGGTCCTTTAACAATTGTGGCTTTAAACGTCTTATATTCATTATTTAAACGATATACTCTGCTTAATGTTTTTCCTTTAAAACTGAAACTAACATAACTATCATATTCCTTATCATTGATTGTTACATTATAAGATGAATCATAACTTCCGCTTGTAGATGAAACAAGATATTTATCTGTTAAATTATCTGGTAGTTTATCTTCATAACTTTCCTTTTACTCTTCTAATTCTTTATAATCATCACTATTATATTCTAAAGCTTTCATTGATTTATTAATCATTTCCATAACTTCATTTGTTTTTAAATTCTTTTCTAATTCTGCGGCTAAAGATTTAGTGTATTCTACAACTTTATTTGTCGCATCTTCATATAAAGTAAGGTACTCTTCGGTATTACTTAAATTAATATTATTTTTATACTTATTATCTTCTAAATACTCTACAACTTCTATGTAGGCATTTAGTTTTTCTTCTGTTGTTGCATTTTCTTTGAAATTTGTTAAACTCTTTACTTCACTTTCTAACTCACTAATTTCATCTTTTAAGTAATTACTTACAAATTCTTTTGCTTCTTTATAATAAGAATCCTCTTCTATTACACTATTATAGTAAGTATATTTGTCATTATCGTCGCTAGCTTCTTCGGCTTTAAAATAGTTTTCTTTAGAACTATATAAAGAACGTAATTCATCGCAATATTTATAGTATTCTTCATATGTCAGTACATATTCTAATCCATTAAAATAACTATATATCTCACTTAAAATATTGTAAATTTTTGTGTATTCTTTTTCTAATTCTTCACGATCTTTGTAAGATTTATTAAAATTTTTAACCCAATTATTTACTGTTTTTTCAATTTGCTTAGAAATACTTTCTAATTTATCTTCGTCACCCTTATTGCTTCTTAAAATATCTCCTATTTTAATTAATTCATCATTTTTATAATCTTCTTTATAATTATTATAATAACTTGCTAAATAATCTTCTACCTTTTTTACAGGATTGCTTAATAAAATAGTTAAAGCAATTATAGTGGCAACAATTAATAGAATTGCTACTCCAATTCCTATTTTTACCTTTTTAGGAATCTTTTTTACTTTATCTTTTAAATCATTTTTATTTTTTTTTGCTTTTTTAGTTGGTTTTTCTTTTTCTTCTTGCTCTAATTTATTTCCACAACTCTCACAGAATTTAGCTCCTTCTTCATTTTTGGTACCACACTTACCACAAAACATAAATTCACTCCTTACTTTTTCTAACTAAAAATATTTTACAATATTTTTAATATAAAATAAATACTTTTTTTTATGTTTTTAGTTTAATTTATCTTTTTACTAATTAATTCACAATTATTTTTAATTCTTTCATTGGTAGGAGCTAATTCTAATGCTTTATTCATATATAATAAACTTTTAGGATATAAATTTAAGTTATAACAAACAAGCCCCATTAATTCATAAATATATTCATTCCAAGCAAAGGCTTCATTAATATATATTGGAGGTTTTTCTTTAATTAAAAAAGCACTTTCTAATAATTCATATGCCTCCGAAAAACGGGATTCATTTAAGTAGATTTGAGCAAGTTCTACATAGCCTTCTCTTAAATAAGAAGCTTCCTTTATAGCATTTTGATACCACATCTCCGCTTCTTTTGGCCTATTTAATCCCATATAGCATCTAGCAATAAAACGCATGGAAGCTGATCTTTCGGCATCCCATATTGCTGATGGTAAATTTAAATGTTTTAGTAAGGTATCTATTCCTTCATTCCAACGACCATAATACATATATTCTCTTCCTAAATAATGCATATTTCGATCATCACTCGGATCTTCTTTTACACTCATTTCTAATAAACTCAAATAGTTGCTACGAGATTTCTCTTTATCTGGATAATGATTTAAAATTATTTTTTCTTGTATTTCTTCTTTTTCTTGCTCTTCTGTATAAAGAACTTCATGAACAGGATGTTTCCAGATATATCCTTCTCTTTTATGAATTTGGTTTAATAAAAAGGTTGTTGCAGGTTTTCCATATTCATCAAAGCTCCAATTATAAGTATATTTTACTCTGCTTGTATCTTCCCTCCAAATTTCTTCTAATTTCTCTCGCCATCCAGGATTAAATACTTCATCTAAATCGGTACATACACATATATCTGTATCTTGTGGAAGCATTTCTAATGATTTATTACGTGCTACATCAAATCGCCAAGGTGTAATCACTTCTTCTTTTACCTCTACTCCTAATTTCTTTAGTAATTCTACACTTTTATCAGTTGAACCAGTATCTAAAACATATATCTTATCCGCTTCTTTCATAGAATTAACCCATCGCTCTATAAATTTTTCTTCATTTTTACATATTGCATACACACATATTTTATATTTATTCATTTTATCACCTATTTAATTTATATGCTTTTCATAAATTATTATCATTCTATTTTCTTTTTTCATATGATATTAGTAAAGGAGTGAATTATGGATAATATTAAAAAAGCACAAAAGAAAATTGAGTGTTATCAAGAAAATCATCCTCGAGATTATTATTGTTGTTCTAGTCAATCAGGAATTGGACCGACTGGGCCTACCGGACCTACTGGACCCGCTGGTTCTACTCTAGGTTCTATAACTGTTGGCAATACAATTACAGGTGATCCTGGTACTCCTGCCTTTGTCCGAAATGTTGGCGATAATGTAAATGTTGTATTAGAATTTGTCATTCCTCAAGGAACTACTGGTAATGATGGGACGAATGGTACAGATGGCGAGCAAGGTCCTCAAGGTATTCAGGGTGAACGTGGATTTGCTGGAGAAATAGGAGCAACTGGGCCTCAGGGTGCGCAAGGTATACAAGGATTTCAAGGTGAGTTAGGTCCAACGGGGCCTACCGGACCTCAAGGAATGCAAGGAATTCAGGGAATCCAAGGATTGCAAGGACCTCAAGGTCCGACGGGACCGACTGGGCCTCAAGGGATGCAAGGTATTCAAGGAATTCAAGGGCCTCAGGGAATTCAAGGCCTTGTTGGAGCAACAGGACCAACTGGTAGTACAGGTCCGCAAGGAATTCAGGGAATTCCAGGTGAAAGCGGTTCTATTGGACCTACTGGGCCTACCGGACCTCAAGGACCTGCTGGTGTACAAGGTGATATGGGGCCTCAAGGATTAATTGGACCTACAGGAAATACTGGTCCGACTGGTCCTACCGGCCCCCAAGGAGTTAGTGGTGGTGTGGGTCCGACCGGTCCGACCGGTCCTCAAGGAATCCAGGGCATACAAGGAAATGGTGGACCAACTGGTGCTAAGGGTGATACAGGGCCTACCGGACCAACAGGGCCGCAGGGACCTCAAGGGTTACAAGGAATTGAAGGTCATCAAGGACTTCAAGGAGATGTTGGACCTACCGGCCCGCAAGGAATTCAAGGAATTCAGGGAGTGCAAGGAATTCAAGGTGTTACTGGGCCTACGGGTCCTAGAGGTATTACAGGTCCAACGGGGCCTACTGGACCAGGCGGTGTTATTACTCCTACCTATGGTGGACTTAGAAACTCTAGTGTCCAATTACTTTCTTTTACTGCTGCAGACACTTATGTTCCTTTAACTTTAAACACGCAACTAGCTACCAATAATGTTACTTATGGTAATAATACAATTATCATTATAGAATCAGGAGATTACGAAATTTTTTATAACGTTTTAATTAATACTAGTAGTGCTGTAGATGTTGGGATTGCTGTTAGAAATACTGGTCTACCTATCATTGAGACTACTGGTTCTCAAACTTTAGCCTTAGATTCCACTACTACAATTGCTTATGATGGACGTCTTACCGGTAGTACTATTGTTTCTTTAAATACTGGTGATACCCTTGATTTAGCTGTACGAGTTCTTAGAACTTTACCTGTTGGATTAGATACTATTGTTAATAATAACGTAAATGCTACTCTTACTGTTAAAAAGTTAAATTAAAATTTAAAAATCTCAATTCAATTTGAGATTTTTTATTCTATTTCGTTTATAGTGTTATCAAATTCTTTATCAATTAAAAATTCATGAATTATTTCTTCTTCATTTTCCATATAAATTTCTTCAATCCGATCTACACGGCATTTTTCAGAAATTAATATTGCTTCGACTTTTTTTATAGCCTCTTCTAAGTTATCATTTACAACAACATAATTATATTTATTCACTTCATTTATTTCATTATAAGCGACTTTAAATCGTTTTATTATTTGTTCTTTTGTTTCAGTTCCACGTGTCTTTATTCTTCTTTTTACTTCTTCCATGGATGGAGCCATAATAAAAATCAATATAGTTTGTGGAAATTGTTCTTTAATTTGTTTAGCGCCTTCTACATCTATTTCCAATATAACGTCTTTTCCTTGCTCTAGTAATTGTTTTACTTCTTTTTTAGGAGTTCCATAATATTTGTTATATTGTACTTTTGCATATTCTAAAAATTTATTTTCTTTAATCATTTTTTCAAATTTTTGGTCATCTACAAAATAGTAGTCTTTACCATCTATTTCATTTTCTCGTTTTTCTCTAGAAGTATAGGAAATTGACAGATTCAAATTAGGATTTCTTGCTAATAATTCTCGAATAAGAGTGCCTTTTCCAGCACAAGTTGTTCCTGATATTACAATTAGTTCACCATAAGTTTTACTTTTAATCATATTTTCTCCTTTTTATTTAATGAAGATTATACCATTGTTTTCTTAAATTTTAAATACCTTTTTGTTACAAAAAATTATGCAAATATCATCGTTATTTTATTATCTTAAACATATAATGTAAAAGAAAGGAGATTAAGTAATGAATAATAATTTAAAACGTGCTCAAGCCTATATTGATTGTTATCAAGAAAATCATCCTAACAGTGGTGGCTGTTGCTGTTATGGGCCTACAGGTCCTACAGGACCTACAGGACCTGCAGCTGCAACGATCATTGTTAATAGTACTACTACTTCAGATCCTGGTAGTGCTGCAACAGTAACAAATATAGGAACTTCATCTAATGCCATTTTAGATTTTACTATTCCTAGAGGTGCTACTGGGCCTACCGGTCCAACTGGTGCTACAGGTCCGACTGGGCCTCAAGGTATTGCCGGAATTGGAATAACTGGACCTACTGGGCCTCAAGGACTTCAAGGACTTCAAGGCGTTACTGGACCAACAGGACCTACCGGACCTGCTGGTGGAGCTGGTACCGCTCCTACTTTAAGCATTGGAACAGTTACTACTGGTGCTCCTGGTTCTGCAGCTTTAGCTTCAATTACTGGAACTGCACCAAATTATTTTCTTAATTTAACTATTCCTAGAGGAGCTACGGGACCAACAGGTTCTACCGGTGTTACAGGTCCGACCGGACCTCAAGGCATTGCTGGAACTGGAGCCACAGGACCGACTGGGCCTACTGGACCTCAAGGCGCTTCTGGTACTGGTGCTACGGGACCTACTGGACCTACTGGACCTCAAGGTACCGCTGGAACTGAAGGTGCTACGGGACCTACTGGGCCTACCGGACCTCAAGGTACTGCTGGAACTGAAGGCGCTACGGGACCTACTGGACCTACTGGACCTCAAGGTACCGCTGGAGCTGAAGGTGCTACGGGACCTACTGGACCTACTGGACCTCAAGGTACTGCCGGAGCTGAAGGTGCTACGGGACCTACTGGACCTACTGCCCGATGTAATAAATCATCTATATATATTTTTAAATGGTAAAGTTCCATATTATTTTAATATCCCTTGAATTTGTTGTTTCATCATAGCTTCCTATGAGAATTTTATCAATAAAATCTTCAACAATTTCAATAGATAATTCTTCTATATGTCTGTACTTTTTAAAGATATTCTTTTTAGTTTTTACCGTTTCTTTTTTTGCTAGTGTAGATGATATTTCTTTCTTCACTATTTTTTGTCGTTCTTCTAACTTTTCGTTATCATCTTTATACTTATTCATTAATATTAAAAACTCTTTTTCTGGAAGTATCCCATTTGTACGATCTTCATATAGTTTTTGAAAATATGTACTTTTACCTTGTAATTCCTTATTAATACTTTGTAATTCTTTTTCTAATGAATTTAATTTATCTTTGTATAAATCTTGTTCTATTACTTCGTTTTGCATTTCTTTAAGATCATCTTCTTCATAAAATTTCTTTAACATTTCATTCATTTTTTCTAGTATGAATTGATGTAGTTGATCTTCTCTAATAGAAGCTTTATTATCACAATTAGACCAGTTTGTCTTTTTATCTTTACAACATAAATATCCAGTACCGTCAGATCTACGATTACCTGTTTTGGTAAATATTTGATTGCAATTAGAACAATACACTTTATTACATAGTGGGTGTACTGTACCACCTATGCAACTTCTAGCGGTATTTTCTAATCTTTCTTGAACTGTGTACCATATATCTTTAGCAATGATTGGCTCGTGTGTATTATCCTTTCTAATTCTTGTTTCATCATCATTCCATACCACCGTGTGATTTTTGTAGCTAACTGTTGTTGATTTGAATTGTACCATATTACCTATATAAACTTCATCAGTAAGTAATGTTCTAATAGTAGAACTAGACCACTTAAACTTTTTTCTTATATTATGAATAAAGTCTGATTTTTTTATTTCATCTGTTGCTTTACCACAGATATTTATATAATAATCTTCGTGTTCTCTGTTTTCTTTTAGAGTAATTTCAAACTGATAATTAATAGTGTGAGTACGATCAAGTTCTTTGGTATATGAAATAATCACTTTAGCTGTCTTTGGTATAACATCATTTTCATTTAATAAAATACAATCATCTATATTAAAGTTATTAATATCAATATTATCATTTTCACTATAATATATTTTTGTTCTATTATTAGTGTATTTCTTTAATACAATATCACATTTATTATTAAAGCTTTTCATATCAGTAGTTATGTAATTAAAACTTACTAAATCTTTTAAGATATATTCTTCCTTATTAGTAAAACTTACATCTAACATATAAGTACCAGTTTTCTCAATATATCCATAATTTACATAATCCTTAATTACTGGTATTTTCAATTTACTACCATTAAGTAATTTGTATTCATAAGGACTTAATATTTTATCTTCATTTAATCTTCTTGCGATTTTATCAAGTCCAGTTCCTGACAAATACTCATCATAAATTCTTTTAATAACTTCAGCGGATATAGGATCAATTATTAAATGATTTTTATTTTCTGGATCTTTCATATAACCATAAGTTGCAAAACTTGAAGTAAGTTGACCGTCTTTTCTTTTTGACTTTAATGTTTCACGAATATTTAAAGATGTATCTTCTAAATACCATTGATCCGTTAATCCTAGAATTTGACTTGTCTTTTTAGTTTCTTTTCTAGCATTATCAATTCTATCAACTACTGTTATAAATCTTACATTCCATTCGTGAAATAAGTTATGAACGTACTTTTCTACAAGTTCCATATCACGAGCAAATCTAGCTTGCGTTTTGCATAAAACAATATCAACATTACCGTTTTTACATTCTTCAATCATTCTGTTAAAATCAGGCCTTGTAGCGTCAGATCCAGACCAATCATCATCATTATAAACACCAACAACTTCCCAGCCTTGTTCTTCAGCATAATCCCTTAACATTATTTCTTGATTCTTAATACTTTGTGATAATTCTTCTTTTGATAGTTTGTTTTTATCTTCATCAGATAATCTTAAATATAACACCACCCTTATAATAGTTTTAATAGTTTGTAATATACTCATAAAAATAACACTTCCTTTTTGATTATTTTTAATCGTAATTCCAAGCTAACTAAATTATAACGCGCTTTATTCATTTATACAGCCCCCTAAAGAGCGATTTTCCAATCTTCTTATATAATTAAAATATTTTTTATTAAATATATTTTTTAAATCTTCTTTAGTGGGGTTTTCTATATTAGTGATAAATTCTTCACTATAATTGAATCTTATATAATTAATTTTTTTCCCTTTTTTATTCTTTTGTTCTTTCAAATTAAACCCCCTTAATATAAATAAAAAAAACTATAATTAATAGTTCCTAATTTAACTTATGAGATAAAATTAAATTTGATAACTAAATCATAGTTTTAATATTGTTTATACATTATTATCATAATGATAATTTAATTTATTAAATAAGTCATTATATTTTAAAAATAAATCAAAATAATCTTTCTTATGAAATTTTTGATTATTTTTATATCTTTTATCAACTTTATTTTTCAATGTTTCTATATTGTTATTACAATTATCATACATTAAAATTATTTGTACCAGATAGTTTTCGTCATCATCAATAACAACTTCAAGTTTATTAATTAAATCAGATGTACCATTTTTACTTTGAAGTTTTTTAACTATGTCGTTAATTGCTTTTTCTTTATCACTTTTTAAAAAGCAAAACATAGTTCCATTGATATAATATTCATTTAGTATTTCAATAACAGCATTTGTCTTTTCATCACTTCTTATTTTTTCTTTTTCAATAAATGTTTTAACATTAAACATATTTGAATAATCATTTATAAAATCATAATACATAGTAGCTAGTTCCATATTTTCATCACTCACTTTCTTATTTTTTAAATACAAATGGATTGTCTTGCAAAACTATAACATCATATTTTAACTCTAATAACTTTATTGCTTTTTCATAAATAGTTTTTACTTGAATAGGTTTTAATTCTCTAATTCCCGGTAGTTCTTTCAAAACATCAGCTTTACTAATATTATCATATACATATTCATATCTTAATAGTATTAATTCGCATAAAGCATCAGCATAAATTGCATTTATTCTTAATTCTTTAGCTTTGTTATAGTATTTATCCCAAGGATCTTTTTTCATATCACCACCGCCTTACAAAAAAATTATAACGCGCTATAAATATGTTTGTCAGCGCCTAAAGTGATAAATTATAATCTTCATATAACCCAAGAGGTATGTACTCAAAGTTTTTCTTCTCAATACTAAAAAACTTATTAAAGTTATTAATAAATTTTCTTCCTTTTGATGATATTAATTTAAAAGATTTTTCAACATCATTAAAATCTGTTTTCTTATACCAATCATATAAATCAAATCTATCATCAAAGTCTGTATCTATTCCTATCCCTTTACAAATAGAATATTTTAAAAGTTCTTTCTCAAAATCATTATTTGAATTATCAGATGTATAAATATCTAGCATAGATAAAACTTTAATTCTATCATTGATACCTTTTTTTAAATTAATAATTTTATTATCTTTATCATAATCAAATTTATTTTCTAAATTATTACAATAGTTAATTTTATATCCGTCAGCATATAATGCTTTTACAAAAGAATTATATATATCTTGATAATCAAAAAGAAGTAATGCAGGCAATTCTAGTTGTCTATAATCTTTTTGTTCCATAGTAGTATCTTTACAATCATATAGTTCTATAATATTCATTCCTTTTAGTTCTGTATGATCTAATGTAATACTTTTATCATTAGGATTATTAAGTTTTTCTTTTTCTTTATCAGTTAGTGAAGTATAAGGTAATATTTCTTCTTTATCATCATTTTTAACTTTTACAAATACATCATTATCTGGTGATAGTATATTAATCTTTTTAGCATTATTTAAAATATTAAATCCATTTTTCTTAAATTTATTTTCAGTACCAAGATCCAAGAAAAAAGGATATTGATAATCAATTAATAAGGTATTAAAAAAAGAATAATCACTATATAGCACAATGGTATCAATTAATCTTTTAAAATCATTATGACTATGGTAATTATTCAAAATACTTTTTTCTATATTTAAAGTTATATCTTTAATTTTTTCAAAGTCTTTTTTTGATGTATATTCTTTAATTAAACTAAGACTATTAATTATATCTATAATTTCAACCCCCTTTAAAAGTATAAAAAAAAGACTAACTTTCGCTAGTCAATTTCTTATACCTATTTTTTAAATTATTTATATTTTTATCAACATCAATTATCATTTTATTAAATATATAATCAATCGTATTATTTGATATATCGTTTTTCAATTTATCAAAATATGTTAAAGCAGAATTTTCATCATCAGTTTTATATCCATATATATTATGAATACAATCTGTTTCATCTAAATTCTTTAAAGATAAATAAGTAATATATTTATCATTATTCTTATAACTATAAATATAAAAGAAATAATTATCTTTAGTGGTTTTATAATCTTTTAAAATTGTATTATTATCAGTATCAGTATTATCATCTAATACAAATTCAAAATCGCCATTTATAACTTTTTCTTCAAATTCTTTCATTTCTTCAACTGATTCAAATTTTGGACCGTCATCTTTGTTCCATTCGATTAAATTAATCTTATCATTCAAATCATTTA
>ERZ1673738.5844-NODE-5844-length-10726-cov-14.391435_pt1 | contig 10726 bp, 9 predicted proteins | sample MGYA00580198_ERZ1673738 | MGnify/ENA primary metagenome ERZ1673738 (study PRJEB41218, sample SAMN15661784) | gut metagenome | host: Homo sapiens | place: Canada: London | collected 2015-08-20/2019-03-30 | study: EMG produced TPA metagenomics assembly of... | reverse complement strand
GCTAGCGCTGCGCCAGTCGGCGCTATCGCTTTAACGCTTTTTTCGCTTCTCCATCTATAGCCCCTCAGTCGCTGCGCGACAGATTCCCCTTTTTGTCACCTGCGGTGACATCTTCCCCCGGCCGGGGGAAGTCGGCCCTCTCGGGGGAGCAAGCGCTTGCCCGCAGCGCCGCGCTTTCGTAGAAAGCGGCGCTGCAAATGCAGTTTGGGGTTACGACCCCTCTCCGTGAAAATAGCGTTTGGAGCGCTCCGCAGAGCGCGACAAACGCGAAATAAAAAATAATTTTCCGCTGAATATGCCCAGAGCGCAAGCGGAGGGCATTTTCAATCGTTCTATTTTACAGGAGGTACTCGCGCGATGCAGCGCACAGAAAAATACTTTGAGCAGGACGCTTTCCGCACCGGATGCGAAAGCGTCATCCTTGCCGCAGAGCCGGACGGAAAGACCGGCGGCGGGCGCATCGCACTGGACGGCACAGTGTTCTACCCGGAGGGCGGCGGTCAGCCCGCCGACCGGGGCACGCTGACCCTGCCGGACGGCACGGTGCTGCGGGTGTCGGACGTCCACGAGCAGGCGGGTGTCATCTGGCATACGGTGGATGCCCTGCCCGCTGCCGCCGCGCCCGGCGCAGCCGTTGCCGGCTGCATCGACTGGGACTGGCGGTTCGATAAGATGCAGCAGCACACCGGCGAGCATATCCTTTCCGGCATCCTGCACCAGATGTTCGGGGCGGAGAATGTGGGCTTCCATGTGGGCACCGAGGTGGTGCGCATGGACACCAGTGTGCCCATCAGCCCCGAGGGGCTGCGGCAGGCGGAGCTTGCCGCCAACCGCATCGTGTGGCAGGATGTGCCGGTGCTCATCAGCTACCCCACCCGGGAGGAGCTTGCCGCCCTTGTCTACCGCTCCAAAAAGGAGATCGAAGGGCAGGTGCGCATCGTGACCATCCCGGGTGCGGACGTCTGCGCCTGCTGCGGCACCCACACCCGCACCACCGGTCAGGTGGGACAGATCAAAATTCTGGCATCCGAGAACTACAAGGGCGGCGTGCGGCTGAGCGTGGTGTGCGGAGCTCGTGCGCTGGAAGCGGCACAGGCCATGCGTGCCCGGCAGGCCGACATCGGGGCGCTGCTCTCCGCCAAGGCCGACCAGACCGCTGTGGCGGTGCATCGCGTCTACGACGAGTATACTGCACTCAAGTTTACACACTTCGGACTGTGCAGCCAGCTGTTTGACGCCCTTGCGCAGCTGACCGCGCCCGATGCGGACGCCATCCGTACCCTGCCGGGGCTGGACCCGGACGGGCTGCACCGGCTGGCTGTCCGTCTGACCGAAGCCACCACCGGCCTGTGCGCCGCCCTGACCCCCACCGAAAAGGGCACCGGCTACTGCCTTGCCCGGCGGGACGGCGATGTGCGCGCCCTGACCAAAGCACTGAACGCCGCCCTGAACGGGCGCGGCGGCGGCAAGCCCGGCATCTGTCAGGGCAGCTGTGCCGCCACCCCGGAGCAGGTGGAGAGATTTTTGAAGGAGAACAACAAACTATGAGAATGCGTTTCAAACCCTATGCCCACGACGAACTGATGGCCGCGGATTTCCATGTGCACGAACCCCTCATCTGGGGCGGCAAATGGCACGGCCAGTATGCCCGCCCGGAGCAGCCCTTTATTCTGGAGTTGGGCTGCGGCAAGGGCGGCTTCATCTCTCAGCTGGCCTGTGCCCACCCGGAAAACAACTATCTGGGCATCGACATCACCGATAAGGTGCTCATCCTTGCCAAGCGCAAGATCGAAGCCGCCTATCAGGCTGCGGGCCGCCCCATCGACAACGTGAAGATCATGAGCACCGACATCGAGCGCATCAAGGGGGTCATTACCGCCGAGGATACGGTCAGCCGCATCTACATCAACTTCTGCAACCCGTGGAGCAAGAACGGCTCTTCCCACAAGCACCGCCTGACCTACCCCCGCCAGCTCATCAACTACCGCGCGTTCCTCAAGGACGGCGGCGAGATCTACTTCAAGACCGATGACGATGACCTGTTCCGCGACAGTCTGGAGTACTTCCCCGCTTCCGGCTACGACATCGAGTGGATGACCTACGACCTGCACGAGAACGAGCCGGAGTGGAACATCCGCACCGAGCACGAGGGCATGTTCACCGAGATGGGAATTAAAATCAAAGCGCTCATTGCCCGCAAGAAGCCCGGTGCCGACAGCGTGACATGGGTAGACCCCAAGGTGCTCAAGCGGATGGCGCGGGAAGCTGCCGCTGCCGAAGCCGCCGCACAGGAAGGCGAAGAAAATGTCTGACCCCTGTGAGCTGTGCCTGAATAATGTTCAGGACGAATACGGCAGCTACTACTGCGCGCAGGGCGCTGCGCTGGACGAGGACGAGATGGCACGCTATCTTGCGCATAATACCGCTGCCTGCCCCTTTTTTGAGCCGGGGGACGAATATAAGATCGTATCCAAACAGAACTGAAGAACGGAGGTGCCTATGGTAAGCTTTCTTACCGATACCGTGGTATGTGGCTTTTCGCTGTACCATATTCTGGCCTATTTCCTGATCTATTCCTGCATAGGCTGGTGTCTGGAGGTCATCTATGCCGCCGCCACCACCGGTCAGCTGGTGAATCGGGGCTTTCTCAACGGCCCGGTCTGCCCCATCTACGGCTTTGGCATGATCATCGTGCTGTTTGCCCTTACGCCCTTGCAGCACAGCATCCTGCTGCTGTATATAGGCGGCGTCATCCTGCCCAGTGCGCTGGAACTGGTGGGCGGCTGGGCACTGTATAAGCTCTACCACACCCGCTGGTGGGATTACAGCGATTTTCCCTTTAATATCGGGGGCTATATCTGTCTGGAATTCTGCCTGCTGTGGGGCGTGGGCACGCTGGTGGTCATGCGCATCGTGCACCCGGTGGTGGCTGACCTTGTAGACCTGATCCCGCCCTTTGTGGGGGTCATCCTCATGTGCTTTTTGTACGCCGTATATGCGGCGGACGTGGTGGCTACCGCCATTGCTGCCTCTGCACTGGCTGATACGCTGGACACCATGGAGCAGCTGGGCGACAGCATCCACGCCGTCAGCGACGCCATGACCCAGCTGCTGGGCACCACCACCCTGAACGCCGACAAGAAGCTGGACGAGGGACGGCTGCAATTCAAGCTTGCCGCCGCCGAAGCGCGGGATGCTGCCGGAAAGCGCCCCTCTGCCCGTGAGACCATGGCTGCCATCCGCGCCAAGGCTGCCGAGGCTACCGAGGCTGCCCGCCGCGCCAGCGAGGACGCCCGCCTGAACGCTGCCGAAGCTGCCAACGCCGCCCGTCTTGCCGCCAAGGGCACTGCCGAGCGCGCCGCCGAGCTGCTGCAATTGGAACAGCTGGCCGCAGAGCTGCAAGCCCGCAGCGAGGAGATGCAGGCGCAGCTGCTGCGCACCCCCCGCATCGTGGGCCCGCGCCGTATGCTGCGTGCCTACCCGAAGCTCCGGCACGGCAGCAAGCTGCGCAGTCTGCCCACATTGCGGGAGATGCTGCGCCGCGCCGAACAGGAAAACAAGGACGACAACAAGAATACCAAATGACCCCGAATGCCGCACCGGCTCCGCCGTGTGTGGCATTTTTGTTGCACTTCGCTCGAATAATGTTGTTAAAAAGTGTGAAAAAACTATTTCAAAACGACTTAAACCGTGTTATACTGATTATAAAGTATACAAACCGACCGCAATCGGCTTATCCGTATTGAAACTATCCAAATTGTGAGGAATCGTTATGTCAGAGGAACGAAAGACCAAAACAGATGCCGCCGCACCGGCATCTGCTGCGTTGGGGCGGATCGACCGCAAGGACGCATTTTTACAGGCCCTGCATACATTCCTGACCGCGCATCAGGGAACAGAATGGGCTGTTGCCGCTGTGGATATCCAGCACTTCAAGCTTTATAACGAGCTTTACGGCACCGAAAAGGGCGATGCTCTGCTGGAAACTGTGGCAAACTGTCTGCTGGGTTACAGCAGGCAGACCGGCTATCCTGTGGGCTATTTTGGAAACGATGACTTTTTCCTGTGCCTGCCGGACGAAAAGGCCGAGCAGACCGCCGTGCTTGCCACGCTGCAGGCCTGCATGAATGCCGGCAGACAGGATGTCACCTTCTTTGTGGTAATGGGCGTGTGCCCCGTGCAGGCAAACCCCGGTGCAGATGCCGCCACCCTGTGCAACTATGCGCAGATCGCCGGTGTGACGACAGACAGCGGCTACCTGCACCGCTTTGAGCCCACCATGCTCAATGAGCTGAAGGAACAGCAGCAGCTGCTGGGCGAGCTGGAGCGCGCACTGGATAACCACGAATTCTGCTTCTTTTTGCAGCCCAAGTGCAACAGCATCACCCGCGCCATCGTGGGCATGGAGGCACTGGTGCGCTGGAACCATCCCACCCGGGGCTGTGTTCCCCCCGCCGAGTTCATGCCGCTGCTGGAGCGCACCGGCCTTGTAACGAGGCTGGACCAGTACATTTGGGAATCTGTCTGCCAGACTTTGCAGAAGTGGCAGGAGAGCGGCAGCAACCTTGTGCCGGTATCGGTGAACGTTTCGGTGCAGGATATCCTGAACCTGGATGTGCCGCAGATCTTTGCAGATCTGGTGGAAAAATATAAGCTGGAGCCCAAACTCCTGCTGGCCGAGATCACCGAGACCATGGTGGCCGAGGACACCCAGATGGTGGAAAACGCCATTCAGGGCCTGCACCGCAAGGGCTTTGCGGTGATGATGGACGACTTCGGCAGCGGGTATTCCTCGCTGAATATGCTCAAGGATACCAACGTCGATGCCATCAAGCTGGACATGAAGCTCATCGACATGAATCAGGAGAACCGCAGCAAGGGCGTGCAGATCGTGGAGTCGGTGGTGGATATGGCACACCGGCTGAACCTGCCTATCATCGCCGAGGGTGTGGAGACCCCGGAGCAGGTGTCCATGCTGCAGGCGGCAGACTGTCTGTATTCGCAGGGCTACTACTTCTTCAAGCCCATGCCGGTGGAAAACGCCGAAAAACTGCTTGCAGATCCCACCAATCAGGATTACTGGGATCTGCGCCGCGACCTGATGCGCCGCGACCGCCGGGTGGAGAACCCGGGCACCGAAAAGACCGCGCTGGCCTTGCAGGCCTACCAGATCTTTACCGACAACGTGCTGGAGATCTCGCTGCTGAACCTTGCCACCGGTGCGTACCGGGTGCTCAAGCGGGACGCCCGCCTGCTGGGTGCAGATCTGGAAAAGGAAGAGGATTTTGTCAACTACTGCGACCGCTTGGTGAACGAGAAGATCGTGCACGAAGAGGACGCAGACCTGTTTTTGGAGCAGACCGATCTGGAGGCCTTGCGCTCTGTGCTGTACCACGCCACCGCGCCGGAGTTCTACCGCTACCGCGAGAACGTGTCCGGCCAGTATATCTGGGTCACCACAGAGGTGCTGCCCTGCCGTGGCTGCTGTGCCCAGAACCCGTGGGCGACTGTGCTGGTGCGCAACGACGCACAGGCCGACCAGCTCAGCGAGGAGCTGGACTTCTCTTACAGCCACGATACCCTGACCGGCCTTGCCAACCGCAGCCGGTACGAAGCCGACCTGCGGGAGCTGCCCAACAGCGGGTACGAATCCGTGGTGTGCACCTACATTGATGTGGTCGGGATGCACGAGGTAAACGAGCATCTGGGTCACCGCAGCGGCGACACCCTGCTGTGCTGTCTGGCAAATGCCGCCCGCAAGTTCTTTGCCACCAGCCGGGTGTACCGCATCGGCAGCGATGAATTTGTCATCCTGACCCCCAACGAGCCGCCTTACAGCGTGTGGAGCACTGCGGACCGGATGCGCGCCTTTTTGAAGGAAAAGGACTATGTTATTTCCGTAGGCATCCAGCAGACCGCCGACCTGCGCCATCTGGACGAGGCTGTGGCCAAGGCCGAGGCTGCTATGCGGCAGGACCGGCAGGCCTACTACGACCACAACGGCCGCGCCCGCCAGCTGGAAGGCCTGAACGAAAAGATGGAGCGCACCCTGCAGGAAAAGCGGGATGCCGAACACTTTTTAAAGGTGCTTGCCCCCAAATACAAGACAGTAATCGTGGTGGACTTGCAGGAGGACACCGTGCGCCCCGTTATTGTGCCGGACGACTTCCAGTCCGTTCTGGACACCTGCGGCGGCTCTTTCCGCGCTGCGTTGACCAACTACCGCGACAAGCTGGTAGCGCCCGAGGACAGAGAAAACTTTGCAAAGTTGTTCGATTTCGGCCTTGTGCGCAGCACCGTGTTCAGCAGCAACCTGCTGGAGCACCGCTACCGCAAGACGGACGGCCGCAGCTTCTGCATCCGTGTGACCCCCTACTCCCGCAGCGGCTCCCACATTAACGAGGTGCTGTGGATCTTCGCGGATGAAGAGGTAGAGTAAAATATTTTTATAAGCAGAAAAGCAGCCAGACCGCCCGGTCTGGCTGCTTTTGCGTTTGACTTCCTCAGTCAAAACCTATCGGTTTTGCCAGCTTCCTCTCCCATCGTCCCGCAGCAGCGCAGCTCAGTGGTAGAAGGTGTCAAAGTTCACCTGACGGTAGAACCGCTGCTGCAGCTGGTCAAAGCTTTCGCAGTTCTGCGCCAGCAGCCACATACTTTTGGTTACCACCGCCTCGATGGTCATATCGTGGGCTTCCAAAAAGCGGAAGCGGTTGCGCACCCGCTTGCCCACCTCGTACACGCCCACATCGCTGCCCTCGTAGGTGACCTGCGTGGTCATGATGAGCACCTTGTGGGTGGTCTCGTAATCGCCCAGCCCGGCGGCAAAGGCGTCCATCAGCTGCTGCGGGATGCCGCCCACGCCGAAACTTTCCACGATGACGCAGTCGTACAGGTGGAAGATCTCCGGGATGAGCGCCGGGGACATACCCGGGATCAGCTTGAGCAGGAACACCCGGCTGTCCAGCGTGCGGCTGAACTCCACCGGGCCGGTGGGCCACGGCGAGGGGATGTACCGCACCAGCCGGTCGCCCTGCACCAGCGCCAGCTCCGGGAAGTTGACCGAGGCAAAGGCGTCGTAGCTGATGGTCTTGTTCTTCTTGGCGCGGGTGCCCGCGATGACGTGCCCGCCAAACACCACCATCACGCCCCGGCTGCCCGGGTCGATAGCGCAAACCACGCTGTCCCGCAGGTTTTTCTTGGCATCCGTGATCTCGTTGGAGATGGGCTGCTGCGCGCCGGTGAGGATGATGGGCTTATCTGCGTTCTGGATGAGATAAGAGAGCGCCGCCGCAGAGTACGCCAGCGTATCCGTGCCGTGGCAGATGATAAAGCCATCGTACAGGGCGTAGTTTTCCTGAATGGCGCGTGCCATCATGAGCCAGTGCTCCTGTCCGAGGTCGGTACTGTCGATGCTGCACAGCGCCAGCGTTTCCGGGCAGCACAGCTCCTTCAATTCCGGCAGATGCGCAAGCAGCTCCTCGCTGGAAAGCACGGGCTTCAGCCCCTGCTGGGTGCGCACGCTGGCAATGGTGCCGCCGGTGGTGATAAAAAGCAGACGTTGTTTGGACATAAAGCAAAAGCCCCCTGTGGCAGAAATTTTAACATGACAACAGTATAGCACACGCCCCGGGGCTTGAACAGTGCCCGCCGCCCAAAAAGTTTTTGCGACCCGGTCACAGAAATCTGCGCGGCTTTGGTGTATAATAAGGCAAAAGAACCATGCAAAGGAGCAACACCATGTCCAACATCGTCATCGTAGGTTCCGGCCCGGCGGGGGTGTCCGCTGCCCTGTACGCCGTGCGCGCCGGGGTGCAGACCACCGTGCTGACCAAGGGCTCCGGGGCGCTGGCGCGCGCCGAAAAGATCGAAAATTATTACGGCTTCGCCCAGCCGGTCTCCGGGCAGGAGCTGGAACGCCGCAGCATCGAGAACGCCCGGCGGCTGGGGGTGCAATTCGTGCAGACCGAGGCCGTGGGGCTGACATGGACCGACCGTTTGACCGTGGAAACGCTGGCAGGCGCGTACCCGGCAGACGCGGTCATTCTGGCCACCGGCGCTTCCCGCGCGGTGCCCCGCATCCCGGGGCTGACCGGGCTGGAAGGCCACGGCGTAAGTTGGTGCGCAGTCTGCGACGCCTTTTTCTACCGTGGAAAGGACGTGGCGGTGCTGGGCAGCGGCGAGTACGCCCTGCATGAGGTGCAGGCGCTTTTGCCGGTGGTAAAAAGCGTCACTCTGCTGACGAACGGCGCAGCCCTGACCGCAGACTTCCCGCCCGAGGTGACCGTCTGCACCCAGAAGGTGGAAGCCATTCTGGGCGAGCAGACCGTCACCGGCGTGCAGCTGGCGGACGGCGCGGTGCGGGAGGTATCCGGCGTATTTGTGGCGCTGGGCGTGGCGGGCAGTACCGCACTTGCCCGAAAGCTGGGCGCTGCCGTAGAGGGCAGCCGCATCGTGGTGGACGACAAAATGCAGACCACCGTGCCCGGCCTGTACGCCGCCGGAGACTGCACCGGCGGGCTGTTGCAGGTGGCAAAAGCGGTCTATGAGGGCGCACTGGCGGGCACGGAAGCCGCCAAGGCGCTGCGAAAGGGGTGAGCCGTATGGCAGAAGCATCTCCGCACGCCCGGTGTCTGGCCTGCGCGTTTCCGTTCTGGGAGCAGCTGACCCCGGAAGAACAGGAGCGGCTGTGCCGCTTTACCCGCCCGGTGCATTACGCCAAAGGCGCCCGGGTGCACAGCCCGCTGGAAAGCTGTGTGGGCATCCTTTTGCTGCGCAGCGGGCAGCTGCGCTCCTATCTGCTATCCGAGGACGGCAGGGACGTGACGCTGTACCGCCTGTTCGGCGGGGAGGTGTGCATCCTGTCTGCCTCCTGCGTGATGGACGCGGTGAACATCGACCTCTACATCGACGCGGAGGAGGACACCGAAGCGCTGTGCATCAGCGCGGGCATCTTCCGGCAGCTGATGCAGGAAAACGTCTATGTGCGCTGCTACGCCTACCAGATGACGGCAGAGCGCTTTTCTGATACCATGTGGACGATGCAGCAGATTCTGTTCATGAGTGCTGACCGGCGGCTGGCCATTTTTCTGACCGACGAGCTTGCCAAGACCGGCGGCGCGGACGTCCGCATGACCCACGACCAGATGGCAAAGTACATGGGCTCTGCCCGCGAGGTGGTGAGCCGGATGCTCAAATACTTTGCGCAGGAGGGCTGGGTGCGGCTGTACCGCGGCGGCGTGCAGGTGCTGGATAAGAAAAAGCTGCAAGCGCTGGCAAGGGGAGAATAAGAGATAAAAAACAACACCGGAGCGTCCGAAGATGCTCCGGTGTTGTTCAGTTTATCTTCAGGAGATCGCGTCCACGTCCCACTTCATGCGGACGGCGTCGGCACCGTCCAGCTTGATGTGCAGCGCACCGGCGTTGTCCAGTACCTGCTCCGGCTTGCGGGCACCGCACAGAACGTGCAGCCCCGGGATCATGCGGGCGGTCATGGCGATGACCAGCTGCGCCATGGTGCAGTCGTACTTCTCGGTCAGATCGCTCCACTTTGCCAGCAGTTCCAGCGCCTGTGCCCGGCGGGTGGGCTGGAAGCAGGGGTTCGTATTACGGGTGCTGCCCTCCGGGTAGGTGGTGTCCATGGTCACCTTGCCGGTCAAAAGCCCCTGCTCCAGCGGGGAGTAGGCCTGTACCGAAACGCCCAGCTCCTTGCAGGTGGGCAGCAGCTGCTTTTCAATGCGGCGGGTCAGCAGACTGTACTTTTCCTGAATGACGTCCAGCTGGCCGTAGCGGCAGTAGCCCCGGATGATATCGGAGGTAACGTTGGAAGCACCGATGGCGCGGATCTTGCCCTGCTCCTTCAGCTTCATCATGGCTTCCATGGTCTCTTCCAGCGGATACACGCCAAAATCCGGGCTCTGCCAGTGGGTGTACAGCACGTCCAGATGGTCGGTGTGCAGACGGCGCAGGCTGTCCTCCACGTCCTCAATGATGCTTTTGGCGGAGAGGTCGCGGTACACCTGTACCCCGTCCACCACCTTGTGCAGGATGGGGGTCTCGTGCCGCCACTCCAGGCCGCACTTGGTGGAAAGCACCACCTTGTCGCGGTCGATGTGCTTCATGGCTTCGCCCACCACTTCCTCGCTGTGGTACAGCCCGTAGATGGGCGCGGTGTCGATCCACTGGATGCCCTGCTCCACGGCGGTCTGGATGGCCTTTACGGACAGTGCGTCGTCGTTATCGCCCCACCATGCACCGCCGCCGATGGCCCATGTACCCATGCCCAGAAACGGCACGGCAATACCGCTTTTGCCAATATTGATATTCTGCATATACTTTACCCTCCATGCCAGCAGTGTTCCCCGCAATGGGAACCCTCATTCTGATGTCTGGCATTCTATGTTGTATTCTTGGTTGCTATATAAAAAAGGCTGCGGAGCGCAGGTGCACTCCGCAGCGCTCTTTTATCAGATGTTGCCGAACTCGCTCAGCTGCAAGCTCTCGTTGTGGGTCTCGGCCCAGCGCACCGCCCAGTCGGAGGTGAACAGCAGCAGACGGTTGCCCTTCATGTCCTCCACAGCCTTGGTGTCGCTGGTCAGGTCCAGATCCCGCAGGTTGTAGGTGTCGGGGTCGTTCTGCACCCAGCGCAGCTGCTCAAAGGGCAGCTGCTGCATGCGGATCTCCACGTTGTACTCGGTGTTCAGACGGTACTCCAGCACTTCCAGCTGCA